>Ga0210110_1000004_pt1 | contig 132329 bp, 113 predicted proteins | sample China_Galinas_PW_2_FD_184865 | JGI IMG/M metagenome (GOLD analysis project Ga0210110, IMG submission 184865) | Wetland microbial communities from San Francisco Bay, California, USA, that impact long-term carbon sequestration - China_Galinas_PWB_D1... | ecosystem: Environmental > Aquatic >... | reverse complement strand
GATGGCCGCGGGCGGGGAAGTCCAATGGCCGCTCCCGGGGAGAGTCGGTGGCCGCCGGACAGCACCGCGAAGCGCGGTTCGTCCGGTTGAAACGTGAAGATGGGTGGAGGTCAAAGGTGAAGACCTCGCGAGTGCCCGGGGCGGGACTCGAACCCGCAAGCCCCCGAAGGGGCAGCGCATTTTAAGTGCGCCGCTTTTGCCAGTTTCGCCACCCGGGCCCGTCCCATTATTCCGCTGCCTGCTCTGCTTCGCGTCTGCGGGCAGCGGCTATGCGCCGTATCGACCCCGCTCGCGAGGAATCAGATCGTGACGCTCGCTGATCCACCCGGTCAATAGGGTTGGCGGGGATGGACCACGGGGGGCGGATAGTGGCGCAAGCGCTGAAGTCGCGCGGGGTGAGCCATCTGTTCACGCTCTCGGGCGGGCACCTGTTCTCCATATACGACGGCTGCCGGGCCGAGGGGATCGAGATCGTCGACGTGCGCCACGAGCAGACCGCGGCCTTCGCGGCGGAGGGCTTCGCGAAGGCGACGCGGCGGGTCGGCGTGGCGGCGCTGACCGCCGGGCCGGGGGTGACCAACGGGGTCAGCGCGATCGCCGGCGCGCAGGCCAACTGCTCGCCCGTCTGCGTGCTCGGCGGCCGGGCGCCGGAGCTGCGCTGGGGCTCGGGCTCGCTGCAGGAGATCGACCACCTGCCCTTCGTCTCGCCGCTGGTCAAGTCGGCGGAGACCGTGAAGGAGGCGGGCGCGATCGGCGCGCGGACCGCGGCGGCGCTCGACCTCTCGCTGAGCGCGCCCTTCGGGCCGACCTTCGTCGACTACCCGCTGGACGTCGTGTTCAGCGAGGCCGAGGCGGGGGTCCCGGAGGCCGCGGCCGCGGCCGAGCCCGCGCCGGCGGCGGCCGGCATCGAGGAGGCGGCGGCGCTGCTCGACGGCGCCGAGCGCCCGGCGATCATGGCGGGGACGGGGCTCTACTGGGGACGGGGCGAGGGCGAGCTGCGGGCGCTGGCCGAGGCGCTCGGCGTCCCGGTCTTCCTCAACGGCCTCGGCCGCGGCTGCCTCGCGGCGGACCACGAGCTCGCCTTCAGCCGGGCGCGCGGGGAAGGGCTGAAGGGCGCCGACGTGGCGCTGGTGGTCGGCGTGCCGATCGACTTCCGGCTCGGCTTCGGCGGCAGCTTCGGCGAGCAGACGAAGCTGATCCGGCTCGACGCGGCGCCGAACGAGCTGACCGCCAACCGGGCGCCCGAGGTCGACCTGGTCGGCGACGTCGCGGCGACGCTGGCGGCGCTGCGCGAGGCGGCCTCCGCGGGGCGGGGGCGGACCGACGCCTGGCTCGAGCGGCTGCGCGCGGTCGAGGCCGAGAAGCGGGCCGCCGAGCGGCAGGAGCTGGACGACGGCCGCTCGCCGCTGCACCCGGTGCGCGTCTACCGCGAGCTCGGCGAGGTGCTGGAGCGCGACGCGATCGTGGTCGGCGACGGCGGCGACTTCGTCTCCTACGCCGGTCGCTTCGTCGATACCTACGAGCCGGGCTGCTGGCTGGACCCGGGGCCGTTCGGCTGCCTCGGGGCGGGGCCCGGGCAGGCGCTCGGGGCGAAGCTCGCCCACCCGGAGCGGCAGGTGTGCCTGCTGCTCGGCGACGGCGCGTTCGGCTTCGCGGGCATGGAGTTCGACACTTTGGCGCGTCACGGCGTGCCCGTGGTGGGGGTGATGGGCAACAACGGCATCTGGGCGCTCGAGCATCACCCGATGAAATTCCTCTACGGCTACTCGGTCGCGGCCGAGCTGCGGCCGGGGACGCCCTACGAGAAGGTGGTCGAGGCGCTGGGCTGCGACGGCGTCGTGGTCAGCGACCCCGAGCAGCTGCGGCCGGCGCTCGAGCGCGCCTTCGAGTCGGGCAGGCCGACCCTGGTCAACGTCCTCACGGACCCCGAGGTCGTCTACCCGCGCAAGTCGAATCTGGCCTGAATCCGGCTTGGCAGAGCGGTAAACGGGTGGTCGGCCCGCTTGCCGGCCGTCGCGGCCGCAAACCGGCCGCAGACGAGAATCGACCGCCATCGCTGGCGGCCGATTCAGGTTGGCCCCTCAGGACGGGCAGGGGTACGTCTTCAGGGACCAGTTCTTATTCGTTGGGCTCGGACGGCGGGAGGCGCCATGATGCGGCAATCGTCCAAACCCTATGACCGGGACTGGGATCGAACTCTCGTCCTCTCCTCTTTCCCGATGTGAGGAGTATGCGCCTGCCTATCCGGAATGTCTAGGCGCGGCTTTTCCCGCTACCGATAAAGCGGTAAGGGCCATCTACCTACTTCTTGGGCAAGAGGCTCCACGTTTACCCATCTGGCGCGGGGCCGAAAAGCCGTCTGTACGGCGGGTCCCACGGCCTTTGCCGCTGCCGGTCGTGCGTAGTTATCCGCGGGCCGCGGCGGCCTCCAGCGCCATCCCGTAGAGGATGTCGTGCTCGGAGACGCGGATCCGCTCGAGGCCGAAGGCGCGCATCGCCTCGATCAGGATCACGCAGCCGGCGATGATCGTCGGCGCCCGGTCGGGGTGCAGGCCGGCGATCTGCGCCCGTTTGGACAAAGGGGCGGAGGCGAAGCGCGAGAGCTCCCGCTGGATCGTCTCCAGGGAGAGGACGTGGCCGTGCACGCGGGCGGGGTCGTAGGGCTCGAGCTCGAGCTCGACCGCGGCGAGCGAGGTGGGCGTGCCGGCGACGGCGATCCCCGCCTCGGCGCGGGCGTCCTCGCGGCCGGCGCGCGCCGCGGCGATCAGCGCGCGGATGTCCTTGGCGAGCGCCTCGAGCTCGGCGACGGTCGGCGGGTCGCCGGCGACGTGGCGCTCGCTGTGGCGGACGACGCCGGCCTGCAGCGAGGCGTGGAAGCCGATCTCGGCGCCGCCGCCGACGACCATCTCGGTCGAGCCGCCGCCGATGTCGATCACCAGGGTCGGCGCGGCGGGGGGCGCCTCGGCGGTCGCGCCGCGGTAGGTGAGCCGCGCCTCCTCCTCGCCGTCGAGCACGCGAGCGGGCAGGGCGAAGCGCTCGCGCAGCTCGGCGACGAAGGCGGACCCGTTGGAGGCGTCGCGCACGGCGCTGGTCGCGATCGCCGCGACCTCCCCGACCTCCAGGTCGCGGCAGATCGCCGTGTAGTCGCCGATCGCCCCGCAGGCCGCCTCGATCGCCTCGTCGGCGAGCTGCCCGGAGAGGTCGACCCCCCGGCCCAGCCGCGTCACCCGGCTCTGCCGCTCGACCTCGGCCACGGCCCCGTCCACGTCGGCGACCAGCAGCCGCGTCGAGTTGCTGCCGACGTCGATCACCGCCACCCGTTGAGAGTTCTCTGCCATGCGGGCCGGGCACTTTAGAGAGAAGCCCAGCATTGCTAGCATTAACAAACCGCCGCGGGGTGGAGCAGCCAGGTAGCTCGTCGGGCTCATAACCCGAAGGTCGCGGGTTCGAATCCCGCCCCCGCTATTTCTGATGGATAGCGACCGGCGAAACGTTCTCGCAGCGCCGGTCGACCTCCGGGAGGCCGTCGAGACCCCGACGATGATCGACGCGGACGAGCTAGAGGAGGCTCGCCTCGACGAGCGCTGGCGCGATTTCTGCTTGGACGCCGAGCGCTACGTCGCCGAAACGACTCGGCCGAGTGCGCTGATCGGATAGGCGCCTTCTGACTTCTGACTGGGAGAGAGATGCGCGTGGAGAAAACCGGTGGCTGAGGCCGACCTTTCGAATCCGATCCTGAATTCCCCCTTTCAGCCCCCCGAGCACCATTTCGTGCTCGGCGAGCGCGGGCCAACTGGAGAGATCAAGGAGGGGCGGCGGAGGAGCGAGTCGTTCATCCCGGTCCCGAAGCCGAGCAAGGGCGCCGGCGAGCAGCAGGCAATCGACCTCAACCCGACCGGCGAGCGCGTCGAGGAGAACTCGCTGATCAACGACATCCGTCGTGAGGTCGAGCAGTGGCGCGTCCGTGGTTGGAATGGCGTGACCCCCTACACGCGCAAGCTTCTGGCCCACTGGGCTCCGGGGCCCCACCGCGAGGATCCGGTCTTCTTCTGTCAGCGCGAGGCTGCGGAAACGGCGATCTTCCTGGCCGAGGTCGCCGGGCGCCACGGCACCGCCGACTACCGGCGCCGGCTCGATCCCGTCAACGCCGACCACAACTCCGGCCTGCCCCGGGTCGGCCTGAAGATGGCCACCGGCACCGGCAAGACGGTGGTGATGGCGATGCTGATCGCCTGGCAGACGATCAACAAGGCAATGACTCCGTCCGATGCCCGCTTCGCGAAGCGCTTCCTGGTGGTCACGCCCGGGATCACGATCCGCGACCGCCTCGGCGTGCTCCACCCCGAGCGCGACGACAACTACTACGAGGAGCGCGACCTCGTCCCGCCGGATCTGTGGCACGGCCTGCAGAGGGCGGAGATCGCGATCATCCACCGGTACGCGTTCGAACCCCGTGATGCGAAGGAGATCCGGGGGATCGCCATGAACACGCGCAAGCTGCTTCGGGGCGGTCGGGGGGAGGAGGCCGACGCCTTGCGCGAGGGGCCGACTGAGGTCGCGGCTCGCATCCTCCGCGATCTCTCGGCCGGCAAGGGCGGAATCGTCGTGCTCAACGACGAGGCGCACCACTGCTACCAGGACAGCCTGGATCCCGAGGAGAAGGCGGACAAGGAGGACAAGGAGCGGAACCGCGCGGCGAGGGTCTGGTTCCGGGGCCTCGAGGAGCTGCAGAGGGCCGCCCCGCTCAAGGCGGTCTACGATCTTTCGGCTACTCCCTACTACCTGAAGGGCAGTGGGTACAGCGAGGGCTTCATCTTCCCGTGGGTCGTCTCGGATTTCTCCCTCATGGATGCGATCGAGTCGGGCATCGTCAAGGTCCCGCGCATTCCGGTCGACGACGACGCCAAACGCGACGACCAGGTCGTCTACCTGCACCTATGGGACAGCATCCAGCCGCCGTTGCCCAAACGGATCAAGCGCAGCGAGCTCAGCGTCGCCGATTGGACGATCCCGAAGACGCTCGAGGGCGCGTTGCAGAGCCTCTATCGCAGCTACGCACAGGAGTACGCCCGATACGACAGCGACTTGGCGGAGCTCGGCGAGCCGCCACCCGTGATGATCGTTGTCTGCCCCAACACGGCAGTGTCGAAGCTGGTCTTCGACTGGATCGCGGGTTGGGAGAAGGAGAGCGACGATGGTACGCACCCGCTCGTTCCCGGTCAGCTCGAGCTGCTCTCGAATGTCGAGGACGGAGCTTGGGCGGCGCGGCAACGGACGATCCTGATCGACACCGTCCAGCTTGAGTCGGGCGAACCGCTCGGCAAGGATTTCAGGCAGGACGCCGCACACGAGATCGACACCTTCAAGCAGGAGCTGCGCCAACGGGACCCCGGCGCCGACGTGGCCGAGGTCGACGACGCGGCGCTGCTCCGCGAGGCGATGAACACGGTTGGGAAGGCCGGCAAGCTCGGCGAGCAGATCCGTTGCGTCGTCTCGGTCGGGATGCTGACCGAGGGCTGGGACGCGAACACGGTCACGCACATCCTCGGCGTCCGCCCGTTCCGCAGCCAGCTCCTTTGCGAGCAGGTGGTCGGACGCGGCTTGCGCCGCCGCAGTTACGCCGTCAACGAGGACAACCGCCTCGAGCCCGAGTACGCGGAGGTCTACGGGGTCCCGTTCGCCTTCATCCCGTCCGACAAGCCGGTTCCGAAGCCGCCAACGCCGAGGCCGGCGATCGAGGTCCGCGCCCTGCCGGAGCGGGAAGAGCTTGCGATCGAGTTCCCCAAGCTCGACGGCTACCGGATCGAGCTGCCCGACCAGCAACTCCACGCGGACTTCACCGACGAGTCGCGGATGCACCTCGATCAGGAGGGCGTCGCGCTCTGGGTCGAGACCGGAGGCGTGATCGGCGAGCGTGCGCAGGTCGACCTGGGCGAGATCCGCGATGCCCGGTCGCAGACGGTCGCCTTCGCGCTCGCCAGGGAGCTGATGCGGCATCGCTTTGCGGCCGACGGGGACGTGACGCGCCCCTGGCTCTTCCCACGCCTGGTTGAGATCTCGGAGCAATGGCTCGATCAATGCGTGACGACGGATCGCGACGTGACCAAAGGGCATCTACTCCTCGCCCAGCCCGCCGCGCAGGCGGCGGAGAAGATCTACGGGGTGATCGCCCAGTACGGGGACGAAAGGGACCGGCCCCAGCTCGTGATGCCGATAGTCCGCACCTTTGACCCGCGGGGCTCGACCCGCGACGTCAGCTTCCTCACGCGCAAGGTCGTGATGGATCCTCCGCCGCAGAAGTCGCACCTCAATCACGTCGTCCTCGATGGCCTCCGTGGCAACAGTTGGGAGGAGGGATTGGCGCAGCAGTTGGAGCGCGACGGGCGTGTCGCCGCCTACGCCAAGAACGAGCGCCTCGGCTTCACCATCCCCTATGTGCACGAAGGGCGGAGCCACGAATACGTGCCCGATTTCCTCGTCCGGCTCGTGCCCAGGGAGGAGAAAGACGAGGTGCGCACCCTGGTCGTCGAGGTCTCCGGCAGCCACAAGTCCCCCGGACCGACCAAGGCAAAGGCGGAGACCGCCCGGGACCAGTGGTGCGCGGCGGTCAACAACCAAGGGGAGCACGGGCGATGGGGCTACGTCGAGGTCCACGACCCCTGGCAGGAGTGGCCGCGCCTCGACGCGGCGATCGACCGCCTCTACGGGGAGGACCGCGAGCTGCTCGGCCTCGCGGACTGAAAGGGTTAGGCAGATGGCGAAGCGGAAAACCAAAGCGAAGGGCCCGAAGCCGGTCGAGGCGATCACCCACGCGGACAAACGCGCCAATCTTCCTACGGCCGACGCGCAGGATTTCGTCGCGCCGGAGACCGAGACCGCGATCCCGCTCCGTTACAAGCGCGACCCGACGCTCGACCCGCAACTGGTCTGGAAGGGCAAGGACGAGCTTGACGGCGAAGACCTGGTGGCAGAGGCGCCGCCGATCTACATCCAGGAGAAGGTCGATCCCCGTGTCCTCGTTGAGAACCTGCGGGAGACCGCCGCGAAGCCCGAGGATGAGCCGGAGCTGCACTTGTTCGAGACCTTCGACGGTCTCGACGAGCTCGATCTGGTCGAGTTCTACCGCCACGACGCCAACTGGTCGAACCGGATGATCCTCGGCGACTCACTGAACGTCATGGCGTCGCTCGCCGAGCGGGAGGCGCTGCGCGGCAAGGTGCAGATGATCTACATCGACCCACCGTACGGGATCAAGTTCAACTCGAATTGGCAGGTCTCAGCGCGAAAACGCGACGTTAAAGACGGGAAGATCGAGCACGCCAGTCGTGAGGTCGAGCAGATCAAGGCATTTCGGGATACCTGGGAGCTGGGGATCCACTCATACCTGAGCTACCTGCGCGACCGGCTGATGGTCGCCAAGGATTTGTTGACCGAGAGTGGATCGTGCTTCGTGCAGATCGGGGACGAGAATGTGCACCTTGTTCGATCACTAATGGATGAGGTATTCGGAAGCGAGAACTTCGTCGGCCAAATTGCCTTTCAGAAGACCGGTGGCTTTGCGCAATCGGAGATGCCAGCGATTCTCGATTATATCCTCTGGTACGCAAGGTCACGACCTTCAGTGAAGGTGCGGCCAGTGTACGAGTCGTCGCCAAACCCCCCGGTGAATGATCCAAACTACCGGTGGCTTCAGCTGGCAAACGGTTCGAGTAGAGCTATGACGGCAGAGGAGCGTCGCCAATCTGATCCCATTCCGACCGGTGCGCGAATCTTCCGTCACGGACCGCTCACCTCGTCCGGCGGCGCCGGAGAGCAATTCGACTTCGAGGGCACAACGTACCTTCCAAATCGAGGCAGCCATTGGAAGACCAATATCGCTGGAATGAATCGCCTGGCTGCCGCCGATCGGATACTCGTATCTGGAAGAGGACTCGCGTATCGCCTGTTCTGGGACGATTCGCCGGCTGTTCGTCTCTCGAACGTTTGGCTTGACACCCAGTCCGGTGGCTTCAACGAGGAGAAGACCTACGTCGTCCAGACCAGAGCGAAGGTAATCGATCGTTGCCTTCTCATGACCAGCGACCCAGGCGACCTGGTCCTCGACCCGACCTGCGGTTCCGGCACCACGGCCTACGTCGCTGAGCATTGGGGTCGTCGGTGGATCACGATTGACACGTCTCGGGTGGCGCTCGCGCTTGCCAGACAGCGGTTGATGGGGGCCAAGTTCCCCCACTATTTACTCGCAGACTCTCCCGAGGGTCGCGAGAAAGAGGGTGAGCTTGAGGGCGGGTTGCTGCCGCCGGCGGAAACCGATGGAGACATCCGTCATGGCTTCGTGTATGAGCGTGTCCAGCACATTACGTTGAAGTCGATTGCCAATAACCCCGACATCGAGGAGGGGATGAGCCGCGAGGAGATCGATGAGGCGATCAGGCGTCATGCCGATTTCGAGTTGCTCTACGACAAGCCCTACGAGGACAAGCGCAAGGTGCGTGTCTCGGGACCCTTTACCGTCGAGAGTCTCTCGCCACATCGCTCGCTGGCCTTTGCGGGTAGCGCGGTAGATGCCACTGGTGCTCGGAATGAGGACGCGAAACGGCCCGTCGGCGAGGAGCCGTCGGGCGATGGCTCCCGCGGCGACGCTCAGTTCGAGCAGACGATCCTCGACAACCTGCGCAGTGCCGGTATCCAGACCGGGGAGAAGAACAAGCGGATCGAGCTCGACACGCTTGAACCCTTTGCTGCCGCCCATATCCAGGCGATCGGCGAGCGGGAGGGCGTCGACGGCGATTCCCCGAAGCGCGTCGGGATCACGATCGGCCCCCAGTACGGGACGGTCGGCCCCGGGTTCGTCAAGGACGCGGCTCGCGAGGCGAACCGGGCCGGTGACATTGATCTACTCTGCGTGCTCGCCTTCGCCTTCGACCCGCAGGTCGTCGGCGCCGAGGACGACGAGTACGTGACGGCCGAGGATGGGTTCGCCAGCGTCGCCGCCGAGCGCAAGCTCGGCAAGGTGCCGGTTCTGCTCGTCCGCATGAACGCCGACCTGGTGATGGGCGAGGAGCTGAAGAAGACCGGCGCGGGGAACCTCTTTACCGTCTTCGGCGAGCCCGACATCGAGATCGCCGCAGAGGATGGCGAGCTGCGGGTGATCCTCAACGGCGTGGATGTCTACGATCCCAATACGGGCGAGCTGCGCTCGAACGACACCGACCAGATCGCGCTGTGGATGATCGACAGCGCCTACAACGGCGAGTCGTTCTTCGTCCGCCACTGCTACTTCACCGGCGGCCAGGACCCCTACAAACGCCTAAGAACGGCGCTGAAGGCCGAGATTGACCAGGACACCTGGGCGACGCTCAATGCGACCGAGTCCCGACCGTTCCCCCGCCCCGAGTCGGGCAAGATCGCCGTCAAGGTGATCAACGACTACGGCGACGAGGTGATGAAGGTCTTCGAGGTCAAGCCGGATTAGCGGTGCGCGCCCTTCAAGGACGCCAGCTCCCCGACCTCACTGCCCCTCGAGGCCGGTCTGGAGTTGTTTGTTGGATTCGCGCTCGCGCCTGACGTTGCGGGCGCGCTCTTTGGCGGCGAAGGTCACCGGTCCGGACGGCCGCGACTTGTAGCGGTCAATCAGGGTCGCCGCGAGGTCGTCCTCATGGCGGTTGATCGGTTGGTGGGCTATGACCCAACCGTCGTCCCCCTCACGGGTGGCGAGGCCGGCGACCCGCAACAGCTCGAGCGCCTGGGCGACCTCGGCGGTCTTGCCGCGGCCGTAGTCGTGGCGCAGGCGCTCGGCCAGGTCGGCCGCCGAGGTGGCGACGTCGCCTTCGCCGCCGCTCATCGACGGCAGGACGGTTCCCCAGAGAAGCATCGCCATGTAGAGGGCTGGAGTCGGATCGTTCATGAAGCGGCTGGCGACCTTGATCTCCTGGAAGTGGCGAGGCAGACCGATCAAGGTGTCATAGCTCGTCGCCGAAGACATCCAGCTCTCGAGTGAGGGGTCGCGTTCGTGCCCGCGGGGACGATGGTTCTGCTGACCCCCGGCCAGGGTGAAGACGTAGCGGGTCTTGGTCGCCTCGAAGGACCAGGCGAAAACGCTCGGGAAACGGCTCGGCGAGTAGGGGTGATCCTCGTCCGCGATCGCCGTCGCCATCCGCGCAACGGCCGAGTTGGCCTCGCTGTGGGGGACGAACAGAAGCACGTCGACCGCGCTCACCTCGACAAGCGTCCCACCGGAGCCGGGGACGCGATCGAGGCGGTCATAGCGACCTATCTGCTCGCAGAGTGAGTCCAGGCTCGCCGCCTGCAGCGAGAGGTTGCTGAGCTCGCCGACATAGGCGGTGCCGTCGGTGAACAGGACCGTGAAGTCCGGCGTCGCGATGGTCTCGTCGGTTTCGATGGTCGGGTAGCGCTCGAAGTGCGCGACGGTGTCGCGCATCCCCTCTGCCCTGGTGAACCAGACCTCCGCGGCCGAGACGATGTCGACGCAGCGGTCGTAGCGCTCGTATTCGGCGTGGAGTAGCTCTGCTTTGCTCGCCTCGTCCCCCGCCGGCACGCAGCGCCCCCTGGGTCAGCCGGCAAAGACCTCGGAGGCCGGAATCTCCTCCGGCACCGATTCGAGACGGAGCTCGTCCATGCCGAGGGCAAGGCCGACGGCATCCGTGACCCGCGCCAGCGAGCCCGTGCTGGCCCTGACTCCAGGGATGATCGTCAGCCGGTGATCGTCGGTGATCAGGATGTCGAAGCTGGATCCGTCGAGGTGGTCCGTTGCGACCACGTGCAGGTAGGGATTGGCATGAAGGACCGCCGTCCGCGCGCCTCGCAGTGCGTTGATCGACTCGAGGACCCGTTCCCGCGTGCTCGTCGCCGACGCCACGTCGGGTTGGAGGTCCATGACGAGCGTCTCCGAAACCGGGTCGACCGGGTCGCGGTCGCGCCCGCTGAGCATCCGGCGCCGCTCGGCGGCGGCATCGGCGAGCGACCCGAGCACTATCTCGACGAACGCCTCCCAGCTACCTTCATAGAAGGTCGCGCCGGCGCTGCGCCGAAGGTGAATCCGACTTGCTCCGACGCTCAGGCGGAGCGTGTTGACGATCATCCCATCGGCCTCGCTGAGTGCCTCGCGATGCGTCGGTTGCACCTCGGGCCATCCACGCGAGTAAGAGGAGCCGTCGCGAAGGACCCGTGCCGTCATCCGCGTCACATGGACTTCGCCGAGCCGGCCGAGGCGGTCTCCGATCGACTCGAAGTCAGCCCGATTCAGGATCACCCCCGCCAGCCGCGGATGAGCGGCGGGCAGCCAGGATCGATCTACTCGTTCCCAGGGGCGCTCCGTGAAGGGGACCGAACCGAGCAGGTGGACGACACCTGAGCCGATTTCCCCGACGCCGTAGACGACAACCGTGTAACGGCGTTGCTTGAGACGGGCGCGCAGCAGACCACCCCATTTGCTTGGGCGATGGTCCTCGATTCCGATACCTCTCTCGGCGAGGGCCGCCAAGGGGTCGACATCGTCCTCGGCGATTGCCGTCGTGACGGAGATCTGCGGGAAATCGACGCCGTCCTCGACAGCCGCGCGGGCGAGCGAGGGCAATTCGAGCGCATCAAGTTGGCCTTGGGGTAGCCCCCAGAGCCAGTCATCGAAGTGGATGTCTTTTAGCTGGTCCATCGGCATGATCGTCGCGGACGGGCAAAGATTGTGGCGCATGTGCCATCCCAGAGTCCCGAAGTTGCCCTGGAGGGCAGTCCCCTGCACGCGAATTCTATGGTCCTCCCGGCGTTCCCGTGGGTCGAAAAGCGCCTGATCTGACCTGAATCCCTGTCGCCAGGCGGAATCGGCGCCCGCCAGGCGTTGACACAGGTTGCGCACGAAGTGGCGGCTCCGCGGAACCGCCCGAGCGCCGCAAAGTGCGCGAACGCAAACGACGCGCCGCCGTCCCTCCGGACAGGCTGCTGGCTGTTCGAAGGTCAGCGACCAAGGAAGGACGAACGTGCGCGTCACCACGGCATTCAACAAGCTTCTGCGACTCCCCGGGGCTTCGGTCGTCGGGGTCACCTTCGGCGCCGAGGGGGTGGTGGTCGCCGTTCGATTGCGCCGGCGCAGGTCGAGATGCTCGGGCTGCGGGCGAAAGGCGCCGATCCACGACCGCTCCACCCGTCGTTGGCGCCACCTCGACCTCGGCGCCCAGCGCTGCCTCCTGGAGGGCGAGATCCGCCGTGTGCGCTGCCCCGAGTGCGGCGTCAAGGTCGAGGAAGTCCCCTTCGCCCGCCCCGGTGTCCGCCACACCCGCGACTTCGAGGACCTGACCGCGTTCTTGGCCCAGCAGGCCAGCAAGACGGTGATCGCGAGGCTCCTGCGGATCGACTGGGCGACAGTCGGGCGGATCGTCGAGCGCGTCGTCGAGGGGCACTTGGACGAGACACGGCTGGCGGGCCTGGTGATGATCGGCGTGGACGAGGTCAGCTGGCGCAAACGGCACCGCTACCTGACCTGCGTCGCCGACCACATCGACGGTGGCGTGGTCTGGGTTGCCGAGGGCCGCTCCGCCGCGACCTTGCAGGGGTTCTTCGAGGAGCTGGGCGGCGATGCGGCGACGATCCAGGCCGTCTCGATCGACATGTCGGCGGGCTATGAGAAGGCGGTGCGCGAGGCGATCCCCCACGCGCAGATCGCCTTTGACCCGTTTCATGTCAGCTTCGTGATCGACGTCTTCTCCCGCAAGGTCGTTGGCTGGCAGCTGGCCACCAACATGCGCACCGACCTCGTCCTCGACGCGCTGCGGATGGCGCGCGGCCTCCGCTCCCCCGGCGCCGACGTCGCCCTCGTTCATCACTCCGACAGGAGCTCGATGGACCATCCCGAGTCTCACGGTCTCCGTGGAACTCGGGATGGTCCATTCCGGATGAGGACACGAATCGCCATCTACCCGCCCTGTCCGAGCAAAGCGTTGCGTGCCTCACCGGATCAGCGTGCATCGCCGTGCTGATATGTGAGCGGGGAGGTCGGGTCGAGCGGACCCCGCTCGCCCCCGACCGTCCCCGCTCTTACCGCCGGACCCGTCTGCACCCCGGCGGATCATGGGAGGTGAATCCCCGAAGCTCCCGCAGAGGCTCCAGCTGGCCCGCCACCCTACACGTGCCAAGGCGCCATTTCGATTCACACAGACGCGGCGATCCGCCTCAAGGCTCCTTCAGCGGCTTCGGCATTTCAAGAGCGCCCAGCGTGATGACGACGACGATCGGGTGCTCGCCGGATCGCTTCAGTCGCGCCTTGGCTGCCTCATGCTCGGCGCGGATAAAGGCATGCAGGGCTTCGAGAGAGGCGACGATCCTTTCCCAACCCTCTTGATCGAGGTTGAGGTCTGACCATGCCATCCACATGTCGTCGCGCCGGTTCAGGGTGCCCGCCAGAGCCGCCCTTTTCACTTTCTCCGAGAGCCACATGAGTGTCTTCCAGTCCTCAGATTCGGCCAGCGAGCCGGGGACCTTCGCCCATGGGCCTCGGTCGTCCTCGTCGCAGATGGCCGGGCCGGTCGCCCGATAGAACTTCTCCGCACCGCCCCGCCTCTTCCCGCCCGTCTTATAGCCGACCGGCACGAGCCAGCCGGCGGGCTCTATCTTGTCGAACCGGCGTCGGATTGCGTCCCTGCTCAGGCCGAGTCGCTTTCCGAATTTCGCGTGGAAGCTCGGGACGCTGATCTCGCCGCGGTTTCCCTCGTCGATGATCTGCAAGCAGACCTCATCCTCAAAGACTTTGGACAGACGAACCGAGAACGGGATCAGCGGCTCTCGGCTGGCAACGAGCGAGGGACCGACCTGCTCGTCATCGACTGGAAGCTCGAAGAAAATCAACGCCGAGCCGACGCGAAACAGTTTCTCCCCGCTGTGAGCGGTCCGACGCCTAGCGTCATCCTGCTCCTCCCAGTGGTCGGAGAACTCCTCGGAGATCGCCTCCGACACGCGTATGCATCCCTCCTCGTCCAGTAGGAGCTGTTCGCTTGTGAGCTTCCGATCGGCACGCGCCTCGAACGTCTGCTCTTCCATCGACCGGCGCAGCTGAGCAATGATCTCCCTGAAGCCGTTCCAGCCGACCGCAAGCCGGATCGAGTACGGAAGCGCAACCCAGGTCGGGTGATCGCAAAACGCAAGTTCGGTGGCCCGGTAGAATTTCTCCACTCCACCCCGCCGTGCGCCGCCAGGGCCTTTCCTCTGGACTTCTCTCAGGATCTTGTGCTCGGCGAGCCTTTCGAATTGCTGGGCGACGCGGGAAGGCGAGCCGCCACCGAATTCCTCGTGGAATTCTTTCGGGCTCATTTCACGCTGGTAGGTCTCGGTGACGATCTTCACTCGGATCGGCACGGCGAAGATCACGGCGAGTCGACGCAGATGCTCGACCACCTTCCTCATACCAAGCCAGACTCTCCCCATTTGTCTCTCCTCTGATCGCTTCGATTCGGTGGAGCGTCGGGAAGTCTACGCGCATACCGAAACAGAATCGTTTGCGTCCCCCATTGTTTCCTGAGCTAGCGTTAATCAGGAAAAGGCATGCCAATATGGGAGGGGGTGACGAGAATGAAGATCGCAGCTGTGAAGTCCGAACTTCCGACCGTCTCGGTCGTCAAGGTCGGCTGATGCAGTGCGGGCGGCGGCGAATCCAGGCCTTGCCGATATCGAAGGACGGTCGCCGTCGCTCTGAATGCAGCCCGGTCGTCCCGGCAGACATTGGATTGCGAAGCTCGCTCGAATGGTGGGTGAATGCTAAACGAACGATCACTGCCGTTAACCAGGGGCGAGGAGGCTGAAGACCCCGGCAGAAGCTGGCAAGGCAGTGCATGCGAAGGCGGCGTCCTGCTCGCCGTGGAGTCGTTGTAGCTTGAGTCGTGCCTGCGCCCCTGCGTGCTCGACCTTTGAGGTGGGCTCGAGGGCGGTGGCGTAGCGGCCGGGGACGGTTGACTTTGTCGACTCAGCGCAGCCGCTCAGCCGCGGATTCGTTTTCGGTTGTTCAGTCACCTCGGAGCCGATCGTGAGAAGAAGGGTTCGGCGCTACGGCGCCGCGGTTCCGGCGCGACCGTAGTCGTCGGTGAGGCGCACCACGTCATCGAGCTCCGGGGTCGAAACCTCGACTACGACCGTGTCCTCCAAGGCGTCGATGGTGTGGACTTGACGAGGCTCGTTGCGCCAAACAGCGCCAGCCGCCAACTCGGTCGCCGTCAGCTCATCGGGGTTGGGTCCTCGATGGAGCAGCAGGCGCCCAGAGAGCAGATAGGAGGACTCGTCCTTGCGCTCGTGGTACTGGACCGACAGGCGCTGCCCGGCCTTGACGTGAAGCAGCTTGCCGGCGTAGCGGTCGGTCAGTGCGAACCACAGCTCGTGCCCCCACGGCTTGTCCACGCGGCGCGGCAGCTCTTCGCCTGGCATGCGCGTCAGTTTGCCCGATCGGGATCGAGTGGGGGGATGAACTCGGTCACCTCTGGGTCGGTGTGCAGCGCGGCGAAGTCGCCCCGGTCGCCGTTCTCCATCGGACGCAGTCGCAGTCGCTCGGTCTCGATCAGCACCTCACGAGCGTACATTTCTCCGCCCTCCCTTACGCGCGGTTCGGGCAGGGCGTCGGGATAAGCGTCAACGCGGCGGCGTGGGGGCGATCTCATGACTGAATTCCCGCATCAACGCCGCAAGCGAATCGGGCCCTGACCCGCCCTGGGCGTCTGGCGCGAGCGCGAACAGCCTTTCGACGAACTCCTGCCAGCGCAGCGCGGGACGCATCTGGATTCGAAGGTGCGCCGGTTCCGGGCCGACGTTGCGGGCGCTATGCGGGGCGCCGGGCGGCGCGACGATCATGTCACCCGGCCCTACGGTTTGGGTGGCTCCGTCAATCTCAATGCGGACCTTTCCGGCGATCACCTCCCACCGCTCCTCCATCGCGGGATGGAGGTGCTCCGGCGTCTGGTGATCGGCCCGAGGCCAGAAATCGTCCATCTCCAGGAGCGCTCCGTGGGTGTCCTCGGCGGTCCGCAGGAAGACGATCCGCTCGCCGGTCGAGCGGTTCAGGATCTCTTTGGGCGACGGGTTCAGGCTCACCCACCGCCTCCGTCTCTCGGGCTGAAGGCCACCAGCGGCAGCGCCTCGATCAGCCTGCGGCGGGCGGCGGCCGAGCTGTCGTAGCGAAAGCCCGCCAGCCGGGAGAGCACCGCGCGCACGATCGGGCCGATCACCCGATTTCGTCGCTCGTAGTCGGCGACCGTGCCGGCGGCTTCCTCCGGCCCCGGCGTGCGTACCTGGGGCTCGAAGCGGAGCGCTGCGATCCGGACCTCGACCGCTCCGCCGGCGAGGACGTTCAGCCGCCAGTTCGCGTCCGGCCCGAAGCCCGACATCACGGTCGCCTCGCGCCTCTCTGGGTCCCAGTCCACGACCTCCAGCATCGTCCGGTACAGCCGACCGCTGCGCCGGCCGCGGTGGGTGAGCAGCAGGAAGCGATGTCCGAAGAGCCCGGCGGCTCCCAGGTCGTACAGGTGGACGGGAAGCCGAAGCGCCCGGCGGAGGATCGGACCCGGTTGCACGATGCATGCAGGTTATGCGCAAGGCCTCCGTTGCCCCCGCGGAGACGAGCCCGTAGGTTGCACGCGCAGCGATCGTCTACCGCCTCGGCGACGCGAAGAAGCCGGAGACGCGCGCGCGGCGGCTGCGCAAGTTCGTCGCCATCTCGAGCGCGGCGAGAAGATCCATCCCTGATTCAGGCGCTTGCCCGGGGTAGGTGCCTCGCCAATGCGTCGAACTCGACGCATCTTCGTCGCCGATGGGCTGGGGACCGTGGCTGCTGCCTACACATTCCGTAATGTATCGTCGGCGGTTCGCGAATCATGGCGGGGAAGTCGGAGAGCATCGCCGCGGGGGTGGTCACGGGACTCAGGTCGCGCGGGCTGCTGCTGCCCGCGGTGGACTTCGAGGGCTCGCTGCAGCTGCCGCGGGTCCTGTTCGCGGGCGAGGTCCTCGCTCGCGACGGGTGCGTCGTCGCGAACGCGCGGGCCGAGCGTGACGGGGACGAGCTGACGCTCGAGGAGGTCTCCGAGCTGGGCCGGCTCAGGCAGGCGAGCGTCGACGACGACGGCGTGCGCGAAGCGCTGCTGCGCCACGGCGACGCGAGCCCGGTGCTGATCGCCCGGCGGGGCGCGCGCTTCGACGTCTCCGTCGCCGCCGCCGACCAGGGCGGGGCGCGCGAGCTGGCGGCGGAGCTCGCCGATCGCATCCGGGTGGAGCCCGAGCCCACGGACACCCGCGTCTCGGTGGCCTTCTGGTCGGGCTCGGGAGAAGGCGTCCTCGGCCCGCCCGAGCCGCGCTGGCGGCGCCTGCGCCTGCCGCGCTTCGCGACGATCGAGGGCAACTACGGGTCCGCGGTCAGGGGCCGGCTCGCCGAGCTCTTCTCGTGGACCTCGGGCGAGGGCATGCCGGGCCGGCTCGCGCTCTGGCACGGGCCGCCGGGAACCGGCAAGACCTGGGCGCTCCGCGCGCTGGGCCGCGAGTGGAACGGGTGGTGCGACCTGCACTACGTGACCGACCCCGAGCGGCTGCTCGGCGGCGACACCGGCTACATGCTGAGCGTGCTCGCGAGCCGCTCCGAGCCGCTCGACGACGACCTCGACGATCTCCTCGACGAGGGGCGCCCGCGGCGCGAGCGCGAGGATCGCTGGCGGCTGCTCGTGCTCGAGGACGCCGGCGAGTTCCTCGGCATGGCGGCGCCGGCGGAGGTCGGGCGGGGCTTCGCCAGGCTGCTGAACATCGCCGACGGGCTGCTCGGTCAGGGGACGAAGGCGCTGATCCTCGTCACCACCAACGAGCCGCTGGGCAAGCTCCATCCCGCGGCGCTGCGGCCGGGCCGCGCGATGGCCGCGCTCGAGTTCGCGCCGCTGCGGGCCGAGGAGGCGACCGCCTGGCTCGCCGCGCGCGGCCTCGAGCGCAGGGTCGATTCGCCGAAGACGCTCGCGGAACTGCACGCCATGCTGGCCGGCGGGCGGGCCGAGGGGGCGGCGGACGTCGCCAATCCGCGGCCGCTGGGCTTCGTCTAGATGGTTGATTCCACGGCGAGGTGTGACTGGGGGCGCGCCTGGCCAAGCGGATCAAGGACGCAGGGTGCAGCCTTTGCCGGTTGGCAAAGGCAAACCCGAGGACGCCGAGCCGCGCAGTGTGCCAGGCGCGTCATCCAGGCGTGCCTGGTCGTGGAATCAACCATCTAGCGGCCCGGCGCTCCCGGTGCGTCGTCAGGCGGCGACCCTGGAGCGGCGGCGGTTGCGGCGCCGCCGGCGGTTGCGGCTCGGTCGGCCGGGCCGGGCGTCCGCCGCGGGCTTCGGCCCGAAGTCGCCCTCGAGGTCGAGGGAGGCCGCGATCCGCCGCATCTCCTCGGCCTGGTCGGCGAGCACGAAGCTGACGCCGGCGCCGGTCCGTCCCGCCCGCCCGGTGCGGCCGACGCGGTGCACGTAGGCCTCGCGGTCGGCCGGGGCGTCGTAGTTGACGACGAGCTCCACGTCGGCGACGTCGATCCCGCGGGCGGCGACGTCGGTCGCGACCAGCGTCAGCACCTCGCCGCGCTCGAAGCGGGCCAGCGCCCGCTCGCGCTGGCCCTGGCTCTTGTCGCCGTGCATGGCGACGGCCTCCACGGCGCAGCCGCGCAGCCGCTTGACCAGCCGGTCGGCGCCGCGCTTGGTGCGGACGAAGACGAGCGAGCGTCCCGCGCCCTCCCGCGAGAGCTGCGCGACGAGGTGGTCGAGCTTGGCGGCCTGCGAGTCGACGGGCAGGAAGCGGTGCTCGACGTTTCCCTCCTCGTGCTCGGGCTCGGCGTAGGTGTGGCGGCGGGCGTCGCGCGTGTAGGAGGAGGCGACCTTGCCGGCGGCGCCCTGCAGGGTCGCCGAGAAGAACAGCGTCTGGCGGTCGGCCGGGGTCAGCGCGACGATCCGGTCGACGGCGGGCCGGAAGCCCATGTCGAGCATCCGGTCGGCCTCGTCGAGGACGAGGATGTCGATCCGCCCGAGCGAGACGGCGCCGCGCCCGATCAGGTCCTCGAGGCGGCCGGGGGTCGCGACGAGGATGTCGGCCAGCCGCGCCGCGGCGATCTGCGGCGCGAAGCCGACCCCGCCGTAGACGGCCGCGATCTTCAGGCGGCGCGCCTCGGCGAGCGCCTCGAGCTCGGCGACGATCTGGCTCGCCAGCTCCCGGGTCGGGGCCAGGACGAGGGCGCCGGGGCCCTCGCCCCGCGCCTCGATCAGGTCGACGAGGGGGACGCCGAAGGCCAGCGTCTTGCCGGACCCGGTGGGGGACTGGACGAGAAGGTCGCGGCCGGCGAGCGCGTCGCGGATGACCATCTCCTGAATCGGGAACGGCTGGGTGATCGATCGCGCCCTGAGGGCGTCGGCCGCCTGTTTGGAGGCGCCGAGATCGGCGAAGGAAGTGATGGTGTGTGCTCCTTTTCGAGTGCGTCTTGGGAGATCCTGCGGCCCCAAGGCGCCGGTGCGGCACACGGAGGAAACGGAACCTCTCGGGCGGCGAACCGGCCGACCCGACCCGACCACCGTAGCAGCAGACGTATGTCAGCGGGGCGGCCGGCCCGCTGAAGCGGCCCGATCGGCCCCGCGCGAGAGGCGCCCGCGGACCGGGGCCATGCGCGAAGATGGGCGGGACCCCCCGGCCGCTGGACCGCCCCGGTCCGGTCGGGCCACAGACCCAGTGCACACGAGAGGAGATGCGATGACCACCGATACCGCGCTCGTCACCGGCACGGACTTCGTCGCCCTGCCCACCCGGGACTACGAGGCCGCCGCCGAGTTCTACGGCGAGGTGCTGGGACTGCCCTTCGGCAAGCGCTGGGGCGAGATGCCCGGCGGCGAGTTCGAGACCGGCAACCTGACGCTGGCGCTGATGCAGTGCGACGCGTTCGGGATCGAGTTCCAGGCCAACCGGGTGCCGGTCGCCCTGCACGTCGACGACGTGGAGGCCGCGCGGTCGGCGCTGGAAGCCAAGGGCGTCTCCTTCGCGGCCGACACGATGGACTCCGGCGTCTGCCACATGGCCGTCTTCAGCGACCCCGACGGCAACGCGCTGATGCTCCACCACCGCTACGCACCCCCGGGAGCCGCCCCGCCGAAGGGCTGACTCCTCGAAACGTCAGGCGAGCAGCCGCTCGATCCGCTCGCTCACGAGCGAGGCGACGGGGGAGTCCGACGGGATCGCGCCGCGACCGATCGCGGCGGCGAGCTTTTCGAGAGTGTCTGTCGCGACGCGCCTGGCCCGGTCTTCGGGGTGGGACCAGGAGCGGGCCTCGCGGACGATGTCGGCGAGGGTCACGTCGGCGAGCGATACCTGCCCGCCGATCGCCATCGCCGCGTCGGTGCGGAGGTTTGGCCAGAGCGCCGTCGGCACCGTGTCGTAGAGCGGCGCGAGGGCGATCGTCCCGGGCGTCGGGTGCAGCAGCGCCAGGTTCTTGCCGTGTGCGTCGGCGTTGCCGATTGCCGCGGTGAAGGCGACGGCGGCGAGGAGGCGATCGAGCTCCGTCTCGGGCTCGGCCGCGTAGGCGTCCAGGAGCGCCGCCGTCCGGCGCAGCGAGGGGCCGCCCCCCGATTCGTACTTGGCGCGACCGCGCGCCCCGTCGGGGTCTATGCCGAGTGCCTGGCAGAGGTCCTCCTGGTGGAGTCGCCGCAGTTCCCCACCGGAGAGCTCGCGGTCGAAGCGCGAGACGATCAGGCAGGTGGTCCCGCCGACCTCGGTAAGGTCCGACCGCACCGCGGACAGGCCCGCCGCGCGGGCAAGCTCCAGGCACAGATGCTCGGACTCGACCAGGCCGGGATGGCGCGGATCGTCGACCTTGAGGATGTGCGTCGAGGGTCGGCCGCCCAACGGTCGCGCCCAACTTCCGTCCTCGAGCCTGACCAGCAGCAGCTTGTCCTGCATCCCCGCCAGCGAGAGCTCGCTGTCGTCGTGGGCGCCCAGGGGGTACTCGTCCAGCTCGTCGATCGCCGCGGCCAGCGATTGCTGGGTGTAGGGGTGCGCCCCGAACCGGCGCCGGCTCGGCTCCTCTGCGTCGATGACCAGCGCACCCGCCACGTCGCGCCCGTAGCGTGCGAGCAGGTCGAAGGTCGCGTTGACGGCGACGCCGGCGTTGGCCGCCAGCGCCTGCAGCGCCTGCCCCTCGGGCAGCAGGCCGCGACAGAACGCGGTGGCGTCCGCCGGCCGATCCCGCAGTGGCAGGGAGCAGGAGAGGAGCGGGCTGTTCAGCGGCGCGCTCCGCAGGGCCTCCTCGCTGTAGCGGCAGCGGATCTGCGGCCAGCGTGGCTGCTCCAGGTCGGCGACCCGTGCGCCGTCCATCCAGGCGCCCAGCCGGCTACCGCGGGCCATCTTCGTCTTCGTCGATCGAGACGGTGACCGTTGCCCCCATGCGGCGAAGCAGGCGCAGGGCCCGTTCGATCGCCAGAGTGGAGGCGCCGGCCTCCAACCGCGCCAGGTAGGAACGGTCGACCGCGGCCTGCTCGGCGAGGCGCCGCTGGGTCAGTCCGCGCCTGCCGCGGACGCCGGCGATCGCACGCCCCAGGTCGGCGGCTGACCGGACCGTCCACTCGGCGGTGGTGGGGCGATCGTCTGTTGACATATTCACACACTAGCGCACTAGCGGTGATTGTGTGGATATGTCGACAGAGGTGAGAACTTGCGAGCTGTGCCGATATCCACACGGGGAACTGCCGCCGGCGTGCGCGAGTCGCGATGATCCCTGCGTGAGCGACGTCGCGCTACTGGTCCCGGTCGGGGTGCTGATCGGGGTGTTGCTGGGCTCGGTGGGGGGCGGCGGGTCGCTGCTGGCCGTGCCGGCGCTCGTCTACCTGGGGGGTCAGAGCGTGCGCGGCGCGCAGGCGGGGGCGCTGGTCGTCGTGATCGCCGCCGCCGCGATCGGCTCGGTCTCCTACCTGCGGCGGGACGAGGTGCGCTGGCGGGCGGGGCTGGCCTTCGGCGCCGCCGCGGCGCTCAGCTCGCTCGCCGGCTCGCTGCTCGCGCGGGCGCTCGACCCCGACGTGCTGCTGCTCGCCTTCTCGCCCGTGATGGCGCTCGGCGCCCTCGCGATGGTGAGCGAGCGGGCGCGGGGCGAGTCGACCTTCCGGCGCTGGCGCCACGGGGTCGGCGCCCGCTCGGCCGCCGCGGTCGTCCTGCTCGGCCTCGCCGTCGGCTGGCTGACCGGCCTGTTCGGCGTCGGCGGCGGCTTCGTGATCGTGCCGGCGCTCGTCCTCTCGCTCGGCTTCGGCATGACCGAGGCCGTCGGCACCAGCCTGCTGGTGATCGTGATCGGCTCGTCGGTCGCCCTGCTGGTCCGCATCCACGGCGGCGTCGAGTGGGGGACGATCCTGCCCTTCGCCGCGGCCGCCGCGCTCGGCGTGCTGCTCGGCGGCCGCCTCGGCGAGCGCGTCTCCACCGACGCGCTGACCCGCGGGTTCGCCCTGCTCGTCGTCGCCACCGCCCTCTACACCGGGGCCGAGGCGCTGACCTCGTTGCTCTGAGCCGCCCGCGGCGCCGCGCCGGCGGCGATCCTCAGCCGAGGATCTTGGCCTTCTGGGCGGCGAACTCCTGCTCGGTCAGGACGCCCTGGTCTTTCAGCGCCGCCAGCTCCTTCAGCTGCTCGATCGTCGACTGCTCGCCGGCTGGCGGGGCGGCGGGCGCCGGAGGCGCGGCCTGCGGGGGCGGCTGCGCTTCCGCCTGGCGCATTTCCTGCGCCTGCCAGCGTTCCCCCTGGCGTTTGGAGACCCGGTTGCTGACCGCGGTCGCGGTGCCCGCGATCATCGCCGTCCGCGCCACGCCTCTGAGTAGTCCGGGCATCGCTCGCTCCTTCCGTCAGTCGGTCTGCTCCGCCGCGTCGAGCGCGGCCTCGAGGTCCTGGATCGGGATCCGCCCGCTGGCGACGAGCTGGCCGCCCGAGCGCCGGACCGCGGCCGCCAGCGGCGCCGCCCAGCGGTTCTCGTAGACGAGCACCGCGGCGCTGGTGCCCGGCTCGAGCGCGTTCGCGGCCTCGGCGAGGTCGTCGTCGCCGAGCAGGCCGGACGACGCCTCGGCGAAGAGCGCGAACTCCTCCACCGCCTCCCCCAGCTCGCTCAGCTCGAGGCCGGCGACCGTCCCGTCCTCGTCCTTGCTGACGAAGGCGAGGTCGACGATGCGGATCAGCCCGCGGTCGATCAGGTCGACCAGATGCGGCACCGCCTCGCCGCTCGGGCGGCGCCCCGGCCACTCGAGCACCAGGTAGTCGATCGGTCCCATCTCGTCGAGCTCGGCGACGCTCATTGCCGGGAGCGTAGCGCTCGCCGGGACGCCGCGCCTCGACGCGTGAGAGTCTTGGGGGCGTGGAGGCGAGCGCCGAGCCGACGCTGCACGGGGAGAGGCCTCGATACGAGCGCGGCTTCCGCTCCGTGGGCGAGGACACCTGGGCCTGGTTGCAGCCCAACGGCGGCCTCGGCGAGTCGAACGCCGGGCTCGTCGTCTCCGGCGGGCAGGCGCTGCTGGTCGACACGCTCTGGGACCTGAGGCTGACGCGGCGGATGCTCGGGGAGGCGCGGAAGATCGTCGGCGCGCCGCCCGGGATCGTCGTCAACACGCACTCCGACGGCGATCACGTCTGGGGCAACCAGCTGCTCGCCGGGGCGCGCATCGTCTCGACCGCGAAGGCGAAGCGACTGATGCCGCTCGACCCGCCGGAGGAGCTGCGCAGGCTGCAACGGGCCGGCCGGGTGCTGGCGGCGATCGGCTCGCTGCCGATCCCGCTCGTCGGCACGCTCGACGTCGGCGGCCTGCCGCGCCTGCCGCTGCGCTCGCTCGGCCGCGAGCTGGCGCCCTTCGACTGGAGCGAGGTCGAGCTGACCCTGCCGGGGGAGACCTTCGAGGGGGAGCTGCGGCTGAGGGTCGGCGAGCGCGAGGTGCGGGCGATCGAGGTCGGCCCCGCCCACACCGAAGGCGACGCCGTCGTCTGGGTACCGGACGCCTCGGTCTGCTTCGCCGCCGACATCCTCTTCATCGGCGGTACGCCGATCACCTGGGCGGGGCCGGTCGCCGCCTGGCTGGCGACGCTCGAGCGCGTTTCCTCGCTCGGCGCGGAGACCTACGTGCCCGGGCACGGCCCGGTCTGCGGCCAGGCCGAGGTCGATCTGCTGCGCGAGTACTTCGAGTGGGTGGGGGCCGAGGGCGTGAGCAGGCTGGGGCGCGGGGTCGCTCCGGTCAGGGCGGCGCGGGAGCTGCTGCTCGACCCGGGCTTCGAGTCGCTGCCCTGGGCCGGCTGGAGCGAACCGCAGCGGCTCGTCGTCACCCTCTGCACCGAGGCGTTCCGGCGCGAAGGCGGCAGGGGCCACCTGTCCGGGTCGGGCCGCACGCGCGCCGTCCTGCAGATGCAGCGGACGGGGGCGGACTTGGAGCGCCGCCGGCGATGAGCGGCGGCGAGCAGCGCTCAGCCGCGCATCCGCCGCGCTGGCACGAGCTGCCCGACCGCACCGAGGACCCGCGGATCGAGCGCTCGCGCCCGCAGCGCCTGGCGATCGCGGTCGCCAGGCGGGCGACGCGCGGGCGCAGCTACCCGAGGCGCTCGCCGCCGACTTCAGCCCGGCGCAGATCCTCGAGGCGACGATGCTGGTCGGCAACTACGCGATGCTCGCCGGCGCGCTCAACAGCTTCGGCGTGCCCCTGGAGAGCGCCTGGGGAGACGGGGGTTGAGGGCCGCGCGGCGGCCGACCGCTCGGTTTGCTTCAATCGACGGACCAGAGAAAGGAGGTGGTCCTAACTTGATTCACATGCTTGAGGGGACTCTGGAGGTGCAGGGCCGCTAGGCGCCGCACTGGTTCGGGCGCCCGGCGGAATCCACCCCGGGCACCGGCGAGCGCAGGGAGGCGGGTCTTGTCCCACCCGTTCGCGGTTCCCCCGCTCGTCCCAATGCACCAGGCCGGGGTCGCCTTCGGGCGGCCCCGGCTATCGCTCGGCCCCTCAGTCGAGCAGCAGCGCCGTGAGCGCGGCGCGCGAGCGGGCGCCGGTGCGGTCGTAGACGTTCTCCAGGTGGCGCTTGACCGTGCGCGGCGAGATCCGCAGCTCGTCGGCCACCTCGCGGTTGGAGCGCCCCCGCGCGATCAGCCGGATCACCTCCGCCTGGCGGCTGGTCAGGCCCAGCGCCTCGATCCGCGAGTCAAGCGCCGAGCCGGTCGCCGGCGCCTCCGCGGCCGCCTCCAGGTCGCGTTCGGCCTGGGCGGCCCAGATCGGCGCCGCCATCTTCGTGTAGTCGACGATCGCCCGCCGCAGGGAGGCGCGGCCGGTGTCGACCTCGCCCAGCAGCAGCTCGAGCCTGCCCAGCGCGTGGCCGACCAGGCCCCAGATGCTGATCGACGTCGTCGCCAGCTGCCCGCGGAACGGCTCCAGCACCGGGATCAGCTTGGCCGCCGCCTCGCGGTCGCCGAGCTCGGCGACCGCGTGCGCGTAGGTGGCCGCGGCGGCGATCCAGATCGGGTCCCGCGGCAGCTCGCCGAAGTCGTTCGCCGCGTCGCTGGCCAGCACCTCGCGGGCGAACGCGGTCTCGCCGGCGACCGCGTGGGCGAGCGTGACCAGCGAGCGGAACGCCGGCAGCCCCGGGTACTGGTCGAGCGCCCGCGCGAGCAGCGGCGCCAGCTCGGCCAGCCGCCCCTGCTGCCAGCGGATGCTGGCGATCTGGGAGATGTAGAAGGGCAGGGCGTCGGGCTGGGCGCTGCTCTTCGCCCGCTCCGCCGCGCGCTGGGCGCGCGCCTCGGCCTCCTCCAGGCGCCCGCCGAGCGCCAGGTGCACCGAGGCCGTGCACTCGCACAGCCAGCTCGCGGTGCTGTCGCCGACCCGCGCCGCGATCCCTTCCTGCTCGCGCAGCGTGGCGGCCGCCGCCCGCACCTGGCCGACCTCGACCTGGGCGGTCGCCTGCCAGTGCAGCGCGTGGAAGAGGTCGAGCGGCTCGTCGAGGCGCGACGCGATCTCGATGCTGCGGGCCGCCATCGCGATCCGCTCTTCGGGGTTGTCGGGCCCCCAGCGCGCGATCAGGCAGCGGATCAGGACCTCGGCCAGGACGCGCTCGTCGCCGCTCGCCTGCGCCGTCGCCAGGGCGCGCTCGGCGAGCCGCCGGCGCCGCTCGACCTGCGGCGAGAAGGTCAGCTCCAGGGCGAGCTGGGCGAGCACCAGGGCGAGCTCGGGGCCCGGCCCGCCGACCCGCTCGGCGGCCCGCCGCAGCATCGCTCCGCGCTCGCGGTCGAAGCTGCCGACGTGGCTGACGAAGCCGCGGTGGTTGGCGAGCACGGCGGCGAGCAGCCGCTCTGTGTCGTCGAGCCGGTCGGCGAGCCGCGACGCCTCCAGCAGGCACCGCCGCGAGCGCTCCTGGTTGCTGAAGCGCAGCGCTTCGCCGAGCCCGGTCAGCAGGTCGCAGCGCTCGCCGTCCTCGGCGGCCCCGCCGGCGGCCTCGCGCAGCTCCAGGGCCGCTTCGAACCAGGCGGCCGCGACCTCGTGGTCGTAGCCCCGCAGCGCCTCCTGGCCGGCCGCGGCGCTCCAGTGCGCCGCCCGCTCGGGCGCCGCCGGCTCGGCGAGCCGCCAGTGGCGAGCCAGCTCGGCCGCGTGCCGCGCCGCCTCCGGCGAGGCTTCCAGCCCTTCCGCGAAGCGGCGGTGCAGGACGCCGCGCCGCTCGGGCCCGACCTCGTCGTGCAGGCAGTGGGCGACGATCGCGTGGCTGAAGGTCCAGCCGCCGTCCTGCTGGTCCGCGGTGACCATCCCCGCCCGCTCGGCGAGTCCGAGCGAGGCGCGGACGGCGGCCGGATCGGCCCCGACCGCCGCCGCGACCGCCGCCGGGTCGAAATGGCGGCCGTCGACGGCGGCGGCGCAGAGGTGCTCGTAGGCTTCGCGGCCCAGTGAGCTGGCGCGGGCGGCGATCAGCACGCGCAGCGAGGGCGGCGCGGAGGCCTCGGGGTCGCCGCCGGACTGGGCGACGACGCGCAGCAGCTCGCAGGCGAACAGCGGGTTGCCGTCGCTCTCGCGCGCCGCCCGCCGCGCCGCTCGATCGAGCCGCTCGCGGTCCTCGGAGACCAGCAGGGCCGCGGCGATGTCGCGCAGCGCGCGCTCGTCCAGCCCGCCCAGCCGCAGGTGCTGGACGCCGGGGGCCGAGCGCAGCTCGGCGATCGTCGCCGCCTGGGCCGTCTCGGGCGCGACGTCGGTCGGCCGGTAGCTGGCGAGCAGCAGCAGCCGCGACGGCGCGGCGGCGCCCGAGAGGTGCTCGACCAGCGCCAGGGTCGAGGCGCCGCAGGCGTGCAGGTCGTCGATCGCCAGCAGCAGCGGCCGCTCGGCGCTCAGCCGTTCGAGCAGCTCGACCGTCGCCGCGAACAGTTTGCCGCGCTCGTCGCCGAGGCTCCAGGGCGAGCGCTCTTCCGCCGGGACGCCCTGGATCAGCGCCGCCAGCGGCGAGTCGCGCAGCTCCTCGAGCAGCTCGGCGCCGCCATGGCGGTGCAGGTGCGCGAGTGCCGCCGCGAACGGCGCGTACGGGGCCTCCGCCGTGTCCTCGCCGCTGCCGTAGAGGACGAGCCCGCCGGCGGCGTGCACGCTGTGGCCGAGCTCCGCCAGCAGGCGGCTCTTGCCCGCCCCCGGTTCGCCGGCGACCAGGACCGTCTCGCGCTCGCCCGCCGCGACCCGCGACCAGGCCGAGCCGATCGCCTCCAGCTCCGGCTCGCGGCCACGCATCGGCCAGGGGCGGTCGCGGGCGCTCGCCAGCGGGCCGGGCAGCGGCACGGCGTAGCGCGGTCCTTGCGCGGGCCCGGGCATCGGCTCAGGCGGTGGCGAAGCGGCCCAGCGTGCGCTCCGGCCGCACGTCGCCGACCCTCTCCTGGAAGATCCGGAAGTAGGCGAGCTCCTCGCGCGTGCGCAGCGGCGGGTCGACCGCGCCGCGCTCCGCCGCCAGCTCCGGCTCCCCGACCGACGCCCCGAAGTGCTCTTCGAGCGCCGCCGCACCGCCGCTGCCGTCGCCGAACTGCGCCTTGTCGCGCCACAGCAGCTCGCCGGGCAGCCAGCCGTCGAAGGCCGCGCGCAGCAGCTGCTTCTCCGGCGCCGCGCCGCCGCTCAGCTTCCAGGCCGCGGGCAGGCGCAGCGCGTGCTCGATCACCTCGCGGTCGAGGAACGGCACCCGCGCCTCCAGTCCGTGCGCCATCGTCACCCGGTCACAGCGCTGCAGGTTGAGGTTGTGCAGGCCCTCGACGCTGCGCACCAGCTCGGCGTGCAGCTCGTCGGGGTCACGCAGCTCCCGCATGTACCTGTAGCCGGCGAACAGCTCGTCGGAGCCCTCGCCGGTCAGTACCACCTTGACGTGCTCGGCCGCCGTCTCGGCGAGCATCCAGTTGGGCACCGCGCTGCGCACCAGCGAGGGGTCGAAGGCCTCGATCGTGGCGATCGTCTCCGGCACCGCGGCGATCGCCTCCGCCGCGGTGTGGACGCGCTCGCGGTGCTCGGTTTCGAGGAACTCGGCGACGCGGCGCGCGGCGAGCAGGTCGGGCGAGCCCTCGAGGCCGACCGCGAAGGTCTGCAGCAGCTCGCCGTGGCGGGCCAGGTAGCGGGCGGCGATCGCGGCGATCAGGCTCGAGTCGAGGCCGCCGGAGAGGAAGACGCCCACCGGCACGTCGCCCATCATCTGGCGCTCGACCGCGTCGACCAGCGTCCAGCGGGTGCGCATCAGCGCGTCCGCGGGCACGTCGACCGGGGCGATCGGGCTCGGGGCGGTGCTGCGCAGGGCGCTGGGGACCGGCGGCGCGAAGCGGGTCAGGCCGCCGGCCGGCGTCCAGCAGTGGCCCGGCGGGAAGGCCTCGATGCGGCTGCGCAGCGCCGGGTCGAAGGCGGCCATCTCCGAGGCGAAGGCGACGTCGCCGTCCCGCCGCGCCCAGTACAGCGGCTTGATCCCGACCGGGTCGCGGGCGACGAGGAAACCGGCCGGGCCGCCCGCCATCGCGAAGGCGAACATCCCGTTCAGCTCCGCCAGGCCCTCCGGCCCGTCGCGCTCGACCACGTGCAGCGCGACCTCGTTGTCGGAGGCGGTGCGGAAGCGGTCGTCGCCGAGCCGCGCCCGCAGCGCCGCGTGGTTGTAGATCTCGCCGTTGCCGACGAAGTAGCTCCCCTCGCCGCTGCCCCGCAGCGGCTGGTGGCCGCCGGCGACGTCGACGATCGAGAGCCGCCGGTGCCCCAGCCAGGCGCCCTCGAGGCTGACCTCGCCGCTGTCGTCGGGCCCGCGGTGGACGAGCCGCTCGAGCATCCGCCGTCCGCGCTCGGGGTCGGCCGCGCCGTGCTGGGCCGCGATTCCGCACATGCTTCCTTTCTACCGTTCCGGGGGGCGGCGCGGCGCGCCGGGCCTCAGGCGAGCGCCGGGGCCGGGGTCGGGGGCGCGGCCGGCACGGGGTCGCCGGCCAGCGGCTCGCGCTGCGGCGCAGGGGGCAGGTCCGGGTGCCGCGCGGGGGGCGCCGCGCGGTCGGTCCGGTAGGCCTCGATCGCGCGGTCGCCGAGGTGGTCGATCCAGCCGCGCGCGGTGGCGACCTCGGCCCGCGGCGAGACCTCCGCCACCGCCATCCCGGCGCGGCCGCCGGTGCGGGCCAGCACCCGGCCCTCCGGGTCGACGACCTTGGCCTGGCCGATGAAGCGCAGCGAGCCGATCCTGCCGGTCAGGTTGGCCGACACCCAGACCACCTGGTTCTCCAGCGCCCGCGACTCGTCGAGCAGGTTGAAGTGGTGGGTCTGGCGGTCGGCGGCGATGCGCCGCGCCGGGTCGCGGCGGTCGAGCGGCCAGGCCGACAGCGAGGCGATCGTCTCGGCGCCGTCGAGCGCCAGCGTGCGCGCCGCCTCGGGGAAGAGCTTGTCGTAGCAGAGCAGCATCCCGACGCGGCCGACCGGCGTGTCGAAGGCGGCGAAGCCGTCGCCGGGGGCGAACGCTTCGCACTCGCTCGGGGGCAGGTGGACCTTGCGCTGGTGGCCGAGCACGCCGTCGCCGCTGACGCAGACCGCGCTCGAGTAGGGCCGGCCCGGCCCGCGCTCGGTGAAGCCGGCGCAGACGACCGTCTCGCCGGCGATCTGGCGCAGGCGGGCGATCTCGGGGCCGTCGAGGTCGATCGGCCGCGCCGGCGAGCCGTCGGCGCGCAGGTAGCCGCCGAGCGCGCACTCGGGCAGCACGACGAGCTCGGCGCCGGCGCCGCGGGCGGCCTCGACCGCGGCCGCGACGCGCGCCATGCCGGCCTCGCCCCGACCCCCGAAAGCGCCTGCTATCGCCGCGTAGGAGTGGGTGCTCGACCTCATGTAGGAATGATGAACCTCGGCGGGCTCCGCGTCTAGTCCATCCGTACAAAAATTCCGCGCCGCGCTTGGACGGCGCTCGCGGCCGGCCGCGGGTCGGTCGGCGGCGCCGCCCAGCCGCTCCACCTCCTCGGGTCGGCTGCAGGCCTCCTACCCGTCCGGGCGCGGCCTCAAGCCCGTTGCGCGAGCAGGCTCTCGGCGCACTCGGCGATCGTCTGCTCGAGCGGCCGCGGCGACCAGCCGAGCCGGGTGCGCGCCTTCTCGCTCGAGATCCGCGTGCGCCTGCCGAGCTGGCCGAGGACCGAGCGCACGCCCGGGTCGAAGAGCGCCATCGCGCGTACCAGCAGGTTCGGCACCGTGCGCGTGGGAACCTTGGCGGCGTCCTCGCCGAGCCGCTCGCGCAGCACCGCGGCCACCTCCGCCATCCACATGAACTCGGTGACGCCGACGAAGCGCTCGCCGCCCGCCTCGGGCGCGGTCATCGCGAGGATCTCCAGCTCCGCCACGTCGCGCACGTCGACGAAGCTGAAGCCGATCCGCGGCACGCCCGGCATCCCGCCGAGCAGCCGTTCGATCGCCTGCAGCGAGTAGGAGCGGCCGCTGCCGAGCACCGGGCCGACGATCGCGCCCGGGTTGACCGTCGCCAGCCGCTCCGTCGCGCCGCGCTCGCGGGCGAGCTCCCAGGCGGCCAGCTCGGCGACCGTCTTCGAGCGCGCGTAGGGGGTCATCTCCGTGTTCTCCGGGTCGCTCCAGTCGCGCTCGTCCAGCGGCCGGCCGGAGACCGCCGTGCCGCCGCCGGTGATCGCGGCGACCGACGAGGTGACGACGACCCGCCCGGCGCCGGCGTCGAGCGCCGCGCCGAGGACGCGCAGCGTGCCCTCGCGCGCCGGCACGATCAGCTCGTCGGGGTCCTTCGGCTGCACCGGCGGGAAGGGGGAGGCGACGTGGAGGACGTGGTCGCAGCCCGCGACGGCCTCGGCCCAGCCCTCGTCGGAGGTCAGGTCCGCGGCATGGACGGAGAGCCGCTCCCCGGCGTCGACCTGCGTGGCGACCATCGCCCGCACCTCGGTCTCCCGCGCCGGGTCGCGCACGGTCGTGCGCACGACGTACCCCCGCCGCAGCAGCTCGACCACGCACCAGCCGCCGAGGAAACCCGACCCGCCGCTGACCAGGACCGTCTTCGTCTCTCCCGCGCCCTCCACTTGTCTGGGAAGTATGACCATGAGAGCATCGTCCTGCGATGAGCCACTTCCTTGTCAGGCGCGACGACCTGCGCGAGTGCCGCGTGGCCGAGTCGGACATGCCCGAGATCGGGTCCGGCCAGGCGCTGCTGCGGGTCGACAGCTTCGGCCTCACCGCCAACAACGTCACCTACGCGGTCTTCGGGGAGGCGATGTCCTACTGGGACTTCTTTCCGGCGCCGGAGGGCTGGGGGCGGGTGCCCGTGTGGGGCTTCGCCGAGGTCGCGCGCAGCGAGGCCGCCGGGGTCGAGCCGGGCACGCGGGTGTACGGGTACCTGCCGCCGTCCTCCCACCTGGCGGTGACGCCGGTGGACGTCGGCGGGGCCGGCTTCGTCGACGGCTCGCCCCATCGCGCGGCCCTGCCCTCGGCCTACCATCGCTACCTGGCGACCGACGCTGATCCCTTCCACCGGCCGGATACCGAGCAGATCCAGATGCTGCTGCGGCCGCTCTTCTTCACCTCGTTCCTGATCGACGACCAGCTCGACGACGACGGCCTCGCGACCCGCGGGCCGGTGCTGATCTCGAGCGCCTCGAGCAAGACCGCGATCGCCGCCGCCTTCATGCTCTCTCGCCGTGACGGGGTCGAGCTGGTCGGGCTCACCTCGCCGCGCAACGCCGGCTTCGTCGAGGGTCTCGGCATCTACGACCGCACCGTGACCTACGAGGCGATCGAGGCGCTGGAGCGCGGCCCCGCCACGTACGTCGACATCGCCGGCGACGGCGCCGTGCGGCACGCCGTGCACTCGCGCTTCGGCGACGAGCTCGCCCACAGCATGGCCGTCGGCGCCTCGCACTGGGAGGACTTCGGTGCGGGCGAGGGCGACCTGCCCGGCCCCGCCCCGACCTTCTTCTTCGCCCCCGACCGTGTCGTCAAGCGCTCCGAGGACTGGGGTCGCGCCGGCCTCGAAGTCCGCGTCGCCGAGGCCTGGCACCCGTTCTCAGAGTGGGCGGGTGGCTGGCTGGAGACGATCCCCGGCAGCGGCTTCGACGCCGTCCGCGCCGCCTACCTCGACGTGCTCGAGGGCCGCGTGGACCCGAAGCACGCCCACGTGCTGACCGTCTGACCGCAAGCGGTCTCTCCGCCCAGGTGACTTTGTACGTGCTGGAGCCCGTACAAAGTCCAATGCGAGCGAATCGTGATCAGGCGGCGGTGAGGTGCTGGGCTGTTCGTTTGAGGATCCGGCGCACGTAGGCCGGTTCGTACTTGACCTGCCAGTGGGTGAAGCGCAGCGTCGTAAGTCCGGCCGCGACATGGGTCTGATCCCGCTGGTGGTCGCGCGTCTGCTCTGAGGGGGTGCGGTGATAGCGCAGGCCGTCGGTCTCCACGACGAGCTCCAGGGCGGGCCAGAAGAAGTCGACTTCGAAGTCGTTGACCCATGCTTTCGTGAGGAATTCCGGCACGCCCGCGGCGGTCGCTATCGGCCGGAAGAGGATCTCCAGGTCCGAGTCGGAGAGACGAAAGGTGTGGCGATCCAGCAGGGCCCGCAACGGCTTCACCCCCGGCTCACCGGCAAACGCCTCGAGCTCGGAGCGCAGGCTTTCGGGGTCGATCAGGTCGTACTTGTCTGCCTCGTTCACGCTGCGCTCGAGTGCGGTCCCGCGGAGTTCGGCTGCAACATCGACCAAGGTCCGCGCCGGAGTCGTGATCGGGATGCCGGCGCGTGAAGTGATGTGCTCTGGCCGTAGCGAGGCCCTGCTCATCGCGCGGATGCCGGCGCGGCGATGCCTGCAACGACGGCGGATGCTCACGTCGATGCGGCCGTGGCGCTCCCTGCCGATGCCCCACAGCGCGGCCGCACTGCGATGGCTGAGCGCTGCTTCTGGCCCGCAGGCGAGGACCGCTGCCATCCACCGTCGCTCGCGCGTCATCTGTGGCCAGCCGATGGCATAGATCCCGCGCGCGACCGGGTGCAGCCGGCCGCAGGCGATTCGGTGGGCGATCGCGTCACGGCTGAATCCAAGGCCGAGCAGGTCCCGCCGGGTCAGGATTCCGTGCTGCCTCGCCGCCAGATTCCACGCATGCCTGCTTCGTCTGTCGGACTTTGTACGTGTCATTGCCCGTACAAAGTCCCCAGCGGCCGAAACTCTCCCCCCTGTGGTGGGGCGGCTCCTCAGAGGGGCGAGAAAAGTCCCTATCTTGCGCGCAAACCCAGGCGGCGGCGCCAGTCGCGCGCGTTGAACGCCCGGGCGATGCGGCTGACGAGGCCGCGGCGCGACTTCGTGTAGGGGAACCAGCTCGCCTCGCGCTTGCCGCCGAAGCGGGTTATCACCAGGGACTCCGTGCGGCAGTACTTCTTGATCCCCGGCTCGCCGTGGCGGTAGCCGATTCCGGACTGCTTCCATCCGCCCATCGGCACGTCGGTGGCGAGGTAGTTGACGAGCACGTCGTTGACGTTGACCGCGCCGCACTCGACCCGCCGGGCCAGCCGCTCGGCGCGCTCCTTCTCGCCGAAGACCGAGCCCGAGAGCCCGTAGCTCGTGTCGTTCGCCAGGCTCAGGGCCTGCTCGGCGTCGCGCACCTTCATCACCCCGACCACCGGGCCGAAGGTCTCCTCGCGCATCACCTTCATCGAGTGATCGACGTCGACCAGCACCGTGGGCTCGAAGTAGTCGCCCGGCCCCTCGACCCGCTTGCCCCCGACGAGCGCCCTCGCCCCCGACGCGATCGCGTCCTCGACATGGTCGGCGACGATCGCCGCCTGGTTCGGCGAGGTCATCGCCCCGACGTCCTTCGGGGCGGCGGCGTCGTCGGCGCCCTGGCGCAGCTTGCCGACCTCCGCCGTCAGCTTGGCGACGAACTCGTCATAGGCGCGCTCCTCGACGTAGATCCGCTCGACCGACATGCAGATCTGACCGGCGTTCATCATCCCGCCGAAGGCCGCGGCGTTGGCGGCGCGGTCGATGTCGGCGTCGTCGAGCACGATCATCGCGTCCTTGCCGCCCAGCTCGAGGCTGACCGGGGTCAGCGTCTCGGCGGCGCGCGCCATCACCCTGCGGCCGGTGCGGTCGGAGCCGGTGAACTGGACGAAGTCGACGTTGTCGACCAGCGCGCCGCCGGTCTCGCCCGTTCCCTGCACGCAGTCGAACACGTCCGGGGCGCCGATCTCCCGCTTCCACGCCTCCGCGACCTCGGCCAGGCCCAGCGGCGTGAACTCGGAGGGCTTGACGACGACCGCGGCGCCCGCCTGCAGCGCCGGTATCGCGTCGCCGAGGGCTAGGATCAGGGGGAAGTTCCAGGGGCTGACGATGCCGACCACCTGGTGCGGCCGGTACTGGACGCGCAGCTTCTTGGCCGCGAGCAGGGGCGTGTGCGGGCGAACCGTCTCCTCGCCGATGAACCCGGCCGCCTTCGTGCCGTAGAAATTGATCAGGTCCGCCAGGTAAGCGGGCTCGTTGGCCGCGTCGGCGCGCACCTTGCCGGTCTCCGCCACCATCGTGTCGAGCACCCGGTCTTCGTTGTCGAGCAGCCAGTCACGCAGCCGGCCCAGCCAGCGGTAGCGCCCCTCGATTCCCAGCGCCTCCCACTCGGCCTGGTTGGCGCGTACCCGCGCGACGACCTCGGCGACCCGCTCGGGGGAGTCGACCGCGACGCTGCCGATCGCCTCGCCCGTCGCCGGGTTGAGGACCTCGATCCGCTCCTCGGAGCCCGCGCCGTCGGAGCCCGCGCCGTTCACCGCCTCGCTGACCTTCGGTGCCGTTCCGCTCTCCACGCTGACCGCTCCCTTCGAGAAATTTGGCTGGCTGGCCAAGGGTAGCCGCTACCGCGCCACGAGTCGATACACCGGCCCTTCCAGGGAGCAGACGTAGACCCGGTGGCGGTCGTCTTCGCCGAAGGAGCTCGGGGAGTCGACGTGCAGGCCGAGCCTGCGCTCGCCGCTCGCCCGGCGCAGGTGGGGGACGAGGCTGCGCAGCTCGCCCTCGCAGAGGTCGGCGTAGACGTAGCGCTTGTAGAGGGAGCGCAGGCGCCGGTCGGCGACCACGTAGCCGCCGATGATCGAGCAGCTGCCGCCGCGGCTGTGCGGGTAGGCGAAAATCGGCTTGACCGTGCCGCCGGGGTCCGGCGTGCCGCTGTTGGCGCCGGTGTACTTCGAGTAGCCCTCGAAGGCGTCCCAGCCGAAGTTGGCGCCGCGCGCCGCGCCGACCGGCAGGTAGTCGACCTCCTCGAAGCGGTCCTGACCGACGTCGCCGATCGCGATCCGCGGCTGGCCGGGGCGCGTCACCCGGTCGAAGGAGAAGCGGAACGGGTTGCGCAGGCCGAGGCTGTAGGTCTGCACGCGGGGGCGGGCTTCGCGCGGGTCGACGCGCAGCAGCTTGCCGAGCCGGCTGCGCGGGTTCTGCGCGTTGTTCGGAGGGTCGCCGCCGGAGCCGCCGTCGCCGGTGCCGAAGTAGAGCCAGCGGCCGAGGAACTGCAGCTGGCCGCCGTTGTGATTCGCGTTGACGGGGTGGGGTATCCGGACGATTGCGCGACGGGAGCCCCGCGCGGCTCGCGTCGCGCTCCGGCGCCTGAACCCGTCGACGCGGATGTCGCCCCGGCGGTCCGTGTAATAGACGTAGAAGCGCCGGTCCCGCCGGTAGTCGGGCGGGAAGGCGATCGAGAGCAGCCCCCGCTCGCCGCCGGTGGAGACCAGCCCGCGGATGTCGAGGAAGGGATGGCGCAGCCTGTGGCCATGCCGGAGGACTTGGACGGTCCCACGTTGCTCGACTACGAAGAGGAGGTCGGGAAACCCGGGCGCGCCGGTCACGTAGACCGGCGAGTCGAAGTCGCCGATCCGCTTCAGCGCGATCTTGCCGGGTGGTCTGGCGGATCCGCACGCGGGCAGCGCCAGTGCGAGCAAGACCGCAATGAAGAATGCTTTTTTCGACCTTCTTCTCAAAGTGCCGCTGTCGAAATTAGCGCGAAACCGGGGAGGTCGATGACCAAGCGAGGCGGTCACGAGACGGTTTTCGCGTAGCAGCGCTACGTGGAAACCGGGGAGGGGCCGAATCGCGCAGCGTCACTCGGCCTCATCCGGGCCGCGATCATTTCGACAGCGGCACGACTTCCCCATTATCCCTTACTTCGACTTCGGGTGGGACATCGCTGATCTCCACGGTAAACGACCCGCCCGGCGCGACCCCGTTGGCGGTCTTCGCGTGGACTTCGGGGCTGAGGCCGGCGCCGACTTCGTAGAGCAGCCTGTGCCGGCCCGCTTTCACCGCGCTCAGCTTCCACACCGCTTCCTTCGTCTCGCCGGGCTTCAGCGGGCCGAAGGCGAAGGTCTTCAGTTCGGCGGTTTCGGCGCCGCCCGGCTCGTTCGAGCCGTCGACTTTCGGGTAGCCCTGGGCGAGCGCCCAGATCGGCCGGTCGGGCTGGGCGATGCCGGGGGCCGGGTCGCGGTAGCCGAAGGGCAGCGAGGATTTGCGCGCCTGCCTGTCGCCGCCGGTGATCGAGACGGTCAGCGAGGGCAGCGTCCTGTCTCCGGTGTTGCGCATGCCGAGCCGCAGCAGCGTCGTCTCGCCGAGCCGCTGCTTCGGCGGGAACTGCGCCTTCACGACCTTGACGTGGTAGGTCCCCGCCGCCTCGTTGGCGTCGCGCGATTCGCCGCCGCCGCAGGCCGCCAGCGAGAGCGCCGCCGCGAGCGCGAGCAGGGCCGCCGCGAGCGCGCCGCCGCGAGCGCGCCGCCGCCGTCCGCGATACCCCCCCGGGGATGGACTCCCAAGCTCCAAAGCGGCTCGAACATACCACGGGGATTTCCCTGCACCGGCGGCTCCGCGAAGCGCCGCGGCGGGGTTAGCGCGATCTCAACACTGGGCTAACCGAGGCCGCTGGCGCATCCCATAGACTCAGAGCACGGAGCAGGGTCCGCCCGATGCGGTCCCGCCCGCCCGGAGGAGAGGATGGAAGCAGCCGCATCGATAGGCCGGAGGTTCGCTCCCGCCAAGTCGTTCTTCGAACAGGTCGGGGACATGATGATCCTGACCGCCCGCACGATCGCCTCCGCGGTCCGGCCGCCGTACCCCTACGGCGAGGAGTTCATCGGCCAGTTCCTCTTCGCCCTGCAGCTCTGCTGGTTCCCGCTGCTCGTCTCGACCGTCGCCTTCGGCTTTGGCGCGCCCGGCCTGCAGGCGGCCAACTTCCTCACCCTGTTCGGCTCGCTCGACCGGCTCGGCGGCTTCTTCGTGCTCGCCTCGATCCGCGAGTTCGCCCCGTTCGTCACCGCGGTCGTCGTCGCCGGCGTCGCCGGCACCGCGATCACCGCCGATCTCGGCGCGCGCAAGATCCGCGAGGAGCTCGACGCCCTGCAGGTGCTCGGCGTCGACCCGATCAAGAACCTCGTCGTGCCGCGCTTCCTCGCGCTGATGGTGATCACCGGCCTGCTCGACATCTACGCGCTGATCTTCGGGATCAGCGGCGGCATCCTCACCGAGCTGCTCTACAACCAGCCGCTCGGCGGCTTCTTCGCGACGCTGTTCACCAACGCCTCGATCACCGACCTCTGGGGCTCGGTGATCAAGTGCACGCTGTTCGGCGCGATCATCTCGGTCGTCTGCTGCTACAAGGGGATGACCGCATCCGGCGGCGCCGCCGGCGTCGGCCGCGCGGTCAACCAGGCCGTCGTCATCTCCTTCATGGGCGTCTTCGCCTTCAACTACGTCTTCACGCAGACGCTGCTGGCGACCAACCCCGACCTGCAGACGATCCGATGAACGCCTGGCTCGACGTCCCCCGCGGCTGGCTCGACTCCTTCGGCGAGATCGCCCGCTTCGGCTCGCGCATCGCCGGCCTCGTCTACAGCGGCCGCGTGCTGCGCTTCTTCGGCGAGAGCCTGCGCCAGGCCGGCATCCTGATCCTCGGCTCCGCCGTGATCATCTGGGGCCTCGTCTTCATCCTCGGCCTGCAGTGCGGGATCGAGGGCGCCTACCTGCTGCGCGCCAACGGCGCGCCGGCCTACGCCGGCGTCTTCTCCGCCTGGTGCGACCTGCGCGAGATCATGCCCTACGCCTTCGGCTACATGCTGGCGGCCAAGGTCGGGACCGGGATCGTCGCCGAGCTCGGCGCGATGCGGATCTCCGACGAGATCGACGCGCTCGAGGTGATGGGCGTGCCGCCGGTCACCTTCCTCGCCGCGACCCGCCTGCTCGCCGCCTGGATCGCCTTCCCCTTCATGTACCTGGTGGGGATCGGGATCATGTACTTCGCCAGCTACCTCGCCGTGGTCGAACAGATCGGCGATGTCTCCTCGGGCGGCTACCTGCTGATCTTCTGGATGTTCCAGAACCCGCCCGACCTGATCTTCAGCCTGATCAAGGGCATGTTCATGGCGACCGCGATCGTGATGGTCGGCTGCTACTACGGCTACACCGCCAGCGGCGGGCCGGTCGGGGTGGGCACCGCGACCGCCAAGTCGATGGTCCTCAACATCGTGTTAGTGCACATCATCGGGATGCTCGGCACCCTCGTGTTCTGGGGCGCCAACCCGCGAGCGCCAATAGGGGGATAGCTACGCTTATGTCGATGGACGAGCCGAGTCAGATCAGGGACGAGGAGCAGGAGCAGCACCTGGCCGCCGAGGCGGCGGGCGAACCGGCCCCCTCGGGCCCCTACGTCAGCGAGGACGGGGCGGTGATGGGGCGCGACTTCGTGATCCCCGGCGTCGACCCCTCCGACACCGACCCCTACCGCTTCCACACCGGCCGCAAGCGCGACCACGGCAGCACCGACGCGATCGAGATCATCAACCTGGTCAAGCAGTTCGGCCGCGCCCGCATCCTCAACGGGCTCAACCTCGGCCTGCCCGAAGACCAGGTCTCGATGGTGCTCGGCCCCTCGGGCACCGGCAAGAGCGTCTTGATCAAGCACATCGTCGGCCTGCTCTACCCGGACTCCGGCGACGTGCTCGTGCACGGCGAATCGATCCCCGCGATGACCGACGACGAACTCTTCGACGTGCGCAAAAAGTTCGGCCTGCTGTTCCAGGACGGGGCGCTGTTCGGCTCGATGAACATCTACGACAACACCGCCTTCCCGCTGCGCCAGCACACCGACAAAGGCGAGGAGGAGATCGGCGAGATCGTCAACCGGCGGCTCAAGGAGGTCGGCCTCGGCGAGGCGATCTACAAGATGCCGAACGAGCTCTCCGGCGGCATGCGCAAGCGGGCCGGCTTCGCTCGGGCGCTGGTGCTGGAACCGGCGATCGTGATGTTCGACGAGCCCGACTCCGGGCTCGACCCGGTGCGCACGGCGCTGCTCTGCGAGCTGATCCGCGAGGTCCACCAGGAGAACGGCGGCTGCTACCTGGTGATCAGCCACGACCTCAACACGGCGCGGCGCATCGCCGACTTCATCGCCGTGCTCTGGAACGGCCAGATCGTCGAGTCGGGGCCGAAAGAGGAACTGTTCGACTCCGAAAACCAGTTCGTGCACCAGTTCCTCAATGCGGACGTGACCGGTCCGCTGTCGATGGATTGAGCGTTTCGGCGGGCGGGTCCTGTCGGGGCGAGGGGGTGTCCAGGCGGGGCTGGATTTTCCGCGCGGCGCGCTGGCGTTACTCGTTGAGGGTTGAGCGGAAAATTAACGCCGCCCCGCCTGGACACCCCCTCGCCCCGCCACCCGCCCGAGGGGACGTCTTGTGGCATCGGTAGCGGCTTGGGCCGTCAAGCATGCGCGGTGGGTGGTGCTCGCCTGCATCTTCCTCGCGGTTGGAGCTGGTGTGGGCGCCACGCGGCTGCCGACCAATGCGGCGACGGACACGCTGGTCGACTCCGATACGGCCAGCTATGAAGCGACGCAGGAGGTTCGGCGGGAGTTCGGGGAAGAACCGGTGGTGGTGCTGGCGGAGGGGGATCTGCAGCGGATCGTGCTGACGGCGAACCTGGGGCGGCTGCTGCGGCTGGAGGGGTGTCTGTCGGGCAAGGTGCCGAAGGGGGCGAAGCCGCTGCCGGGGCCGTGCAGGGAGCTGGCAGAACAGGATCCGGTGCGCTCGCTGGTCGGGCCGGCGACCTTCCTCAACGAGGCGACGATCCAGATCCAGCGCCAGCTCGAACGGCTCGCCGCCGACGTGCCGCCGGCGAAGCTGCGCGAACTGCTGCTGCAGATCGCCGCCCGGTACGGGATCACCAGCGCGCCGAGCCTCTCCAACCCGAACTTCCTCGCCGCGATCGTCTTCGACATCGACAGGGCGCGCGGGACTCCCAAGGCCAGGCTGGCCTACCTCTTCCCCAACGGCCGCTCGGCACAGATCATCCTGCGCCTGCGCTCCGACCTGAGCGAAGCCGAGCGCCACCGGGCGATCGAGACGATCAGGGCCGTCGTCCGCGACCCCGTCGCGCGGTCGCAGTGCAAGTTCAAGGGCAAGCCGGAGCGCTGCTTCCAGCTGCGCGGGGCGAGGTACGTGATCTCCGGCGTGCCCGTCGTCGTCGACGCGGTGACCCGGGCGCTGAAGGACGCGCTGCTGCTCCTGCTCGGCGTCGCCGTGGTGGTGATGGCGCTGACGCTGCTCCTGGTCTTCCGCAGCCGCTGGCGGCTGTTGCCGCTGGCGATCGCCCTGGCGGCGTCGGCGCTGACGTTCGGCCTCTCGGGCCTGCTCGGCGGCTCGCTGACGATGGCCTCGATCGCCGTGCTGCCGATCCTGATCGGCCTGGCGGTCGACTACGCGATCCAGCTACAGGCGAGGTACGACGAGGCGATTCACTTGGGAGCTTCACCCGGAGTGGACGCCGCCCGCCTGGCCGCTTCCGGCGGTGGCCCGGCTATCGCAACGGCCTGCCTGGCCACCGGCGTCGGCTTCCTCGCGCTCCAGCTCTCCCCGATCCCGATGGTGCGGGGGTTCGGCCTCTTGCTTGTCCTCGGAATCGCAATCGCCTTCCCCCTGGCTTTCATTGCAGGGTTCGCCGCCCTCCGGTTCCGGGCGCGGGCGGGAGCGTCGGATGGCCGACATCGGGCGGCGGGAGCGCCGGGTGTCCCTCCGGACGCTGGGTTTTCCGCCTCCGGGTTTCTCGCCCGTCCGAGGAGGTGGTTGGGGCGGAAAACGGAACGCCGCGTCGCTCCGGGACACCCGACGCTGCCGCCTTCGATGCGGCGGGTCCTTGCGTTGGCTGGGACACGGCCGCAGGCGGTCCTGGCCGTCGGTGTCGTCCTGGCGGTCATCGGGTGGGGCCTCGGCACGCAGATCGAAACGCAGACCGACATCCGCAAGCTGGCGCCGCAGAACGTCGAGGCGGTCGAAGAACTGAACGAGCTGCAGGATGCGACCGGGGTCTCGGGGGAGCTCGATGCCAGGATCACGGCGCCGGATTTGACCGACCCGGCGACGATCAGGTGGATGGCGGCGTTCAAGCGGCGGGCTCTGGTGGCCGGCGGGTTCGCGGGCAGGAACGCGAGCTGTCAGGAAGCCGAAGTCTGCCCGGGGCCGGCGCTGTCGGACTTCGTCACCGGCGGCGGGTTGCTCGCGAGCTCGGAAGAGAGCTTGACGCGCAAGGGAATCCGGGCGGCGCTGAAGCAGATCCCGGCCTATGACCTGAGGCAGGTGGCGACCGTCGATCCGAAGACGGGGCTGCCGACCGGGACCGCGCTGATGGGCTTCGGCATCCGAGCCCAGTCGCTGGACTCCCAGCAGCAGCTGATCGAACGAATCCGCGCCGCCGCCGGCGATCCCGGGACGATGGGCGGCCCGCCGCCAGGGGTGCGGGTGGAGCTCGCCGGCCTCCCCGTGATCGCGGCGCAGGCCGCATCCGACCTCGACAGCAGCCGCTACCTGCTCACCGCCGTCGGCCTGCTCGCTGTGGCCCTTGCCCTGCTGCTCGTCTACAGGACGTGGAAGCGAGCCCTGATCCCGCTGGTCCCCATAGTCATGGCCACCGGCTGGTCAGCGCTGGTCCTCTGGCTCACCCGCATCCCGCTGAACCCGATGTCGGCGGCCCTGGGAGCTTTGACGATCGCGATCGCGACGGAGTTCAGCGTCATCCTCGCGGCCCGCTTCCGCCAGGAGCGTGGAGCTGGACGAGACTTGAGCGCTGCGCTCGAGGCGACCTACTCGCGCACGGGAGCTGCCGTCCTTGCCTCCGCCGTCACCGCAATAGCCGGCTTCGCGGTCCTCATCGTCAGCGAAGTGGGAATGCTGCGCGAGTTCGGCCTCGTCACGGTCGTAGACCTCGCAGCAGCTCTGCTCGGCGTCGTCATCGCCCTCCCCGCGACCCTCATCCTGTTCGCCGAAAAGGGGCAATCCCGGTAGGGCTGGAACGTCTTGTACCTTTTTGTCGACTGCCCCGGGCGACAGCCCAACCCCGAACCTTCAAAAAGGTTAAGTGGAAGCCCTACCGGGATTGCCCCTCAGGGTGGGGCAGTAGGAAAAACCCCTACCGGGATTGCCCCTCAAGGTGGGCAGCAGCCATGAAGGACCGCTACTCGATCGCCGTCGGCGTGATCTTCGCCGCGATCGTCGTCGTCGCGCTGGTCCACGGCGTGCCGGGAGGGGGGGAGACGCTGGGGCTCGACCGGCAGGAGCCGCGCTGGCCGCTGCCCGAGTTCGCCGTGCCGGACGCCGCCGGCCGGCTCGAAGGCGACGCCAACGTCGCCCAGGACGACTGCTCGGTCGGCGAGCTGCCCTGCCCGGCGGACGCGCGGCGCCGGCCCGCATGCGAGATCGAGACGCCGGGGGCGATCCGCGTCTGCGACTTCTTCGACCGCCCGCTTGTGATCTCGTTCTGGTTCAGCAAGGGGGGCGACTGCGTCGAACAGCAGGACGTCGTCAGCCGCGTCCACTCGCGCTACCGTGGGCGCGTGGGCTTCCTCTCGCTCGACGTGCGCGACGACCGCGGCACGGTCCGCAGGCTGATCCGGCAGCGCGGCTGGAGCATGCCGGTCGGCTATGACCGCGACGGCGCCGTCGCCGGGCTCTACCACGTCGGCGGCTGCCCGACCTACGCCTACGTCTACCCCGGCGGCACGCTGCAGTCGGCGAGCATCGGCGAATTGACCGCCGCGCAGCTCGGCGATCGGGTCGACGCGCTGCTGCGTGCGACCGAATCCGTGGAGCGCGGCCGATGAACGCGTCCGAGCCGCGCGCCGGCGGCGAGGCCTCGCCCAGCCTCGGCTGGGTCGCCCCGCACGTCGCCGCCGAGTTCCCGGGCCTCGGCATCGCCTGGATCGAGGTCGACGGCCGCCCCGGCCGCAGCCCCGAGCCGGTCGACCGCCGCCTGCGCGAGGCGTCGGACCGCTTCTACGGCGCCCACGCGATCCACATGCGCGAACGGCCGATCCCCTGGGCCTACCGCGTCTTCTTCCGTCAGATCGGCCTCGACCCCGACCGCACCCGCACGCCGGTCGAGCAGCTCGCCCTCGACCGCCTCCAGGACGGCGGCTTCAAGACCCGCGGCCTGCCCGCCGACGCGCTGACGATCGCCACGATCGAGACCGGCGTCGCCCTGCGCGCCTTCGACGCCGCGCGGCTCGACGGCGCGCTCTGCATCCGCGACGCCGCGCCGGGCGAGGCGCTGGAGGGCCGCCCCGGCGAGCTCTCCCACGGCGCCCTCGTGATCGCCGACGAGCGCGCCCCCGCGGGCCTGCTCTTCGGCGCGACCGCCGGCGGCCGCGAGGTCGGCCGCCACACCCGCCGCGTCGTGATCGCCGCGATCCAGGTGGACGGCGTCCCCCAGATAGCCGTCGACGAGGCCCTCTGGATGGTCGCAACCACCCTCTCCGCCGCGTAGCCGCCGTCCCCTCGAGTGGTCACTTGACCACCGAATACGTGGGTGAAGTGACCACTCGAGGAGGATCCGCGCTCGGGCCCGCGGGTGGGCGCTACCCGCGCAGGCCGCCGGCTCTGAACGAGAGGCCGCCGGAGGCGCGCTGGAAGGCTCGGCGCAGGAGGAAGAAGGCGAGGGCGAAGGCGAGGGCGCCGGCGGCCAGGCAGGTGGCGAGGATCAGGCCCGCGAGGTAGAAGAGGCCGCCGGTGACGAGGACGAAGACGACGCCGGCGAGCAGCGTCGTGTGCGAGCGGTAGCCGGCGAGGTGCTCACGCAGGGAGACCTCGAGCCCGCCGAGTCCGGCGAGGACGACGCCGACGCCGATTGCGGTCGGCTCTTGGCTGACGATGCCCACGATGAGCGCGACGATCCCGGCCAGCACGGTCAGCTCGGCGAGCGGGAACGATCCCCAGGGCGCCGGCGGGCGCTCGTCGGCGCCGCGCTTGCGTTCCGCCGCCCGCGCCCGATCAGACTTTCGCCTGGCGCTGCTCAACGGCCGCAAGCCGCCCGGCTAACGGGCATCCAGAGGAGACCCTGACCCGCCACCAGCCCATCAGCATGCCCAGCGGCCCGAGGCGCGGGCGCGAGTGCCAGTGGCCGCATCCCGGCTCGCCGACGTCGGCGCGGCTGATCCGCAGCCACCTGTGCTCGGCCGGCGCGTCGAGCATCCGCTTCAGCAGCTCGCGGTTGCGCGTCTCCAGCTCCGTCCGCTCGCGCAGCCTCACCCGCGCCCCGGCGACCCGGTCCGCAAGCGAGTCCCGGATCCGCTCCAGCTCCCCCAGCCCAAGCATCCGCGGCTCCCCCGACATCGCAGCAATCCCGGAATCGACCCCGACCCGCGGAAACCCCTCCGCGAAAAGCGACCCGAGCTGAGCTTCCAACCGCCCGATCTGCCGCCGCAGCTCAGCCCGCGCAAGCCGCTCGTCGCCACCGATGCGAACCGCGTCGTGTCGGTCAAGCAACTCCTGCATAACCGTTACGAGTGTAGTCCAAGGCCACGACCCGCTCGCAATGGCTTCGTTAAGGGCGATCCCGTCGTGACGGCCACGTTAAGGGCGATCCCGGTAGGGCTGGAACGTCTTGTACCTTTTTGTCGACTGCCCCGGGCGACAGCCCAACCCCAAACCTTCAAAAAGGTTAAGTGGAAGCCCTACCGGGATCGCCCTCTTGGCAAACCCCTAGACGAACACGGGATCCTGCGACGGCGTCCCGAGCGCGCTGGTCAGCAGCGCCCGCTGCCGCGGCGTGAGGCTGCCCACCCGCTTGTTCTCGCTCAGCCCCACCGCCTGCAGCAGCTTGCGCGCGCGGGTGCGGCCCCAGCGGCGCTGGCTGGTCAGCAGCTCGGCCAGGGTCATGCTCTCCGTCTCCCAGGGGACGTCGCCGACCACCGCGGCCACGTCGACCTCGCCGCGGCCGATCGCCCGCTTCAGCTCCGCCCGCGCGAGCCGCACCCGGTTGGCGCGCGCCAGGGCCTGCATGTGCTGCGGTGTCCGGTCAGCGCTCGGGCTCGTCGGGGCAGGGGCGATCGTTGCAGCTTCCACTGGGACTCCTCCCTAATCTGGGTTCGTTGACTGGTCTCATGGCCCGGCAGGTGACTGCCCGGCGCGGCTGAGTCGAAGCTCCCGGCGCCTCCTCCTGACCCGGACGCGCGGCGAGGGGGGCAAGCTACGCGCTCGGGGCCGCGACCGTCAACCCGGAATCGGCGATGCGTCCGCACCCCGGTCGCTAAGAGCACCTTTTTCCCGCCCGAAGTCACTCCTCCCGAAATGGACAAGGCCGAAACTACCCCCCCGGGGGGAGAAACAAACGGCCGCTTCCTCTGCTCCCGTCGGCGCCTGAGGAATCAGATATGGACAGGCGCCGACTCCCGCGTCCGGGAGCGGCCGGTATTACCTTCTTGGTAGATCGGGGAAATCGGCGATGGTGCGGGCGATCGTCGCGAGGGCGCGGTCGAGCTGCTCGCGCTCGTGCGTCGCCATCAGGCTGGTCCGCAGCAGCGCGCCACCCGGCGGCACCGCCGGGTGGATCGCGACGTTGGTGTAGACGCCGGCGTCGAACAGCGCCTTCCAGAGCAGCACCGCCTGCCAGTCGTCGCCGACCATCACCGGCACCACCGGCGTCGTCGCGACGCTGCCGTCCGGCAGCGTGCCCGGCTCGACCACCTTCAGCCCGAGCTCGCGGAGGCCCTCGCGCAGGTAGGAGGCGTTGCCGAGCAGGCGCTCGAACAGGGCCGGGCCCTCGGCGCGGATCACCCGCAGCGCCGCCAGCGCCGCGCCGACCGCCGCCGGCACCGCCGAGGCGCTGAAGACGAAGGAGCGCGAGGAGATCCGCAGGTACTCGACCACGTCGGCCGGGCCGGCGATGAAGCCGCCGCAGGAGGCGAGGCTCTTGGAGAAGGTCCCCATCCGCAGGTCGACGTCGTCCTCGAGGCCGAAGAGCTCGCTGGCGCCGGCGCCGCGGGCGCCGAGCACGCCGGCCCCGTGCGCCTCGTCGACCATCAGCCGCGCCCCGTGCGCCCTGCAGAGCTCGACGATCCGCGGCAGGTCGCAGACGTCGCCCTCCATCGAGAAGACGCCGTCGACGACGACCAGCGCGCCGCCGCCGTCCTCGCCCGCCCGCCGCAGCATCTTCTCCAGCTTGTCCATGCGGTTGTGGCGGAACGGCCGCAGCTTCGCCCCCGACAGCTTGCAGCCGTCGAGGATCGAGGCGTGGTCGCCGGAGTCGCAGATCACCGTGTCGCCCGGGCCGAGGATCGTGCCGATGCAGCCGACGTTCGCCTGGTAGCCGGTGGTGAAGACGATCGCCTCCTCGGTCCCCATCCACTCGGCGAGCTCGCGCTCCAGGTCGAGGTGCAGCGGGGTCGTCCCGTTGAGCAGGCGCGAGCCGGTCACCCCGGTGCCGTAGGTCTCCAGCGCGTCGCGCGCCCCCTGCTTGACCCGCTCGTCGCCGGTCAGCCCGAGGTAGTTGTTGGAGCCGAGCATGATCGTCTCCCGGCCCTCCATCTCGACCACCGGCCCGGCCTCGGAGGTGAGCAGGCGGAAGTAGGGCAGGAGGTCGTGCTGCCTGGCCGCTTCGAGCTGCTCCAGCCGGTCGTGGCTGCGCGCCTTCTCGAATACGTCGACGGGGGCCTTCGCGGTTTCGCTCACCTCAAGTTCACGCTCCTCTCACTGCGCGAAAGAATCAGATATGCACGCTTGTTCGTTCCGCGTTCTCGCGAAAGTGTAGGTTCACGGCCGGTGGCGGCAGTCGAGATCAGCCCGGTCCGCTCGCGGCGCGAGCTGAAGCGCTTCGTCGACCTGCCCTACCGGCTGCACGCCGGCACGCCCTGGGTGCCGCCGCTGAGGCTGGAGCGGCGGATGTTCCTCAACCGCCGCCTCAACCCCTACTTCAAGCACGGCGAGGCCGAGTACTTCCTCGCCCGCCGCGGCGACCGCATCGTCGGTCGCCTCAGCGCCCAGGTCGACCATGCCTTCAACGAGTTCCACGACAGCCGCTGGGGGATGTTCGGCTTCCTCGAGCTGGAGGAGGACGAGGAGGCGCTGGCGGCGCTGCTCGCCGCCGCCGAGTCCTGGCTGCGCGAGCGCGGCTGCGACCGCATGGTCGGCCCGATGGACTTCTCGATGAACGAGGAGAGCGGCGTGCTGATCGAGGGCTTCGAGCTCGAGCCCTACGTCCGCCAGCCCTGGCAGCCGCCCTACTACCAGCGGCTCTGCGAGGGCGCCGGGCTGCGCAAGGCGATGGACCTCTACTCCTGGGCGCTCGACATCTCCGACCGCGAGGACATGCTGCCGGTCCTCTTCGAGCTCGACGAGAAGGCGCGCGAGGAGCACGGCGTGCGGATCCGCAAGATGTCGCGCCGCCACCTGCGCAAGGAGATGGACCGCTTCGCGGAGATCTACAACGCCGCCTGGGCGCAGAACTGGGGCTTCGTCCCCTACTCGAAGGAGGACCTCGACGCCTACACCGTCGACATGCACCTCGCCTTCGCCCGCGAATGGTTCATGGTTGCCGAAAAGGACGGCGAGACGATCGCCGTGGCGATCACCCTGCCCGACCTCAACCAGGTGCTGAAGAGGATGAACGGGCGGCTGCTGCCGCTCGGCTGGTGGCATTTCCTCAGGCGCAACCGGATCTGCGACCGGGTGCGCGTCGGCTTCCTCGGCGTCAAGCCGGAGTACCAGCACACCGGCGTCGCCGCCTCGCTCTACGTCGAGCACTTCGACACGGCCGCCCGCACGCCGCAGAAATACGGCGAGGCGGGCTGGATCCTCGAGACCAACGAGGCGATGAACCGCGGCCTCGAGGCGATGAGCGCCGAGATCGTCAAGAAGTACCGGGTCTACGAGCGGGCGCTGGACGCCTGATTCGAATTTCCGCGCCGCGGATGACGCGCCTGGCGCGGCGCTGGATCGCCACCCACCTCCTCCCGAATAGCGCTGCTATTCGCTCGTCGGCGTGCGGCGCCCAGCTTGGCCAGTCGCGCCCCCGCGGGCACGCAAATTGCGAAATCGGACGCCCATCGCCCTTCTTGTGGCGGAGGGCATCGTTATCGTCGGGCTGGTGAGCGAGTTCGAGCTTGAGCCGGTGCGTGTTCGTGTCGTCGAGCGGAAGCCGCCTGCTGTGCCAGCGCTGCGGGGGGACGCCGGCACGGCGGTCGCCGCGGCGGTCGGCGGGGTGCTCGCCGGCGCCGCGACCGTGGTGGCTGTGAGGGCGGTCGGTTCGGCGGTGCGCAACTCGCCAGGCCGCCTCTTGCCGCGCCGCAAGCGCCAGCCCAAGGTCGTCGCCAGCCGCTCCTTCCTCGTCGACGTGCACCTGCTCGGTAAGTGAGCGGCGCCCTTGCCGTCGAGCTCGCGCCGCCCTCGCCCTTCCGCCTTCCGTCCCACAGCAGCGAGGACCGCACGATGTCGGTGCGCGCCGGCGTGCTCTCGCGGCTGCTGCGCGTGGGCGAGAGCCCGGTGCTCGTGCGCGCCTGGGAGCCGGGGCGCGGGCGGGTCGCGCTGCGCGCCGAGCCGGTCGACCCGGCGGCGCTGAGCGAGCCGCGCTCGCTGCCGGCGCGCGATTGCCGGCCCGCCGGGGAGGCCGAGCTGCGGCTCGCGCTCGAGCGGATGCGGTTCGCGCTCGGCGTCGACGACGACCTGACCGACTTCTACCGGCGCTTCCGCCGCGACCCGCTGCTCGGCCCGCAGCTGCGCCGCCGGCCCTGGCTGCGGCCGCGGCGCCGGCCGTGGGCCTGGGAGGCGCTCGCCTGGGCGGTCGTCAAGCAGCTGATCGAGAGCGAGCGCGCGGCGGCGATCCAGCGCCGCATAGTCGGCCGCTGGGGCGCGCGCCTCGACGGCGTCCCGAGGGACGTGCCGGATGCGGCGACGATCGCCGGGCGGGCGCCGGCGGAGCTGGCGGCTGTGGACCTCTCGCCGGCCCGCTCGGTCGCCCTGCGCGCCGTCGCCCGCGAGATCGCCGCCGGCCGGGTTCGGCCCGGCGAGGCCGCCGGCGACGCGCGGCTGCTCGCCGTCCCGGAGATCGGGCCCTGGACCGTCCAGTGCCTCGGTCTGTTCGGCCGCGGCGACCCGGACTCGCTGCCGGCCGGCGACCTGGTCTACCTGAAGCTGGTCGGCAGGCTCGCGCGGCTCGGTCGCCGCGCCACCGTCGAGGAGGTCGAGGAGTTCTACGCGCCGTACGAGCCCTACCGCGGCCTCGCCGGTCTCTGGACCATCGGTCTGTACAGGTAGCGCCAGGCTTCAAGTAACCGGGCGCGCTGCCGATTAGCCAGGCATGGATCCGGCGGGCGAGCGAACGGGCCCCGAGCGGGGCGAGGGATGGCCCGAAGGCTGGTCGGACGAGCGCGTCGCCGAGTTCCTCAAGCAGATCTCCTCGGGCGGCGACGATTACCGGCGCCTGGTCGAGCGCCTGCCGGCGATCGTCTACTCCTCCGAGCTCGGCGAGCGGGGACGCTGGCGCTACGTCAGCCCGCAGATCGAGGAGATCCTCGGCTACTCGCCGGAGGAGTGGATGGCCGACCCCGGCCTCTGGGCGGAGCGCCTGCACCCCGAGGACCGCGATCGCGTGCTCGAGCAGGAGATGCGAAAGGCGCGGGGCGATCGCAACGGCTCGCCGATCGACTACCGGATGATCACCCGCGACGGCACCGTCGTCTGGCTGCTCGACGAGGCGGTGCTCGAGCCCGACGCCGAGGGGACGCAGGTCTGGCACGGGGTGCTCTACGACATCACCGAGCGCAAGCACGCCGAGGGCGAGCTGCGCCGCGCCGCCGCCCAGCAGGCGGCCGTCGCCCGGCTCGGCCGCCACGCGCTGCAGGACGGCGACCCGGCGCGGCTGGCCAAGCAGGCGGTGCCGCTGATGACCGAGATCGAGGGGGTGGAGGCGGCCTGCGTCTGGGAGGCGGGCCGCGAGGGCCGGCGCCTGCACCTGCGCGCCGGGCTGGAGGAGCGCGGCGGCGCCGAGCGGCGCGCCTCGGCGGCGCGCGACTCGCACGCCGGCGCCGCGCTGGAGTCGGGGCTGCACGTGATCGTCGACGACTGGTCCAGCGAGCGCCGCTACACGATGCCGCCCGCGCTGCGGGTGCTCGGCGTGCGCAGCAGCCTCGCCGTGCCGATCGCCGGCAAGGACCATCCCTACGGCGTGCTCGACGTCCACTCGACCCGGCCGAGCCGCTTCACCCCGCAGGACGTCCACTTCGCCCAGGCCTCGGCCAACGTGCTCGCCGACGCGCTGGAGCGCCACAGCGCCGACGAGGCGCTGCGCCACCGCGTCCTCCACGACGCCCTCACCGGCCTGCCCAACCGGCTCAGCTTCGTCGAGTCGCTGCGCGACGCGCTGCGCCGCAGCCTCGCCTCCGGCTCGCCGGTCGGCGTCCTCTTCCTCGACCTCGACCACTTCAAGCTGATCAACGACAGCATCGGCCACCACGCGGGCGACGAGCTGCTGCGCGAGGTGGCGCCGCGGCTGCGCGCCCACCTGCGCCCCGGCGACATCGTCGCCCGCTTCGGCGGCGACGAGTTCGGCATCCTGGTCGACCGCCTGGCCGACGAGGACGAGGCGCCGGCGATCGCCGACCGCGTCGCGCGCGCCTTCGCCGAGCCCTACACGATGGGCGGCGCCGAGCACTTCGTCACCGCCAGCATCGGCATCGCCGTCGCCCGCTCGACAGGGCGCGAGCCGATCGACCCGGAGCTGCTGATCCGCGACGCCGACGCCGCGATGTACCGGGCGAAGGAACGGGGGCGCGGGCGCTGCGTCGTCTTCGACGCGGCGATGCGGGCGCGCGCGGTGCGCCGGCTGGAGACCGAGCGCGAGCTGCGCCACGCGCTCGACCGCGACGAGCTCGAGCTGCACTACCAGCCGCTCGTCGCGCTCGGCGGCGGCGAGATCGTCGGCCTCGAGGCGCTGGTCCGCTGGAAGCACCCCGAGCGCGGGCTGCTCGACCCGGGCGAGTTCGTCTCGATCGCCGAGGACAGCGGCCTGATCGAGCCGATCGGGCGCTGGGTGCAGGAGACCGCCTGCCGCCAGGCGCTCGGCTGGCACGAGCTGCGCCCCGACCGGCGGCCGCTCGATGTGGCGATCAACCTCTCGGCCCGCCAGGTGGCGCACCGCGACCTCGCCGGCCAGGTGCGCGAGATCCTCGCCCGCACCGGCCTCGACCCGGTCAACCTGCGGCTCGAGGTGACCGAGAGCGTGCTGGTCGAGGAGTCGGCGAGCGCCACCGCGACCCTGGAGGCGCTGAGCGAGCTCGGTGTCCGCCTCGTGCTCGACGACTTCGGCACCGGCTACTCCTCGCTCGCCTACCTCAACCGCTTCCCGTTCGACGCGCTGAAGATCGACCGCTCCTTCGTCGACGGGCTGGGGCTCGAGCAGGAGCGCACGGCGATCGTCGAGGCGGTGATCGGGATGGCGCGGGCGCTCTCGCTCGACTCGATCGCCGAGGGCGTGGAGAGCGAGGAGCAGCTCTCCGAGCTGCGCCGCCTCGGCTGCGACCTCGCCCAGGGCCACCTCTTCTCGCGCCCGCTGGCGCCGGAGAAGGTGACGGCGCTGCTGCGCGAGGGCGGCTTCGAGCTGATCGGCGAGGTCGCGCGGCGGGTCGCCGGCTGAGGCCCGGGGCGCTAGCCGCCGCTGACGGTGCCGGCGAGGTATTCGTCGCTCAGCACTTCGGCGGTCGCCGGCCGGCCCGCGATCAGGCCGTTGCGGCCCATCCAGGCGATGAACGACTTCCACTCCGCCGCGTCCATCTCGCCGGTCCGCGAGAGCAGCGGCAGCGTCGCTTCGACCTCGGCCCGGGTCAGCTTCGGGTCGAGGTCGGAGTTGGCGGCGAGCAGGGCGTCGGTGGTCGCGCCGGGCCGTTCGACCGCCGCCGCGGTTCCGCGCGCCAGGGCGCCGAGGAAGAGGCGCACCCGCTGCGGGTCTTCTTCCAGCCGCTCGCGGTTGGCGACGAGCACGAGCTCGTCGTAGGTCGGCACGCCGAGCTCGTCGACCGGGGTGACGACGGGGTCCTTGCCGCGCAGCTTCAGGTCGACCCCCTCGACGTTGCGGAAGCCGCCGAGCATCGCCTGCGCGCGCCCGCCGACCAGCGCCGGCAGCAGCCCGTAGCCGACGTTGACCGTGTTCACGTCGGCGGGGGTCAGGTCGGCGCGGGCGAGGATCGTCTTCAGGTAGGCGTCCTGGTAGGGGATGCCGGCGGTGGCGATCGTCTTGCCGCGCAGCCCGGCGACCCCCTTGATCCCCGACTTCTTCAGCCAGATCAGCGAGGTCAGCGGCCGGTCGACGAGCGCCCCCACGGCGAGCACGCCGAGCCCCTGTTCGTGCGCCAGCAGGACCTCGGGCTCATACGAGATCGCCAGGTCGGTCCGGCCGGCGGCGACCTGCTTGATCGGCGCCGCCGGGTCCGACGGCGTGTGGATCGAGACGTCGAGCCCGGCGTCTTCGAAGTAGCCGAGCTTCTGCGCCATGTAGATCCCGGCGTGGTCGGGGTTGGGATAGAAGTCGAGCGTCAGGCTGAGCGGTTCGCGCGCGCCGCCGGTCGTCGTGTCGCTCTTCTCGCCGCAGGCGGCGAGCCCCAGCGCGAGCGTGAGCAGGGCGGCGGCGAGGGCGATCGCCGTCAGGCGGGGGCGGTTCATCCCCTGAGTTCTATCGCCAGGTGACGACACGCCGCTCGGCGAGGGCGATCAGGCCGTAGAGGCCGATCGCGATCGCGGAGAGCAGGAAGGCCGCGGCGAACACCCGCGCCGTCTCCAGTTGGGCGTTGTCCTGGAGGATCAGGTGGCCCAGCCCGGAGTCCGCGCCGACCCACTCGCCGAAGACGGCGGCGATCGGGGCGAAGGTGACGCCGATCTTGGCGCCGCTGAAGGTGAACGGCAGCGCGGTGGGCGCTTCCAGCCGCCAGAGCAGCTGGCCGCGCGAGGCGTCGAGCGAGCGCATCATCTTCGTCGCCTCGGGGTCGACCGAGCGCAGGCCGTCGGCGGTGGCGACGGCGATCGGGAAGAAGCAGACGAGCGCGACGACGGCCAGCTTGGGACCGATCCCGTAGCCGAACCAGACGACGAGGATCGGCGCGAAGACGATGATCGGGATCGCCTGCGAGCCGACGATCAGCGGATGGAAGCCGAGGCGCAGCGTCTCGAACGGGCGCAGCAGGAAGCCGAAGGCGAGCCCGACCGCCAGCCCGATCAGGAAGCCGAGGAAGATCTCCTGCAGCGTCACCCAGGCGTTTTCGGCGAGCAGCGAGCGGTTCTCCCAGAGGGCGGAGGCGATTTCCGCCGGCGAGGGGACGAGGAACGGTTCAAGGCCGAGCAGGTCGGCGAGCGCCCCGGTGGAGGCTGCCACCTGCCAGGCCCCGACCAGGGCCGCGAGAACCAGTATCGGCAGTACCCATCGTCGCATCAGGGCCCATCCCGGTGGGGGTGGAACGTCTTGTACCTTTTTGTCGACTGCCCCGGGCGACAGCCATATCCCGAACCTTCAAAAAGGTTAAGTGGAACCCCTATCGGGATAGGCCCCAAGACGACCAGAATCATCATCGCGACCCCCCGTGCAGGGCCGCCATCGCGCGCTCGCGGGCGGCGACGAAGGCGGGATCGGTGACGGCGGCGTCGCGGTCGGCGGCGCGCGGGGCGGGGGCCCTCAGCTCGTCGACCACCCGCCCCGGTCGGGAGGAGAGCACGGCGACGCGGTCGGCCAGGTAGAGCGCCTCCTCGACGTCGTGGCTGACCAGCACCACCGTCGGCGGGTCGCTCGCCAGGGCAGCGGCGAGCCAGGCCTGCATCTCGGCGCGGGTGATCGCGTCGAGCGAGGCGAACGGCTCGTCGAGCGCCAGCAGCGGCTTGCCGGCGACCAGCGTGCGCAGGAAGGCGACCCGCTGGCGCATCCCGCCGGAGAGCTCGGCGGGGCGCGCGCGCTCGAAGCCGGCGAGGCCGAAGCGCTCGAACAGGCGCCCCGCCTGCGCCCGCGCCGTCCCCCGTCGCACGCCGCGGTTGCGCAGCGCCAGCGCCGCGTTGTCGATCGCGCTCAGCCAGGGCAGCAGCAGGTCGCGCTGGGGCATGAACGCGCACTGGGCGAGGCGCTCCGCCGCGCTGCCGCCGCCGGCGACCTCGATCGCGCCGGCGCTCGGCTCGCGCAGGCCGGCGATCAGCTCGAGCAGGGTCGACTTGCCGCAGCCCGAGGGCCCGACCAGGCCGAGCACGCCCCCCGGCGGCACCTCCAGGTCGAGGCGCTCGATCGCCGTCAGCTCGCCGTAGCGGTGCGCGAGCCCGTGCACGGAAACCGTGGCCCCGGTGGCAGGCGATGCGGCCTCGGCGGCGAATTGCCCAAATTCGGCAGACACGCTGCTATCCTGGCGCACTCCGCGCTTCTGACTTAGAAGGTCAAGAAAGTCGATAACCAGTCGGCGCGGCCGAGATCATGGACCCGGCAATCATCCTTTTCGGACTCGGAATCGGCATCCTCGTCGGGATGACCGGGATGGGCGGCGGCTCGCTGATGACGCCGCTGCTGATCCTGATCTTCGGCATCCAGCCGACCACCGCGATCGGCACCGACATCTTCTATTCGGCCGTGACCAAGAGCGTCGGCGGCTGGCGCCACCTGCGGATGAAGACCGTGAACATGGAGCTGGTCCGGTGGCTGGCGCTGGGCAGCGTCCCCGCGGCGGTCGCCGGGGTGGCGCTGGTCTCGCTGATCAAGGACCAGATCGGCGAAGCGCGGCTCGACTCGTTGGTCTACGCGGTGCTCGGCGGCACCCTGCTGATGGTCGGGATCGTCACCCTGACCCGGGCGCTGATCCTGCGCGACCTGGTCGAGGAGCGCGACCGCTTCGAGGTCGGGCGGCGCCACAGGGTCGCCGCGGTCGTGATCGGCGCGACCACCGGCTTCGTCATCGGCATCACCTCGGCCGGCTCCGGCACGGTGATCGCGATCCTGCTGATCGCCGTCTACCGGCTGGCGCCGAAGCGGGTCGTCGGCACCGACGTCGTCCACGCGGCGGTGCTGCTCTGGGCGGCGGGGATCGCGCACTGGGTCGGCGGCAACGTCGACTTCGCCCTCGCCGGCGAAATCCTCATCGGCTCGGTCCCCGGCGTGGTGATCGGCGCCTCGCTGTCGAGCAGGGCCCCGCAGGGCTTCATCCGCACGGCGCTCGGCGTCGTCCTCGTCGGCTCGGGCCTGGTCACGATCCAGAAGGGCGACGCGACCGTCTGGCCGATCGCCGCCCTCGTCGCCGCGCTCGGGATGGGCGCGATCCTCGCCGCCCCCCGCATCCTCCACCGCCGCCGGCAGAAGGAAATGAAAGCTCTTGCTCTTGAGTCGGCTGGTTAATCCATACCTCGCGCGGGTGGCGCGGAATGAGGGGGTGTTCGGTCGATGAGACCGCTAACACCCCCTCGTTTCGCGACAGGACCCGCGCGCCGAACCGCCGTGGTTAACTAGCCGCGATGCGCGTCTCCGCCAAGGCCGACTACGCCGTCCGCGCCGCCGCCGAGCTGGCGGCGGCCAAGGACGGGCCGGTAAAGGGCGAGCAGCTCGCCGAGTCGCAGGACATCCCGCTGCAGTTCCTCGAGCACATCCTGCTCGAGCTCAAGCACCACGGCATCGTCCGCGCGCGGCGCGGCGCGCGCGGCGGCTACTGGCTGGCCAAGCCGGCCGACACGGTGACGATCGCCGACGTCGTGCGCGCGGTCGAGGGGCCGATCGCCCACGTGCAGTCGGCGCCGCCGGAGTCGATCGAGTACCGCGGCAACGCCGAGCACCTGCGCGAGGTCTGGATCGCCGTGCGCGCCAACCTGCGCGCCGTGCTCGAGCACGTCACCCTGGCCGACCTGGTCAGCGGCGAGCTCCCCGCGGCGGTCGAGGAGCTCGCCGGCAGGCCCGACGCCTGGGCCCCGCGCTGACGCCCCGACGGCGCGCCGTAGAGCTTTTCACCGGATGGCGGTGAAAACCTCGACGGCGGGTCAGGGCTTGAGGCGGAACGGCGGGTACTGGTCGGTGACCAGGGCGATGGCGTAGCCGTAGACGCGGTTGCCCCAGCGCAGCACGCCCTCGACGAAGCCGAACAGCCCGCGCGGGTAGCGGCCGGTGAAGAGGATCGCGAACCAGGCGAAGATCACCGCGAAAATCGCGCCGATGTAGAGGAAGAAGAGCACGATGTAGTGGGGGAGGGCGAGCAGCCACTTGACCAGCGGCAGGCCGCGTTCGAGGTCGCGCTCGACGTCGGGGTAGGGGAAGTCGAGATGGACCGCCTGCATCTCGTCGGTCGAGGGGTAGCGGTCGTCCATCAGCGAGAGGTAGACGCCGACCCGGTTGCTGAAGCGCATCAGTTCGAGGTTCCAGTCGAACCACCAGCGCGGGTACTTCTTCCTGAACAGGATCATCAGCACGACCGGGAGGACGACGAGGCTGCCGGCCGAGATCCCGGCGGTCGCGCCGTAGCCGGAGGCGCCACCCGGCATCAGCGCGAGCAGGATCGCGATCGGGATCACCGTGAAGATGCGGAAGGCGGTCGTGAGCCGGCTGAGCTCCCGCTCCGGGTAGTCGACCGAGAAGGTGACCGGGTAGGACGGCGGCTGGGCCGGCGGTTCCGCCGGCAGGGACGAGGTCTCCATCGCTGCTGCTCCCTTCGCGAGTTTGCGCGCAGATCATCTCCGACCCCCCGGCGGAATCCATCCGGGTAAATCCGCGCACAATCGCGTGACGAATCCGCCGCTGAATTCTTAGATTCCGCGCGCCACGCGCGCGTCGGCGCTCCGTAGCGTGGTTCCAGGAATCAGGAGCGTATGATGCTGCTTATGAAAGAACGGGTCACGATCTCGGTCCAGCCGGAGGCGCTGGACGAGGCGCGCGCGGATGTCGCCGCGGGAAGGGCGCCGAACCTCTCGGCCGCGGTGGAAAAGCGGCTCACGAAGGAGAAGAAGCGACAGGCGCTGCGGGAGGCGATCGCGATGTGGGAAGAGGAGTTCGGCCCGATCCCCGAGGAGGCGAGAGAATGGGCGCGCAGGGAAATGAGCAAGGTGCGGAGTCGAGGTTCGTCCTCGACGCCGGAGCGTTGATCGGCTTCGAGCGGGGCAGCGGAATGGTGTCGGCCCTGCTCGAGGACGCCGAGGAATACGGCGACGAGGTCGTGATCCCCGCGAGCGTGCTCGCGCAGGTCTGGCGTGGCGGCGCGAAGGCCGCCCGCCTGGCGCGACTGGTCAACGCCTCCGAGGTCGACGACCTGAGCGAGAGCCGGGCGAAGGAGGTCGGAGGGCGTCTCGGATCACGCGGGGGCCGGGATGTGGTCGACGCCCACGCCGTCTGCTGCGCCGCCGAGCGCGGTGCGGCGATCGTCACATCGGACCCCGACGACACGGAAGCGCTGCTCGAGCCCGGGGAGGGCGTCGAGCTGATCCGCGTCTGAGGCCCGCGCGCTCACTCCGCCGCCGGCACGCCTCCGGCGACGACGTTGACGAAGTTCTCCAGGTGGCGGGTGGTCCAGCACTCGAAGGCGCCGTCGCAGTGGCGCTCGTAGGCGGCCATCACCGAGTCGCCGTAGTTCCAGTAGAGCTTCGGCTCGGGGTTGAGCCAGAAGAGCCGGCCGGCGCGTTCGGCGACCTGGGCGAAGACCTCGGCGTGGGGCTCGCGGCCGTTGGTGCGGGCGTCGCCGAGCACGATCACGGTCGAGCGCGGGTCGAGGTCCTCGGAGATCTCGGCGAGGAACTCGAGCCAGACGCGGCCGTAGTCGGTGTAGCCGGAGACGTCGGCGACGCCACCCTCGCTGGAGACGCGCTTGGCGATCGCGGTGAAGTCGCGCTCGTGCTCGAAGATCTCGGTGACCTCGGAGATCCGCTCGATGAAGACGAAGCTGCGCAGCTTGCGGAACGAGTCGTGCAGAGCGTGCAGGACGGAGAGGAAGAAGACGCTGGCCGAGGTGACGCTGGTCGAGACGTCGCAGAGCACGTAGATCTCCGGCCGGCGCGGGCGCTTCGGCCGGTAGCGCAGGTGCATCGGCACGCCGCCGGTCTCGAGCGAGGCGCGCATCGTGCGCCGCACGTCGACCGTCTGCGCCCGCTTGCGGCCGCGCTGCTCGTGCCCGAGCGTCGCCAGGCGGCGCTTCATCTGCGAGACCGCGCGGTGGACCGCGGCCAGGTCCTGGGTCGGGCTGGTCGGCAGCGCCCGGTCGAGCTCGGCCAGCGGCCGCGAGGGGGGAAGGGTCTCGGTGCGCTCGATCAGGTCGCGTTCGAGCTCGCGCCGCAGGTGGCGCTCGAAGCGGTTCAGCTGCTCGCGGTCGATCGGCGGCCGCTCCGCCGCGCCGTCGGTCGCCTCGCCCTGCCGCGGCTGCGTCCCCGCGGTCAGCTCCAGCGTGCGGCGGATCCGCTGCACGTCGACGCCGACCACGCCCGAGCCCTCGCCCTCGCGGCCGAAGGCGGCGATCGCCAGGCGGGCCAGGTCGCGCATCTCGCCGTCGTTCCCCTCGACGATCGCCCGGCGGATCTGCTCGCGCAGCTCCTCGATGTCGAGCCGTCCGGCGGCCTCGTGGCGCTCGCCCTCGGCGCCCTCGCCGGCCCCGCGCTCGATCGCCTCCGCCTCGGCGGCGCGGAAGAACCAGCGCTCGAACAGCAGCTCGAACAGCCGCCGGTCCTCCTGCGACTTGGCGATCGTCGCCGCCAGCGCCTCGCGGAAGTCGTCCTGGCTCTCCCAGGGCACCTGCTCCAGCGCCGCGAAGGCGTCGAGGATCTCCGAGGTGCCCACCGCGACGCCCTCGCCGCGCAGCTCCTCGCAGAAGCCGAGCAGCTTCGCCGCCAGCCCGGGCGGCCCGGCCTCGGCCTTCGGCCCGTAGGGCGAGGCCGTCGCGCTCACCCCCCGGTCGGCGCGGAGAGCCTCATGCCCACCCGCTCGGCGACCAGGTCGATGTCGGTGCGGTGCTTGACGATGATCGACATCGACTGCTCGAAGGTCTCGCGGTCGATGTCCTCGGCGCCCATCAGCAGCAGGGTGCGCGCCCAGTCGATCGTCTCGGCGATCGAGGGCGGCTTCTTCAGGTCGAGCTCGCGCACCATCCGCACCACCTCGACCAGCCGCCTGGCCAGCGCCTCCGGCAGGTCCGGCGCGTGCAGGCGGACGATCTCCATCTCGCGCTCCAGCTCCGGGTAGTCGAGCCAGAGGTAGAGGCAGCGGCGCTTCAGCGCCTCGGTCAGCTCGCGCGAGTTGTTCGAGGTGAGGACGACGACCGGCATCGAGCTGGCGGCGACCTGGCCGAGCTCGGGGATCGTGATCTGGAAGTCGGAGAGCAGCTCGAGCAGCATCGCCTCGAACTCCTGGTCGGTCTTGTCGATCTCGTCGATCAGCAGCACGACCGGCTCGGCGCTGGCGATCGCCTGCATCAGCGGTCGCTCGAGCAGGAACTCCTCGCTGAAGATGTCGCCGTGGACGTCCTCCCAGCCGGACTCGCCGCCGGCCTGGATGCGCAGCAGCTGCTTGCGGTAGTTCCACTCGTACAGGGCCTTCGCCTCGTCGAGGCCCTCGTAGCACTGCAGCCGCACCAGCTCGCGGCCGCTCGCCCGCGAGAGCGCCTTCGCGAGCTCGGTCTTGCCGACCCCCGCTGGGCCCTCGACCAGGATCGGCTTGCCCAGCCGCTGGGCGAGGAAGGAGACCAGCGCGGCCGGCTCGTCGGCGAGGTAGCTCGCCGCGGCCAGCGCCTGCCTGGTCTCGGCAACGGACTCGGGTGCCTGCGCTTGCGCCATGCCGCAAGGATAATCGCCGCCCGTGGTCGCCCCCGCCCTCGCCCTGTCGCTCGCGACGCTGCTCCCGCACAGCGCCGGCCCCTACATGGCCCTGGTCGCGATCGGCTTCGCCGTGGCGATCGCCGGCCACCTCAGCGGCCTGCGCCGCCTGGTCGCGGTCGGCATCGTCCTGATCTTCCTCGGCGCCTTCCTCTTCCCGCTGGCGCTCAACCTGACCGAGTCGACGCCACCGCAACTTAAGAATCGCTGAAGCCGCATCGTCTAGCCTTACGAGCCCCGCAATGAGCCGCATTCGCATCGCCCTCGCCCTGCTCGCCGCGCTCGCGCTCGGCGTCGCCCTGTCCGCCTGCGGCGGCGGTGGCGGCTCGAACGACAAGAGCGCCCAGGAAGTGCTCGACGGGGCGACCCTGCAGGGGATCGAAAGCGGCGTCATCGACCTCTCGCTCGACCTCGAGGCCAGCGGCTCCGAAGGCGGCAAGCTCAACGTCAGCCTCTCCGGCCCGTTCCAGGGCGAAGGCGCCGGCAGCCTGCCGCAGCTCGACATGACGGCCAAGGCCAAGGGCAACTACAACGGCGGGAAGGTGGATTTCGAAGGCGGCCTCGTGCTGCTGCCCAACACCGCCTACGTCAACTACGAAGGGACCGAGTACGAAGTCGACCCGACCACGTTCAGCTTCGTCGAACAGACGCTGAAGCAGGCGCAGCGCGAAGCCGGTGCCGAAACCGGCTCCGAAGGCGCCGCCGCCTGCCAGGAAGAATTCGGCCAGCTCAAGGTCGCCGACTTCCTCGAAGAAGGCAAGAACGAAGGCAGCGCCGACGTCGACGGCACGAGCACGACCAAGGTCAGCGGCGAGCTCAACGTCGGCGGCGCGATCGACGCGGTGCTCGAAGTGGTCCAGAGCGGCGCCTGCCGTGCCCAGCTCGCCGCCGCCGGCCCGCTGCCCTCGGAAAAGGAAATCGAAGACGCGAAGGACGAAGTCGCCAACTCGGTCCAGAACCCGCGGGTCTCCGTCTACGTCGGCGAAGACGGCATCGTGCGCCGCATCTCGGCCGAGCTGAAGATCGAGCCGCAGCGGGGCGGCAAGGGGCCGAAGAGCGTCGAAATCGGCTTCGACCTGAAGCTCAGCCAGGTCAACGAGGAACAGACGATCTCCGCCCCCGGCAAGGCGAAGCCGCTGAGCAAGCTCTTCGTCAAGCTCGGAATCAACCCGATCGAACTGCTCGGCCTGCTGCAGGGCGAAGAAGGCGGCGAAAGCCTCGGCGAACTGCTCGAAGGGCTGGGCGAAAAAGCGGCGGGACAGTAACCGCCCCTTGAGCTTTCTGCTGCTCGCAGTGAGCTTCGCCGTCATCCTCGCCGGCGCGCTGCTGTTCACCAACGCGGTCGAGTGGATGGGCCACCGGCTCTCGCTCGGCGAAGGCGCGGTCGGCAGCGTCCTCGCCGCGGTCGGCACGGCGATGCCGGAGACGCTGATCGCGATCGTCGCCCTGATCGGCGCCAAGCAAGGTGCCGACCAGGTCGCGATCGGGGCGATCGTCGGCGCCCCCTTCCTGCTCGGCACGCTGGCGATGGGCCTGGTCGGGCTCTTCGCCTACCTCTACCGCGACCGGCGCAAGCAGGGGCTGGAGCTGAACGCCCACGGCGAGACGCTGGAGCGCGACCTGATCTTCTTCCTCGGCTTTTTCGCCCTCTCGCTGGCGCTCGCCTGGGGGGCGCCGGCGGCGCTGCGGATCCCCGTCGGCATCCTGGCGCTGCTCGCCTACCCGCTCTACATCCGTCGCACGCTGCGGCGCGGCGGCGACGTGCAGGACCACGAGACGCTCGACCCGCTCGTCTTCGAGCGCCGGCCTGAGCGCCGCATGAATCCCAGCCTGCTGCTCTCGGCGATCCAGCTCCTGGTCGGCCTCGGGGCGATGGTCGGCGGCGCCCACCTGTTCGTCGAGGAGCTGCTCAACATCGCCGGCGACCTCGGGGTCGAGGCCGTCGTGCTCGCCCTGATCCTCGCCCCGCTGGCGACCGAGCTGCCGGAGAAGGTCAACAGCTTCTTCTGGGTGCGCGAGGGCAAGGACTCGCTGGCGCTCGGCAACATCACCGGCGCGATGGTCTTCCAGTCGACGATCCCCTTCGGCATCGGCCTGCTCTTCACCGACTGGGCGCTGAGCCTCAACGCCGCGCTCTCAGTCGTGCTCGGCCTCGCCGGCGGCTTCCTCGCTTACGAGGCGCTGCACCGCCGCGGCCGCTTCGAGCTGCCCGCCGTGCTCGGCTGGTTCGGCCTCTACCTCGCCTTCCTCGTCGTCGTGGTCGTGCGCGGCTGAGGCGGCGGGGGGTGGCGCGGACGCGGGCGCGAGCGCCCGGGGGCGCCTACGTGCGCGGGCGCAGGTGGACGGCTTCGCGCTGGAAGTCCTCGACCCGGCGCAGCGCCAGCTGCAGCGCCTCCTCGATCGCCGCGTGGTGCCAGCCCTCCTCCATCGCCAGCTCGGCCGCCGCGCCCAGCGCCTGGCAGAGCGGGCCCATCGTCCGCACCGCGTCGATCAGCGCCGGCTGGAACTCGAGCCCGCAGAGCTCGATCGCGTGGCGCGTGTCGATCAGCAGCGGGGCGGGCGGGACGTCGATGCCGACGACGACCGGGCGCGGCCGCACGTCGCCGTAGACCTCGCCCGAGAGGTTGCCGTGGAAGGGCGCGAGCAGCGGCCCGGCCGGCCCGTGCAGCAGCGAGGCGTTGCCGCCGCGCAGCTCCGTGCAGCCGATCATCAGGTCGCAGAAGCTGATCCGCATCAGCGTCGTGACCGCGTGCGGCTCGCCGATCGCGCGCAGCAGGCCGCTCGCCTCGGCCAGCGAGGGCGTGCCGACGCTGAGCCTGCGCTCGGCGTTGTCGGGGGCGATGCCGAGCGCCTGGGCGAAGCTCTCCTGGTGCAGGCGCTCGACGTCCCCGCCGGCGCCCCAGCGGTCGAAGCGCTTGCTGAGCAGGCAGGTCCGCCCGGCGATCGTCGCCACCGAGGTGTGGGCGACCGGCAGGCCGAGTTCGCGGTAGGCGAGGCTGCAGGCGTGCTCGTTGGCGGCGAGCCCGGGGCGCTCCGGCGGCTCGGGCTTGACGATGTGGGTGCTGGGCAGGCCGGGGCGCGGCCAGGCCCAGCGGTCCTCAGCCTCGTCGTGGACGAGCGCCAGCCGGTGGCGCGCGCCGGGCAGGGCGAAGCGCATGCGCAGCGGGTCGGACTCGTCGAAGAGCCGCTCCGGGCGCGGCTGCAGCAGCTCCTCCAGCTCGGCGTCGGTGAGCCAGGCGATCGGCTCGCCCGCCGCCGCGCCGGGCCCGGCCGGGGCGTCCCCGAAGGTGACCGCGCCGAGGCAGTCGCCGCCGAGCTCGGCGATCAGGCCGTAGCCGTCGTCGGGGTCGAGACCGAGCTCGCGCGCGATCGCCCGCCGGCGGGCGCCCTGCGGCAGCAGCCCCTCGACGTAGGCGCGGGTCGCGGCGGGGCCGAAGGGCTCCTCGCGCAGCGGCAGCGAGTGGCTGAGCGGCGGCTGCTCGCCCGCGCCGGCTCCGGCGACGACCTCCGGCGCGTAGCCGAAGCTGTAGTGGTCCTCCCCGAGCCGGAAGAGCCGTCCGACCCGCTTCCCGTGGAGGTAGACGTCCAGGCTCATCCGGGTCCCCTTCGAGTCGCGTACTGGTATGGGTGCTTAGCACCAAGCTAGACGGATTGCTCAATCGGCGCAACCCGGGTTGGACGAATCGGTGTCCTCACCCCACATCTCCGCGGTCGGCGAGGGCTTGAATCGGCCCGTGACGCAGCCCCGGCGCGGCGACGGCCGAGGTCGCCGTCCGCGATGCGGCCTCCGGCGCCGATGCCAAAGGCGGCGGTCTTCTCATCCTGAGCCGGTCTGCGCGGCGAACGGGCGGCGTTGCCGGCGGGCGAGCGCGGCGAACCGGTAGCGTCGCCGGCGCGGCGGGCGAGGCGAGTCGGCAGCGTTGCCGACGTGGGCGCGAGGTCAACCGCTAGCGTCGCCGGCGTGGCGGGCGAGGCGAACGGACCGCGGGGCGGGCACCGCGCGAACGGGCTCTGCGACGAGTGCGCCCACCAGCGGCTCGTCCCCAACACGAGGGGATCGGTCTTCAGCCTCTGCGGCCGTTCCCGCGGGGACCCGGCCTACCCCCGTTACCCGAGTACCCCCGTCCTCCGCTGCCCCGGCTTCGACCCGCCGGGCGCCGCCCCGGCCACCCCCGCAGCGCCGTAGAGCTTCTTGTCGCGATGCGGGCGAAACCTCTACGGCGCTCGCGGTGGGGGGTGTTAGCCCGCCATCGGGTCCGGGGCGCCGAGCTTGCTGACCTCGGGGGCCTCGTAGGGGCCGCCGGGGTTGCCGCCGAGGACGAGGACGCGGATCCCGTCCGGGCCGGGCCAGACCTTGCGGGTGACGCCGGCGGCGACGCGGGCGACGTGGTCGGGGTCGAGCGGGTGGCGCTCGCCTTCGATCTCGATCTCGCCGCCGCCGCGCAGCGTCACGTAGACCTCCTCCTGGCCGTCCTCGGCGTGGTCGTGCTCGGGGTAGCCGTCGTAGTTCGGCGGCATGTCGATGATCTGCATGCCGAAGGACTCGACCCGCAGCTCGGCACGCGCCCGCTTGAACGCGCCGCCGTAGACGGCCTCCATCTCGTCGATCTTCTTGACGGCGTAATCGCCCATCCCGCTTCCTCCCGTCTCTGGCGGCCCCGGTTGGGCCGGATCGACGGACATCTTGTCGAACTTGGGAATCCAAAGCAAGCGCCCCCGCCAGGGCGCCCGCCGTCGAGGTTTTCGCCGCCATGCGGGAAAAAGCTCTACGGCGTTCGGGCGGGTCGGGACTCGGAGGCGCCTGTGCGTGGGACCCGGCGCTCGCGGGTCGGGAGCGGCGGCGCCTGCGGGACCGGCGCCGCCGCGGGACCGGCGCCGCCGCGGGACCGGCGCACCGTGGGACCGGCGCACCGTGGGATCGGAGGCCCGTGGGGTCGGAGGCCCCCCGGGGGACCGGGGGGTCGTCTAGCTTTGGGGCATGACTGACGCGGCGACCCTCTTCGACGCCGACGCGGCCGCCTTCACCGGCACGGTCGAGGTCCTCGGCGTCATCTTCAGCGCCGAGGAGGACGGCTACGCGGTGCTCGAGGTGCGGGACGAGTCGGGGGAGGGCTTCGCGCTGGTCGGGCCCGTCGCCCACCTGAGCGAGGGCGAGCGGGCGGAAGTGAGCGGCGACTGGCAGACCCACTCCCGCTACGGCCGCCAGCTGAAGGCGCGCGGGGCGCTGCCGCTCGACCCGGCCGACCGGGCGGGTCGGGTCGCCTACCTGACCTCGCTGCGCCACATCGGCCCGGCGCGCGCGGAGCGGCTCGCCGACGAACACGGGGAGGGGGTGCTGGCGGCGATCGCCGCCGACCCCGAGGGAGTCTTCGCCGCGCTCAGCGGCGTCAGCGCCGCGCAGGCCGCCGCGGCGGCCGAGTCCTGGCACGCCTCGCGCGCGATCCGCGACCTGCACGTGCAGCTGGCGCCGCACGGGCTTGCGCACCTGGCGGCGCCGATCCACGCGCGCTTCGGCGAGCGCTCGATGGCGGTCCTGCACGAGGACCCCTACCGCCTGACCGAGGTCGCCGGGGTGGGCTTCGCCCGCGCCGACCGGATCGCGCTCGCCGCCGACGTGCCGCCGGAGTCCGAGCGCCGCGCCCAGGCCGCCGCCGTCTTCGCCCTCGGCGAGGCCGAGCAGCAGGGCAACACGTTCCTGCCGGTGGAGGAGCTGAACCGGCGCACGGCGAAGCTGATCGGCCTGCGTCCCGACCCGGACGTGCCGGCGCGCGCCCGCGGCCTGACGGTCGACGCGGGGCGCGCCTACCGCGAGCCGACCCACGCGAGTGAGCTGGCGGTCGGGGCGACCCTCGCCGAACGCGCCGCCGCGGCGCCGCACCTCGACCACGACCCGGGGGAGGAGCCGCCGGAGCAGCTCGACGCCGACGAGGAGCGGCTGACCGACGAGCAGTGGGCGGCCGTGCGCGGCGCCTTCGGGGCGCGGATCTCGGTGCTCACCGGCGGCCCCGGCGTCGGCAAGACGGCCTGCACGCGGGCGATCGTCGCCGAGGCGGCGCGGGCCGACGTGGCGGTCGCCCTCTGCGCGCCGACCGGGCGGGCGGCGCGGCGGCTGGAGGAGGCGACCGGCCACGAGGCGCAGACGATCCACCGGCTGCTCGAGTGGATGCCGGGGCGCGAGCCGGGCTTCCGTCCCGGCCACCCGCTGCCGGTCGGCCTGGCGATCGTCGACGAGGCCTCGATGCTCAACCTGCGGCTGATCGAGGTGCTGCTCGGAGGGCTCGCCGAGACGACCCACGTGGTCTTCGTCGGCGACGCCGACCAGCTGCCGCCGATCGGCGCCGGCAAGCCGTTCGAGGACCTGATCGCGTCCGGCGTCGCCCCGGTCGTGCGGCTGACGCAGATCTTCCGCCAGGCGGCGCGCTCGATGATCACCACCGCCGCGCACGAGATCAACCGCGGCCGCGCCCCCCACCTCGAGCCCGGCGAGGGCCAGCGGCGCGACTTCTTCTTCGTCGAGCGGCCGAGCCCCGAGCGGGCGCTGGAGACGGTGGTCGAGGTGGTCGCCGAGCGGGCGCCGGCGAGCTTCGGCGTCGACCCGATCCGCGACGTGCAGGTGCTGGCGCCGATGTACAAGGGGGCGGTCGGGATCGACGCGCTCAACGAGCGCCTGCAGGAGCGGCTCAATCCCGACGGCGCGGCCGCGGTGAGCGAGCGCTTCCGCATCGGCGACCGCCTGATCCAGACCCGCAACTCGCACGAGCTGGGGCTGATGAACGGCTCGATCGTCTTCCTGCGCGAGGACGACCCCGAGGAGGAGGCGATCCGCGTCGACACCGACGAGGGCGGCTCGCTGCTCATCCCCTACGGCGAGACCGCGACCCTGCGGCTCGCCTACGCGATCTCGGTCCACAAGGCGCAGGGCTGCGAGGTCCCGGTCGTGGTCGGCGTCTGCCACCGCTCGCACGCCCGCATGCTCAGCCGCCCGCTGCTCTACACGGCGATCACCCGCGCGCGCCGCGACTGCGTGCTGATCGGCGACCGCGCCGCGCTGGAGCGCGCCGTCTCCCACGACGACAGCGGCGCCCGCCACTCCGCCTTGGCGCAGCGCCTGCGCGAGGCCGGCGGCGCCTGACGAGCCAAGCCCGCCGGCGATCTTGCTGCCTTTTCCCCACGGTGGTGGGGACAATGCAGCAAGATGCAGCCGCCGAGACCCTCATTCGCGGCCGTCGGCGTCACGCTCGGCGGCCTCGCCCTGCTGGCGCTGCTGGTGCTGGCGATCCCCGACCTGCGCGCCGCCTTCGACGCCGCGGTGCACGGGGACACGGCGGGCGTGCGCAGCCACGTCAAGGGGCTGGGCGCGGCGGGGCCGCTGCTGCTCGTCGCCCTCGCGGTGATCCACTCGGTCGTCTTCTACCCGGCCGAGATCGTCGACGCCGCCGCCGGCTTCGTCTACGGCTTCTTCCCGGCCCTGGCGCTGATGATGCTGGGCTGGCTGCTCTCCGGCCTGTTCTGCTTCGCCGTCGGCCACAGCGTCGCCCGCCCGCTGCTCGACCGCTGGTTCGGGACCGAGCGCTTCGAGCGCACCGAGGCGGCGATCGAGCGCGGCGGCGCCACCCTGCTGCTCGCCGTCCGCCTGCTGCCGATCGTCCCCTTCAGCCTCGTCTCCTACGCCGCCGGCGCCGCCCGGGTGCCGCTCTGGCGCTTCGCCTGGACGACCGTGGTCGGCTACCTGCCGATCACCGCGCTGGCCGTCTACTTCGGCACCCGGCTCGAGGGCCTCAGCCTGACCGACCCGCTCGTCCTCGGCACCGCCGTCGCCCTGCTCGCCCTGCTCGGAATCGGCCACTGGGTGATGCGTCGCGGCGGCGGCGAGCCGAAGGTTGCCGATACGGGCGACTGACGACACGGAAGATTTCGATTCTGCGCTGTTATGTATGATTTTCAATGTCATACGTTCCGCATGGGTCAAGCGAAGACGATGCCGCGTAGGACGATCTACATTCCCGAGACCACCGACGAGCTGGTTCGTGTGCATGCCCGCGAGGGTGAGTCGTTCTCGGCGACGATCGTGCGCCTCGCCGAAATGGGGGCGCGGGAGGACGGGGCCGATGTTCCGCTCGACTACATCGCAGCCGGCAGAAGCGGCCTGCCTGACCTCGGTATCAACGCGGAGAAATATTTGGGCCTCGAGCCATGGGATGCGGGAGAGAGGCCCGATGACGAAGGTATTGATTGACACCGGACCGTTGGTTTCGGCCGTCGATGCGGACGACCCCGCCCACGCGATGGCCTCGACCGTGCTGAATCGACTGCGCCGTGGCGCCATAGTGCCCTCGCCGGTCCTGGTTGAGGTCGACCATCTGGTCCGCCGGCGGGTCGGCGGCGAGGCGGCGAGGCGGTTCCTGGGCACGATGGCGAGAGGCGCGCACGAGATTGCCTACATGTCGTCCGGCCTGACGCGCCGAGCCGCGGAGATGGACAGCAGGTACGCCGACCTGAGTCTCGGCTTCGTCGACGCGAGCGTGATGGCAATTGCCGAGCGCCACGACCTGCCGGTCTTCACCTTCGACTTCCGCGACTTTCGAGCGACGGAATCGGCCGTCGGCCCCTGGCGCCTCGCGGTCGACGAGCGCCTGTACGCGCGAGAAGTCGACGTTTAGCCGGCGCGCCGGTGGTGGCGCGTGTGGCGGCGCCTCAGCGGGCCGTGTCGGACGCGCTTGACGCGGAAGCGGAGGACGGCCGGCGTCGGGTCGGTTACGCCGTCGGAGCTCCGCCGCGCCTTGACCAGCAGCACGTGCCGCCCGAGCGAGTAGCGCCGCACGAACCGGGCCTTGCAGCGGTGGAAGCGCTGCCGTCCCAGCCTGCAGAGGAAGCCGACGCCGGGCTGGTCGGAGCCGAAGAGGAACGCGCGCCTGGCGTTGCGGCGTCGGGTCGGCGTCAGCCTGGGCGGGCGCCTGCGGAAGAAGGTCTGCGGGGGCGCCGGGCGACCCGCGGACCGCGCGCCCACCGGGCTCGGCGAGGAGTCGGTCGGGGATTCCGCGTCCGGCGTGACGGGAACCGGCGCCGGCGCCGTCGTTTCGGTCCGGATGACTTCCCACGGTTCCGACGATTCTTCGGGTTCGGGTTCGGGTTCTTCCCCGGCTTCTCCTTCTTCTTCCGGTTCGCCTTCTTCCCCTTCGGTTTCTTCTTCGGGTTCGGGTTCGGCGGCCGGAAGGGCTGCCAGCGCTCCGACCGCGTCGACGAGCCCGGCGCCGACCGCGTTCGCCCCGAAGCCTTCGATCGGCTGGGCCGAGTCGGTGAGCGCTTTGCGGATCTCCGCCGGCGGCGCCAGGGGTTCGCGCTGGCGCATCAGGGCGGCAACGCCGGCGGCGTGCGGAGCGGCCGCCGAGGTGCCGCAGAAGCGGAACACCGACGGCGTGCTGGTGGGGACGAAGAAGGAGGTCACGCCGCAGTCGGTCGCCGTCAGGTCCGGCTTGTCGAGCGGGGGCGGCGTCGGTTCGAGCGCCGCGGCCGGCGCCGTCCCGTCCACCGGCCCGAAGTAGTGGGTCACGGGACCGCGCGAGGAGAACGGCTCCGGCGCGCTGGTCGAGCTGTGGTTGATCGCGCCGACGCTGATCGTGTCCTCGCCGCCGTTGTGGCCGAAGATCGTCGGGCCGACGACGTCGCCTTCCGGCCCCGGCGAGGATTCTTCGTACTCGGTGGAGTCGACCCCGCCGCCGTTGAGCAGCAGCGCGAACTTCACCCTCGGCGCGCCCCCCGCGTAGCGGTTGACCACGAGCTGGACGGTCTGGCTCGACCCGCTGCTGTTCTTCCAGCTGAGCGCCTCGTAGGGCGAGACTTCGTTCGCGTCGACGCTTTCGGCGAGCACGTCCCCGGATTCGTCGAGCAGGAAGGCGTCGAGGTCGCTGCCGACGCCGTACCAGGGTTCGGCCCACTGCAGGTCGACCACCAGCTTGGCGTTGTCGCGGACGGTGATCCCGAACGTGTCGTCGGAGGACGATTCGCCCGGGTCGAAGTCGAGGCAGTGCGAGGCGTTGAGGCCGATCCCCGGCAGTTCGAGGCCGGGTTCTTCCGCTTCCAGCTGTTCTTCGTATTCCCGGTATTCGGCCGAGAGGGCGACGACGGCGGCCGGGCATTCGCCGGAGTCGCGGTACGCGGGCGCTTCCCAGGATGCGATGTCACGACCTTCGTTGCGCAGGTTGTTGTTGCCCGCCGCGGAGAGGTAGTCGACTCCTTCGGCGGTCACCCTGCTCACCGCGGCCGCCACGCGGCTTTCCTGGAAGAACGGCTCTTCGAAGTAGGAGACGTCGTCGACGATCACGCCGGCGCCGGCGCCGCCCTCGGCCACCGGCCGGGCGAGCCTTTCGATGCTTTCGGCGAACGCGGTTTCGCCGCGGAAGGCGGTGGCGAAGGCCAGCGTCGCGCCCGGCGCGACGTCGTGGACGATCTGGGCCATCGCGCGCCCCTCGTCCCTGCCCGTGGTGTTCGAGTCGTCGAGCACGCCGACCGGGGTGGTCTGGCCGGCGCAGGTGTTGCCGATTCCCGGCAGGTCGCCGGTGCCGACGTCCTGCGACGCGGTCGTGGCGATCGGGGCGCCGCCCAGTTGCGTCGCCCGGTTGTAGGAGTCGGAGAGGACGCCCACGGTGACGCCCGCGCCGTCGACGCCGAAGGCCTTGCGGGCTTCGTCCTGGAATCCCCCGCCTTCGAGCTCGAATTCTCCGTCGCCGGCGTGAAGCTGCCCCACCCCCTCCGAGACGACCGCGCCGGAGGGGCAGGTCGAGGCGACGATCGGCTGCAGGACCGCTTCCGCGCCCGCCACCCGCGGCACGCCGTTCAGCGCTCGCAGCTCGTCGGGCTTCGCCGCCACGGTCACCGTCTGGTAGCGCCGGCTGACGTTGACGACGGCGGCGCCGGCCCGGCGCAGGTCATCGACCGCCGCAGCGGCGCCGCGGTCGAAGCGCACTTCGACCAGGACGCGGTTGCCTTCGCGGGCGAGGCTGCCGGGGCCTTCGGCGGCGAGGCTCAGGGCCTCGGCCTGCTTCGCCGGCGGCACCGAGCGGACGGACGGGCTCGCCAGCGCCGCCAGCCTGGGGGAGAGGGCGCCGTCGCCCGGCGGCGTATCTGCCGCGAGCGCCGCCTGGGCCGTCAGCAAAGCCCCCGTGAAAGCCGGGGCCAGTGCGCAGAGCACTGCGAGCGAGATGAACGAAGCGAGCCGCGCGCGGCGGCGCGGCGATTGTCCCGACTGCATCACTCCCAAAGGTATCGGCCGCCGGTCACGGCTCTTGAACCTTCTTCTGAACCCCGTTCCGGTGCGCCTTTCCCACCTCAGGAGTGGGAAAGGCGCACCGGAAGCCGCCGGGCCGTTGCTACGCCTGCGGCGTGCCGTGGAAGCAGCCGAGCGTGTAGGGGTACTCGAGCGTGGCGTTGTAGTGGTAGATGCGCCGCCAGCGGCCTTCGTAGAAGACCCTGCTGGTCTGGCCGTGGCAGGCGTCGAGGTCGGCGTTCGTCAGCAGCCTGCCGTCGTGGCCGCGCGGGCCGAAGATCGGGTAGCCGTCGAGCGCCCAGCCGACCAGGCCCGAGGCGCGGTTCTTCCTTTCGCCCTTCGTCAGGCAGCTGGGGATCGCGTGGTAGTGGTAGATCCCGAGCCGCTGCGGGTGGCCGCCGCAGTGGTCCTGCACCTCGTGGGCGACCGCGTCGCGGTCTTCGGCGTCGAGCGCGTCGAAGATCGCGACGCCGTTCTTGGCGATCCCGATCGGCCCGCCGGAGAGGCAGCCCGGCCGCGACGCCCTGCGCGGGTGGCGCGGCAGCGAGTAGCTGACGCGCTGGGCGCGGATCGAGTTCGGGTTGTGGTCGTAGGCGTAGGCGTTGCTGCCGGGCGAGATCGGGAATTCGCCGGTCGTCGCCCACTTCGGCAGGCCGTTGCCGCTGAACGTCAGCCACCGCCTGCCGCGGGACTCGCGCAGCTTCGCGCCCCGCCAGCGGACGCTGCCTTCGACCGTCGCCTTCGCGCTCAGGTCGTAGGTCTCGCCGTGGATCCACGGCCCTTCGACCTGCGCGCCGCCGCCGCGGTGCGGGCCGCCCGCGGGGATGAAGCCGGTCCGGCAGGCGTAGACGTAGCCGCGCCGCGGCCCCGCGGTCGTCACCTTGCCGTCGCCGAGCGGCAGGAAGGCCGGGTTGACCGCCGAGGGCCCGGCGGCGCCCAGCGTCACGCCTCCCATCGCGGTCGCGGTGAGCGCCGTCACCGCCGCGCACAGCGCGAGCGGGACGAGCATCTGGGTGCGGCGTGAGCGTCTCATGGTGCTCCCCTTTCGGCCTTCTCGGCCCTCTCCTCGGTTCTACAACCCAGCATCGACCGCGCAGGTTCGGCGCCGGTCACCGCTCTGTAAAGGGCATGTAAGGCCGCCCTCTGGCGCTCGACCCTGCTACGGTCCCCCCTCGTTAGGCCGGAAGATCCGGCAAAAGTCGTGTCTAGCGCTCGCGTCGTTGCTTCACCGCATGTGCCGCGTTCGCAGCACATGAAGTGGAGGCAACATGCCAACTGGAACTGTCAAGTGGTTCAGCGACGACAAGGGCTACGGGTTCATCACGCCCGACGACGGCTCGAAGGACGTCTTCGTCCACCACAGCGCGATCCTCGGCGAGGGCTTCAAGTCCCTCACGGAGGGCGCCAAGGTGAGCTACGAGTCCGAAGAAGGCCCCAAGGGCCCGGCCGCCGCGCAGGTGCAGCAGACCGCCTAGTCGCCTGCCGCACGTAGCTTGACGGGGCCCGCCCTAGCGCGGGCCCTTTTTATGCTTCCCGGCAGCGCCGTAGAGGTTTTGGCCGGATGGCGACAAGAACCCCGACGGCGCTACGTCCCCCCAACAGGTGCCGTAGAGGGACCGGATAGCGAGCAAAACATCTACGGCCATCGCTCATGAAGACCCGAGACGACCTCCGAAACATCGCGATCATCGCCCACGTCGACCATGGGAAGACGACGCTGGTCGACGCGATGCTGTGGCAGAGCGGCGCCTTCCGCAAGGGGCAGGACGTCGCCGAGCGGGTGATGGACTCGATGGACCTCGAGCGGGAGAAGGGGATCACGATCCTCGCCAAGAACACCGCCGTCCACCACGACGGCGTCAAGCTCAACATCGTCGACACGCCGGGCCACGCCGACTTCGGCGGCGAGGTCGAGCGCGGGCTGACGATGGTCGACGGGGCGCTGCTGCTGGTCGACGCCTCCGAGGGCCCGCTGCCGCAGACGCGCTTCGTGCTGCGCAAGGCGCTGGCGGCGAAGCTGCCGGTGATCCTCGTCGTCAACAAGGTCGACCGTCCCGACGCCCGCATCGCCGAGGTCGTCGACGAGGTCTACGAGCTGTTCCTCGAGCTCGGCGCCGACGACGAGCAGATCGACTTCCCGATCGTCTACACCAACGCCAAAGCCGGCTGGGCGGCGCTGGAGGAAGGGGTCGAGGGGGCCGACCTGAAGCCGCTGATGGACCTGATGCTGGAGCGCATCCCGGCGCCCGAGCACGACCCCGGCCACCCCTTCCAGGCGCACGTCACCAACCTCGACGCCGACCCCTACGTCGGCCGCCTGGCGCTCTGCCGGGTGCGCCACGGCACGGTCCGCGCCGGGCAGTCGATCGCCTGGTGCCGCGCCGACGGCAGCGTCGAGCGGGCGACGGTCTCCGAGCTCTACGTGACCGAGGCGCTCGACCGCGTCGCCGCGAAGGAGGTCGGTCCGGGGGAGCTCATCGCCGTCGCCGGGCTGCCCGAGGTGACGATCGGCGAGACCCTGGCCGACCGCGAGGACCCGCGCCCGCTGCCGGTGATCACGGTCGACGAGCCCTCGCTCTCGATGATCGTCGGGATCAACACCTCGCCGCTGGCGGGGACCGAGGGCAGCAAGCTGACCGCCCGGCAGATCCGCTCGCGGCTCGATGCCGAGCTGGTCGGCAACGTCTCGATCCGCGTCAACGACACCGACCGGCCCGACGCCTGGGAGGTGCAGGGGCGGGGCGAGCTGCAGCTCGTCGTCCTGCTCGAGCTGATGCGGCGCGAGGGCTTCGAGCTGACCGCGGGCCAGCCGCACGTGATCACCCGCGAGGTGGACGGCGAGCTGCGCGAGCCGGTCGAACGGCTGGTGCTCGACCTGCCCGAGGAGCACGTCGGCGCGATCACCCAGCTGCTCGCGGCGCGCAAGGGGCGGCTCGACCAGATGGTCAACCACGCGACCGGCTGGGTGCGGATGGACTACCTGATCCCGGCGCGCGGGCTGATCGGCCTGCGCACCGAGTTCCTCACCGAGACCCGCGGCGCCGGGCTGATGCACCACGTCTTCGACCGCTGGGAGCCCTGGGCGGGGGAGCTGCGCACCCGCGCGACCGGCTCGTTGGTCGCCGACCGGCGCGGCGCCAGCGCCAGCTACGCGCTGCTCTCCCTGCAGGACCGCGGCACGCTCTTCGTCGGCCCCGGCGAGGAGGTCTACGAAGGGATGATCGTCGGCGAGAACGCCCGCGCCGACGACCTCGACGTGAACGCGATCAAGGAGAAGCAGCAGACCAACATGCGCGCCGCCAGCGCCGACGTGCTGGTCCGCCTGACGCCGGCCAAACGGCTCTCGCTGGAAGCGGCGCTGGAGTTCCTGCGCGAGGACGAGTGCGTCGAAGTGACGCCCGACTCGATCCGCCTGCGCAAGGTCGAGCTCGAGAAGACGAAGCGCCAGAAGGCGGCGCGTCAGGGCGCCCGCCAGAGCGCGCTCTGAGCGGCGCATTTCGGCGTTCTCGGTTGGTCGTGTGCAGGGCACACTTCCCTCCCCGCGTCCTTCAACTGCCGGATCAGAGCGTGTCTGGAGGCGGCGGAGGAGGCGGCGGTTCGCTCGCCGGGGCGGCAGGCGGTGGCGCCTGTGGCGCCGCGGCTGCGGCCGGCTCGGCGGGGGCGACGTCGGGGCCGCCGCCGAGATCGAAGAAGAGGACGGCGGCGACGATCGCGTAGATCGGTGCGGTCAGCACCGAGGAGATGATCGATGCGATCCAGATCGCGCCATTGCCGATCGGGGTTGCGATCGCGCCAAGGACGAACTGGACGAGGATCACGATCAGGAGAGTGACCACCAGCACGCCGAATACGGGCCAGGCGTTTCCACGAACCAGTCCCCAGCTGCGCCCGAAGGCACCGATCGGTCCGGTGCTCTCGACGACGATCGCCGGCGCGCCCACCGCCCAGAAGGTGACCAGGATCAGGCCGGGGACGACGAACAGGAAGAACCCGATGCCGACGCCCAGGCCGTAGAGGATGCCGAAGCCGATCAGCGGCAGGATGAAGGGCATCGCCGCTTCGAAGAGGTCGCCCACGGTGCTGTCTCGACGGCCGTCACGGACGTCGTGGACGAGCTCGACGACGAAGCCGGTGTAGAGGGCGTAGCCGATGAACTGCACGATCGTGGCGAGGAGGATCAGGATCACGCCGCCGTTGCGCAGCAGGCCGGAGATCAGCCCGACGACGACGAAGACGGCGAGTGCGCTGCCGAGCAGCGCGCCGACGTTCGCGCCGTAGACCGAGAAGGCCTCGCCGAGCACGTCGCCGACGCCGATTCGCTTGGCGGGCGCCGGGGCGGGTGGCTGTGCAGCCTCCATCGCCGCCCACACTAGACCCGGGTGCGGACGCTCGTCAAGCCCCGCCGGCGGATGTTGCTGCCTTTTCCCCAGCCGCGTGGGGAAAAGGCAGCAGGATGTCGCGGGTCAGACGGTCGCCGCGGCCTGGCCGGCCTGGCTGTCTTCGGCCGATTTGGCTTCCTTGGCCTTCTGTTCGGCCTCGGGCGTGGTCTCGTCGATGTTGCGCGGCAGCAGCACCTCTTTGGCGATCACCAGGCGCTGGATCTGGCTCGTGCCCTCGTAGAGCTGCATGATCTTCGAGTCGCGCATCAGCTTCTCGACCGGGTACTCCTTGATGAAGCCGTAGCCGCCGTAGACCTGCACGGCGTCGACGGTGATCTCCATCGCCGAGTCGGCGGCGAAGCGCTTGGCCTCCGAGGAGACGAGCGTGTTGCGCTTGCCCTGGTCGAGCAGCACGGCCGAGTTCCAGACCAGCAGCCGGGCGGCGTCGACCTTGGTCGCCATGTCGGCGATCATGAACTGGATCGCCTGGTGCATCGCGATCGGCACGCCGAACTGCACCCTTTCCTTCGAGTACTCGGCGGCGTATTCGAACGCGGCGCGGCCGATGCCGACGGCCATCGCGGCGACGCCCGGCCGGGTGCGGTCGAGCGTCATCATCGCCAGCTTGAAGCCGTGGTTTTCCTCGCCCAGCATGTTCTCGGCCGGGACCTCGACTTCGTCGAAGGAGATCGTCGCGGTGTTGGAGGCCCGCTGACCCATCTTGTCCTCCTTCTTGTCGACGGTGACGCCGGGGGCGTTCGCGTCGACGACGAAGGCGCTGATCCCGCGGTGGCCGGCGTCGGGGTCGGTCTTGGCGTAGACCGTGAACCAGTCGGCGTAGCTGCCGTTGGTGATGAAGCACTTGGAGCCGGTGAGCACGTACTTGTCGCCCTGCTTGACGGCGCGGGTCTTCATCCCGGAGACGTCGGAGCCGGCGTCGGGCTCGGTCAGACAGAAGGAGGCGAGCTTGTTGCTTTCGGTCAGCATGCCGAGGTACTTCTTCTTCGTCTCCTCGGAGCCGCCGATCGTGACCGGGGCGGAGGCGAGGCCGTTGGCCATCAGCGAGGTGCCGATGCCGCTGCAGCCCCAGCCGATCTCCTCCTCGATCAGGCAGCCGGAGAGGTAGTCGAGGCCGGGTCCGCCGTAGGCCTCGGGGATGTGGGTGTTCATCAACCCGACCTCCCAGGCCTTGTCGATGACGTCCTGCGGCCAGGTGCCGTCCTTGTCGTACTCCCAGGCGACCTTGCGGATCTCTTTCTCCGCGAAGCTGTGCGCCAGCTCGCGCAGGTCTTTCTGCTCGTCGGTCAGGGTGAAGTCAACCACTGCTGCGTGCTCCTTTTTCTCGGTGGGAGTCGGATTCTCGGTGGTGCCGGATTCACGGTCGGTGCTGCGCCGTGCGACCGATTGACTGGTCAGTCAACCAGCCATGAAGGGTAGCGCAGTAGGCTGGACGTGTGGCGCTGCTCGATATCCAGGCCGGCTTCGTGCTGACGCTGATCACGCTGATCGCGCTGCCGATTGCGCTCATTGCCTTCGCCCGCACCGGGCCGCTGTGGGAGAGCGTCGGCAAGGGCCGCTTCGCGATCGAGCAGGAGATCCCGCCGCCGAGCGCGATCTCGCGCCCCGACCCGCCGGTCGACCGCCGCCTGCAGGAGACCGAGGCGCGGCAGATGATCGCGGCGAAGTCCTACCGCCGCGAGCGCCGCGGCGAGGCGCCGCTCGACGTCGAGGCCGAGGTGGCGGCGCTGCTCGACTCGCCCGGCGCCGCCGGGCCGGCGATCGACGAGAAGCTGCGCGAGGAGGTGCGCCAGCTGGTCGTCGCGCGCAACGAACGCCGCATGCGCCGCGGCGAGCAGCCGCTCGACGTCGAGGACGAGGTCGAGCGCCAGCTCGCGAATTTGTAGGATCTGCGGAGCGATGGCCGCCCAGCCGGACAACCTCTACGAGGTCGAGGAGCTGCTCAACCAGCCCGGGACCTACTTCAACCCGCAGACCGAGGTGCTCGTGGTCGTCGACGACTCGACCGCGCTCGACCAGGAGGTCTTCAACCTCGAGGACTACGAGGGCTCGGACTGGGTGCGGATCTCCGACGAGGTGCCGGTCGACGAGGACCGCCGCGACCGGGCGCTGGAGCGCTTCCAGACCCACTACCACCCGGGCGCCGCCGGCTCGGTCTCCGGCACCGCGCTCGAACAGGGCGACGAGGAGCTCGACGAGGACGAGGACGGCCAGGACCCCGGCCGCGAGGACTGAGGGGCCGGCGGCGATGCTCGAAGCCGGCCAGGAGGCCCCCGACTTCACCCTGCCCGACCAGGACGGCGCGGAGCTGACGCTCTCGGAGCTGCGCGGCGAGACGGTCGTCGTCTACTTCTACCCCAAGGCCGACACGCCCGGCTGCACGATCCAGGCCTGCGGCGTGCGCGACCGCGGCGCCGACTACGCGAAGGCCGGCGCGCGCGTGCTCGGCGTCTCGCCCGACGAGGTCGCCGACGTGAAGAAGTTCGCGGAGAAGTTCGAGCTCGAGTTCACCCTGCTCGCCGACGCCGACCACGCGGTCGCCGAGGCCTACGGCGTCTGGGGCGAGAAGTCGATGTACGGCCGCAGGTACATGGGCGTGACCCGCGCGACCTTCATCGTCGACCCCGAGGGCAGGATCGCCCGGGTCTTCCCCAAGGTCTCGCCGAAGACCCACGACGACGTCGTGCTCGAGGCGCTCGCCGAGCTGGCCGTGGCCTGAGCCGGCGCGGCCCGGCTCCGCGGGCCCCCCGTCAGGCCTTCTCGAGCTGCTCGATGCCGCTGGCGCGCTGGCCGCCGGCGGCGAGCATCAGCTTGAAGTCGTGCGGGCTGGAGGCGTAGTCGAGCGCCACCTGCTCGGCGACCTTGCCCTCCATCACGTAGCCGAGCAGCGACTGGTCGAAGGTGCGCATGCCGTAGTACTCGCCCTCGGCGATCACCTCGGTGATCTTGCTGGTCTCGTCGGGGTTGAGGATCAGGTCCTGGACGCGGCCGGTGACGACCAGCACCTCGGAGGCGGGCACGCGGCCCTCGCCGGTCACGTCGGGGACGAGCCGCTGGGCGATCGCCCCCTTCAGCGTCGAGGCCAGCATCACCCGCGCCTGGTGCTGCAGGTGCGGCGGGAAGAAGTCGATGATCCGGTTGATCGTCTCCGTCGCGTCGAGCGTGTGCACGGTGGAGAGCACGAGGTGGCCGGTCTCGGCGGCCGAGAGCGCCGTGCGCACGGTCTCCTCGTCGCGCATCTCGCCGATCAGGATCACGTCCGGGTCCTGGCGCAGCACGCGGCGCATCGCCCGGGCGAAGCTCTCGGTGTCCGAGCCGACCTCGCGCTGGTTGACGATCGAGCCTTTGTCCTTGTGCAGGTACTCGATCGGGTCCTCGAGCGTGACGATGTGGTGGCTGCGGGTGCGGTTGATGTGGTCGATCATCGCCGCCAGCGTCGTGCTCTTGCCCGAGCCGGTGGTGCCGGTGACGAGGATGATCCCGCGCTGCTCCTCGGCCAGGTCGGTGACCACCTGGGGCAGCCCGAGGTCCTCGACCGAGCGGATTTCGAAGGGGATCGCGCGGCAGACGATCGAGGTCGATCCGCGCTGCTTGAACGTGTTGACGCGGAAGCGCGAGACGCCCGGCAGCGCGTAGGAGAAGTCGGCCTCGCCCTCCTGCTCGAATTCGGTCAGCGAGCGCACCTCGGCGATGTCGTGGAAGGCCTTCTCGGTTTCCTCGCCGTTCAGCGGCTCGAACCCCTCCAGCGGGGTCAGCTCGCCGTGCAGGCGGATCGTCGGCGGCACGCCGACCTTGACGTGCAGGTCCGAGCCGCCTCGCTCGACCAGTGTGCGCAGGGCTGCGTCGATCTCGAACATCGTGGGCCTTATCGGCCGCCGTGGCCGGGTCCATTAGCCGCCCGCCGGCGCCCCGCCCGCCGGCGCCCGCGGCCGAACATAAACAGAGCAATTCCTTGTCTATTTGCCCAAAGTGCCGTAGCTTGCGGGCGATGATGCTGCAAAACGAGCCTGGAGGAGCGAAATGGCGGTGACCCCGCGCGAGCGGTTTGCCCGGAATCTGGTCGAGGCGCGGCGTGCGAGCGGCCTGACCCAGGAGGAACTGGCGACCCGCTGCAACCTGCACAGAACCGAGATCTCACTGCTCGAGCGCGCTGGCCGCGAGCCGCGCCTCGGCACCCTGGTCAAGCTCTCGAGCGCCCTCGGCGTGAGCGTGGAAACGCTCGCCACCGGCGTGCGCTGGGACGAGAAGGCGCAGAAATTCAGGCTCAGGTGACTTCGCGCAGTTTCTGCGCTTCGCCCAGCTGCTGGAGCTTTTTCAGGCTCTGGTTCTCGATCTGACGGATCCGCTCGCGGGTGACGTTGAAGGTGCGGCCGACCTCGTCCAGCGTGCGCGGGTGCTCGCCGCCGAGCCCGTAGCGCAGTTCGAGCACGCGGCGCTCGCGGTAGGAGAGGTTCTCCAGCGCCTCCTTCAGCGCCTCTTTGGTCAGCAGGTCCGCGGCGCGGTCGAAGGGGGACTCGGCCTTCTCGTCGGCGATGAACTGGCCGAACTCCGACTCCTCCTCGTCGCCGACCGGCTTCTCCAGGCTGACCGGAGCCTGCGCGGAGCGCTTGATCGAGTCGACCTCCTCGGGGTCGATCCCGGTCACGTCGGCGATCTCCTCCGGGGTCGGCTCGCGGCCCAGCTCGGTGACCAGCTTGCGCTCGGCGCGGCCGATCTTGTTCAGCTTCTCGACCACGTGCACGGGGATGCGGATCGTGCGCGCCTTGTCGGCCAGGGCGCGGGCGATCGCCTGGCGGATCCACCAGGTCGCGTAGGTCGAGAACTTGAAGCCCTTGCGGTAGTCGAACTTCTCCGCCGCGCGGACCAGGCCCAGCGTGCCCTCCTGGATCAGGTCGAGGAAGGGGAGACCCTGGTTGCGGTAGTTCTTCGCGATCGAGACGACCAGGCGCAGGTTCGACTCGACCATTTTCTGCTTCGCGTCGAGGTCGCCGCGCTCGATCCGTTTGGCGAGTTCGACCTCCTCCTGCGCGGTCAGCAGGCGGACCTTGCCGATGTCCTTGAGGAACAGCTGCAGGCTGTCCGTCGTCATGTCCGGTTTCAGGTCGATCGCCTGTTTGGAGCGGCGGCGGCCTTTGCGGGTCGTCTCGGGGGGCAGGGCGTCCGCGGCGGCTTTCTGCGCCGGGTCCATGTCCTCGACCAGCTCGATCCCCTGCTTCTCTATGTGGCCGTAGAGGTCCTCGACGTCGGACTCGTCGAGATCGACCTCCGACACCGCCGAGGCGATGTCGCCGAAGGTCAGCACGCCCAGCTGCTGACCCCGGTGGATCAGCCCTTTTACCTCCTCGAGCTCCTGCAGCTCAGCAACCAGCATCTATTCTGCACCCGTCTTTCTGCGTCAAAAAAGCGGACCGTAAAGGTGGCCCGCGAAGTAAGAGATGGTGGCCCGGCGCGTCCGCATCAGGCCTCAAACGTCTGTTCGCATAATAGGCGCTTCACTTTCTGAAGTCAAGCCCCTCGCGACCCCTTCTGTGCCGGAAATCACGCCCAAATTCCGACCCTGGCTGCGCGCCTTCTGGCAGCGCGCCTACCGCGAGAACGTCACCGGGCTCTCGGCGATGGTCGCATACAACCTGATGCTCGCGGTCTTCCCCTTCGCCCTGCTGGTGCTCTTCGTCTTCGGCCAGGTGCTGAAGATCGGCGGGGTCGAAACGGGCGTGCTGGAGGACCTGCAGCGGCTCTTCCCCAACGCCGAGCAGCAGACGCTGAGCGACGTGCTGGCGCGGATCGAGGACAACTCGACGACGATCGGGATCGCCGCCTTCCTCGGCTCGCTGTGGATCGGCGCCTCCTTCTGGGGGGCGATGGACACCGCCTTCGGGCGCATCTACCACGTGCCGACGCGCGGCTGGCTGGAGCAGAAGCGCTTCTCCTTCACGATGCTGGCCGTCGTCGTCGCCTTCATCGCCGCGAGCATCGTGCTGCCGACGATCGAGGCGACGCTCGTCTCCAGCACCGACCGGCTGCCGCTCGGGCTCTCCGACATCAAGGCGATCGACACCGGGCTGCTGCTGGCGCTCGCCGTGCTGATCGTCTTCGCGATCTGCTGCGTCATCTACTGGGCGGTGCCGAAAGGGCACATGCCCTGGCGCGACGTCTGGCCCGGCGCCGCCTTCGTCACCGTCGGCGTCAGCGTCGCCAACTGGGCCTTCCCCTTCTACCTCGCCAACGTCTCCAGCCTCTCGCGCCTCGGCTCGACGCTCGGCTTCGTGCTGATCGCCCTGCTCTGGTTCTACCTGCTGGCCCTCGCCCTGCTGGTCGGCGCGACGATCAACTCGCTGCGCCACGAGCTGCACGACACGGGGGAGCTGCCGTACGGGCCCGGGGCCGGCGGGGCCGGCGATCCCGACCCCGGATAGGTCCCAATGCGGACAATTGATTGAAGTACCTTGACAAATCTGACCTCGTACCAATAGTGTCGTGCCCCTGGAAGTCGCTCGGGGAAACATACGGGGAAGGACGGTCCGATGACCTGGGATACAGCGATGCTGGAGCGCGTGGCGCAGCGCTTCCGTCACGACATGTGGAGCTCGGCGGCGCCGATCGCGAGGCTGGAGCAGGGGATCGAGTCGGAGCGCTTCGGCCCGGTCCTCGCCACGGCCTTCACGGAGCAGCCGCTGGCGCCGGCGCTCAACCGGATCGAGGGCGCGGAGGAGCCCGGCGCGGTCGCCGGCGGCCACCTCGGCGCCGCGGTCGAATGGATGCGGGCGCGCGAAGTCGAGTACCGGGTGCCGGTGGTCGAGGGCGGCGCCGGGGCGGCGGAGGCCGAGGAGTGGCTCGGCGAGCGCGGCTACGAGCGCGACGCGGGCTGGAGCCGGCTGGTGCGCGAGGGCGCGCCGGTCGAGCCGCCCGGGGAGGAGGAGGCCGAGGTCGAGGTCTTCGCGCTCGGCGAGGAGGTCGACGGCGAAGGCTTCAGCTCGATCGTGCGCGAGGCGCTCGGCCTGCCGGCGATGGCGGAGATGCTGTTCTTCTCGCTGCCGGTGCAGCCCGGCTGGCGCTGCTACACGGCGACCGTGCCGCCCGCGGGCCGGCTGCTGGCCGCCGGCGCGATGCTGATCGACGGCGGCGTCGCCCAGCTGGGGCTGGACGCGACGCTCGAGCCGGGGCGCGGGTGCGGCGCCAACCGGGCGCTGCTGCGCCGGCGGCTGCTCGACGCCGCCGAGGCCGGCTGCCACACGGTCTTCGCCGAGCTCGGCGAATGCGGGCCGGGGGGCCACGCCGCGCTGCGGCGCAACCTGCGCGCGGCCGGCTTCGCCGAGGCCTGCGAGTGCCACGTCTGGCGGCGCCCGGCGCTGGCCCGCGTCTCGGCCGGCGGCTGAGCATCGCCCCGGCGGCGAGCTTTGGTCAAGGCTCCCACAACAATGCCGGGCGATATGTGCTACAAAGCACGTGGGCGCTGGCAACGGTGAATTAACGCGGTGAATTAACGAACGGCGCCCAGTCCGATCGTTGTTCGTTGTTCGTTGTTCGTTGTCCGTCCACCGTCGCGCGGGCCTTGCTCTGGCCCCGCGTGACGGTTGGGCGCGCCCTGATCTCGTCGCGACCCGGGCGAGCTCAGGCGCGGCGCGGGCCGCACGCGTCGGGGCGCGAGGAGCGGCGTCAGGCCGGGCCGAAGAGGGCGGGGTGGATGGCGCTGACGAGGGTGTCGGTCAGCCAGACGTCGCCGCCGGTGCGCACGGCGGTGGATTTGAACTCGATCGCGATCTGCATCCAGTCGTCGAGGCTGCCGAGCGCCCAGGCGTCGGCCCTCTGCTCGAAGCCCGACTCGCAGGAGACGACCTCGCCGCAATCGAGTCGCGCGGTGACGCCGGTGGGCGGACCCGCCTGCGGGTCGTCCGGCCTGACCCGCAGGGCGCAGACCCCGGAGAGCTCCCGCGGCATCTCGATCAGCGCCAGCGCCATGCGCAGGGCCGCCTCGGCGTCGGAGGCGTCGGGCGGGACGGCGCCCTCCAGCTCCTGTTCGCGCTCCAGCCGCGCGGCGGCGATCAGCGGCGCGATCCCGCGCCGCAGCCAGTCGGTCATCGAGTACAGCGCCTCGCCGTCGCCGCCCGGCGTCCCCTCGCCCTCGCCGCCGGCCGCCTCGACCAGGCCGGCACCCTGCATCGCGCTCAGCAGGTCATGCAGCCGCCGCGCTCCGAGGCCGTCGATCGCGTCGGCGAGCTCGGCGCGCGTCATCGGCCCGCGGGCGAGCGCGTGGACGAGGGCCGCCGACCAGCCGTCGATCAGCGCCGCGACCGCCCGCTCCGCCTCCGCGCTCTCGAAGTCGATCGGCCCGCCGGGCGCCCGGTGCAGCCACTGTTCGACCGCGGAGGCGACGAAGAGCGCCTCGCGGCCCTCGCTGCTGAGCGTGTACAGGCCGCCGTCCATGTCCACGGTGCGCCCCGACATCCCGAGCAGGATCTGCCGGTTGATCGGGTCGGCGGCGAGCGCCAGCGCCGCGGCACCGGCCCGTCCTCGGTCGAGCGCTCTGAGCCTCCCGTCCGCCAAGCCGCCATTGTGGCACGGGCGATGCCCGGATGGGAATCAGCCGGGCCGCCGTGCGGGCGACGATCCCCCGGGCGGCGACGGCCATTGCTCAGGAACCATCCAAACAAAGCGGATGGATATGTGATATAAGAATGCGTGGGTGCCGCCATGGGTGGCTGCGGGAGGCGCCCACTCCGATCGTTGTTCGTCCACCGCCGCGCGGGCCTCCTGCGGTCCGCGCGGCGACTGGGCCTTCCCACCCGTTCATGTGGAAAGCGGTCCTCGAGAGCTCGGCCTCGGCCTCGTCGACGTATTCGACGAACTGGGCGGAGTCGATGGGCTTCGACGTGCGCGTCCCGCTGCGCGCCGAGAGTCGGGTCGGCGAACCGGGCGAGGGCGTCCACTCCGGCGCCCGCAACCTGCTCCGCGCCGGCTTCCGCTTGGTCGACGTGCGCTCGGTCTGGCGGCCGCCCGAGGAGCTGGTCTTCCCGAACGGGGGACGGCTGCCGAGCGTGTAGGGGCCGGCGCCGTGCGGTGCTTTCCGTGCCCTCTCCGCGGTTGCCGGCCGGGCTGCTCAGGCTTCGGGCCGGCGGGCGTTGACGATCGTGATGCCGATGATCGCGCCGCTCCCGTCGAGCATCACGGCGTGGCCCTCGGGCGTCGGGATGGTCTTGGCGGCCGGTGTCGGCCTGCCCTTGTGCATGTAGAGGACGTCCCGCTCGCGGGTCGAAGAAGACGTCGTCGAAGATCAGAGAATTGCGGGGCTGTTCTGCGTCGGAAGGCGTGCGCCCGCGGATGTCGCAGTCAGCTCGCCTTGGCTTTGCGCAGGCGGATCGACTGGAAGATCGGCAGCGCGGCCCAGTTGACCGTCACTTTGCCGAGGGCCCCCGCGAGGAACGCGGAGGCGAAGGCCGCCCAGCCGCCCCAGGTGTCGCTGTAGGTGGTGGCCGTGTAGGCGGCCGAGGCGCCGGCGAGGATCGCGAGCGTCCAGGCGATGTCTGCCCCGCTGAGCAGGCCGATCTCGTGCCTCAGGTCGGCCGGCTTCGGCAGGTAGGTCGTCCGCGCGCTGGTCGCCGCCCTGCTCTTGAGCTGTCCGTAGCTCGGTTCGTCCAGCGTGGCCCACCCGGTGAACAGGTTGGCGCTGGCGCCCCACTCGACCGGAGTGATGCCGCACTCGCCGGTGTGTTCGTCGATCGACGGCGGTTCCGGGGGCCTCCTGTGCTTGAAGTGGATGCGCCACTCACGGTCGAGCTTCGCCGCCAGGTCGTCCTGCTCCTCGATCGTGCGCGACTCGGCTTTCGACGTGTCTCCCAGGGCCTGGTCCAGCGCCTGCACAACTTTGGGGGGCGTGGTTCCGCACGCCACCCCGTCCCACAGCGCGATCATTGTCGTGTGCCAATTCATTTGGAAGAGCAGCCGCGCCACCAGGTCATCCGCCTTCTCGGAGTCCTTCGGCTCCCGCCTTGCCATCTCGAGCAACACCCAGGTATCGCGAACCGTGTTCGTGGCCTTCCACTTGAGCTTCGCGCCGCCGGATGGCTTCAGCTTGCCCTTGGGCTTCTCCGCGGCGAGCGCGGTGAGGCGCCGCGCAACCGGCTCGAGCCGCAGCCAGCGCTGCATGCGGGCGACCATGTCGAGCACCCGCTCGGCGTCCTCGTCGAGGTCCTTGCTCGAGCGGGCGGTGGCGATGCTCGCTTCCAGGGCGGGGAGGCCCTGAAGGCGCGTCACTCGTTCCGTTTCCTCGCCGCGGAGCCAACCACCCAGCCTCCGCCACCAGCCCCATTCCGCCCCGCCGCCCCCGGTGTCTTCGGCCAGCAGGTCTTCGAGCCGCCAGGACCGGGTCTTTTCGCCTGTCTCGCGGATGTGCAGGTAGGCGGCGTGCGTCTGCTCGAGCACTTTCTTCAGTCGCTTGCGCCGCGCCGCCGTCGTCACGAGCCGACTCCCGATGCCGGTGAGGACGATTCCGAGCAGGACGATGAGGAACAGCAACCAGGGGCAGTCGTGCGCGTGCAGCGCCACGTCGACCGAGCCCGCTTCGCTTGGCAGGCCGGGCAGCACGAGCTTGCCGGCGTACTTGCCTGCCGCCGGCTCGGGGTCGAGGAGCCCGACTTCCGGCGTCGTCCGGAACCCGCTGCTGGTCTGGCCCGTCGCCTTCTCGTCTTCTTCGGTCTCCCTCCTCGCCTGTCGTAGCGTGGGCAGCGTCAGCTCTGCCCGCGCCGTATGGCCGTCGTCGCCGTAGAGGATCGTCTGCAGCGTTTCCCCGCCATGCGAGCGCAGGTATTCGATCAACTCGGGGCCTTCCAGGGCGAGCTCCGCGCCGCCGTTCGCCGAGTCGATCGGCAAGCTCTTCGGGGTGACGGTGACCCCCTCGTAGGTGCGGGCCTCGCCGCGAACCGGAAGCTCGGCGGGTTCGCCGCCTTCGATCGAGACCCGCAGCGCGCCGGCCAGCGCGGAGGGCGAGTCCTCCGCCGGAACGGCGAAGGCGATCGAAAGGGTGAGTGGTCGCCTGCCCTTCGTCTTCAGCTCGCCCTTCTTCGGCGGCTTGCCGTCCGCGCCGATCAACGTCGCCCGTTTCGACCTGCCGTATAGCGACACCGGTTTTGTGCCGTTGCCCGGTAGGTAGGTGACAGAAGGTGTGCGCACCCCCGCCGCGGTGCTGCGAACCTGAACCGTGAGCATTCCGCCGAAGTAGGGATATCGGGTCTTGATCCTGCAGATGTCGCGCGGTTGGGGTGGCGCGGAGTCCGGTCCTGGGCAGACCTGCAGTTGGACGGTGCGTGGGCCGGTCCCGCCGACGAATTCGACCCCGGGTCTCTTCGTCGCCTTTGCCGCGACCGCCGGCGCCCGAGGGCCGGCCAGCGCAAGCACGACAAACGCGCACGCCGCAAGTGCAGCGAGCGCGCCTCCCACTCTTGTCGAACTGTCTCCCATGAGCGACCGGTGACTTGCGGGTGCAACCTACATGGCGCCACCAGCCAAAAGCCATACTAAATACTTGAACTTTCCAGTATGAGGCGCCGTCGCTGAGCACCACTCGTGTAGAGAGAAGGCGATCGCCAATCGCGCTATCGGATCTGTGGCATTTCGCTATCTTTCTGGGGGATGCCGAGCCCCAGGCGAAAGACCTCGTTCGAGATCGACCCGGTTAAGGTCGAGGCGGCCAAGCAGGCGCTCGGCACGAAGACGCTGACCGACACGGTCGATGCGGCGCTGGCGGAAGTCGTCGCGGTGCGGCAGCGCAAGACGCTGCTGGACCTGCTCTTCCGGCCCGGGGCGCTGGACCTGGACGACCCCGAGGTCACCTCGAGCGCCTGGCGCTGAGTTGTGGCGGCGTTCCTCGCCGACAAGAGCGCGCTGACCAGACGTGAAACACGGCCCGAGGTGCGGGAGGCGCTTGAGCCGCTGCTGCTCGCGGGCGAGGTCGCCACCTGCGGCATCGTCGAGCTCGAGCTGCTCTACAGCGCGACCAGCCGGGCGACCTACCGCGCGCTCTCCGAGGCGCTGCGCGGGATGCCGCGCGTCGAGGTCGATGAGGGATGCGTCAGGCGGGCGCTCGAGGTCCAGGCGATGCTGGCCGAGCGCTCCCAGCATCGGGCGGTGCCGCTCCCCGACCTGCTGGTCGCCGCCTGCGCGGAGCGTGCCGGGCTCGCGGCGCTGCACTACGACGCCGACTTCGACCGCGTCGCCGAGCTCACCGGCCAACCCAGCCGCTGGATCGTGCCACGCGGCAGCGTGGCGTAGCGCAGGGCGGCCTCAGCCTCGTCGACGTCTTCGACGAACGCGGCGTCCGCTGCGTGAGCTCTCGTCTCCGCCCTCGGCACGGACCTCGAACTCGCCAGGGGCCAGCCTGCGCTCGGCCGCCAGCGCAAACAACCGTCTGCGAATACATCAGGTTCCTTGACAAGTCTGGTCTCGTACCAATATGTTTGCGCTCCGGTCACGAAGCGAAGGGGGAGAGGTCGATGGGCCACTGCGTTGGAGGGGCGAAGCGGTGAAGACCGTCGCCGGGGTCTCGGTCGACTGGTACCGCACCAGCTTCGGCGCCGAGCCCTGGGCGCAGCACTTCGAGGGCGGCGAGGAGACCGCGCAGCTGGCGCTGGGGATGCTGGAGCTCGACGGCTTCGAGCGCATCCTCGACCTCGCCTGCGCGACCGGGGAACGCACCCTGGAGCTGTGCCGGGAGGGCCATGACGTGATCGGCGTCGACGTCAGCCAGGAGCTGCTGGAAGCGGCGGGCTGTGAAGCGGAGTCCCAGGACCTGCTGCCCTGGTTCTACGAAGTGGACCCGCGCGATATGGAGTTCGAGGAGGAGTTCGACGTCGTGCTCAGCCTCGGCGGCGGCGCCTTCGAGCACTTCGAGGACGACGAGGAGAACCTGCGCGCCTTCGAGGCCGCCGCCCGCGCCCTGCGCCCCGGCGGGCGCCTTTTGATGCAGACGCCCAACGTGCTGCGCGTCAAAGCCGAGCTGCCGGCCCGCACCTGGTTTGAGTGCGGCGAGACGATCGAGCTGATCGAGCAGCACTGGAACGAACCGACCCACCGCCTCGACGGCACGAGGCGCACCCTGTTCGAGCACGACCCGCCCGAAGATCGTGAGCCCCACGACTTCCAGCGCCGTCTCTACACCGTGGAGGAGCTGGCCGTGGCCTTCGAGCGGGCCGGCCTCGGCCTCGTCGACGTCTTCGACGAACACGGCGTCCGCTGCGTGCCCACCGCGGCCCAGCACGACCTCTTCGTCGAGGCGCGGGGGTGAGGGGCGGAGCAGTGATCGGCTCCGTTCTCAGCGGCATCGTCACGACTCCGGCGAAGTCCCCCTAGACCCGAGGCGAGAGGGACGTATCTCGTCAAGAAGAGTGAACGGCGCAGGTAGACCAGTCGAAGTCCGAGGGGAGCGCGTCGATGAGATCCCCACAGGTCTCCCCGCTGTCCTGTACCGGCTCGAAGTCGCGACGAACGTGACGTCCGATGACGACGAGCGCCAGCTTCTGGGCTCCGGCGGCGGTCAGGGCGTATGCGGCCGACTGGGCATGGCCGCCGGTGGCCCAAGTGTCGTCGAGTAGCAGAATTGACTTGCCGACTACGTCGGCAGTTGGTTTGAAGCGACTGACGTCAAAGTCACGTCCTTCTACTTCGCCGGTCGGTTCGAGCGCGCGTTGAAATCGCGACCTGATCGGTTCGACCCAGCTGGCCAGCCGAGCGAACGCGGATTGCCTGTCTCGCTCGGGCGTGCTCGACGGGACGAAAGTGACGAGATCGAAGCCATCGGCGCCGGCCGCGTGGGCGACGCATCGCTCGTGGCCCCGTAGGAAGCGCCAGGGAATCGCTGCAAGCCGAATCGAGTCATGTCTGCGAATGCCCTCGTTGCTGCCGTCCTTGTAGTTGCGGAGCGCCAGATGCATCTGGCCGAGGTGCTCGCTGTAGGTGATCGGCACAACCGCATCGAGGCTGTTGGGTTGATGACCGCACTTGTAACAAGTCTCGAAGGCTGGGTCGATGAACGTCCAGCAGGTACGGCAGATTCCAGACCCCGGTGCGGCGATGTTTCGCATCGCCTGCTGATATGCCTCGCTGGCCTCGTCGACCCGCAGAGCCATCGGCCGCGACCTACGCGATCAGCGCGAGCTCATCCGAGTAGAGCCGCTCGAGATGCCCCACGATCTCCTCGCCGGTGTCGACGACATACGTGGCCGGACGCTGCTCGGCGTACGTCTGCGCCCACTGATGGCGCAGTAGCGAACGCAGAAGGAAGACCGGTCTCCCGTGCTCGATCGCAAGACGAGCCTGCATGCGCGCGCCGCTCTTGTTGCCGGCCTCGACCACGACAGTGGCGCGGGCAACCCCGGACATCACCGCATTCCGCTGGGGAAACGTCCAACGGCGGGGCTCCTGGCCGGGCCAGAACTGTGAAAGGACGGCGCTCTCTCGTCCCAGATGCTCCTGCAGCTCCGCGTTCTGCTTCGGGAAGCTATGTCGAAGGCCGGTTCCGATCACCGCTACGGTGCGCCCTCCGGCGTCGAGCGTGGCCTTGTGAGCCGCGCTGTCGATGCCGGCGGCCAGACCGCTTATGACGACGTAGCCGTGCGCGACGAGGCTCCGGGCGATCTCGCCGGCGGTCTCGAGGCCGCCCGGGGATGCCTTACGGCTTCCGACGACCGCTACGGAGCGCTCATCAGCAGGGCTCAGCTCGCCCCGCACGAAGAGCGCGGGCGGTCGGTCGTGCACCATCCGAAGGTTCGTCGGGTAGGCCTCGTCGAGGACGGTTATCAGCCCGATTCCCTCTCGCTCGTAGGAGATGCCCCGCTCCTCGAGCTGATCCAGCGTTACCTGTGCGCTTTCGACAGCGAAGAGGCGAGGGTCCCCCGTCTCCTCCAGCTGCTCCAGGAGGCGCAGGGCGCTTCCCGCCTCCTCGATCGAGCCGGCGAGCCGGTTCCACTCGACCTTCCGCCGCGCCATGAGGGCGAGAACGGCCGCGCGCTCCCTGGTGCTGACCAGCGTCTGTCTATCGAACATATGTTCGGATTGTATCGGTGGCACAGGACAACCGTAGCGTCAACCGATACTCGCGCTCCGCTCGGACGGTGCGGGGGTCTGTACGAGAGGCGGAAGCGCTGGGCCTGGCCCGCGCCGCGCCCCCGCACCACTGCAAACAACCGTCTGCGAATACATCAGGTTCCTTGACAAGTCTGGCCTCGTACCAATATGTTTGCGCTCCGGTCACGAAGCGAAGGGGGAGAGGTCGATGGGCCACTGCGTTGGAGGGGCGAAGCGGTGAAGACCGTCGCCGGGGTCTCGGTCGACTGGTACCGCACCAGCTTCGGCGCCGAGCCCTGGGCGCAGCACTTCGAGGGCGGCGAGGAGACCGCGCAGCTGGCGCTGGGGATGCTGGAGCTCGACGGCTTCGAGCGCATCCTCGACCTCGCCTGCGCGACCGGGGAACGCACCCTGGAGCTGTGCCGGGAGGGCCATGACGTGATCGGCGTCGACGTCAGCCAGGAGCTGCTGGAAGCGGCGGGCTGTGAAGCGGAGTCCCAGGACCTGCTGCCCTGGTTCTACGAAGTGGACCCGCGCGATATGGAGTTCGAGGAGGAGTTCGACGTCGTGCTCAGCCTCGGCGGCGGCGCCTTCGAGCACTTCGAGGACGACGAGGAGAACCTGCGCGCCTTCGAGGCCGCCGCCCGCGCCCTGCGCCCCGGCGGGCGCCTTTTGATGCAGACGCCCAACGTGCTGCGCGTCAAAGCCGAGCTGCCGGCCCGCACCTGGTTTGAGTGCGGCGAGACGATCGAGCTGATCGAGCAGCACTGGAACGAACCGACCCACCGCCTCGACGGCACGAGGCGCACCCTGTTCGAGCACGACCCGCCCGAAGATCGTGAGCCCCACGACTTCCAGCGCCGCCTCTACACCGTGGAGGAGCTGGCCGTGGCCTTCGAGCGGGCCGGCCTCGGCCTCGTCGACGTCTTCGACGAACACGGCGCCCGCTGCGTGCCCACCGCGGCCCAGCACGACCTCTTCGTCGAGGCGCGGGGGTGAGGTGGGCTCCTTCCGGTCCCCCGGCTGTGCGATCTACGCCGCGAAGGCGGGCGCCAGGTCTTTGGCCGAGGTCGCCAGGGGGCCTGAGGAGGCCGTCTCTGGGACCGTGATGACGATCTGCCCATCGCGCTCGGCCAGCCAGCGGGCGTTGACGATCGTGATGCCGATGATCGCGCCGCTCCCGTCGAGCATCACGGCGTGGCCCTCGGGCGTCGGGATGGTCGTGGCGGCCGGTGTCGGCCTGCCCTTGTGCATGTAGAGGACGTCCCGCTCGCGGTCGAAGAAGACGTCGTCGAAGGCGTGGCTTCCGATGCGGACGGTCATCGGCCGCGCCTCGGTCGGGGATTCAGGCTCTGCGAGAAGGCGGTCACCACGCCGTCGAAATCGCCGGCGAACTCCACGATGACGCGAAGCCAACGGTCCGGGCCCCCGCGCTTGAACAACCGTTCGCGGCTCGGCCTGCTGTCGGGCTCGCGGTGATCGGGGTGTTCGATGGTTCGCACGACGTCGGCAAGGTGTCCGGTCAGATGGGGATGCCGGGCCAGGACGTGGGACCAAGCATCCCAGGTCAATTCAACATAGCGCCCATCCGCCCCTCTGACAAGAAGTATCACAGCCTGCGACGCTAGGCCGCGCCGGCGCGCGCGTGGCGCGAAAGATCAAAGGATTGCGAGGCGGTTCTCTGTCAGGAGGCGCGCGAGGTCGGCCTCGGCCTCGTCGACGTCTTTGACGAACGCGGCGTCCGCTGCGTGCCCACCGCGGCACAGCACGACCTCTTCGTCGAGGCGCGGGGGTGAGGGGCGGAGCATTCCCGGGTCGCGCGCCGCTGCGTTTCCCGCAAACTGCGCGAAATCCCGCTCTGCATCCGGCCGAGAGGGGGAGAGTCTCGCCCGCCGCCGCATTGGATTGTCGATGTCGTCGCACGATCCGATCCGCGCAGAGGGACCCGGCCGGCGCCGAAAGGTTTACGATGCAACAATGGAGAGCGCCATGCACGCCGGTTCGACAGATGCCAGGCTGGACGCGCTCGGAGAGAAGATCGATGTCCTCAGCGACAACATCGACAAACGCTTCGAGCAGGTCGACAAACGCTTCGAGCAGGTCGACAAACGCTTCGAGCAGGTCGACAGACGCTTCGAAAATCTCGAAGGTAGCCTCGACCGGCTACAGCTCAGGGTGATCGGTGGGCTCTTCGCGATCATCGCCGCCCTGATCGCGGCGCCGCACCTGTAGGCCCGCGGGGAGGCGCCGGCGCTGAGGCGCCTCCGGCCCGGGCGCCGCTCAGAGCAGGTGGAACAGGACGCCGGCGAGCAGGGCGGCGGCGAGGCCGAAGCCGACGCGGATCAGCGTTTGGCTCAGGGCGGCGAGCTGCGCGCTCAGCGAGTCGATCTCGCTTCGCAGCTCCGCGTTGCCATCCCTGATGAGAGCCCGCAATTCGGCGTTGCTCTCCTTGATCTCCGCGCGCAGCTCAGCGTTGTTCTCCTTGATTTCGGCCCGCAGCTCGGTGTTGCTCTCCTTGACCTCTGCCCGCAGCTCAGTGTTGCTCTCCTTGATCTCCGTCCGCAATTCGGCGTTGCTCTCCTTGATCTCCGCGCGCAGCTCGGCGTTGCTCTCCTTGATCTCGCCTCGCAGCTCCGCGTTGCCCGCCCGGATCTCCTTGCGCAGCTCCGCGCCGCATGCCGCGATCTCCTCGCGCAGGGTGGCCTTCACCTCCGCTTCGACGCGCTTGAAGCGCTCGTCCATCTCCGCTTCCAGATGGTCGAAGCGGTCGTCCAGTCGCTCGTCTGTCCAGGTATGCCGGGCCATCGCCTCCATGCGCCCCACTGTAGGGATCGAGGTGTAACACGTGGGTCACAAGACTGTAACTTTTTGTCATTATAGACAGATGTCGTAGCCGCACCTCGACGCCGGCGACCTTTGCCCGCGCCGCCGGCCCGGCCGGCTTCGTTGCGCCGCCCGCCCGCGGCGGATACCGGCGGGTTCCTTGCACAAATCGTGCAAGTTCATTTAGGTTAGACGGGTGGGGGAGCGGGACGTGCACCTCGAGGTCGGCCGGTTGTTCGACAACCTCATGGGCCGGGGCGCCTATTACAGGCTCGAGCGGCAGTTCTGGCTCGCGCTCTGGCGCGTGCCCCCGCTCGACGCCGTGGAAGAGCACGGCATCGAGGCGCGCCACTACGGGCCGATCCTCGCGTTCGCCTACGCCGACGAACCGCTGCTGTCGATGTTCAACGTGGTGCTCGGGGCGGAGCTGCCCGACGCGGTCATGCAGGGCCACCTGGGCGACGCGCTCAACTGGGCGGAGTCGATGGGCCTCGACGTGCGCGTCCCGCTGCGCGACGAGAGCCGGGTCGGCGAACCGGGTGAGGCCGTCCACTACCTCGAGTTCCGCGGCTACCGCCGCACCTCGACGCTGGCGACCTTCGCCCGCGACGCCGGCCCGGCGGGCTTCGCGCCGCCGCCCGGAATCGAGGTCGAGGAGACGAGCGAGGAATCGGAGATCTTCGGCGACCTGCTCGCGGCCCCCTACGGCCTCGAGTGGACCGGGAGCAGCTTCATGCTCGGCCTGCCGGCCGAGCGCGACTGGCGCACCTACATCGCCGCCGACGACAGCGGCGAGATCGGCGCCGCGGCGATGATGATGCACTACGACATGCCGCAGATGGCGTTCGCCGGCACGCTCGAGCAGTGCCGCGGCCGGGGCGGCCACCTGGCGCTGCTGCACCGCCAGATCGAAGACGTCGCCCAGACCCGCGCGCGGGAGCTCTTCGCGATCACCGAGGAGTCCCCCCGGTGCCCGGAGGCCCTCTCCGTCGGCGCCCGCAACCTGCTCCGCGCCGGCTTCCGCCTGGTCGACGTGCGCTCGGTCTGGCAGCCGCCCGAGGAGCTGGTCTTCCCGAACGGGGGACGGCTGCCGAGCGTGTAGGGGCTCATCGACGCTGCGGTGGCCGCAGCCTATGATCGAGGCGCGGGTCCGCAGATAGGCTTGCGTGAGGCTGGCTATCCAGTCGTTGGAGAGGAAGACCTGGCGCTCGCGGCGACCCTTGCCGAGCAGTCGGATGCTCCCGCTCGGAAGGTCGACGTCCTCGCAGACCAGCCCGACGACCTCGTTCACCCGCATGCCCGTGCCGACCATCAGGGAGACGGCGAGCAGTGTCGTCGCCTCGTGCGGTCGCTCCAGCACGGCGCCCTCCTCACGCGCCGGGTCGACGTCAGCGGCCCCGCGCAGGGAGCAGAGCAGGCGTCGAAGGTCGTGGGCCGGGACGACGCGGGGGAGGCGGCGGGAGCGGCCAGCCATGCAGTGCGAGCTCTTCGTTGAGGCGCGGCGCTGAGGCGCCTCCGAGCCCGAGCTTCGTTCAGAGCAGGTGGAACAGGACGCCGGCAAGTAGGGCGGCGGCGAGCCCGAAGCCTACGCGGATCAGCGTCTGGCTCAAGGCGGCGAGCTGCGCGCTCAGCGAGTCGATCCCTGCTCGTAGCTCCGCATTGCTCTGCTTGATCCCTTCTCGTAGCTCCGCATTGCTCGACTTGATCTCCTCGCGCAGCTCCGCGCCGCATGCCGCGATCTCCTCGCGCAGGGAGGCCTTCATCTCGGCTTCGACGCGCTTGAAGCGCTCGTCCATCTCCGCTTCCAGATGGTCGAAGCGGTCGTCAAGTCGCTCGTCTGTCCAGGTCTGCCGGGCCATTGCCTCCATCGACCCACTGTAGGGATCGAGGTGTAACGCGTGGCGCACGAAACTGTAACCTTTTGTCATTATAGACAGATGTCGTAGGAGTTGCCAGGCGAGACTGGCTGGATCGCGATTCGGCTACGCCGGATCTCGCCTTCAGTAGGGAATCAGCCGCGTCATTCGTCGACGCTCGTCGAATTCCACTCGGAAGTGCGCAAAGAAGTCCCGCCGACCGAGCACGGGAACGTTGATCGGCCCGAACACCGCCTCCAAATCGATCTCCAGACCGTTGATCTGCGCCTTCAGCCCCGCATCCCAAACATGGTGATGCGTTTTTCCGGCCCCGGTGTTGACCGGCTGCTTCTCGCAGGCCGCCAGGTCGACGCCGAGCTTGGACGCCCACTCCTCAGGAAAGCAGGAGGCATCGGCGCCGCTGTCCGGCAGCGCGAAGAAAGGGAACGAGCGGCCGTTTGCTCCCGTCAGCCAGATCGGGATCGCCGGCTTGATCGGGGAACCGGGGATCAGGCCCGCGTAGGGAAACTCGCTAGCCTCAGAGGAAGCAGACCCCGCCAGGTTCTCCTACCTCGAAGATTCGTTCAAGGTTCGGTATTTCGGGCTCTACACGCTCCAGCAACGCATTCAAGGTCGGGGCATGGTTGACAACACGATGCTCGCGCACCGCCACCCATTCGCCGGTGTAGGCGCTGAGCGAATCGGCCAGCTCTTCCTCCGATTTCAGCGTCTGCTCGATGTCTGCTGGAGTCATGGCGTTTCCTCGCCTGGGTTGGCCTATGGGCAGGAACTCCATCAGGAACGGTAGCGGAGAGCGCCGATCGGAGGCAGGAGCGCGAGTTCGACGTCGTGCTCAGCGTCGGCGGCGGCGCCTCCGAGCACTTCGACTCAGACGCCGAGTGCCTGCGCGCCTTCGAGGCCGCCGCCGGCGAGTTCGGCGAACCGGAGGCGGCCGCGGAGCACCTCGAGCGCCGTGGCTACGGCCGTGTCGCCATGTCGGCGACCTTCCCCCGTCCCGCGGGGCAGCCCGGCTTCTCGGCGCCGCCCGGCATCGAGGTCGAACTGCTGGAGGGCGATTCGATGGTCGAAACCTTCAGCAACGTACTCGCCCCCGCCTACCACCTCGATCGGAACGGGGACGGTTTCATCTTCGGCCTGCCCGGCCGCCGCGAGTGGCGCACCTACCTCGCCGCCGACGAGAACGGCCCGATCGCCGCCGCGGCGATGATGATGCACGTAGGCCGCCCGCAGCTCGCGTTCGCCGGCTCCCTCCCGGGCTGCCGCCGCAGGGGCGGCCACATGGCCCTGCTGCACCGCCAGACCCGGCGCGCCGAGCGAGCCGGCGCTCCAGGGCTGAGGCCGCGGGTGGATCACCGCTGGCTGCGCCCGCGCCGGCGGTCTCGGCTGTCGAGTACCTCAAGCATGGTGAGGCCGACCGCGAAGGCAACGACAACGACGGCCTGTACCCCCGCTTCCGAATGCCGCAGGAGCCATCCCCCGCCGAACAAGATCAGGTTGAAGACACCCAGGGAGATGTAGAAGTTGCGCGTTATCATCTGTCAGACAGCATAGCGCAGGTACAGGTCGAAGAACAGACAGCACAATCCACCAAGTCCACCCCAGAAGCCATCCCTCATGGCGTTGCCCTCGAGTTCCTTGCGGGAACGACCGACCACCATCCCAGCGGCGGCAGCAACGAAGCCACCGGCCACGATCCCCTCGCCGGTCGACGTAGCAACGAGTTCCAGCAGGCTGGTGGCAAAGCCGATCTCGGCGACGAGGGGCATGATCGGATCGTTGCCGGCGCCGACGCGCCTGTGGCGCGTGGAATCAAAGAATTGGCAGGAGACTTTGTGTCAAGGGGGTCGCGCCTCCCGCGGCTACGCTCGCACCGCCATGTCGGCGACCTCCGCCCGCCCCGGGCGGGGGAGACTGGCCCGACGGGCCGGACGAGCCCGATGAGGGAATCGCGGGCCCGGCGCGCCGAGCGAGCCGGCGCTCCAAAGCTGAGGCCGGCTGTCTACGGCGAGTTCTCGTCTCCCGGTTCGGGGGCGAGGTCCTCCACCGGCGATCAGTCTCGCAATTCGCTCGCATCAAAGCTACAGCCTTCAACCGTCAGCAAGTAACCAGGAGAATTTTTGCTACGTGGATAGGTGACGCCGTAGCCTCGCCAGGGCAAGGCGATGGCCCCCGCCGGGGGACGGGCGGCGAGACAGGCCCCCAACCGTTCCAAAGTAGACTCCCATCTGATATAGAACCGGCTCGGTACGGCAGCGCGGGGGAGGAGGTGCCCCGCAGCGCCTCCACCAGTAGTCGGCGACCGCGGGTAAGCCCCTGCCCTTCCCGCGGTCTCCGGCTGAGATGGTACGGGAGGGCCCGCCGCGCCCTCGCCCCCCGCGACTTAGTGGACAGAAATCCCTGGTAATGAGCAGTCATTCCCGATAGGCTCCCGCGCCGTACCGCTGAGAGGCGATCGACGACTTGGAGGTGGTCGGGGTTCGGGTCGAGCTGGAGTGGGGGCCGTACGACGCTTGGGGAGATGCGATCTCCGAGGAGCTCTTCGGCGGCAGATGGGGGTCGCGGCCGGTCTACCTCGACCTGGAGGAGGAGCCGCTGGCGCGGATCGCCGCGGCGATCGGCCTGCCGGCGGCGCGCGACCCGGCGGATGAGCTGGTCGCCGCCGTCGGCTCGACCATCGACCTCGATCGAAGCGGCCCGCTGTTCGCCGCGCACGCGGCCCGTCTCGCCGCCTGGCGGGGCGGCGACCGCTCCACGCCGCCTCCGGTGGTCGCGCTGCTCGCCTTCTTCTCCCTCGTGGCGGAGCGCATGCGAGCCGAGGGCGACCTGGCGGCCAGCAACTACTACGGCCGCTTCGTCTCGATGTTGGGAGGCGACCCGCTCGACGAGGACGTCAAGCACCGGGTCTTCCGCAGTTTCGCCGAGAGCTCGGGGGACTTCTGGGGCGCCTTCAACGCCTGGCTCGAGGAACAGCCCGACCGTCGCGGTCTGCCCACCGCCTTTGCGTTCGACCACCGCACGTACGTCGGGCCGGCCCTCTCGCAGGCGCTCGTCCGCGACAGCGATCGCCGGGCGCTGCTGCGCCTGCTCGCCGACTCCGGCCTGCGACCGGGGCAGACCGTCGCCGCCGACGACATGGCGCGGCTGCTGGAGGAGCGGTTGCCGGACGCGCCGCTCAGCATCAGCCTCAAGCGGCTGGCCGAGAGCCCGGAGGTGCTCGGCCGGATCGCCGAGGTCGCCTGCGTCGAGCTCGCCGCCTGGAGCGGCGGCGCGGAGGAGGCCGACCCCGGCGCGGGGGGCCGGGTCGCGCTCCAGGCGAGCGTCAGGCGGCTGCCACGGCGTTCGCTGCGCCTCGGAGTCGCCGTCGCCGCGCCCCCGCAGGTGGAGAGCCTCTCGCCGGCGCCGGACTGCGACGAGGCCGGGCGCTCGGCGCTGGCGGCGGCGGGCGGCAGCGGCGGGCTCCAGCCGCCCGACCCCGACGGCTGGCGCGCGCTCGCGGGACCGCTCGGCATCGCCGACCTGCTGGCGTCCCGCCTGGAGCTGGTCGGGGACCACGGTTTCCGGGCGCGTCGCCGTCCCCTCCCGGTGGTGGCCCTCGCCCGCGAGGGGGCGAGCGACGTCTACCGCGAGGTCGACCGCGTCTCGCTCACCGCCCAGCACATGCTCCTCGCGGTGGAGTCCTCGCGCGAGCGCCTCGACCGGGAGCTCGTCTCCGTCGCCCGCGCCGGCTACCGGGTCCATGAGTCGCTGCCCGGACTGCCGCGGGGCTGGCTGCTCTACGAGGGGGTCGAGATCGTCGGCATCAGCGACACCTCGGCGCCGGACCTGGCGGTGCTCGTCCCGCTGGCCTGGGCCGAGATATCGCTCGACCGGGGAATGAAGCTGCCCGGCAGGGCGACCTGGCACGCACGCGGCGCGCCGGAGCTGAAGGCCACGGCCCCACCGGGACGGACGATCGCGGCGCGGCTCGTCGGGCCGGGCGAGCAGACCCACGACCTCGGTAGCTTCGAGGGCGCGCTGATCGCCGACCTCGACGAGCTCGAGCTCGAAGACGGCGACTACCGGGCCGAGCTGCTCGAGCCGGACGACGATCGGGTCCTCGGCACGGTGGCGATGAGGCTGCGCTCGGCGGACGCGGCGGCGCCCCTCCGCTCCGCCCCCGTCCGGCGCGGGCCCGGGGAAGGCGCGCTCTGGCCGCTCACCACGGGATCCGCCGACTCGGCGCCCGATGACGACGAGCCCGCGGAGCAGGCCGATGGGGCGGAGGCGGGGGAGCAGGCCGATGAGGCCGAGGAGATCGAGGAGGAGCAGACCGCGGCGGCGCCGACCGTCGACGTCCCGTCCTGCTACCTCTCCGGCGCCCATCACATCGTCCTCCCGCCCGCCGGCCGCGACGTCCGCGCTCGCAGCGGCGAGACGATCGAGGGGTCGTGCCGCTACTGCGGGCTTGAGAAGCGCTTCCCGGCGCGGCCCTGGCGCGGCCGCCACCGAGGCGGCGCCGGGCCGCCGCCGCGCACCGCCCGCCCGGTGCCCGTCCCGCCGCTGCCGGAGGAGCGACGGGTCGATCATGACCGGCTGCTGGACGCGCTCTCGTTCATCGGCGAGGGCCGCGCCGAGAGGATCCGCTCGCTGCTCAGCGGGGCTGAGGTCGATCCGTGGACGCCGAGCGAGGCCCTGCGGACTCTCTCGGCACTCGGCCACGTCGAGGTGAGGCTCGACCGGCGGCTGCGGCCGGCGAACTGGCGCATCGCGCCGGCGACCGTGGTCCTCGGCGAGGGCGAGCCGTTCCTCGCCGGCTTTCGCGCCGAACGGCTGCTCTACGAGCTCGGCAACGCGACCGAGCTGCGCTACGAGCTCCAGCATGACGCGCCGGCCCGCGTGCTGTTGCCGGGTCTGACCCGGGAGGACGCCGAGCGGCTCGCCGCCGGCCTCGCCTCGCCAGTCCACGTCGCCGAGCAGCCGGCCCGCGCGCTTGCCGCCAGCCTGCCCGCGCTCCCCGCCCTGCGCGCCGCCCTGCCCTCCCTCCAGGGCCCGCCGCAGCGCGGCCCGGTCGAGCGGCTGGAGGGCAACCGCTGGCGCCCCGCGCAGCTGCTCGACGCGGACGGCGGCTACCGCACGAAGGGGATGCCGAGGCTGGTCTGGCACCGCCGCGGCAGCGACCTGCGCGTAGCCGACAGCCGGCTGGTGCGCTGGCTGAGCTCCTCCCCCCGCGAGCTGATGACGGTCGGGCCGGACGGGCAGGTGACATGCCGGCTCGGCGCAAGGCCGCCGTGGCTGTACGAGCGCGCGCTGGTCCTGGCCGGCGGCTTCGCGTCGCAACCCGGCACCGACCACACCGCGATCTACCAGGGCGTCCCGGCGCCGCTGGCCGAGGACCTGCTGGCGGCGATGACCGGCGAGCGGATGGCCGCCCGTGTCTGAGCCGGCTCCCCACCGGCTGGAGGCCGCCCTCCGCGAGGGCTTCCTGCGCTACTACGAAACGACCTACTGGCTGCGCGACCCGCGCCTGCGCGAGGAGCGCCGCGCCCTGCTGGTCGAGCCCGGCGTCGCCTTCACCGAGCCGCTGATCGAGCCGATCCTCCCCTACGAGGGGACCGAGCCGATCGCGGACGTCTGCGAGCAGGCCGGCGTCTCGACCCGGGTCGCGGAGCGGCTCGCCCGCGTGGTCTTCGGCAAAGGTCCCGACTTCCGGCTCCGCGCCCACCAGGCCGAGGCGCTGCGCGTCTCGCTCGGCTCCGGCGACGGCGCGAAGCGCAACGTCGTGGTGACCTCCGGCACCGGCTCGGGCAAGACGGAGTCGTTCCTGCTGCCGCTGTTCGCGCGCCTGCTGGCGGAGCTCGAAGAGCTCCCACCGGAGCCCGACCTGCACCGCTGGTGGGACGAGGGCGAGCGCGGTCGCTGGCGCCCCTCGCGCCCGGAGGGCGGCAGGCCGTTCGCGATCCGCGCCGTCGTCCTCTACCCGACCAACGCCCTCGTCGAGGATCAGATAACGAGGCTGCGCGCCGCGGTCGCCCGGGTCGACCGCCGCGGCGGCGGGCCGCCGCTGAGCTTCGGCCGCTACACCGGTGACACGCTCGGCATGGGCGAGCTCCCCGGGCCGCTGAGCGAGAAGCGGGTCGCGGACGTGAGGCGCGAGCTGCGCGAGATGGAGGCCGACCGCGACCAGATGCACACCGGCGACCCGGCGCTGCGCCACCAGTTCCCCGACCCGCGCGACGGGGAGATGCTGACCCGCTGGGACATGATCTGCGCGCCGCCGGACATCCTCGTCACCAACTACTCGATGCTGAACGCGATCCTGATGCGCGAGCGCGAGCAGCCGATGCTGGCCGCCACGCGCGAGTGGCTGCAGAGCGACGAGCGCAACGCGCTCACCCTGGTCGTCGACGAGCTCCACACCTACCGGGGGACGCAGGGGGGAGAGGTCGCGCTCGTGCTGCGCAACCTGCTGCGCCGGCTCGGCCTGGAGCCGGACTCGCCGCAGCTGCGCTGCATCGGCACCAGCGCCTCGCTCGACGGGGAGGAGGGGCTCGGCTACCTGGAGGGCCTCTTCGGGGTCGATCGCGCGACCTTCCACGTCACCGCGGGCGCGCCCCGCGAGCTGCCGGACTCCCGCCGCCTCAGCGACCGGGAGCGGCGCGCCGTCGCCGCGGGCGAGCCCGTCGACGGCCTGTCCGCGGCGCTCGCCGCGGTCTGCCGTGACGAGCGCGGGCCGCGCGCGGTGCGGCTCTTCGAGGCCGCCGAGAGCCTGCTCGGCGACCCCGACCCGGCGGCGCTCGAGCCGGCGCTGGAGCAGCTCGCCGACCGGCCGGAGGAGGACGCCGTGCCCTTCCGCTCGCACCACTTCGTGCGCCAGGTCAGGGGGATGTGGGCGTGTGCCGACCCGCGGTGCAAACTGCTCGACCGCGACGAAGCCTCCGAGCCGCGCCTCGTCGGGACCCTGCTGTCGCGCCCCGCCGCACGCTGCCACTGCGGCGCGCGCGTGCTCGAGCTGCTCTACTGCTACCAGTGCGGCGAGGCCTTCCTCGGCGGCTTCACCTACAGGCCCGACAGCCTGCTCGACGGCGACAACGAGTGGTACCTCAGCTCGCTCCCCGACTCGCAGCGAGCGGCGGAGAAGCCGGTCTTCGCCCGCGCCTGGGGCGACGACTACATGTGGTTCTGGGGCGGCGCCTGCCCGACCGAGTCGGTGCGGTGGACGCACGCGAACGAGGAGTTCCGCTTCGCTCCCGCCCAGCTCAACCCGCACTCCGGCGTGCTCTGCGAGGCGCCCGCGGGCGAAGCCAACGGCACGATGCTGCTCGCGCCGCGGATCGAGGGCAAGCGGGTGCCGGCGCTGCCGAAGAAGTGCCCGCGCTGCGACACCGAAGGGTCCAATCGCGAGCTCTCGCTCTTCCTGCGCGGGATCATCCGCAGCCCGATCCGCGCGCACACCGCCGGCACCGCGCGCCTCACCCAGATCGTCGTCGACCGCGTCGTCCGGTCGATCGCCGACGACCCGGCGCAGGGGCGCACGATCGTCTTCACCGACAGCCGCGACGACGCGGCAGGCACCGCGGCGGGGATCGAGCTGAACCACTTCCGCGACCTGGTCCGCCAGCTGGTCACGCGCCGCCTCGAGCATCACCGGCCGCCGCTGGAGCTGCTGCGCGCCGCGGCCACGGGCGGCGAGCTGAACGACGCCGAGCGGGAGCTCGTCGAGGGCGTCAAGTCCGACAGCCCCGACCTCTGGGCCGCGCTGCGGCTCGAGGCCGGCGGGCACGAGCTGAGCGGGTCGGACCGGGAGGCGGTCGAGCGCTTCGAGCGCCGCTACGGAGGCGTCGGAAGGGCGGTGCCCTGGGGCACGCTCGCGATCGGCGTCGAGCGCGAGCTGGTCGGGCTCGGGGTCAACCCGGCCGGGCCGCAGGCGAGCGGCCAGGCGGTCGGCGGCGGCAGGCCGTGGTGGGAGCTGCACCAGGCGCCGGACGGCGAGTGGGAGCGGATGGCCGCCGACCTGCGCCGGCCGGGGCTGGAGGAATCGCGGCGCCTGCTCGAAGGCCACCTCGCCGAGGCCTTCTTCAATCGCGGCGGCCGCGACTTCGAGTCGATCGGCCTCGGTTGGCTGGAGCCGGCGGAGCCGGCCCTCGCCGAGCTGCCGCTCGACCCCGAGCCGGCGCTCGAGGCGCTGCGCTCCGCGGTCCGCGTCCTCGGCCTCTCGGGGCGCTTCCCCGGCGGCGTGGCGGCGACGGCGACCGGGCCCGGCCTCGGCCTCCGCGCCCTCGCCGCCAAGCTCGCCGACCGCCACGGCGACGACGCCGGGGAGTGGCTGGAGCGCCTGGGCGCTGCCCTGCGCGCCTCCCACGCGCTGAGCGAGTGGGTCCTGCGCCTCGGCGGCCTGCGGGTCGCATTCGGACCCGAGCGGCGCTACCGCTGCGAGCGCTGCGGGCGCATCCACCTGCATCCCTCCGCCGGCGTCTGCACGGGGACCCGCTGCCAGAGCATCCGCCTGGCGCCGCTCGGCGACGAGGACCCCGTAGACGACTACTACGCGTGGCTGGCCGAAGAGGCGCCGCGCCGGCTGCGGGTCGAGGAGCTGACCGGGCAGACCCGCCCCCTGCGCGAGCAGCGCCGGCGCCAGCGCCAGTTCAAGGGCGCCCTGCTGGAGCCGGCCGAGAACCCGCTGACCGGCCCGATCGACGTGCTCAGCGTCACCACGACGATGGAGGTCGGCGTCGACATCGGCGCCCTCAAGGCGGTCGTGATGGCGAACATGCCGCCGCAGCGCTTCAACTACCAGCAGCGCGTGGGGCGCGCCGGGCGCGCCGGCCAGCCCTGGTCCTTCGCGGTGACGATCTGCCGCGACCGCGCCCACGACGACTTCTACTTCAACGCGCCGCGGCGGATCACCGGCGAGCGGCCGCCGCAGCCCGAGCTCGACCTGGCGCGGGTGGAGCTGGTGCGGCGCGTCGCCGCGGCTGAGTCGCTGCGGCGCGCCTTCCTCGCCCTGCCGGACGAGCTCGCGCCGGCGCCCGGGCGCAGCATCCACGGCCAGCTCGGCAAGGCCGAGGACTGGCAGGGCCGGCGCGCCGCGGTCGCCCGCTGGCTCGCCCGCTCCGACGAGGTCGACGAGGTCGTCGCCGGCCTCGCGGCGCTCAGCGGGCTCGAGCAGGCGGAGGTGGCGGCGGTCCGCGAGGCGCTGCGCGGCGAGCTGGTCGAGCGGATCGACGAGGCGGTCGCCAACCCGCTGTTCGCGCAGAGCGAGCTGAGCGAGCAGCTGGCCAACGCCGGCGTCCTGCCGATGTTCGGCTTCCCGACCCGGATGCGCGAGCTCTGGGGTGACGTGCCGCAGTCGCTCGACGACGCCGAGGCGTGCGTCAGCGAACGGGAGCTCGACCTGGCGGTCTCCAGCTTCGCGCCCGGCTCGGAGGTGGTCAAGGACAAGCAGACCCACGTCTGCGTCGGCTTCGCCGCCTACGAGCCCAAATTCGGCGGCATGGCCCCGGCCGACCCGCTTGGGGACGGCGTGCCGATCGCCCGCTGCCTCGACTGCGACGCGGTCCACGAGGAGTCGGCGGGTGAGCTGGAGGGGTGCGAGGTCTGCGGCGGGCCGCTCGCCCGCTTCGACCTCTACCAGCCCGGAGGCTTTCGCACCGATCACCGGCCGCGCGACTTCGACGACCAGGCGGAGCGCGGCCCCTCGGGAGGCAGCCCGCAGCTCGCCTGGGGGGCGGGCGACTCCGACCGGCTCTACGAGGTGCGCGGCCTGGCTGTCGCCAGCCGGCCCGAATGCCTCCTGCACACGATCAACGACAACAACGGGCAGCTCTTCCAGCTGCACCGCCTCAGCGGCACCTACGTCGTCCCGCAGGGCGAGGCCTACGCCGACCGGGTGGCGCTGCCCGCCGACCTGGTGGACCGCCCGCACGACGTCGAGGGGGCGATCGGCGCGATCCGGCCGACCGACGTGCTGGCGCTGGAGCTGCTCGCGCCGGCGAGCGAGGCCCTCGACGTCGCCGGTCGCGGTCCGGCGCTGGCGGCCCTCTGGTCCTTCGCCCAGCTGCTCGGTCTAGCCGGCTCGGCCGAGCTCGACGTCGACCCGCGGGAGCTCCAGATCGGCCTCCAGCCGACCCGCCTCCGCTCCGGGGCCGGCGGGGGCGTGACGCGGCGGATCTTCCTCGCCGACCGGCTCGAGAACGGCGCCGGCTATTGCCGCCAGCTCGGCGAGCCGGCGCGGCTGGAACGGGTGCTCGACCGGATAGTCGAGGAGATCGGCGGTCAATTCCAGGAAGCCGGCCACGCCACCACCTGCGACCGCTCCTGCCCCGACTGCCTGCGCAGCTACGACAACCGGTCTCTCCACCGGCTGCTCGACTGGCGCCTCGGGCTCGACCTCGCCGAGCTGGCGGCGGCACGGCCGCTCGACGAGCGGCGCTGGCTCGACGACGCCGACTCGATCGGCCGCGCCGTGGCGTCCGCGTTCGGCCTGCGGCCGGGGACGATCGCCGGCCTCCCGACCCTGAGCGACGACGGCAGGCCGAAGACCGCCGTCCTCTGCCACCCGATGTGGAGCGCGGCCGAGCGCAGCCGCCGCCTCGACGGCGCCGCCTCAGGCGACAGCGCCCCCGAGGTCCGCTGCTTCGACCTCTACACCGCCAAGTCGTTCCCCGACGAGATCGCGGTGTGGTTGGACTCGGAGTGATCCTACGGCGAGGTGTCGATCACCGGCGCTCGGATCCTGTTGCTCGCTTCCGCCGCGCTGTCGGTCGCCACCGCGTTGGCTCTTGCCGACGTGCACCCATCCTTCCTCGGTCGCCAGGAGTCGATCGAGTGCGAGGAGCCGCGCAACTCCAAGGCGCCTTACCGCCCCTGCATCCGGTAGTCCACCCCGGCGTCCGAAAGCGTCTGCCGGTGACTCGCTCGATATCTCGGATTTGTCCTTGGCGGACATATCGCGCGCTTTCGAGTGAGTGGAAAAGGGGCGTCTGGGGAGGGGCGGCGGGCAGCCCATCGCCAGCCGCACTTTCGTCGGGGGAGGGGAAGGCGTCAGGCACGGTAGTCGTGACGGATGTTGCGCTGAGGCCGATAGAGACCTTTGGGAGCATCTCCGGAACGCATTTGCTCGTATCCGGTGCGGCGCTGGCGATAGCGACGAAGAGCTTCCGACAGTGAGGTCCGGCGTGCGGTTTGCTGCTCGGCGCGGCCCGTAGTCGGGGAGTCGGTCATAGCTGCTTCTCCTTTCGCATACTCACTCAGTCGTAACGTTACGGGGTCGGTCGGACACGGGCAACTCCGGAGCTTCTGCTCGGCTTTCAGCCAGGCCGAGCGAGGGCCCGCGCGTGATCGTCGCGGGCCTGGTCGTCCGCCAGGGGGACGAAAGTTGCTCCATCGGGGCGGAGATCCTGCGATCGGTCGCTGGACGTCGCGACCCTACGGCGAGCTCTCGTCTCGGCCCTAGGCGCGGAGCTCGAACTCGCCCTTGGTGCTGGCGGCGGGATTCCAGGTGATGCCCTCGATCAACGTCGCCGGCTCGATGCCGAGGGCGCCGCCCAGCTTGACCAGGGTGTCGATGCGGCAGAGCTGTTTGCCCTGCAACAGCTTGTAGATCTGCGTGCGGTGGATTTCGGCCCGTACGGCGATCTCCTCCGGGGAGAAGCTGGACTTGGCCACCTCGCGCTTCAGATTTGCCGCGAAAACCTTGGCGAGATCCTTCACGAGTGGGCAGTATCCCCGTTCGCTCGCGCAAAATCTACAGCCTGAAACCTTCGCTAGTAGCCAGGAGAATGCCTGCTACACGCCCGGGAAGTCGATTTCAGCTTCCTATTCTGTTGTCGTCCCTTCGACTTCAGGGGCGGAAAGCGTCAGCACCATGCCGGCGCTCAGCGACAGCGGTTCCAGTTCGGAGCCGTTGACGGAGGCTTCCAGGCCGAATTCTTCCCCTTCGGCCGTTTCCGTGTGCTGCTGCCCTTCTTCGCTTGCGGCCATTTCGATCGCCGCAGAGCTGAATGCTTCTTCGAGTCCGGGTTCCGTGACTGTGCCGAGCAGGCCGTTGCCCTTGACGACGTATCGCACCAGGCCAAAGACACAGGAAAACCCGGCGAAGGTGCCGGTCACATGTTCGGGTGTGATGGCGATGCCGGGAGATTCGTGCAGGCTTTCGGACTTCAGATACGCCGTATGGACGATCAGTTCCTGGCTCACGATCGTCCCGGCCGCATGCCCGGGGGTGGTGCATTTCGTCCCAGAGAATCCGCAGCCTTCAAAGCGAATTCTCATCAACCCTGTATGGGCGCTCGTGAATTCGCCTTCGCCGGCCGTCGATTCGCAGCCAATGCTCGATTCGGCCGAAGACCAGATATTTTCCCCGCCCGAGGTGGTGAAGGAAGCCGGGTATTCCGGCAGGCTGACCGACGGGGCTTCTTCGAAACTCGGTGTTTCGCCCGGTTCGAACGACGATGTGTCTGTCGCTGTCGTCGCTTCGGCTTCCCCGGCCAGCGCGAGCGCATCCGTTCCGAGGGCCTGATACGCCGCTTCCGGTTCGTTGCCGTTGTACGAGACGTTCAACCCGAACGCGCCCCCGCCGAGCGTTTCGCTGTGCTGCTGGCCTTCGGCCGTGGCGTTCACCGCAACCGAGATCGCGCCGGACGACCCTTCGCCTATCGCCGGTTCGGTCACTGTGCCGAGCAGGCCACTGCCTTTGACGGCGACTTTGAGGAGGCCTTCGTTGCAGCTGAATTCGGCGAACTTGCCCGTGCCCTCGTTTGGTGTGACCGCGATACCGGGACGTTCATGGGATGCTTCCGTCGCGGGCTTCAGGTAGGCCGTATGGAATGTCATGGCCTGCGTGGTGATTACCCCGCCACCGGAGGTTGAGCATTCGCTACTGAAGATATTGTCTTCGCATTCTTTGAAGGTGATCCGGATCCAGCCGGTGTGGGGGTCGGTGAATTTCCCGCTGGTCGTATGGGATTCGCAGGTGAAGCGAAAGGACCCCCCGTAGAGGACGCTCGCTTCTTCGTTGGTCGAGCTGAAGGCTGCCGGGTAGCTCGACAGGCTGATTGCGGGGCCTTCGTCCGCCGCTGCGGACGATGGAAGAGCGCCGAGAGCGAGCGCGCTGAGGATCGAGACGGCGAGGGTGCTGAGGCGAAACATCGGGCGGGCTCCTTTAATCGATAAAAATCGAGCATATGTAAGAGGAGCATACGCCGATGCGAAAGAAGGTGCTTGCTGCCCGGGCCACCACGTCGAGGGGAGGCGGAGCCGTTTCAGTCGTCGGTTGTGGGGAGCTCCTGAAACTCGCCGGTCGTCTCGAAGTCCGGATTGCGCACGAAGAAGAGGGGCTCGGTCGCGCGGACGGCGGTCATGGCGGCCCCGTTGACCATGATCCTGCGCCGCGAGTTGGGGTCCGCCGCCAGTCCCATCGCAATCGGCGGCGTGTAGCCGGCCAGCGGTCCGCGATTGTCGAAGCCCGCCTGGGCCATTTCAAGGAACCATTCGCCGGCTTCGCTCAGCTTGCCGGTGATGAAGATCGCCTCTGGGTTGAACAGGTGCGCCAGCGTATGCGCGGCGCCGCCGATCATGTGCGCGGCGTCCAACAGAGCCTCGCGCCCCGGCTCCCACGCCCGGCGGCCCGAGGCCGATTTGAGCACCTCATCCAGTTTCTTTGCGATGTCGGCGCTCTCATCTCTCAGCACCGTCTCGAGTCGCTGAGGCGGTCCGGTCTTCGTCCGCCCCAGAGACCCTTCTATGCGCCGCACGATTGCCTCGCCGCCGGCCATCGCCTCGAGGTGCCCGGGGCGATCGCATACGCACCGGTAGTGCGGCAATTCGGGATTGAGCTCGACCAGGCCATGCTCGGAGTCGACATCGCGGGAGATCCCCGGCGTGCAGTGACCGATCTCGCCCGCTCCGCCGCCGGCTCCCGTGCGCAGCACTTTCCCGTCGGTGATCACGCCGGCGCCCGCGCCGAACGCCGCGTGGATTGCGACCACGTCGGTGTAGCCGTGGGCTTCTCCAAAGCGGACCTCGACGCGCGCTGCGACGTCGGCGTCGTTGGCGAGCACGACCTTCTGCAGATTGGGATACCGATCGGCTCCCATGGCCGCCTTGAAAGCCCTTTCGATGCTTTCGATGCCGTCCAGCGTCGGCTCGATCGAGCTCGTCAGCGTCTTGCTTCTGGTCGTGCTCACGGGCGCCGGCAGGCTCAGGGTTATCCCACGAATCTGGGCCTCGTCGATCTCCAGCTTCTCCACCCACTGGACCGTCTTCTGCGCGATGTGGTTCAGGAGAGGCGTGCCGGTCATGCCGGGCCCGCGCTTGTGTACGACCATCTGACCCGCCCGGTAGCGGCTCCAGCGGGCATCCTTGTCGCGCTTTCGAAGGTCTTTGTCCGGTGGCTTGCCATTGGCCGAGAGAAGCCGTCCGTTGGGATCTGCCACGCCGATCGCGAAGTAGGTCCTGCCGACGTTCAGGCCGATGACGCAGCCCCCGGCGGCACGCGTGATCTCGACAAAGCGGGTCGCCGCGGGCCGACCCCTTTTCGACCCGGGCGCCAGGTCGCCGCTGCTGGTCAAGCCCTGCAGCAGTCCGAGCTCTTCGCCGGTCGCGGCAAGTTCGCCGATCCATTCCGATGAGTTGATGCCCAGCTTATCCCCCAGCTCGGCATACGTCAGCGGCCCGGACTGGGTGATCGCTCTGATAATTTGCGCGATGCGCAAGCGCCTATTTCGCGGTTGTGCAGGCATTGTCGGGTTGGGCGGCGTTTAAGCCTCAATCCACCGATTCACCCGCACACATAGCGGCATCGCTGGCCAGCGACGGTGTGAACGGCGAAAATCATCGGCTGTAAGGCCCTCCCTGCGCCGCCGGGCCGACAACGAGTCCGTCGGGACCGCGCCGTGGCCGATTTCGGGCAGCCCGAGGCGGCCGAGGCTCGGCAGGTGAGGCGAAGCGGTGAAGAGGAGGTCAGGCCACGACCGGCAGCGCTCTGATCCTGGCGAGAGCCTCGGCGAAGGCCTCCCGCCAGGGCCAGCGGGCGGGCAGGTGCAAGGTAGAGCGCCGGGCCGTGCGAGTGAGCCTGCCCGGAAGCGCGATCAGCCAGCGGCGTATCGTCCGCGCCGCCCGCCAGGTCTCATCCTCGAGGCCCAGCTGCCCGACCCAGCGCGCCATGTTGTGGGCCAGGCAGGCGATCACCGTCCAGGCCGCGTTGGCGTCGAAGCTTCCCGAGGGAAAGTGGGCGAGAGCGGAGTCCTTCAAGTCGCGGATCGCCAGCTCGACCTCGGCGTGCTGACGATGCTCGGCGTCGACGGTGTGCATGTCCTCCTCTCTGTTGGTGAGGAAGGCGAAGTGGCGCCAGTAGGTGAACAGCTCGGTCTGCTCGTCTTGGGCGTGCAGGTGTACGCGGCGCACGATCAGCCGCCGCCCGTCGTAGGTGGTCTCGGCGAGCTCGCAGATGCCGGTGTCGGGGTAGTCGGGGACGGGCTGCCAGGCCGACTCGGGGATCGAGGCAATCCGCTCTGCGATGCGCTTGTGCTGGCGGACCGAGATCGAGTAGAGGCAGCCCTTGGCCTCCAGATAGTCGATCGTCTTGTGCGAGTGAAAGGCCGAGTCGGCGCGGATCAGGATCTCCCCGGTGGCGCCGGCGCGGCGCACCCTGGCGATCAGCTCTTCGCAGAAGCGATGCGCCCCGCGCCCGGAGTTGGCCGCGCCCCTGCGCAGACGGGCGTGCAGAACCTCTCCGGTGCCCGCCCGGGTGGCGAGCAGCGGGTGGTAGCCGCGCACCCCGGTGTAGCCGTAGGAGGCGCCCTGCTTGAGGCGTCCGTAGACCTCGCCGACGAAGGAGTCGATGTCGATCACCAGGCGCTTGGCGCCGGGGCCGGCGCCCCTCGCCCAGGCGCGCCCCAGCGCCTCGCCCAGCACCTTGTCGAGCTGGCGCACGTGGCCGAAGGTGAAGGCACGCAGGAAGGTGCCGAGCGTCGATGGCGCCATCGCGCGGTGGCCGAGCAGCGCCCCGGTGGCGCCGCTTCGCAGCACGTCCGCGTCATCGATCGAGTCCGCGCCGGCGGCGATCGCGTGGACCAGCGTGAGCACCTTGCGTCCCGGGCGCGAAGCGCCCGCTCGCCCTCCAAGGCGGACCGCCTCCTCGACCAACTGCCCGATGCCCAGCCTCCTGGCGAGAGTGGCGATCAAGACCAGGCCGGCGTTGGCGACCAGTCGCTCGTCGTCGAACTCGACGCCCACCGAGTCAAGCCGCACAGATGCCTCAGAACCCTTCACCATGTGAGTGACCTCCTGATGCCAGGCCGCGGCTGCCCAATACAGCCGCTTTTTGCCTGCTCAGGAGGTCATTCTCGTAATGAGAGCGGACGGATCACCGAATCAGGGTGCGGTGAATCGGTGGATCGAGGTTAAGCCCGGATTCGAACTGGGGACTCGGAACCGGCACCCCGCGGGAGTTGTATCAGTACGTGACCCGTCTCCCCTGTTCGGAGGTGTTGACACCATCCTGGCGATCTGTCAACTCGCACCGGAGGAGGGAAGATGGACAGGCCGAATGGCACGAGATTGAAGGCGGCGCGCAGGGCGATCAACTGGCAGACGTTCGCCGGGGTGGCGCTCTTGTTCGCGGGTGCGCTGCTGCCGCAGCACGGGAGCCTCAACGTGGAGGGCGCGTCCGCGATCCTGGTGGCCGCCTACGGGGTCGTCGCGGTCACCGCCGTCGCTCGCGTGGGACTGCACCTGTGGGCGCGCTATCCGCAGGCGGGCCTGGGCAGGTGGGTCCTCAAGGAGGCCGCGGTCGCGATTCTCTGGCTGGCGATGGCGATCGTGTTGGCTCTTGGCGAAGAGCCGCAATTCCCGGAGCTCGGCGCGTTCGGGGCGGCGGCTGCGCTGTTCTTCTTCTTCGCCTCGACCGATTTGGAGGAAGCACGGGAGCGCCGCCTGTTCGAGGGCCTCGGGGGTGACGGCCCGGCCGAGATCAGGCGGGCCACCGATGTCCTGCGTGAGTCGAGCATCTGGCTCGCCGTGTGCAAGCGCTTTCGCAAGCTCGACTTCAGGATCGCGCGGGCGCTCCGCCATGCGCTCTCGAAGCCCGACCGTCCGGTCGGCAGCCTGAGTTGGGGCGCGTCGATCATCCTCGTAACGCCGGCGGCGATCGCGGCCACGGCGTTGTGCCTGGGGCTGCTGTCGGTTGTCTCCTTCGGCGAGGCGACCCGAGAAGTCTCCGATGGCGACGGCGGACCTCTCGGAGAACAGCCCGGGGGCTCCGTGCACGGGCGTCGACTCCGGCCCGATGTCGCGGTCGAGGGGGGCGAGGTGGGGGGCGGCGACAACCCTGGCGAATCCGAACTAAGGGAGGACTCCAGGGGGGACTGTTCGACGGCATACGACCCAGGCCCCAGGGTGCCGGACCCGGCGCGCGACGCGCTCGCCCTCGCGTGGCACGGGGTGGACGGCCTCGAACCCGGCCCCCTGGAGGCGCTCGGCTTCGACATCGGTGGTTGCCCGGGAAAACCGCGGCCGATTCCAGGGCTCGAAGGAGGCTGGTTCGTCCCCGGCTACTGCGGCGAGGGGCTGCAGGCCCTGGCGATCGCCCTTCCCGGCTTGGAGCACCCGGTGACCCTCCTCGAACAGGCTGCGGAATTCGCCCTGCCGATAGTCCTGCGCGGCCAGTTCGTCGAGGCGGTGGATCGCTTCTCCGTCGGTGAAGGCGATGCCTACATCGTGCAAACGCGGCGCGGCCCCTACGTCCTGATCCGCGACCGCGCGACGGCCGGACCGCTGGACGAAGAAGAACGGGCGGGCTGCGGCGGCCACGTCGACGAAGACGTCGCCTACTCGGTCGTCGGACCCGGGCTGATCGAAGCCTGGAGGTCGGCTGCATCCCTGGCTCTCGGCGGCGTCGAGCCGCTGGGCTCGACCCAGGGAGCGCATGGCGGCGGGTCCTTCGTCTTCCGGGGCTCGGCGGGGATCGTCGGCCAGGCGCGCTGTCGGGCGGCCGGGACGGTCTGCGAAGCGCGGTACGGCAACGGGCCTTGGCAACTGGTCGCCCACGCCGGCTCGGTCGCAGTAGACGAAGTCCGGGCGCTGGCGGAGTAGCGAAGGGCAAGCGGAGCGCCGTCTCCTACTCATCGCTCAGAAACCCTCTATAAAAAGACGGATCAACGATGCGTTACCCAAGGAGGAGGAGATGAGGAAGTCGATTTTGGCGTTCGCGGCATGCCTGTTGCTCTCGATCGCCCCCGTCGCCGCGGGCTGTGGCGGCGGCGACCGGGAAGGCTCGACGGCCGGTGGCCGCGAAGCTGCCACCGGATCCGAAGCCGGCGACAGGGAAGGCGACTCGCGCAGCGCCGATGGCTCCCGTGACAGCGGTGAGGCGGGGGGGTCCAAGCCGACTTCGGAACCGGAGTCCGGCTTCGTCGCCGAAGCGAACGCGCTGTGCAGGAAGCAGAAGCGGCAGATCAAAGTTCGGGCCGACGCCATCGTCCAGAGCGCCACGGGCAAGGGCGAGCAGATGCGGCAGGCCGCTCTGCGCAGGCTCATCCTCGCCGCGATCGTGCCAGGCCTGGAAGCGGAGGCCGAACAGCTGAAGGCCCTGCAGGCCCCGCCCGGGGACGAGGAAGGGGTCGAAGGCGTGGTGGCCGCGATCGAATCGGTGCTCGCCGAAGCCCGGAAGGACCCCACTGCCTTCCTCGGCAACGCCGGAGCGTTCGACGAGCCGCACCGGCTGGCCCGCGAATACGGGATCGGCGCCTGCGGGACGCCGTCCTAGCCCGGATCGTTCGCGCGCCCAGGTTGGAGGTGAGCAGATGTAAGCCAAATCCAACATAATGCTCGCGGTGCTGCGCGAGGAGTAGCGGCGCTGCGGGCGGGGTTTACGTAATGTTCAGGAAACATGCATAAAACTCAGACCAATGATGCCTTTCTCAAGGAGGAGCAGATGAGGGGGTTTCGCTTCGGTGCTGGTGGCGTGCCTGCTGCTGTCGGGTGCGGTGCTTGCCGGTTGCGGCAGCGGTGGCGACAAGGAAGGCTCGACGACGGCGGGCGGTGAAGCGGCAGCCGGGAGCGAAGGCGCGGCGCGGCTCGACGGAAGCGGGCGGATCCGACGGCGCGGCGCAGACGAAGGCCGAGTTCATCGCCGCGGCCAACGCCCTCTGCGCGAAGCGCCGCCAGCGGGCTCAGGCGAAGCTGTCGAGGATCTTCAGGAGCGCGCCGCGCAACGAATCCAAACAGGCCGGCCTGCAGCGGACCGTGGAAACCGCGATCGCGCCCGAAATGGAAGCGGAGGCCGAAGAACTCCGTGCCCTCGGGGCCCCCCGAGGAGACGAGGAAGCTGTCGAGGCGATCGTCAAGGCCCTCGAAGCCGTCGTCGCAGAAGCACGCGAAGACCCGGCGGCATTCGTCAACCAGCCTGGCGTTTTCAAGAGCGCCGAAAGGGCGGCCCGTGCCTATGGCCTCGACGTCTGCGGCAGGGTCTCCTGAGAGCAGGCCCGACCAGGCCGTCTCCGAATCGCCCCGCGCATGGAAAGGGCCGGCGGATGCCGGCCCTTTCCATCACGATCCAGCCCCGCCCGGCAGGGGCAAGGGGATGCACGCCTCCTATTCTTCGCTTGCTTTTACTGCGGAGGCTTTGCCGGACTTCAGCACGCCTTCGAGCACCGCGGTGTTGGTGCCCGCCGGTGAGGGCAGGCTGACCAGCGAGTTGACGAGGGGATCGATGAAGAACGAGAAGATCCCGCCGCACCCATTGGCTGCTGGCGCTCCGTAGGAGTTGTTGACGAGTTCCCCGCCGCTCAGCGTGAGCAGGTTCCCGCCTTCGCTGGATTCGAACGTGCCGGCACTGCCGTGGATCGGTTCGTTGGGCGGCGGCGGTGCGGTTTCCCCGCTCGTGAAGTCGATCACGATCGGACTGGAGTCGGAACCGATGTAGCAGTTGCTCCCGAGGATCACGTTGCTCAGCTTGATCTTGACCGGCAGCGAGATCGCAGTGCCTTTTTCGAGAAGCAGGTTCAGCGTGTTGACTTTGACCGCGGAGTCCGAGCCGGCGATCTCGACCGTCGCGCTGACCCCGGTGAGGCCGTTGTTGATCTGTTCGTTGAACCAGTTCTGCAGCCAGATCGGCCACCATTTCGGCGCTTCGAGCCCGAGCAGGCCGCCGGGCACCGGCTGGGGGGTCTTGGACAGGGTTTCCCCATTCTCGGCCCCGACGAAGAACTGCGTTTTGCCCGCCAGGCCACCCTGCAGGACAACCGTGTTCACCAGCGGCACCGTTTTGGCTCCGGTCTGGAAGTAGCCGCCGTTGGATTCCGAGTAGATGCAGGCCGTCACTTCAGCATTGTTCAGAGGACACTCGCTGAATTGTTCGAACGCTCCGGTCGGATGGTGCGAGGAGGCCAGGGCCTGCGAGGCAGGCACCAACATCATCGCCGCCGCGACCGCGGCAAGGAGTAGCTTCTTCATACGACTGGTCCTTTCGGTTGTCTTTCGTGGTCACGGCAGGAGGGAGCCATGGCGCAGTGCGCCTCCTCCACGCGTGGCCGGTGCCCGCAGGCCCCGACGCCACGAAGATCGCCTCCCATATAGACCATGCCGTTCCCCAAAGGAGCGCTCCTTGTATCAGATAAGAACTCTGATTGCAAGGGGAATCTGGCTTCACGACTACTATCGCCGTCACCGACATTGGTCGGCTGGCACCCGCAAAAGAGCGTGCCGGGTGGCACCGAGCCGCCCCGCAGCAGCCGGGAGCCCCCCCATGCCAAACCGAGATTTGCAGCCGATACTCAATAAAACTTGACTTTTGCCCTCAAGATCGGCTAAACCTCCCCTTGCAAACAAGCGGGCCGGGGAAGGCCCGGTCCGGCAAGGAGGAACAGATCAGATGATCAAGAAGACCATGCTCGCCGCCTGCGTGGGGGCGCTCGCCCTGGCGGCGCTGCCGGCGCTCGCCGCGGCGGCGTCCGGCGACCCCTACCTGAAGGACGGGGAAACCAAAATCGAAAACACAACATTCACGGTCAGCGGCGGGGCGGGGGAACTGAACACCCCGGAAGTCGCCGTCGAATGCGCTTCGGTGACAGGCCACGGGGAATTTATCAACGAGGAGACAGGGAAGATCCAGCTGACCTTCCACGGCTGTCACTCGATCTTTGAAATCCCCTGCACGACCGAAGGCTCCCCGGAAGGGACAATCACAACCACAGAACTGCCCTTCCACCTGAAAACCGTCGTGCACGAAGGCGAAGAAAAGCCGGGCGTGCTGATCACAGGCGACGAAGAAAACACAATCGAAGACGAAGAACACGGCTCGACACCGCACTTCGCGAGCTTCGAATGCTCGTTCCTGGCGAACGTCGTAGTCGCGGGCAACGGGATCGTCGGGACAATCACTAGCCCCGGTGAGAACACCCCGTCCAACACGGCGTCGCTGAGCTTCACGGAGACCTCGCCGCAGTCGGGCCTGCAGACACACAAAAAAGTCGCGGGCAGCGCGACCGAATACGAACTCCACGCGAGCACCAACGGTGGAGCTACAGAACAGGCCGGCGAGGAAGCCGAAGGCGAAATTGAATTCGCCGGAGGCATGGAACCGGAAATCAAGACAACACCATAGGGCTCGGCCAAGAGCGGCCAAGTCAATGCATGAAGCAGGGCCGCCTCCGGGCGGCCCTGCGCCTGTCCGGGCTCGCGGGCACTTGCGCGGACCGAAGAGATATGCCAAGGTACCGAGAAGAGGCATCAGGCGGTGCGCATGGGAGCGTCCGCCGTGAGAGGCCGGATCGGGCAGGGAGAGAAGGTGGCGATGAGGGCGATTCGCGGGATCGGGACGAAGGCGGCGCTGTGCGGCGTGCTTGCGGCGCTGGCGCTCGCAGCCCCCGGCCAGGCCGCTCCGACCAAGATCGCCGGCTGGGGCCACGGGCCCGGGCGGGTCAACGGCCCCGAAAGCGTGGCCGTCGACCAGGGGAGCGGCGACCTCTACGTCGCTGATCGCAACAACAATCGGATCGACAAGTTCAACGCCGCCGGCGAATTCCTGCTCGCCTTGGGCTATGGGGTCGCCGACGGAAGAAGCGAAGAGCTGCAGGTCTGCGGCCCCGAACCGGAAACGAGGCGCTGCTTTGCCACCAACTTCGCCACCCAGGACGGCGGCAACCCGGAAAACAACCTGAGGCCCCAGGCGGTCGCCGTCGAGCAGTCCAGCGGCGAGGTCTACGTCGCCGAACCGGGGATGTCGCGCGTCAGCAAGTTCACCCCCGACGGCCACCTCATATACATGCTGGGCAGGGAAGTCGACAAGACCAGCGGCGCGGACATCTGCACGGCGGCGGACCTCGAAGCGGAAGACGAATGCGGCAGCGGCCTCGCGGGCGCCGGGCCGGGCGAGTTCATCTATCCGACCTCGCTTGCCCTCGACTCCGCGGGCAGGCTGTGGGTCGGTGACAGCGAACGCCTCAAGTACATAGAGTCCGACGGCACGCCGGGCCCCGGAGCGAGCGAAATCGAGCTCTCCGGCGAAGGCGTGACCGGCTCGCTGGCGATCGACCCCACCAGCGGCGCCCTCTTCATCGCGCGCAGCGCCGAAGACGAGCGCCAGCCGCTGAGCCTCGAAGGATTCGCGACCGGCGACACGTTCAGGCTCGGGGACCTGCCAGCGGCCTGCGCGGCGAGCGAGACCGACCCGATCGAATACGCTGGCGACAGCGACAAGCAGAAGGGAGAAACGAAGGAAGCGATTCTCGCCGCGCTGCTCGCCAGATGCGGCGCCGGCAGCTTCCGGATGAGCACTAGCCCGTCCAGCACCACGATCATCTTCATCGGCCCCTTCTCCCAGACCGACGAGGTACAGCTCGGCTGCACGGTGCTAAGCGGCGCGGGTTCCTGCTCGGTCGCCACCGAGAGGAATGGGCGCACTCCGAGAGTGGAGAAGCTCGAAGCGGGGACGGGCGTTCTGCTGGAACGCTTCGACGAAGGCGGCTACCCGCGGGCGCTGGGGATCGACTCCGCCGGGCGTCTCTATGTCGGCGACTGCGGCGCGGCGACCTTCCCCTGCCCCTACCGCTTCAAGGTCTACGACACGACGGCCGAACCGCCCGAGCTGACCTCCCAGTTCGGCGCCGGGCAGGTGCTCGGCGAACCGCAGGGCGACGCGCTGGCGGTCGACGAGGGCGGGGGGGAAAGGCCGCCGGCCTTCTACTCGGCGAGCTCGAGCGTGGCCCCGGACCACCAGGAAGACCTCGAAAAGCTCAAGGCCGCCCAGGCGCAGGTCGCCGTGCAGCGCTTCTCCCTCCCCGCCCCCGGGCCGCTGATCGAAGCACAGCAGGCCAGCGGCGTGCTGCCGGGCTCGGCCACGCTCGGCGCCTCGCTGAACCCCGAGGGCCACAGGACGACCTACCACTTCGAGTACGGCACCAGCGAAGCCTACGGCCACAGCACCGAAGCGAAGACCCTCGAAGCCGCGGGGGAACCCGACCAGGGCTACGAGCAGCGCCAGGTCGAGGCCGACCTCGAAGGTCTGGCGCCCGAGACGACCTACCACTTCCGCCTGGTGGCGAGCGACGAGGAAGACCCCCAGTGCCCCGAAAGCGCAGAACGGTGCACCGCCACCGGCCCCGATGCGACCTTCACCACCCTCCCCGCGGTGGGGATCGAAGCCCAGTGGGCCTCCGAAGCGGCGGCCCGCGGCGCCACCCTGAACGCCTCCCTGAACCCGCTCGGCGCGGCGGTCGAGGAATGGTGGGTCGAATACGACACCGCCCCCTACGCCGAAGGCGAAGGCCCGCACGCCCACGGCGCGAGCCTGCCGGTCCCCGCCGGCTCGCTGCCGGCGGGGACCGACCCGGTCGGAGTCGCCGCCTCCCTCGCGGGCCTGGCCCCGGCGAGGACCTACCACTACCGCTTCGTGGCCACCGATACGCGCAAAGTCCTGGAAGGCGGGGAAGCGCTTGAGCGGCGCTTCACCGTCTATGGCCCCGACCGCGCCTTCGCCACCCAGCCCGCGGGCCTGGGCCTCTCGCTGCCCGACTCCCGCGCCTGGGAGATGGTCTCCCCGCCCGACAAGCACGGCGGCCTGGTCGCCGCCCCCGACGCGATCCAGGGGGGCTCGGTGCAGGCCGCCGCGGGCGGCGATGCGCTCGCCTACCTCTCCTACGGCTCCCTGGAAGCGACCCCCGAGGGCAGCCGGCTGGTCGAACAGTCCACCCAGCTGGCGCGCCGCGGGGCGGGCGGCGCCTGGGCGACGCGCGATCTTATCCCCCCGCACACCGCGGCCACCCCGTTCAACGCCGGCAACGGCCTCGAATACAAACTGTTCGACTCCGGGCTGGGGCGGGCGCTGCTGGAGCCCTCCGGCTGCGCGGCACTCTCCCCACAGGCGGGCGAACGCACCCCCTACCTGCGCAGCGGCGCCGAGCCCCCCGCATACACCCCGCTGGTCGGCCCCGCCGACGCGCCCGGGGCCTCTCCCTTCGGCGGGGACTGCACCCGCTCCAAAGGCGAAGTGAGCGTGGCCGGCGCGAGCCCCGACCTGGCCCACGTGGTGCTGTTCTCGGTGGTGCCGCTGGTCCCCGGGGCGGCGCGCGAAGCCCTGTATGAGTGGTCGGCGGGCGGCCTGGAGGCGGTGAGCGTCAAGCCGGGCGCAGGCGCTGCGGTCGCGGCGACGCTTGGCTCGGGCGGCGCCTCGGTGCGCGGCGCGGTCTCCGCGGACGGCTCGCGGGTCTTCTTCACCGCGGGCGGCCTTTATGTGCGCGACGCGGCGCGCGATCAGACCCTGCGCCTGGACGACTTCGGGAGGTTCGGCGGCTTTGGCACCGGCGCGGCCGAACCGGTCTTTCAGGCGGCCTCTGCCGACGGGCGCGTCGCCTTCTTCGCCGACCCCCAGAACCTGACCCCCGACGCAAACGAAGAAGGCGCCGACCTCTACCGCTGGCGCTCGCAGGGGACCGAGGGCTGCGCGGCGCCCGGCGGCTGTCTGGAGGACCTGAGCGCCCAGCCGGCGGTCTTCGGGGAGCCCCACTACGGCGAAAGCGCCCGCGTGCTGGGCCTGTCCACCACCACCAACGTCGAAGAAGCGGGCACCCTGCCGGGGATCGCCGCCGATGGCTCGCGCGCTTACTTCCTCGCCCGCGGCGTGCTCGACCCGACGCCCAACCGCGAGGGCGAGAGCGCCTCCCCCGGGCAGCCCAACCTGTATGTGTGGCAACGGGGGGAGGGGCTGCGCTTCGTCGCGAGGCTCGACCAGGAAGGAGACAAGCGCGACTGGGGGCTCCCCGGCGGGCGCGCCTCCCGGCTCTCGGCCGCCGCCTCGCCCTCGGGCCGCTACCTGGCCTTCATGTCCAAGCGCAGCCTCACCGGCTATGACAACCGCGACGCCGCGAGCGGGCAGCGCGCCCAGGAGGTCTTCCGTTACGACGCCGGCGCCGAAGCGCTGGACTGCGTGTCGTGCGACCCCTCCGGGGGGCGCCCGCGGGCGCGGGTGCCCGGCTCCGCCGCCGGGCAGCTGGCGGAGGAATTCGACCCCCTGCACCTGTGGAGCGGGACGCCGGTGGCGGGGCTCATGCCCGAGGCGACCGCCCTCGACTCGAGCGGCGTATCCCTCTACCGCCCCCGCGCGGTGTTCGACGACGGCCGCGTCTTCTTCAACGCCGCCGACGCGTTGGTCCCCGCGGATTCAAACGGCGCTGGCGACGTGTATGAGTACGAGCCCCACGGGGTCGGCGACTGCGGGGCCTCGGCGGTCCACAACGCTGGGAGCGCCGCGCTGCCGGGGGCCTGCGTCTCGCTGCTCTCCTCGGGCGCCGCGGGCGGCGGTGGCGCCGCCTTCCTCGACGCCTCCGAATCGGGCTCAGACGTCTTCTTCTACACCCCCGCGCCGCTCTCGGTCACCGACACCGACTCCCTGACCGACGTCTATGACGCCCGCGTGGGCGGCGAGCCGGCCCGGCTTCACCCCGTGGCCGAATGCCAGGGCGAAGCCTGCCAGCCGCCGGCTTCGCCTCCGGCGACCCAGACCCCCGCCTCGGCGGCCTTCCGCGGCCCCGGCGACCTGAAGGAAAAGAGCGCCGCTCGGGGCCGCTGCGCCAAGCCCGCGCGCCGCGCCAAGCGCCTCAGCCGCCGCGCCAAGCGCATGCGCCGCATGGCCGGGCGCTCCGGCGCGGCCCGCCTGCGCCGCCGCGCCGCCCACCTCGCCGGGGTCGCCAGGCGCCAGTCCCGCCAGGCACGCCGCTGCCGGCGCCGCGCATCCAAGCGGGGCGGGGCGAAGAAGAGCGCCGCGGCGCGCACCCGCACGCACCACCGCCACAGCAAGAGAAGGAGCAGCCGATGAAGCGCGCCGCCACGATCCTCGCCGCCCTGCTGGGCGCCTCGGCCCTGCTGGGCTCCCTCGGCGCCCCCGCCCGGGCCGCGCAGCCCTGGTGGCAGCTGCTCAGCGGCTCGCGCCCGAGCAACCTCCAGGTCGCCCCCGATCAGTCCGAGGTCCAGGAAGTGAGCGCCGCCCGGGTCAAACTGCCGGGCGGCTTCGGCGACGTGCTCGTCGCCCGGGTCGAAGTGGGCGGCGAGATCGTCGGCTGCCTGGGCAGCGGCTCATACCCGCTGCTGGGCAGCGCCGATCACATTTGCGAAGAACAGACCGAATTCGGGGCCACCCAGACCCCCGCCGAGCTGGCCGCCCTGCTCGAAGGCGCCTACGGGAGCGAAGTGGCCCTCGCCGGCCCCGGCGGGTCCGGCGCGGCCCCCGCGGGCTTCGGCGAAGGCCCCTTCTCGCTGCGGACCGACCGCTGGGTGGCCTCGCTGGAACTGACCCCCGTCTCCGTCTACAACCCGATCGCCAAACGGGACTTCACCCTCGGCGCCGCCTCCTCGAAGGTGGTGAGCGAAGGCTCCGGGCGCCTGGCGATCACCCTGACCAACCTCGGCGACGCCCCCCTCGATGCCACCAAAACGCCGCTTGAGATCACCGACTCCCTGCCCCACGGTGCCGCCGCCTACGGCGCCCGCGGCGAAGCCGGCGGCCCCAAGGGCGGGGAGGGCAGCGCCGGCCCGGTGGCCTGCGCGCTGCCCTCCACCGAGCGCGTCAACTGCTCCTTCGAAGGCGTCCTGCCCCCCTATGAAGCGATCGAGGTCGAAGTGTTCGTCGCCGTCTCCGACGGCGCCTCGGGCGCCGGCGGGGAGGTCGCGGTCTCCGGCGGGCGGGGCCCCGGCGGGGAGGCGGCGCCCACCGTCCGCGAACCCCAGACGCTCAACCTCAGCGACGCCCCGGTCCCCTTCGGCCTCGAACACTTCTCGGTGCGCGCCGAAGAAGAGGGCGGCGCGCCGACCCTCGCCGCCGGCGCCCACCCCTTCCAGCTGACGACGACGATCGTCGCCAACTCCGGCCCCCAGGAAGAAGGCGCGGATCGCAGACGCAAAAGCGCGCGGGTCCTCCAGCCCGCGATGCCGCGCAACCTGCGCTTCGCCCTGCCCGCCGGCCTGGTCGCCGACCTCACCGCGCTCCCCACCTGCCCGATGGCCGTCTTCTTGCAGCGCGCCCGCAACGGCGAAGAAAAACTCGTCAACGAATGCCCCGACGAGACCGCGATCGGCGTCTCCTCGATCTCGCTCGTCGACCCCACCCTGCTCGGCCTGGGGCGCCTCGCGGTGCCGGTCTTCAACCTGCCGCCGGGGCCCGGGGAGCCGGCCCGCTTCGGCTTGATGGCCGCCGGGGACCCGGTCGTGATCGACACCTCCGTGGACCCCTCCGACTCCTACCGCGCCGTCGCCGAGGTGCGCAACATCACCCAGCTGATCCAGTTCCTGGGCTCGACCACCACCCTGTGGGGGGTCCCCGGGGACCCCGCCCACGACGCCTCGCGGGGCTGGAACTGCGCCTACTTCGGCGCCGCGAAGATCCCTGGCGAGTGCCCCCCCGAACCCCGCGAACCCCGGGCGCCCTTCCTGCGCATGCCGGTCTTCTGCGCGGGCCCGCTGCACTTCGACGCCGCGATCGAACCGTGGAACGTGCCGCCGGGCTCCGCGCGCGTCCCCGACTCCTTCGAGAGCCCGCCGCTGCGCGCCTGCAACGCGCTGCCCTTCGACCCGACGCTCTCCGCCGCCCCGACCTCCGGGCTGGCCTCCAACCCCTCGGGCCTCGACCTCGGCATCCAGATGCCTGGCAAGGGCCTTGACAACCCCGCCCCCGGCGCGGTCTCCGAAACGCAGTTCAAGCGCGCCGAGGTGATCCTGCCGAAGGGCCTCACGGTCAATCCCTCGATCGCCGAAGGCCTCGCGGTGTGCTCGAAAGCCCAGTATGAGGCCGAGCGCTATGACTCGGGCCCCGCCGAGGGCTGCCCGGAGGCCTCCAAGATCGGCTCGGTGCAGATCAGAACGCCGCTGCTGGCCGAAGAGGCTACCGGCGCCGTCTACCAGGCGACCCCCTATGAGAACCCCACGCAGAGCCTGATCGGCCTCTACCTGGTGGCGCGGATCCCCGCGCGCGGCATCGTGGTCAAGCAGCCGATCGAGGTGCGCCCCGACCCGGTGAGCGGGCAGCTCGTCTCGATCGCCAAAGACGTCCCGCAGCTGCCCTTCTCCTCCTTTTCCTTCCACTTCCGCGAAGGCGGCCGCAGCCCGCTGATCACCCCGCCGGGCTGCGGGACCTTCCACGCCGTGGCGAAGTTCACCCCCTACTCGGCCGCGGATCCCGTGGACCCCGCGCCGGGCGAAGTGGTCGAGCGCAGTGCCGACTTCACGATCGGGCGCGGCGTCACGGGAGGCTCCTGCCCGACCGGCCACGCCCCCTTCGACCCGGGCTTTCAGGCGGGCACCGAGAACAACCAGGCCGGCTCCTACAGCCCCTTTCTCATGCGCCTGACGCGAAAGGACGGCGAACAGGACATGGGCCGCTTCTCCTTCGTCCTGCCGCCGGGAGTGGTCGCCAAGCTCGCCGGCGTCCCCTTTTGCCCCGAGGCTGCCATCGCCCGTGCCCAGGGCCGCCAGGGCGCACACGGCGGGACCGAAGAGATCGCCGACCCCTCCTGCCCGGCGGCCTCTGAGATCGGCCGCACCGTCGCAGGCGCCGGCGTCGGCGACCAGCTCACCCATGTGGACGGCAGGCTCTACCTCGCCGGCCCCTGGCACGGGGACCCGCTCTCGGCCGTCGCGATCACCCCCGCGGTGGCCGGGCCCTTCGACGCCGGCGTCGTGGTGGTGCGCGAGGCATTGCGCCTCAACCCCGTGACCGCCCGCGCGGAAGTCGACGGCGCCGCATCGGATCCGATCCCACACATCCTCAAGGGCATCCCGTTGAACCTCAGAGACCTGCGCGTCTACGCGGACCGCCCCGGGTTCACCCTCAACGCGACCAGCTGCCGGCCCCTTGAGGCCGAGGCGACGATCTGGGGGGACGGCACCGCGCTGGAACCACTCGGCCAGACCCCGGTCGAGCTCTCCTCCCGCTATCAGGCGGCGGGCTGCCGGGCACTCGGCTTCAAGCCGCTCCTGGGCCTGCGGCTGAAGGGGGGGACGCGCAGGGGCGCCTTCCCCGCCCTGCGCGCCGCCTACGTGCCGCGCAAGCACGAGCAGGCAAACCTGCGGCGGCTCGCCCTCACCTTCCCGAGCAGCGAGTTCATCGAACAGGGCCACTTCCGCACGATCTGCACCCGCGTGCAGTTCGCCGCCGGGCCCGGTTTCGGCAAGCAGTGCCCCAGGGGCTCGGTCTACGGCCACGTCAAGGTCTTCACGCCGCTGCTCGACGAGCCCCTGAGCGGCCCCGTCTACCTGCGCTCATCGAACCACAACCTGCCCGACGCCGTCTTCGCCCTGCACGGCCTCCTCGACATCGAGGTATCGGTGCGCATCGACTCCGTGCACGGGCGCCTGCGGGCGACCGTGCAGGGCGCCCCCGACGCGCCGGTCTCAAGAGCGGTGGTGCGCATGGCCGGCGGACAGAAGGGCCTGTTCGTCAACTCGCGCAGCCTCTGCTTCAAGCCGCGCCGCAACAGGGCCCGCGCCAACCTGCGCGCCCACAACGGCCGCCGCGCGCTGCGCAGGCCGAGGCTGCGGGCGGCGGGCTGCGCGAAGCGGCATCGCAAGCGGCACCGGCGGCACTCGAGGAACTGATGGCGACATCTGTCGGGTGGCGGCGGAGCAGGCGGGGGCTGGTCAACAAACGGATACCGATTTTCAGGTAGCGTGCTTCACTAAGCCACTTGATATATCTCAATAAGCCTTCTACAGTACCTATAGCTATCGAGGCTGGGCCGTGGGAGGTCCACCGCCTCGGGGAATGGACCGGGCAGGGCGTAGGCCGCTCGGCTGAGCAAAGCCACGGACCGCATGCCAGGCAGGGAGACGAAGCGAAGGGAGCGTGGGAAATGAGAAGGGCCCGCAGTGCGTCTACTCAATTCAAGAAACGGAGGGAACTATCAATGCGACATCGCTTCGGCGGGCCGGGATTCCGGCCCCGTTTAACCACCCTTATCGGCTTGACGGCGGCCCTCCTCCTCGTACCGGCCGCGTCGGCGTTCGCCGACGTTCCGGCGAAAGTCGTCTTCACGGGCGAAGGCTCGGGCTGGGTCAAAGGGGTCGAAACGGGCGGAAAACCGACCGGCGGCGAACCGAAGCTCGAATGTCACTGGGACGGGAATGAAATCGACGAAGGGATGAATACGTCGTCGACCGGACCGGAATCCGCGGTGCACGAATGTGAAGTTACGGCCAAGACGGTGAGCGGCATCACCGGGATCACGCTGAAACACGAAGCCGACGAACCGGGCTCGGAATTCGGCGGCTGGGAAATTCTCGAAGGCACGAGAATCGCCGAAGCCTCCTGTCGTTACAACGACCCGAGCACCGGAAACTGCGGCGCGGTCTCGTTCGGCCAGCCGTACATCGAAGTGCAGGCGACGTTCAACGGCGGTGGGTCGCCTGCCCCCGTTCTCCAGGTTCTCAAGGGCGGCAACGGCGAAGGAATCGTTAGCAGCGTTCAGTCCGGAGAAGGCGGCCAAGCGATCAACTGCGGATCGCACTGCGAAGAAGAATTCGCCGAAGGCGAAGAAGTCGAACTCGAAGCAAGCGAAGCGACCGGCTCCGAATTCACCGGCTGGACCGAAATCGGCGGCGACGCCGGAACCTGCACGGGCACTACGACGCCGTGCAAGATCACGATGGACGAAGCGAAGGAAATCGAAGCGACCTTCGTCCTCGAAACTCGCGAACTGACCCCGAGCGAAAGCGGTCCCGGCTCGCTCGCGTTCGAATGCGAAGAAGGGGCGGGCTTCGTAACCTGCGGCAAGCCGCTCACCGAACTCGACTACGGAACCGAAGTCAAGGTGAAGGCAACCCCGGATGCGGGTGCCGAGGTCGAAAGCCTCAGCGGCACGGAATCGGCGGGAGCCTGCAGCGCGGCAGGGGTCGAACCCGAAGAATCCGCCAGCTGCACCTTCGCGCTGACCGAAGACAGCTCTGTCACGGCGGTCTTCGTCGCCATCCCGACCTTCCCGGTCGAAGTGTCGGTTAGTGGCGAAGGTGAAGTCACGAGCATCCCATCTGGGATCGAATGCACGCAGGGCGCCTCCGCTGCGGAATGCGAAGAAGATTTCGCCGAAGGCTCGAACGTGACGCTTGAAGCGCAGGAAACGGCCGCGAACTGGGTCTTCGTCGAATGGACCGAAGGCCCCTGTGCCGGAGAAAGCACGCTGAGTTGCGAATTCACGATGCCCTCTAGCTCCGTGCAGGTGTCGGCCGAATTCGTCGAAGTCAACGAAGCCCCGCTCGAAGTGGTGAAGAACGGCGGCGGCGAAGGCACGGTGACGAGCCTCTCGCCGGACGCCGGAATCGACTGCGGTTCGACCTGCACCGCCGAATATGAAGTCGGCGAAACGGTGACCTTGGAGCAGGAAGCGACCGAACCCGGCTCGGCCTTTGCCGGGTGGGCCGGTTGCATCCAGATCAGCGCCACCGAATGCCAGGTCGAAGTCGCATCCGGCGGGACTCAGGTCACGGCGATCTTCATCGCCGTGCCGGTGATCACCCAAGAGTCTGCGGGGGCGAACTGCCCCGAGGGCGGCGTGAAGATCGAATACGCCGATGAAACGTTTTACGTCTGCAACGGCGTAGAAGGACCGCAGGGCCCGAAGGGCGACACGGGCGACACCGGACCGCAGGGCCCGAAGGGCGACACGGGCGACACCGGACCGCAGGGCCCGAAGGGCGACACGGGCTCCGATGGCGCCCAGGGGCCGCAAGGGGCCCAGGGAGCGCAGGGTCCGCGTGGCAAGCGCGGTCCAGCGGGACGCGTGGTCTGCCGCATCAGGACCAGGGGTCGCCACGTCAGGGTGATCTGCCGCCTGAAAACCGGCAGGGCCCACAACAAGCGCCACGCCAAGCGCCACCGCGTTGCCTGGCGCCTGATGCAGGGCGGCCACGCCGTGCGCCGCGGCCGCACGAACGTGCATCAACTACAGCGCGCGATCAACCATGCCCGACCGGGCCGCTACGTCCTGCGCATAGCGGGGCAGGGAGGCAGGCGGATGCACGTCGGCTAGCTGTCCCCCCGCCAGGGCGAATCGCTCGCCCTGGCGGGGTTAGCAGCGCCGAGGACCTTCAGCGCATTGCACGCAGTGGTCGACCAGCGGCTAAGAACTGCCCGCTGGCGGTTAGGCAGTCACCAGTCCGCCCGGTCCTTTCCGGCGGACTGTCAATCAACTCGGGAGGGTTACCCGAGTGCTACTACAAGGGAGAAGAAAGTGAAAACCATCATCAAGTCGAGCGGCATGGGAGGACGTTCGCGGTTGGGCCTCCTGTTGGCCACGGCCGCGGCCCTCCTCCTCTTACCGGCCGCCTCGGCTTTCGCCGACGTTCCGGCGAAAGTCGTCTTCACGGGCGAAGGCTCGGGCTGGGTCAAAGGGGTCGAAACGGGCGGAAAACCGACCGGTGGCGAACCGAAGCTCGAATGTCACTGGGACGGAAATGAAATCGACATCGGCATGCCGGGAGCCGGGGAATGCGAAACCACCGCGAAAACGGTGAGCGGTCTCACCGGCATAACGCTGAAACACGAAGCCGACGAACCGGGCTCGGAATTCGGCGGCTGGGAAATTCTCGAAGGCACGAGAATCGCCGAAGCCTCCTGTCGTTACAACGACCCGAGCACCGGAAACTGCGGCGCGGTCTCGTTCGGCCAGCCGTACATCGAAGTGCAGGCGACGTTCAACCTCGAACCGCCACACTGGGCGCTCAATCTCACGCCGGAAGGCGGCGGTTCAGGTTCGTTCGAATGCGATATTGGTTCGGGGCCTGAAGCCTGTGAAGCCGAATACCTCGATGGCACCGAAGTCGAAGTGCTTCCGGTGGCCGGCACCGGTTCGGAATTCACTGAATTCACCGGTGATTGTTCGGGTTCGAGCTGCAACCTGACGATGGACGAAGAACACAGCGTCGGAGGCGTCTTCAGCCTCGAATCGGTGGAACTGTCTGTGACCGAATCGGGTGAAGGCACGGTCGAATGCGAAGTCAACAGCACTCCAGCTTCGTGCAACGGCATCTACACCTACGGCGACTCGGTGGTTGTCTCGGCGACTCCGGATGCGGAAAACGTTGTCGGCAGCATGACCGGCTCCGGCTCCGCCGCAGGCAGTTGCACCGTGGCGTCCGAAGGGGCGTCGGGCAGCTGCGCCTTCGATCTCGAAGGCGATGGCTCGGTCGATGTGCTGTTCGAATCTGCGGGGACGAAAGCAACGACCCCGGCTACCGTCGAAGGCGAAGTGCCGATCACGACGTCGCTGGAAGGCTGCGCATCGCCGGTGGTGCTCGGTCCGTTCGTGCCTGCTGTTCCTTTCAACTACGAAGGAACGTGCACGGTGATCGCGACCAGCAGTGGAAGCGAAGCGCAACTGAGCGCGGACGACGCTGACGAAACGGCCACGAAGGGCCACCTCGTGCAGGGCTCCTACAGCCTGCCAAGCGCGCTCGAAACCAGGGCCAATGGTCTCGCGGGGATTGAAAATGCCGCGACGCCGGGGTCCTACGAATCGCTCGAAAACACGGTCACCCTGCTGAGCTACGGTGGACCGGTCAGCGCCGACAACGTGACGGTGCATTTCAAGCAGCACATCGGCTTGCATGATGCGCTGCACACCGGCACGTACAGCAAGACGATCACGCTGACCCTGGAACAGACTCCCTAGTCGATCCCGGGTTTACGTGAAGCGTCTGGGAAACAGCGCCGCCGCCGCGACCGCACTGGTCGCGGCGGCGGCATTTCTCCTCTTTGCGTCGGGACGACCGGCCGCCGCGCGCGGCGCCGCCGACACCACGCCGCCGAGCGGAGCGGTCGGGGGAGTGAGCAGTCCCGCTTCTGGCGTACTCAAGCTTCGCATCTACGCATCCGACGAAGGATCCGGTCTCGCGGGCACCGAGGCCCAGCTCGACGGGGCTCCGCCCGTCCACCTTCGCCTCGGCTCCGGAGAATGCCCCGAACGTCCCGCGCTGGGGAGTGAACCGCCAGCTGGCGCCGAATGCCCTGAATCGGTCGCCGGCGTCCCCATGACGCTCGACACGCAGGTCGTCGCCGACGGCGAACGGCCGCTGCGTGTGCGGGTGACCGACGGCGCCGGGAACACGGCGACGCTGGTGGACCGTATGATCGTCGTGCGGAATGCGCCGCACCCGACCGGCACCGTCGCCTCGGTGACCGTCGGTGTCGGCAATCAGGGTGAAGGCGAAGGCGGTGGCGAAAGCGGCCACCCCGCCCGCGGCGAAGGCTCGCAGGGCAAGGGGAAAGGCGCCGAAAACGGCAAAGGCAAAGGGCTCGCGCTGCGGCGCAGGCGCTGCCGCGCGCCGCGGCTGCGGATGCACCTCGCTCGCCCGCGGCCGCAGTGGTTCACGCGGCCGAAGTTCGTCCCCGTGCTGCGCTGGGGCGGCCACTACATCTACCGGGGCCGGCTGACCTGCCGGGTCTCCGGGCGCCGCGTCTACGCGCCGCGGGGGACGCCGGTCAACGTCTTCTACCGCGTCTGGGAACTGACCTTCAAGCGCAAGCGCGGACCGGTGAGGAAACTGCGCAAACGGCCGATCAGGGTGCGCAGGGGCGGGCGCCTCAGGGTCCGCCTGGGCGGCTTTCGCAGCGGTCGCACGCTGTTCTTCCGCTATCGCAGCGGCCGGGACCGCGCACATGCCCGGGTGCGCGTCGCGGTCGCCCCGCGCGGGCTCCTGCGGCCGAGGTGGCGGCGGTGAGCGCCGTGGCTCGAGTCCGCTGGGCCTCGCTCGCCGTGCTCGCGGCGCTGCTGGCGGGGTCCTGCGCGCTCGCGCGGGCCGCGATCCCCCCCGTCGGCGGCGAGGTGCCAAGCACGCTCGAACTGTCGCTCGGCGAACCGGGCGCCTTCAGGCGCACCGGCACGGCCCGCCGCGGCGACGTCTACACGGCGACGCTGCCGGCCGAGGTGACCGCCACCGACGCGCCGACCTCGCTCAGCGTCGAAGGCGGGGGGGACGCGGGCTTCACGCGCACGCTCCGCACCTGGAGCGAACCGGTCTCCCACGGCGCGGCGCGGGTCCGCCTGCGGGTCGTCGCCCCCAGCGCCCGCGCGCTACGCAACCAACACAGGACCTTCGTGGTCACGCTCACGGCGGGTGGGCCGTGACCACGTCCAAGGCAGGGTTTCACTCGATGAGAGAAAGGACGCAACCATGAACCTCTTCGGCATCGGCTTCCGTCGACTGGCGGCGCTCGCCGTCGCGATCGGCCTGCTTGCCGCCGGCCCCGGCGCGGGCGGCGCGCTCGCGGCCCGCGGCGGCCTCGCGATCACGCCCGGGATCCTCGAACACGCCGCGCAGCCGGGCTCCGTCGGCTCGGTGAAGGTCTCCAACACGACCAGCGGCCCGATGACCGTGAAGCTCGCCGTGCGCCCATGGGCGCAGGCGCGGAGCGGCGCGGTGGCTCCCAGTCGCCGCCGCGTGCTAGGCAAGGTGCGCCCGAACAGGGCCGCCTTCGCGCTGCGGGCCGGCGCAAGCCGGACTGTCCGGCTCTCCCTGGCGCGCCGGCCCGCACGCCGCTCGCTCTACGGGGCGATCGAAGCGACTGGGACGCCGCGCCGCAGGGGCGGCAAGAACGTCAAGGTCGCCTACCGGCTGATCACCAGCCTGCGCCTGTACCCGGCGCCCGCCGCGCGGCGCTACCGCGCCCGCGCCCGCCGCCTCTTCGAGCACGGCACGACCAGGCGCGGCGCGATCTTCCTCGCCGTCAAGAACGCCGGCAACACGATCGACCCGATCGCCGGCCGGGTGCGGATCAGCGGCCACGGCCACACGCTGAGCGGCATCGTCTCCCCGCAGACGATCCTGCCCGGCGCCACGGTCAACCTCCGCCTCACCCGCCTGCGCGGCACCCTGCCCCGCGGCCGCTACAGGGTGGGCGTCCGCCTCACCCAGGCCGGCCACCGGGTGGG
>Ga0210110_1000001_pt1 | contig 177479 bp, 158 predicted proteins | sample China_Galinas_PW_2_FD_184865 | JGI IMG/M metagenome (GOLD analysis project Ga0210110, IMG submission 184865) | Wetland microbial communities from San Francisco Bay, California, USA, that impact long-term carbon sequestration - China_Galinas_PWB_D1... | ecosystem: Environmental > Aquatic >... | reverse complement strand
CGGCGGGGGCGGTGAGGTCAATCTGCCAGTTGAACGTCGCCGGGCTTGCGTCGACGTTGCCGGCTTTGTCGATCGCGCGGACCGCGAATTCATGGGCGCCCTCGGCGAGGCCAGTCAGTTCGGTTTCCGACGGGCACGGTTCGAAGCCGGCACCGTCGAGCCTGCACTCGTAGGAGGCGATGCCCGAGCCGGAGGCGTCGTCGCCCGAGAAGGTGAATTTGGCTGCGGCGGTGTTGGCGAGCGACGCTGGTTTGGTGTCGATGGTCGTGTCGGGGGCTTCCGAGTCCTCGACGTAGACGAGCGGTTCCGAGCAGCCGGAGGCGGTCCCCAGGGCGTTGGTGGCGGTCGCGCGGAAGCTCGTGGTCGAGTTGTCGGGCACTGCGACGACGATGCCGGCTTTGAGCTGGGCCGGCGACCCCGAGCCGATCGGGGAGCCGGAGCAGTCGGCGCCGGCGTAGAGCTTCACGGTCGTTTCCGCCTGGGCCGTGCCGATCACCTGCGGGTTGTTCTCGTTGGCCGGCGAGACGGGGTCGGTCGTGGTGAGCTGCGGTGGATCCGGCGCGGCCGCTTCGACGCTGAATTCGCGCGTCGCCACCGCCTGGTTGCCCGCCGCGTCGGCGGCCCGCACGCGGAACGTGTATTCGCCATCGGGGAGCGGCGATTCGGGCGTATCGCCACCGGCGCTCGAGCACGGACCGAAGCCGGGGGTGCCCTGGTCGATCGAGCATTCGACGCTCGCCCCGGCCTCGGCGCTGAAGGCGAAGGTCGGCAGCGGGTCGTTCGTCAGACCTTCGGGGCCGGAGTCGATCTGGATCGTCGGCGCCGTGAGGTCGATCTGCCACCCGTAGCTCGCCGGGACCGGGTCGACGTTGCCGGCTTTGTCGATCGCCCGCACTTCGAAGCTGTGCGCGCCCTCGGCGAGGCCGCTCAGTTCGACCCCCGAGGAACAGGTTGAGAAGCTCGCGCCGTCGAGCCTGCATTCGTAGGAGGCGATGCCCGAGCCGGAGGCGTCGTCGCCGGAGAAGGTGAATTTGGCTGCGGCGGTGTTGGCGAGCGAGGCCGGGTTGGAGTCGATCGTCGTCTGCGGCGCTTCGGTGTCGACGCTCCAGTTGAAGACGGCCGGGCTTGCGTCGACGTTGCCGGCTTTGTCGATCGCCCGCACCGCGAATTCATGGGCGCCCTCGCTCAGGCCGCTGTATTCCTTCGGCGAGGTGCAGGCGCCGAAGCTGGCGCCGTCGAGCCTGCACTGGAAGGAGGCGATGCCCGAGCCGGAGGCGTCGTCGCCGGAGAAGCTGAATTTGGCCGTGGCGCTGTTGGCCAGCGAGGCCGGGTTGGTGTCGATCGTCGTCTCGGGGGCCGCGGTGTCCTTTTCGACGCCAGCCGTCGCCGCGCCGTGGTTGCCGGCGGCGTCGGCGAGGCAGAGACGGAGGCTGTTGGCGCCCTCGGCGAGGTCGGAGGCTTTGACTTCGGTGAGGTGCGGGGCGGGCTGGCCGGTGTATTCGCCGGAGGCGATCACCGTGCCCGAGGCGCAGTCGCTTGCGCCGAGGCGCAGCTGGAATTCTCCGTTCTCGTCGGCGTGCCAGGTCAGTTCGGCGCTCTCTCCCGCCTTCAGCAGGGATTTGGACAGGGAGTCGATCGTCACCGTGGGGGCGGTGAGGTCGATCTGCCAGTTGAACGTCGCCGGGCTTGCGTCGACGTTGCCCGCTTTGTCGATCGCCCGCACGTCGAAGCTGTGGGGGGCCTCGCTCAGGCCGCTGTATTCCTTCGGCGAGGTGCAGGCGCCGAAGCTGGCGCCGTCGAGCCTGCACTGGTAGGAGGCGATGCCCGAGCCGGAGGCGTCGTCGCCCGAGAAGGTGAATTTGGCTGCGGCGGTGTTGGCGAGCGACGCTGGTTTGGTGTCGATCGTCGTCTGCGGGGCCTTGGTGTCGATCGTCCACTGGTAGGGCGACGACAGCGCTCCGGTGTTGCCCGCGTTGTCGACGGCGCGGAGCTGGAATTCGTGCAGGCCCTCGGCGAGCGAGGCGTAGAAGCGAGGCGAGCCGCACGGCGCCCAGGCTTCGGCGTCGCGGTGGCATTCGACCGTGGCGACGCCGGATCCGCCGGAGTCGGAGGCCGAGAAGGCGAAGTTGGCGTCGGCGACCGCCGAGAACGTTTCCGGGCCCGAGTCGACCTGGACCTGTGGCGCCGTGGTGTCGACCGTCCATTCGTAGCCGGCCGGGCTGCCGTCGGCATTGCCGGCGACGTCGACCGCGCGCACTTCGAAGCGGTGCGTCCCGTCGCCCAGTTCCGCGTATTCCTGAGGCGAGCCGCAACCGCCCCACGCTTCCGGATCGGTCGAGTCGCGGCGGCACTCGAAGGAGGCGACGCCGGAGCCCGCTCCGTCGGAGCCCGAGAAGGTGAATTTCGCTTCGGCGCTGCCCGTCACCGCCCCGGGTTTGCTTTCGATCTGGGTTTCGGGAGCCAGGCTGTCGATCGTCCATTCGTAGCTCGCCGGGACCGGGTCCACGTTGCCCGCTTTGTCGATTGCGCGGACTTCGAAGCTGTGGGCGCCCTCGGCGAGTCCGCTGTATTCCTGCGGGGACGAGCAGGCGCCGAAGCCGCCGGCGTCGAGCCTGCACTGGAAGGAGGCGAAGCCCGAGCCGGCGGCGTCGTCGCCCGAGAAGGTGAATTTGGCCGCCGCAGTGTTGGCGAGGGCGGCCGGTTCGCTTTCGATCGTCGTGTCGGGTGCTTCGGTGTCGACGCTCCAGGCGAACGTCGCCGGGCTGCCGTCGGCGTTGCCCGCTTTGTCGATCGCGCGGACTTCGAAGCTGTGGGCGCCCTCGGCGAGGGAGCTGTATTCCTGCGGGGACGAGCAGGCGCCGAAGCCGCCGGCGTCGAGCCTGCACTGGAAGGAGGCGATGCCCGAGCCGCCGGGGTCTTCGCCGGAGAAGGTGAATTTGGCTTTCGCGCTGTCGGCGATCGCCGCGGGGTTGGTGTCGATCGTGGTCGTCGGCGCCGCGGTGTCCTTTTCGACGCTCGCCGTCGCCGAGCCGTGGTTGCCGGCGGCGTCGGCGAGGCAGAGGCGCAGGGCGTTGGGGCCCTCGGCGAGGTCTGAGGCTTTGACTTCGGAGATGTGCGGGGCGGGCTGGCCGGTGTAGGGGCCGGAGGCGATCACCGTGCCGGTCGCGCAGTCGGCGCCGCCCTTGCGCAGCTCGAAGGAGCCGTTCTCGTCGGCGTGCCAGGTCAGTTCGGCGCTCTCCCCCGCCTTCAGCAGGGATTTGGACAGCGAGTCGATCGTCACCGTGGGGGCGGTGAGGTCGATGCTCCAGTTGTAGGTGGCCGGGCTGGCGTCGGCGTTGCCGGCTTTGTCGATCGCCCTGACTTCGAAGCTGTGGGCGCCCTCGGCGAGGCCGCTGTATTCCTGCGGGGGCGAGCAGGCGCCGAAGCCGCCGGCGTCGAGCCTGCACTGGAAGGAGGCGACGCCCGAGCCGGAGGCGTCGTCGCCCGAGAAGGTGAATTTGGCCGTGGCGGTGTCGGTCAGCGAGGCCGGGTTGGTGTCGAGGGTGGTTTCGGGGGCCTGGCTGTCGATCGTCCATTCGAAGCTCGCCGGTTCCGGGTCGGGGTTGCCGGCTTTGTCCACCGTCCGCACTTCGAATTTGTGGGTCCCCTGGGCGAGCGAGGAGTAGACGAGCGGCGAGACGCAGGGCTGCCAGGCGCCGGGCGAGATCGAGTCCTGGCGGCATTCGAAGATGCCGACCCCGGAGCCCGTGTCGCTGCCGCTGAATTTGAATTCTGCGTCGACGCTGGCGGAAAACGCGGTGGGGTGGGAATCGATCGTCGTCTCGGGCGCGATGGTGTCGACGCTCCAGGCGAACGTCGCCGGGCTGCCGTCGACGTTTCCGGCTTTGTCGATCGCGCGGACCGCGAATTCGTGGGGGCCCTCGGCCAGTCCGCTGTATTCCCGCGGGGATTCGCAGGCGCCGAAGCTGCCGCTGTCGAGCCTGCACTGGAAGGAGGCGACGCCGGAGCCGGAGGCGTCGTCGCCTGAGAAGGTGAATTTGGCCGCGGCGGTGTTGGCGATGGCGGCCGGTTCGGATTCGATAGTGGTCGTCGGCGCCGCGGTGTCCTTTTCGACGCTCGCCGTCGCCGAGCCGTGGTTGCCGGCGGCGTCGGCGAGGCAGAGGCGCAGGGCGTTGGGGCCCTCGGCGAGGTCTGAGGCTTTGACTTCGGAGATGTGCGGGGCGGGCTGGCCGGTGTAGGGGCCGGAGGCGATCACCGTGCCGGTCGCGCAGTCGGCGCCGCCCTTGCGCAGCTCGAAGGAGCCGTTCTCGTCGGCGTGCCAGGTCAGTTCGGCGCTCTCCCCCGCCTTCAGCAGGGATTTGGACAGCGAGTCGATCGTCACCGTGGGGGCGGTGAGGTCGATGCTCCAGTTGTAGGTGGCCGGGCTGGCGTCGGCGTTGCCGGCTTTGTCGATCGCCCTGACTTCGAAGCTGTGGGCACCCTCGGCCAGTTCCGTGTATTCCCGCGGCGAGGTGCAGGCGTCGAAGCTGCCGCTGTCGAGCCTGCATTCGTAGGAGGCGATGCCCGAGCCGCCGGGGTCTTCGCCGGAGAAGGTGAATTTGGCCGCCGCAGCGTTGGCGAGGGCGGCCGGTTCGCTTTCGATCGTCGTGTCGGGGGCTTCGGTGTCGACGCTCCAGGCGAACGTCGCCGGGCTGGCGTCGGCGTTGCCCGCGTTGTCGATCGCCTTGACTTCGAACGTGTGGGCTCCCTCGGCGAGGCCGGTGTATTCCTGTCCCGAGGAGCAGGGTTCGAAGCTGCCGCTGTCGAGCCTGCACTGGAAGGAGGCGATGCCCGAGCCCGAGCCGTCATCGCCCGAGAAGGTGAATTTGGCTTTCGCGCTGTCGGCGAGGCCTTCCGGGTTCGTTTCGATGATGGTGTTTGGGGCAGCAGTGTCAACGGTCCAGGTGTACGGGGCGGGACTCGGATCGACGTTGCCGGCGTTGTCCACCGCTTTGACCTGGAATTCATGGCTCCCGTCGCCGAGGCCGGTGAAGATCCGTGGAGTGCCACACGGTTCCCAGGCGGCCCCGTCGATGCTGCATTCGAAGTAGGCGACGCCGGAGCCCAGGCCGTCGTCGCCGGAGAAGCCGAATTTGGCTTCGGCGTCGGCAGACACGGCCGCCGGGTGGGTCCCGATGCTCGTATCCGGAGCCTGGGCGTCGACGTTCCATTCGGAGCTCGCCGGTTCCGGGTCGGCATTGCCGGCCTGATCCACCGCCCTCACCTGGAATTCGTGGCTCCCGTCGCCCAGTTCGACGTATTCCTGCGCCGATTCGCACGCGCCCCAGGCGCCGCCGTCGAGCCTGCATTCGTAGGAGGCGACGCCCGAGCCGGCCCCGTCGTCGCCGGAGAAGGCGAATTCGGCGGTCGCCTCCGCGGTCAGCGCCGGCGGCGCGGTCGTGATCTGCGTGTCGGGGCCGGTCGAGTCCTCGACATAGGAGAGCGGTTCCGAGCAGCTCGACGCGCCGGCCGCGGAGCTCGCCGTGGCCCGCAGCGCGGTCGTCGTGTCGGCGGCGACTTCGACGGTGATTCCGGCTTCCAGCTCGGCCGCCGTGCCGGAGGCGACCGGTGAGCCCGGGCAGGCGGCGCCGGCGTAGACGTCGATCGTCGTGCCGGCGCCCGCCGAGCCCACGAGCTTCGGCGAGGTCTGGTTCGCCGGCGAAGCCGGAACCGTCGCGGTCAGAGCCGGCGGGGCCGGCGGCGTCTGGAAGGTCCCCGGCGCGAGCGGCGATTCCGGCGCGGTGACCGAGTTCGCTTCGCCGTCGGCCGAGGTGACGCGGAAGTAGTAAGTGGCGCCCGGTTCGAGCCCTGAGAGCTGCAGGCTGTGCGAGGTCAGCAGGGCCGGGTCGCTGACGCTCGATTCGAGCGCGCCGGCGCTCGTCCCGTATTCGACCTTCGAGTCCGCCGGCTTGCTCGTCTCCCAGCTGACCGTGGCGGTGCCGTCGTTCGCCGCTTCCGTCTGCACGTTCGATATTTCGGGCAGCTCTTCGTTCTTGTAGGTGGCCGTGTAGCCGCCCGCGGTCGCGTCGAAAAAGGCGTATTCGACCCCCTTGACCGTGCGGGTCGTCGTCGCGACCGGCGTCCCTTCGCGTTCGATCCCTTCCAGCGAGCCGATCCCGGCTTCGACCGGCACCATCGCGCGGAGGCCGCTCGCGCCGGCGCCCGGGCTGATCGTGAAGCTGAGGTCGTCGCCGGACCATTCGATCGCGCCGAACGAGGACTGGTTGCGGCCGTCGAGCCAGGTCAGCAGCTGGCGCGCCGAGATCACCGGCACGCCGCGCGCCTGCGCCGCGGCGACGATCGCGTCGGCTTCCGGCGATTCGACTTTGTCGTTGTGCATGTTTGCGACGAAGGCGCCGTAGTACCCCTTCGAGCCGAGCGCGTTGTCGAGCAGGACTTCGGCGTTGAACGGGTAGGTCTGTTCGGACTCGTCGGTCATCTGCGTCGGCGCCTGGTAGACGTCGATCAGCGAGCCGTCGAGGTTCGCGAAGCGCATCGGCATGCCCGATCCGGTGAACATGCCAGGCCGGTCCTGCACCCATTTCGCCGGCCAGTAGTAGTAGGTGGTGTCGAGCCGGATCCCGTCCTTCAGCTCGACTTTCGGCTGCGTTGCCCAGTCGCTCCAGACGATGCAGTGCATCCGGTTCGTCGCCGGCGCCGGCAGGCTGGGGAATTTTTCGGCGAATTCGTCGAGCAGGCCCGAGTAGACGTTTTCCAGGTCTTCTTCGTCGTCCCAGTTGCGGCAGCCCGTGGTGATGTGGACTCCGATCTCGAAGCCCTCGCCGACGAAGGCCGCGGCTTTGGCGTCGGTGATCGGGGTGTTCGGGTAGATGTAGGACGTCGACCGCACGCATTCCCATTTCGAGACCACGCAGCCGGACGGGTCCAGCGACTTCAGGTGTTCGAAGCGGCCGGTCGTGCCGTTGTTCCCGTGGTCGTCGCCGGTCATCACCACAGCGGCCTTGTGGTCTTCCGGCAGGAACCAGAAGCGCGGCAGCGGCTTGCGGTCGAGATTCATCCGCTCGATCAGGTTGGTCAGCAGCCGCTGCTGCTCGTCCGCCTGCGGGATTTCGGCCTTGTCCAGATTCACCCAGTCGGGCTGTTCGTCGCCTTCCTTGGCGCCGTAGAAGAGGTCGTCGGAGCGCACCGGGCTGATCCCGTCGCGCTCTTCTTCGTTCCACGCGGGGTTGCCCTGGCGCGTGTAGACGACCGACTTCGCCAGGTCGTAGGTGAAGGCCGCGGCGTGACCCCCGTTTTCCCCCACTTCCCGCATGGTCACCGCCGGGTTGGCGGTCGAGGTCGAGGCGTCGGAGTAGAGCGTCGCGATCGTCTGCGCCCCGGCGGTCGTGTAGCGGTCGGCGGCGCCGTGGAACTGGATCGTCTGGCCGACGATACCGGCGCCGGGCGCCGTCCCGGTGTCGACTTTCAGGTAGGCGTTGCCCAGCGACCCGCCGGCCGGGCTGAGCCCGAGCAGCCCCGCCAGCTTGCCGTCGGGGCGCATCGCGATCAGGTTGCCGCCCGCTTCGACCCAGCTCGTCAGCGTCTGCGCCTGGCTGACGCTGACCGGGACGTCGCCGAGAATCGCGACGTCGTATTCGTCCAGCAGCGACGGCGTGACGTTGGTGATGTCGGTCGCCGTGAACTCGTTGAGCCCTTCCGACCGCAGGATTTCGTCGTAGTAGCGGCTGAACGCGTTGCCGCTGCCGGCGATCACCAGGATCGGCCCGCCGGGGCCTTCGTCCGGGGGCGCCGGCGGCGGCGGCGCCGTGCTGAAGGACCAGCTCGAGTCGGCGGCGAGGTGGTTGCCGGCGAGGTCGGCGACGCCACCCGGCCCGCCCCTGACCGTGGCGGTGTAGGTAGTCGAGTAGTCGAGCGCTTCGCTCGGTTCGATCGTCGCCCTGCGCTGACCGGCGTCGTAGCTGACGGTGGCGGGGATCGGGGTGCCGAGCGAGTCTTCCAGCTCGACCGTCGTCCCGTCGACGGTCGCGGGGTCCATCGCCTCGTCGAAGGAGGCGCTCGGGCTCACTTCGGGGGGCACTTCGGTCGCCCCGTCGACGGGGGTGCGACTGCCGATCGTCGGCGGCGTCGTGTCCGGCACGAGTTTCTTTTCGAAGGAGACGTCGACCAGGTAGTTCTCGGAGTGGAAGGTGTTGGGCCCGCCGTCGGAGAACAGGCCGCCGGAGGAGCCGTACTTGTAGATCCCGTTCGCCCCGTCGACGCCGTCGGCGAGAGCGTGCAGGGGCGGGTTGTCGTAGCCGACCAGGGTGAAGTAGTCCTCGACCGAGGCGTAGTGGCCGAACGGCGCGTAGTAGGAGGCGACGTAGGTGGTGTCGGCCTGGATTTCGACCGGGGTGTCGAACTCGGCCTGCTGCCAGCCGGAGCCGGACTCGCCGGTGAAGGTGACCTGGGCGAGCTGTTCGCCGCTCGCCGTCCAGAGGCGACCGACGTGGGTCCCGGTGTTGCCGCTGGTCTTGTAGAAGCGGATGCCGCTGACGTAGCCGGTCACCTCGGAGCGGAACCTGACGCCCAGTTCGATCGCGTTGGAGTCCGAGTCCTGCGGAGCTTCGAAGGAGGGGTCCCAGATCGAGCAGGGACAGGCCTGCGCGGTGACTTCGACGTCGACTTCGGCGCTGGCCCCGAGGTTGGCGCTGTCGTCAGTCGCGCGCGCCAGGATCGTCGTCGCGCCGAGCTCTTCGGGCGTCCACGTGTAGCTCCAGCTCGCGGCGCCGTCGGCGAGATGCCAGCTTTCCCCGCCGTCGACCGACACTTCGACCGCGCCGATGACGCCGCCTTCCTGGCCCTCGCCTTCGGAGTCCGATGCGCTGCCTTCGATCGTGTAGGGCTGGCCGCTCTGGACTTCGATTTCCGCGGCCGGCTTGGTGATCGCCACCGTCGGTGGGGTCGAGTCGGTCGTCTGCGCAGCCGCGACGAGGCCGGCCTGCAGCGTCGCCGGCTGCGCCCCCATGTCGGCGAACAGGTTGACGGTCGCCTGCTGCATGCGCGAGTCGACTTCCTCTTCGCCGCGGTCGTGGTGGTCGTCGAGGCCCCAGGGCCACTGCACGGTCCCGGCGCCGAAGACGAGCGCCCCGCTTTCGGCCCGGTAGAGGGTCAGGTGGTGGGTGGCCTCGCCCGGCGAGTAGGTGCTGCCGTAGTCGACCAGCCGCTGCGGCACTTCGTCGGTGGTCGAGGAGAGCGGAACCAGGCCCGCGGGCCGGAAGCCGTTCTCGGCGTCTTCGTCCCACTCGTAGCCGAGCGTGTCTTCGCCCAGGGTCGCCGTTTCGCCCGGTTCCAGGTCGGCGATGTCGGTGTTGCGCCAGATCCGCAGCGAGGAGTACTTCGCCGGCACTTCGATCGCCGTGGTGCCGACGTTGACGGCGAAGATCGTGCCGGTCAGTTCGTTCTCCGGCCGCCCTCCGTCGGCCGGCGGGCTGAACCGCGGGTCGCGCCAGGTCCCCGTCCAGGTGCCCGGGTCCTCGGGGTCGAGCGGTTCGTTCGCGTGCGTCTCCTTGTAGCAGACGAGCGTGCGATGGTCGGTGCCGGAGCCGTCGATGCTGTCTTCCCAGCGCGTCTTCCAGAAGACCTCGTTGCCGCTGAAGAAGGCGAGGTTGACGCCGGCTTCGCGCGCCGCTTCGACGTTGGCGCGCTGCGTCCCCGACCAGTACTCGTCGTGGCCGACCGAGAGGAAGATCCTGTGGTTGAGGATCTCGCCGCCGCGGCGGTCGCTGTCGACCCCGGTGAAGTAGCTGACGTCGTAGCCGTTGCGCTCCAGCCAGCGGACCATCGGGTACTCGGCGTTGAATGGAGCGTCCTGCGCGCCGGTGCCGCGCGTCGTCAGCGGCCGGTTGTAGCTGACCTTGTAGGCGCGTCCCGGGTCTTCCCCCGGGTCGCCGGTGTAGAGGCTGTTGCCGCCGTACTCGTTGTAGGCCTCCCAGGTGGTGTCAGAGGTCTGGAAGAGCAGTTCCGATTCGCTTTCGTCGTCGCGGACGACGAAGACGATCTGGCTGCCTTCGGAGGATTTGTCTTCGCGTTCGAGGTGGGCGAAGTAGATGCCCGAGACGGCGGTCGAGGGCACTTCCCAGGAAGCCGAGACGGCCCAGTTGCCGCAGTCGATCAGGCCGGTCGAGGCTTCTTCTTCGCAGGCGGGCTGCGAGTGCGGAGTGCCGGCGACGGTGGCGACCTTGCGGGCGCCGTCGCCGCCGTAGTACCCCATGCGGTAGATGTCGAGCCGGTATTTGGTCGAGTTGGTGTCGACCTTGAAGCTGATCGTTTCGCCGCGGTCGACGCTGATGTCGGTGGCGAACCCCTGGATGCTCGGGTCGCCCGCGCCGTCGACGTCCCATTCGCTTTCCGGGTTGCCGGATTTCGAGTTCTCGCAGACGATTTCGTTGTTCGGCGGGTCGCAGGGGCCGGCCATCGCCGTCGCGGGGCGCAGCGCGAAGCCGCACAGGACGGCGACGGCGAACGCGAGAAGGACACCTGCGCGGGGACCGGTCACCTGAGAGGAACGACGGACCTCCCGACGATTTTTCGCGCCCCTGGGCAATGCGTCTCTTCTAACCCTCAACCACAGGCTGAGACTGGGGGGAGCCGGGTTTCCGCCGCGCATCGTGGGCCGTGCCCAGCGCGACCGGCGAGGAGGCGCCCCGCAGGATCAGCCGCGGCGCTCCTCCGCCGCCGGCCGGCACGGTGAAGAGGTCGAGCCCGTCGGAGTAGACGAGCGTGCGGTCGTCGAGCCACTCGGCCTGGTCGTCGATCGAGCGGCGCTCGGCGACGGGGTGGTCGCGCAGCGTCTCGACGTCGAGCACCCTGAGGTGCCAGCGATCGTGGGCGAAGCGGCTCTTGAAGGCGATCCGCCTTCCGTCCGGCGAGAGCGACGGGCACTCGACGCCGTCGCGCAGGACGCGGAGCGTGCGTCCGAAGACGCTCCCCTCGACAAGGTAATAGTGCGGACCGGTGTGCAGGGTCGCGTAGAAGCGGTCGGGGTCGGCGCGGGAGAAGGTCACGCCCCAGAGGTTGAAATCGGCGGCTTCGAACTTCCGCCCGCTCTTGCGCACCGCGAATCCCTCCAGGTTGCCCAGGCTCGCGCCGCTGTGCATGTCGTAGAGCGTCGTCACGGTGGAGAAGCCGCCCGGCTTCTCGTAGGCGTGGCCGTCGACGAAGACGGTGGTCGCGCCGTAGCGGCCGTCGGCCGAGACGCGCGCCCGCGAGGGCAGGCCGGCGAGCGGCAGGGTTTTCAGCGGACGCATCGAGGAGTCGAAGATCGTCACCTCGTAGCCGCCCCCCTCGGCGCCCCGCATGCAGAGGCCGCGGCCGGCGGCGTAGTAGACGCGCTCGCAGGAGAGGTCGCCTTCGAGCGCTCGCGCGCGGCCACCGGCGAGCGCCAGCAGGCGACCGGCGCCGCCGCGGTCGGCGCGGTCGACGGATCGCGCCATCAGCTCCGCGCCCTCGACCCCGACCGGCGCCCCGGCGAGCGGCCCGGCGAGCGGCCCGGCGCCGTCCCGCGCCGCGCCGCGGTCGAGCGCCGCCGCGGTCAGGTAGGCGAGGAGGCCGGCGGCGCAGAGCGCGGCGCAGGCGGCCAGCAGGCGCTTTCGCTTCCCGTCCATCGCCAACCGAACGGATGCCCGCCGCCCAAATTTCCGCGACGGCCTAGTTCTTTTTTCAGCCCGGAGCGGAGAACGCCATGCAAGCGACCCCAGGCACAGCTCGTTGCTTGCCCGAGATGAACTTCGACCCGACCATGCAGGCAAACGGCAACGGCCGCCTCCCCACCTCCGGGAAGCTCGGCTTCGGCGTCGTCGGCTACGGCTACTGGGGCCCCAACCTGGCCCGCAACATCGCCGACTCGCAGGACTTCCGCCTGATCGGCCTCTGCGAGCTCGACGAGGGTCGCATCGCCGACTTCAAGTCCCGCTATCGCGAGGTCAGGGTCGAGCGCGAGTTCGACGCGATGCTGGCCGACCCGCGCCTCGACGCGGTCGCCGTCGCCACCCCACCCGCCACTCACCATCAGCTCGCCCGGCGCGCCCTCGAAGCCGGCAAGCACGTCCTGGTGGAGAAGCCGCTGGCGGTCAGCTCCGTCGAGGCGGTCGAGCTGATCAAGCTGGCCCGCGAGGTCGACCGCGTGCTGATGCCCGGCCACACCTTCCTCTACAGCCCCGCCGTCAACAAGGTCGACGAGCTGATCCGCGAAGAGGTGCTCGGCGAGATCTACTTCGTCACCTCCTCGCGGATGAACCTGGGCAAGTACCAACCCGCCGGCGTCGTCCAGGACCTGGCGCCGCACGACCTCTCGATCCTCCTGCACTGGCTGGGCAGGCCGGTCGTGCAGGCGACCGCGAGCGGGCGCAGCGTCTTCCAGGCCGGCGTCCCCGAGACCGCCTTCCTCACGCTCACCTTCGCGGGCGACACGCAGGCAAACGTCCAGCTCTCCTGGCTGGCGCCCCGCAAGCTGCGCCAGATGCTGATCGTCGGCAGCGACCGGATGGTCCAGTACGACGACAGCGAGGCAGACGAGTCGGTCAAGGTCTACGACCGCGGCCTGGAGTTCGACGAGCCCGCCAACTTCGGCGAGTACCGCGCCAGCTACCGCGCCGGCGACATCGTCTCGCCGCGGATCGACGCGACCGAGCCGCTGGCGCTGGAGCTCGAAGACTTCGCCGGCGCGATCCGCGAGGGGACGACCCCCCGATCGAGCGCCGAGTTCGGGCTGCATGTCGTGCTGGCGCTGGAGGCGCTGGAGCGCTCCTTCGCCTGCGGCGGCCAGCCGGTCCACATCCCCCAGGACGTACTGGTCAACAGCGGCGGGGAGAGCGGGGGCGCGGCGCTGGGGAGCGGCGCGACCGCCTGAGGCCCCGATGAGCGGACTGCCTCGCTACGCGATAACCGGCGGTGCCGGCTTCATCGGCTCCCACCTGGCCGAGCGGCTCGCCGAGCACGCCGAGCTGGTGCTGTTCGACAACCTGCGCCGCAACTCGCTGGCCGGCACGGCGATCGCCGACCACCCCAACGTCGAGCTCGTCGAGGGCGACATCCGCGACCGCGACGCCGTGTTCGACCTCGTTCGCGGCGCCGACGCGGTCTTCCACCTCGCCGCGATCGCCGGCGTCTCGAGCTACTACGCGGAACCGGAGACGACGCTGCGCGTCAACATCGACGGCACCGCCGGCGTCGTCGACGCGGTGGTCGCCGCCGGCACGCCGCGCCTCGTCTACCTCTCGACCAGCGAGGTGCACGGCCCGGAGGCCCACGACGTCGACGAGCTCTCGCCCTGCGCGATCGGCCCCTCCTCCGACCGGCGCTGGGTCTACGCGACGAGCAAGCTGGCCGGCGAGCACCTCGTCCTGCGCGGCGGCGAGGCGCACGGCTTCGCCGCCACGGTGCTGCGGCCCTTCAACGTCTACGGACCCCGCCAGACGGGCGAGGGCGCGATCCGCAACTTCTGCCTCGCCGCGCTGCGCGGCGAGCCGCTCGTGGTCTACGGCGACGGCAGCGCCGTGCGGGCATGGTGCTACGTCGACGACTTCGTCGACGCGGCCCTGCGGACGCTCGAGTCCGGCGGGGCGGCCGGGGAGATCTTCAACATCGGCAACCCGGACGCCCGGGTCGACACGACCGGGCTGGCGGAGCTGGTCGCCTCGCTCGCTCCCGCGAGCCGGGTCGAGCGCGGCGACGTCGAACGCGCCGAGGTCGCCTACCGCACGCCCGTGATCGCCAAGGCCCGGCGGCTGCTCGGGTTCGCCCCTAGCGTCCCCCTGGCCGAGGGCCTGACGCGGACGATCGAGTGGACCCGCGACGACCTCGCCGCCGGGGTGGCGCCGTGAACGTCAGCGTCGTCGGCGCCGGCAAGATGGGGCTGCCGATCGCCGTCTGGATGGCCTCGCGCGGGGCAACGGTCTGGGCATGCGACAAGAGCCCGCGGGTGGTCGCGGCGATCGAGGCGGGACGGCCCGAGATCGACGAGCCCGGCGTGGTCGAGCTGCTCGGCGAGGTGCTGCGGGCCGGCCGCCTCCGCGCCACGACCGACACGGCGGCGGCGGCGGCCGAGAGCGACGTCGTCGTCGTGATCGCGCCCGCCGTGCTGACCGAGCGGCGCGAGGCCGACCTCTCCAACCTCGAAGACGCATCGCGCGACATCGCCCGCGGCGCGCGGCCGGGAACCCTGGTCGTCTACGAGACGACGGTGCCGGTCGGCACGACGCGGCGGCGCCTCGTGCCGGTCCTCGCCGAGGGCGGGCTCGAGCCCGGCGACGAGCTCTCCGTCGCCTACTCGCCCGAGCGGGTGAAGAGCCGCTTCGTGATGCGCCACCTGGACGAGACGCCGAAGATCGTCGGCGGCCTCGACGCGCGCGCCGCGGCGCGCGCGGCCGCCTTCTACAGCGACTACCTGGGGGCGCCGGTGATCGACGTCGAGACGCTCGAGGCGGCGGAGTTCGTGAAGCTCGCCGGGATGATCTACCGCGACGTCAACATCGCGCTCGCAAACCAGCTCGCCGGCTATGCCGAGGACACCGGCCTCGACAGCGCCGGCCTCTTCGACGCCGCCAACACCGACGGCGAGTGCGCGCTGCTCTCCCCGGGGATCGGCGTCGGCGGGCACTGCACGCCGGTCTATCCCCACTTCCTGATCCGCGACGCCGAGCGGCGCCGGATCGACGCCTCGCTGATCAGCGGCGCGCGGCGGGTCAACGACGAGCAGCCGGAGCGGCTGGCGGCGCGCCTGAAGCGGCGCCTCGGCGGGCTCGAAGGCGTCCGCGTCGGGATCCTCGGCTTCGGCTTCCGCCCCGACGTCAAGGAGCACATCTGCTCGCCGACCTTCCAGATCGACGCGGCGCTGCGCGCCCACGGCGCCGACGTCCGCGTCCACGATCCGCTGTTCGGCGAGGCCGAGCTGGAGGGGCACCGGCTCGCGCCCTGGGACCCGGCCTCGCCCGCCTGGCGGCCACTGGCGCTCGTCCTCGCCACGGGGCACTCGTCCTATCGCGAGCTCGACCTCGCCGCGCTGCGCGACGGCGGGCTGCGCGCGGTGCTCGACGGGCGGCGCTTCTGGGAGCCCGATGCGATCGAGGAGCTGGGCCTCGAGTACATCGGCCCCGGCAGGGGCGACGCGGTGCCGCGCGCGGAGAGCGGAGCGGAACCGCTGGTCGCGGTGCCGACCCCACCGCCCCGATGAACGCGATCCCGGTCATGCGCCCGACGATCGGGCAGGAGGAGGCCGACGCGGCGGCGGCGGCGGTCGCCTCCGGCTGGGTCGCCCAGGGGCCCCGCGTGCGCGAGTTCGAGCAGGCCTTCGCCTCACGCGTCGGCGCGGCCGACGCGATCGCCGTCTCCAGCGGGACGGCGGCGCTGCACCTCGGCCTGCTGCTCGCCGGGGTCGGCCCCGGCGACGACGTCGTCGTCCCCTCGCTCTCCTTCATCGCGACGGCCAACGCGGTGCGCTGCGCCGGCGCCAACCCGGTGTTCGCGGATGTCGACCTGGAGACCCAGAACGTCACCGCGGCGAGCGTCGGCGAGCGGCTCACCGGCCGCACGAAGGCGGTCGTGGCGGTGCATCAGGCGGGAGTCCCGGCCGACGTCGCCGCGCTGCACGAGCTGCTCGACCCGCTCGGCGTCGCGATCGTCGAGGACGCCGCCTGCGCCGCCGGCGCGACCTACCGGGGCGCGCCGATCGGCTCGCACTCGCCGCAGGTCGCCTTCTCCTTCCACCCGCGCAAGCTGCTGACCACCGGGGAGGGGGGGATGCTCGCGGTCGCCGACAGGGAGAGCGCCGCGCGCGGGCGGCGTCTGCGCGAACACGGGATGAGCGTGGACGCCGCCGCGCGCGCGGAGGCGGCGCGGGTGATCGTCGAGTCCTACCTCGAGCCCGGCTTCAACTACCGGCTGACCGACATCCAGGCCGCCGTCGGGCTGGTCCAGCTCGGGCGGCTCGACGGGATCGTCGAGCGGCGACGGGAGCGCGCCGGCCGTTACCGGGAGCTGCTGGCGGGCGTCCCGGGGCTGCGCACGATCGCCGACCCGCCCTACGGGGAGACCAACTTCCAGTCCTTCTGGGTGCTGCTGCCCGACGACTGCCCGGCGGAGCCGGTGGAGGTCCTCGCGGGGATGCTGGACGCGGGCGTCTCGGGCCGCCGGGGAATCATGGCCGCGCACCTCGAGCCGGCCTACGCCGGCCACCCGCACGGGCCGCTTCCCGCCACCGAGAAGCTGGCGCTGCGATCGCTGGTGCTGCCGCTGCACGACGAGCTCGACGACGCCGCCCAGGACCGCGTCGTCGAGGCGTTCGAGACCGCCGTGGGGGCCGCTGTCCTGCGGTGAGCCCATGGGACTCCGCCTGCCAGCGCACAGCGGCGCGGTCCTGCTCGGCGGGCTGGCGGCCGGCGGGCTGATCTTCGGCGTGATGCGCGCAGTGGAGGCGCCGAAGGCGCCGGCGATCGGGACGCTGAAGGCGCAGGCGGTCAGCAGGGAGAACCCGCGCCGCGGCATCGCCGTGGTCGGCTTCGCGCGCGGGCAGCGGGCGCGCCTGCGCTACTCCGGCGGCTGCCGCGGGCTGCGGCTACGCGGGAGCCGAGCCCGCAAGCGGCGCTTCGCCGCGGTGGTCCCTCGCAACGGCCGCCGTTGCGGCCGGCGCCCCGTGCGCGGGGGGCGGGTCCAGGTCACCGTCTGCGGCGCCGGGCGGTGCGTGAGCCGGCAGGCGCGCATCTCACCCTTCCGCGACCGCGACGGCGACGGCCTCGGGGACCTCTTCGAGCGCCTCGACCGACAGGCCGCGGGCGCGCAACCGCAGGCGGGCGGGGCGCAACCGGGGGCGCCGGGCCCGCCCGCGGCGCCGCCGGAAACTCCCCTCTCGCCCCTCGGCCGGATCGGCTGCGAGGTCGGACAGGTCGAGGTGACCTCGTCCGCGCGGCTGCTCGACGCGGTCGAAGCGGGCAACAGCGCCTGCGTGACGGCGGCGATCGGCGACGTCAGGCTGGAGGGCCTCGGCAGCCTCGCCGGCGTGACGATCTCCAGCGAAGGCGACGAGGCGCTCGGCGGGGTCACGGTCAAGGAAACCTCCAATCTGACGATCCGCGGCGCCCGCCTGCGCTCGATCGAAATCCGCCGCGCCAACGGCACCCGCGTGATCGGCAGCGTGATCGGCGGCACGCAGGCCCATCGGGTCGAAGACCAGCTGATCTTCATGCCGGAAGCGAGCAGGGACGTGACGATCGAAAGCAACGACATCGGTTGGACGATCGCCGACGACTCCGGCAACACCGGCTACGGCTGCCGCTGCTACGGCAACCTCGACCACCTGCGCTTCGTCGGCAACCGCGTGCACGACATCGCCGCCGACGGCTTCCAGGGCGTCGGCGGGGAAGACGTGCTGATCGACCGCAACGAGATCGGGCCCGTCGGCGCCAACCCGGGCTCCAGCGAGCACTCCGACAACATCCAGATCACGGGCAACGACAGAGGGCTCAGGATCACCGACAACTGGATCCACCATCAGGGCTACTACGAAGGCGGCGTCGCCAACAACTCCGGCTCGACCTACATCCACGGCGGCAGCAGCGGCTCCCTGGTCTACGAGAACAACCTGATCGAAACCGCCCAGGGACGGACCGAGATCTGCGGCCTCGGCACCGGCGGCACCGCACGCTCCAACATCACGATCCGCCGCAACACCTGGGTCGACGGCGGCCTCGCCTTCAACGGCTTCCCCGGCTTCGAGTGGGACTGCGACTCCGGCTCGGGCAACCTGATCGAACGCAACATCGCCGTCGACCCCGACGGCGGCTTCGCCCAGGACGGCTCGGCCGCCGCGGCGAGCTTCGCGCACAACATCTGGGGCATCCCCGGCGCCGTCACCCTCGACGCCGACGGCAACTGCGCCTCTGCCGGCTGCAACCCGTCGGGCGAAGGTCCGATCGGCTACCGCAAGCCCTCCGGCGTGCACTGGTAGGCGCCGCGCAGCCGCAAGAACGCCCCCGCACGCGGCGTTCTTCGGTTGTCCATGGCTACGCCGCTGATCCTGATCGGAGCGGGTGGGTTTGCGCGGGAGACGATCGAGCTGGTCCGGGCGATCAATCGCGACACGCCCACCTGGGAGCTCGTCGGGCTGCTCGACGACGACCCCGAGCTGCGCGGGCGGGAGCTGCTCGGCGTGCCGGTGCTCGGCCCGTGCGCGGCGGTGGCCGAGTATCCCGAGGCGCGGATCGTCGTCTGCGTCGCCTCGCCGCGCGACCCCCTGCGCCGGCTGCGGCTCGTCGCCCGGCTGGGCCTGCGCCTGGATCGCTACGCGACGCTGATCCATCCGCGGGCCGTCGTCGCCGGCTCGGTCGAGGTCGGCGCCGGCTCCGTCGTGCACGCGAACTGCGTGCTCACCGCCGACATCCGGCTCGGCTGGCACGTCGCGATGATGCCCGCGGTCGTGCTCACCCACGACGACGCGATCGAGGACGGCGTCACCTTCGCCGCCGGCGCCCGGGTCGCCAGCGGGGTGACGATCGAGGCCGGCGCCTACATCGGCGCCGGGGCGCTGCTGCGCGAGCACGTCTCGGTTGGCTCCGGGGCGCTGGTCGGAATGGGCTCGGTCCTCACCAGGCCGGTCCCCGGCGGGGAGGTCTGGTACGGCTCGCCGGCGCGCCCGGCCGCGCTGCCGCAACCCCTGGAGGCGATCCGTTGAGGCTGCTGGTCGCCCCGCACAGCCTCGAGATCGGCGGCAGCCAGATCAACTCGATCGACCTCGCCGCGGCCGCCGCGGCGGCCGGCCACGACGTCGTCGTCTACGGCAGGCCCGGGCCGCTGGTCGAGCGGATCGAATCGCGCGGGCTGGAGTTCGTCCCGGCCCGCCCCCTGCGCTACCGCCCGGCGCCGTCGCGCATCGCCCAGCTGGCCCGCCTCGCCCGTCGCCGCCGGCTCGACCTGATCCACGCCTACGAGTGGCCGCCCTGCCTCGACGCCTACTTCGGCGCCCACCTCGCAGGCGGCGTGCCGCTGCTCTGCACCGTCCTCTCGATGGCCCCGTCCCCCTTCGTGCCGCGCTCGGTGCCCCTCGTGATGGGCACGGCCGCCCTCGCCGAGGAGGCGGCCCGCGGGCGCCGCGCCCCCGTCTGGGCGCTCGAGCCGCCGGTCGACACCGATGCGGACTCGCCGCGGGCCGACGGCGCGCCGCTGCGCCGCGAGCTCGGGATCGACCCCGGCGCCCCGCTCGCGGTCACCGTCTCGCGACTGGCGCTGGAGCTGAAGCTGGAAGCCCTCAGCGACGCGATCGACGCGACGGGCCTGCTCGGCGAGGAGCTGCCGCTGACCCTGCTGATCGTCGGCGAGGGACCGGCCGGAGAGGCGCTGCGCAAGCGAGCGGGACGGGTCAACCGCCGCCTCGGGCGCGAGGCGGTCCGCTTCGCGGGCGCTCTGGCCGACCCGCGCCCGGCCTATGCCGCGGCCGACCTCGTGCTCGGGATGGGCGGCTCGTCGCTGCGCGCGATGGCGACCGGCAAGCCGGTGATCGTGCAGGGCGAGAGGGGCTTCTCGCGGATCTTCGACCCCGAGGGCCGCGACTACTTCCTCCGCCACGGCCTCTGGGGGGTCGGCGACGGCGCCCCCGGCGGCGGGTGGCTTGCCGCCCAGATGCGCGAGCTGCTCGAGAACGCGCGGCGGCGCGAGGAGCTCGGCCGCTACAGCCGCGAGACCGTCGTCGCGCGCTTCTCGCTCGAACGCGCGAACGGCGTCCAGCTCGGGATCTACCGCAGCGTCGTCGAGCAGCGCCCGGCGCGACGCTGGGGCGAGGCGGCGAGCGTGGCCTCGCGCGCCCTGCGGCTCGAGCTCGACAACCACGACCCGCGCCGCAAGCGCCACCGCGATGCCATCGAGGCCTCCCGCCTCGCGGGGGTCGCCGCATGAAGTCCGCCGACCCCGTCGTCATCTGCGCGGCCAACAACTGGGACGAGGTGAAGCTGGCCGACCGCCACATGGCCGAACGGCTGACCGCGCACGCGCCGGTGCTCTACGTCGACCCGCCGATCTCCCACCTGACCCGCTTCAACGCACCGGAGGTGGCGCCCTCGCTGAAGCGACCCAGGCTGCGCCGGATCGCGCCGGGCCTGACCCGCTACACGCCCCTCGTGCCGCCGAAGCCGATGACGCCGGCGATGCTGCCGCTGACCAACCGGATCGCGCGGCGGCAGTTGCGCCGCGCGCTGCACCGGAGCGGCGCCGAGCGCGCCCAGGCGGTGATCTCGACCTGGCTGTTCGTCGACGCCTACGGCGTCTGCGGGGAGCGCGTGCGCGCCTACTGGTGGCGCGACGACCCGGTGGCCGCGGCGCCGCTCTGGCGGCGCCCGGCGGAGCAGCTCGCGGCCGGCGACCGCCGGCTCACCGAGCGCTCCGACCTGGTCGTCTCGGTCAGCGAGGGGGTGGCCGAGGACCTGCGCGCTCGGGGCGTGGAGGCCGCCTACCTGCCGAACGGCTGCGACGCGGACTTCTACGCCGCGGTCGACGACGCCCCGGACCCGCCCGACGTCGACCTTCCGCGGCCGGTCGCCGGCTTCGTCGGACACCTCAACGCCCGCACCGACCTCGCCCTGCTGGAGTCGGTCGTCGCCGCGGGGGCCTCGCTGCTGCTTGTCGGCCCGCGCGACCCGTCCTTCGAGCCGGATCGCCTCGAGGCGCTGCTCACGAGACCGAACGTCTTCCATGCCGGCCCGAAGCGCTTCGAGCACCTGCTGCCCTACCTGAAGGCGATCGACGTCGGCCTCGTCCCCTACGCCGACAACCGGTTCAACCGCAACAGCTTCCCGCTGAAGACGCTCGAGTACCTCGCCGCCGGCAGGCCGGCGGTCTCGACGCCGCTGCCCGCCGTGCGCTCGCTGCGCACCGAGCTGGTCTCGCTGGCCGAGGGCCCGGCCGACTTCGCCGCCGCGACGATGCGCGAGGCGGCGAGGCCGCGCGAGGCTGCCCTGCTCGCCGCGCGCCGCGAGTTCGCCGCCGGGCACAGCTGGGAGGCGCGGGCCGAGCTGCTCGCCGAGCTGCTCTCGCTGGGCGCCCGCTCGAACGGGCGGCGGGCGGGTGCCGGGCATGCCTGACTCCCCGCCGCCGTCGGAGCAGCCGAACGAGCAGCTCGGCGCCCGCGCGCGCCGGGGGATGGCCTGGAGCCTGTTCAACAGCGGCACCGCCCGCCTGCTCAACGTGGCAGCCGGGATGGTCATCGCCCGGGTGGTGACCCCGGACGAGTTCGGCTCCTATACCGCCGCCCTGCTGGTGATGACGATCGTGCTCAGCATGAACGAGGCCGGGCTCAGCGTCGCCGTGATCCGCTGGCAGCGGGCGGTCGAGCGGATCGCCCCGACGGCGATCAGCTGCTCCTTCGCCAGCAGCGCCGTCTGGTTCGCCCTGATGTTCCTCGGCGCCCCGCTGATCGCCTCGCTGCTGAACGCCCCGGAGGCGACCGGGCCGATCCGCGTGCTCTCCTTCGGCATCCTCCTCGACGGGATATCGACGATTCCCAACGCGCTGCTGATGCGCGCCTTCCAGCAGCGCAGGCGGGCGATCGCGCAGCTCGTCGGCTTCCTCGTCGGCTCGCCGATCGGGATCCTGCTCGCGGTGAACCACGGCGCGCTCGGGCTCGCCACCGGCCTCACGATCTCCAACGGCGTCGCGACCGCGATCATCCTCTGGCTCGCCCCCGAACGCCCGCGACCCGGCTGGGACCGGAAGACCGCGCTGGAGCTCCTCCGCGTCGGACTGCCCCCGGCGCTGACCAGCGTGCTGCTGCTGGCGATCGTCAACGTCGACTCGGTCGTCGTCAGCCGCGTGCTCGGGGTCGGCGCCCTCGGCTTCTACGCGCTCGCCTTCAACGTCGCCAACTGGCCCTGGAACCTGCTCTCGATCTCGATCCGCCAGGTCTCGCTGCCGGCCTTCTCGCGCCTCGCCGGCGACGGGCCCGAGCTCGAGCGGGCGTTCGCCCGCAGCCTCACGCTGGCCGGCGGCGTCGCCGTCCTGGGCGGGGTCCTGATCGCCGCCTTCGCGACCCCCCTGGTCGGCGTCCTCTACGGCGAGAGGTGGCTGCCCGCCGTCGTCGCCCTGCAGTGGCTGGCGCTGCTCGGAGCGCTGCGCGTCGTGCTCGAGCTCTGCTACGACCTGCTGATCGCGGTGGGACGGGCCGGGGCCCTGGTGCGGGTGCAGCTGGCCTGGCTGGCGGCGCTCGCCGTGGGCCTGCCGATCGCCGCCCGGCTCGGTGGGATCGAGGGGGTGGCGATCGGCCAGGGGGCGATCGCGGCGGCGCTCGTGCTGCCGCTCAACGCCCGCCTGCTGGCCCGGTCGGGGATCCACCTCGGCAGCTTCGCGCGCGCGCTGCGCCCGGTGGTAGCCGCCGCGGCGGCGGGCGTGGCCGTCGCCGCGGCGGCGCTGGCGGTCGGCGCGTCGTGGTGGCCGACGCTGGTCGCCGGAGGCCTGCTCGTGACCGCCGCCTACGCGGCGGCGTTCCTCGCCGCGGGCCGCGGGCGCGAGGCGTTGCGCTGGGCCCGGGGGCCCGGCGACCCCGGCTTGACGCAGAGGAACACGTCCTCCTCGCCGAACGCCTCGTCGCCCTCGCGGCGCAAGCCGAAGCGGGCGACGGAGGAGCTGTCGCAGGCATCGACGTAGCGCTCGCGGCGGACCTCGAAGCCGGCCCCGGCGAGCCGGTCGGCGTAGTCGCGGCCGTAGAGGCGCAGGTGGTCGGCCTGGCCGAAGCGGCGGTGGCGCTCCGCGGGTGTGGTCGCCGCCGGGTCTTCCAGCGTCGTCGCCCGCCGGCCGTCGACCGGGCACATCAGGATCGCCCAGCCGCCGGGCGCGAGCACCCGGTGGATCTCGGCGAGCGCGCGGCGGTCGTCGGCGACGTGCTCGAGCACGTGATTGCAGATCAGGAAGTCGAAGCTCCCCTCCGCGAACGGCAGCTCCATCACGTCGAGCTCGCGGTCGGCGAGCGGCGAATCCAGGTCGCCGCTCAGGTAGCGCAGACCCGGCAGCCGCGAGAGCCGCTGCTGGAGCGCGTACTCGGGCGCGATGTGGAGCAGCGACCCGGGGCGCTCGAAGAGGTCGGTCTCGCGCTCGAGGAAGAGCCAGAGCACGCGGTGGCGCTCGAGCGATCCGCAGCGCGGGCATTTCGCCCGCTGCCGGCCGCGGTGCGGGAGGAAGCGGGCCGAGCTCGAGCCGCAGCACGGGCACTCGACCGCCTCTCCCCGGTAGCGGGCGCCGCGCAGGGCCCCGAGCAGGCGATGGCGGCGCGGTCCCGGCACCAGACCCAGCAGGGCCCGCTTCAGCCACGGGTCCTCGACCGCGCCGTGCGCGGCGCCGAAGCCCTCCCCGGACAGCTCCTCGGTCGCGGTGTGCGCGGGCCTCATGCAGGGTCAACGGCCGAGGGCGGCGCACGCTTTCGGAGCGCCGCGACAACCGCAAGTCGAGCCCGTCCGCATGCGTTGACCAGGGTGATGGATCGACGCCTTCTCGTCATCTCGCCGGTCCGCAACGAGACCGGGCATCTGGAGCGCGTGGCACGCGCGGTCGCCGCGCAGACCCGCACGCCGGATCGCTGGCTGATCGTCGACGACCACTCGACCGACGACACCCACGCCCTCGCGACCCGCCTCGCGCGCGAGATCCCTTTCATCACGCCGCTGCGCGCGCCCGCGCACCCGCCGCTCGCCGACCCGCGCGACCGGCTCGCCTCCGCGGCGGCGCCGCGCACCTTCAACTTCGGCCTGGCGAGCGCCGGCTGGCGCGACTACACGCACATCGCCAAGCTCGACGGCGACATGGAGCTGCCGACCGGCTACTTCGAGCGCATCCTCGCCGAGTTCGCCTCCGACCCGCGGCTCGGCATGGCGGGCGGCCTGCGGCGCGAGCTCGTGCGCGGCAGGTGGCGGCTCGAGCGCGTGCCCGGCGAGCATCACGTCAACGGCGCGCTCAAGTGCTACTCGCGCGAGTGCCTGGAGGCGATCGGCGGGATCGAGGAGCGGCTCAGCTGGGACGTCATCGACGAGACGACCGCCCGCATGCGCGGCTTCCGCACCCGCACCTTCGCCGACCTCGTGGCGATCCACCACCGTCCCTGGGCGAGCGCCGACGGCACCCTGCGCGGCCGCGCGCGCTACGGCGCGTCCGCCTACATCGCGCGCTTCCCGGCCTACTGGGTGACGGCGCGCTCGTTGAAGGTGGCGGCGTCGAGGCCGCTCGGCCTCTCCGGCCTGGCATTCCTCTACGGCTACGTCAGGGCCGCGTCGCGGCGCACCCCGCGGGTCGAGGACGAGGAGTTCCGGCGCACCGTGCGGCGCGAGCTGCGCGGCCGCATCCGCGCCAAGCTGCCGCTGGCCACGCGCGCGGCGACGGGCTGATGTGCGGGATCGCGGGCCAGGCGCGGGCCGGCGGCGGGGCCGTCGCCGAGCAGACGATCGCCGCGATGTGCGCCGCCCAGGAGCACCGCGGGCCCGACCAGCGCGGCCTGCGCCTGGACGACGGCGTCGGCCTCGGCATCCAGCGCCTCCGGGTGATCGACCTGGCGACCGGCGACCAGCCGGTGAGCAACGAGGACGGAACTGTCACGGTCGTGCTCAACGGCGAGATCTACAACTACGCCGAGCTGCGCCGCGAGCTCGCCGGCCGCGGCCACCGGCTGGCGACGCGGGGCGACACCGAGGTGATCGCGCACCTCTACGAGGAGCTCGGCGTCGAGTGCATCGCGCGCCTGCACGGGATGTTCGCCTTCGCCCTCTGGGACAGCCGGCGGCGGCGCCTGCTGCTCGCCCGCGACCGGATCGGCAAGAAGCCGCTCTTCTACAACCTGCGCGACGGCGCGCTCAGCTTCGCCTCCGAGCTGCCGGCGCTGCTCCAGGACCCCGAGGTCCCGCGCGGGATCTGCCCGCAGGCGCTCGACGCCTACCTCGCCTACGGGTACGTCCCGGCCCCGCGCAGCATCTTCGGGGGCGTCGCCAAGCTGCCCCCGGCGCACCGCCTCGTCTACGCGGACGGGACGGCGACGATCGAGCGCTACTGGCGGCTCGACTACGCGGCCAAGCAGCGCTTCGCCGGCGAGCGCGAGCTGCACGAGGAGATCCGCTCCTCGCTGCGCGCGGCGGTGCGGCGGCGGATGGTCGCCGACGTCCCGGTCGGCGCCTTCCTCTCCGGTGGGATCGACTCCTCGGCGGTCGTCGCGGCGATGGCCGAACAGTCCTCCCAACCGGTGAAGACGTTCTCGATCGGGTTCGCCGACGAGCGTTTCGACGAGCTGCCGCGGGCGCGGCTGGTCGCCGAGCGCTTCGCCACCGAGCACCACGAGCTCGTCGTCGAGCCCGACGCGGTCGAGATGCTTCCGAAGCTTGCTCGCCACTACGGAGAGCCGTTCGGCGACCACTCGGCGCTGCCCTGCTTCCACCTCGCCCAGCTCGCCCGCGAGCACGTCGCGGTCGCGCTCAACGGCGACGGCGGAGACGAGAGCTTCGCGGGCTACCAGCGCTACAGCTCGAACATCCTGGCGGCGCGGCTCGAAGTTCTGCCGGCGGGGCTGCGCGACGCGCTCGGCGCGGCGGCCGGGCTGCTGGGCCGCCCGCCGGACCCGCGGGCCCTGCGCAGCCGCGTGCGGCGCTTCGCCGGCCGCCTCGGCGGCGACCGGCAGAGTCGCTACCTCGATCAGGTCGGCGTCTTCGGCGCGAGCGAGCGGGCCGCCCTCTACACGCCGGAGCTCGCCGCCGAGATGGCGCCTTCGGCGGCCGCGGAGGCTCTGCTCGGCCCCTGGCGCGAAGCCAGCGGCCACGAGCTGCTCGACCAGCTGCTCGAGGTCGACGCGACCGTCTACCTGCCCGGTGACCTGCTGACCAAGATCGACATCGCGACGATGGCCTTCTCGCTCGAGGCGCGCTCGCCGCTGCTCGACCACGAGCTGATGGAGCTCGCCGCGTCGCTGCCGACGGCCCAGAAGGCGCGCGGCGCGCGGCGCAAGATCGGCCTGCGCGGCGCCCTGCGCGGCTGGCTGCCCGACGAGGTGCTCGACGGCCCGAAGCGCGGCTTCGAGCTGCCCGTCGACCGCTGGCTGCGCGGTGACCTCGCGCCCTTCGCGCGCGAGGTGCTGCTCGACCGCGAGAGCGTCGAGCGCGGCTGGCTGCGACCCGAGGGGGTCGAGGCGCTGCTCGACCGGCACCGCGCGGGCGAGGACCACGGCCGCCGGCTCTGGGCGCTGTTGACGCTCGAGCTCTGGGCGCGGGCGGCGACCGACCGCGCGACGCCCCCGGCGGAGGCGGTGGTGGCATGAACGCGACCGCCGTGACGATCGACCCGATCGCGGATCCGGCCTGGCGGCGGCTGATCGAGCGCAGTCCCGCGGCGGAAGCCTTCCACCACCCGCTGTGGCTGGAGCTGCTGCGTGCCCAGTACGGCTATGAGCTCGAGGCCTGCTGCGTGGGGAACGGGGGCGGCATCGAAGCCGGGATCCCGGTCGCGCGGGTGGAGAGCCGGCTGACCGGAAGGCGGCTCGTGTCGATCCCCTTCTCCGACGTCTGCGCACCCGTCGCCGCCCCTGACGCCGATCCGGCGATCGTCGGCGCGCTCGGCCGCGCGCTCGCCGAGCGGGCGGCCGGCAGCGGCCTCGAGCTGACCGTCCACGCGCCGCTCCCCGGCGCTCCGGGGGCGCACGTCCGGCCCAGCTTCTACCGCCACCTGCTGCCGCTGGCGGCGGATCCGGCGGAGGTCGAGCAGCGCTTCTCGAAGTCGCAGATCAGGCGCGGCGTCAAGAAGGCGCGGCGCGAAGGGCTCCGGGTCGAGCGCCGAACCGACGTGGCGGCGCTCGACGCCTTCTACGCCCTGCACCTGCAGACCCGCCGTCGGCAGGGCGTGCCGACGCAGCCGAAGCGCTTCATCCGCCGCTTCGAGCGGCTCTTCGAGCGGGGCCTCGGCTTCGTGATGCTCGTCCTCGACGACGGCGAGCCGATCGCCGCCGCCGTCTTCCTCACCTTCAAGGGGACGGTCACCTACAAGTACGGCGCCTCGGACTCGCGCAGCCTCTCCAAGCGGCCGAACAACCTGCTGTTCGCCGAGGCGATCCGCTGGGCCTGCGAATCCGGCTACGAGACGCTCGACTTCGGGCGCACCGACCTCGGCAACGACGGCCTGCGCGCCTTCAAGCGCGCCTGGGGCGCCGAGGAGGTCGAGCTCGCCTACACCTACCTGGCGCAGCGGCCGCCCGAGCCGGAGGCGGGCCTGCGCGACCGCGTCCTCGGCGCCACGATCAGCCACTCCCCCGCCTTCGTCGGCCGCCTGATCGGCGAGGCGCTCTACCGCCACGCGGGCTGAGGCGATGGCGGAGCGCCCCGACCTCTCGGTGATCACGGTCACCCACAACGGCCGCGAGATGGCGCTGCGCACGCTGCGCTCGGCACTCGGCGCGACCGGCGCGGCCTCTGCCGAGTGGCTCGTCGTCGACGCGGGCTCCGCCGACGGGACCCCGGACGCGATCGAGCGCGAGCTCCGCGAGGTGCGGGTGCTGCGCCGCGACAACCGCGGCTTCGCCGCCTCCAACAACGTCGCCCTGGCGCAGGCGCGAGGACGCTACGTGCTGCTGCTCAACCCTGACGTCGAGATCCGCTCGGGGAGCCTGGCGGAGCTCGTCGCGGCGATGGACGCGCGGCCTGGGCTCGGCCTCGCCAGCGTCGTGCAGCGTGGCCCGGACGGCGGGCTGCAGCCCTCGATCCGCCGCTTCCCCTCCCCCCTTCGCAGCCTCGGCGAGGCGCTCTTCGCCGCCCACTGGCCGGCGCTGCGCACGCTGCAGGAGCTCGAGACCCGGCCGGCGCCGTACGAGCGCGAGCACGAGGTCGACTGGCTGGTCGGCGCCTTCCTGATCGCCCGCCGGGAGGCGGTGCGGGCGGTCGGGCCGCTCGACGAGCGCTTCTTTCTCTACTCGGAGGAGATCGACTGGTGCTATCGCTTCCGGCTCGCCGGCTGGCCGGTCGCGCACCTGCCGCAGATGACCGTCACCCACCACTGCGGCGGCCGCTCGCACGGCGACCTGATGGCGCAGCTGAGCCACTCGCGACTGCTGTTCGCCGAGAAGCACTACGGGCCGGCGCGGGCGCTCGGCATCCGGGCCGCGCTGGCGCTGGGGCACGCGATCCGGATCGCGGTCTTCGGCGTCGCCGCGGCGGTGAGCGCGGCCCAGCGCGAGCGGGTGCGCGACGAGTGGGCCGGGCTGCGCGTGATCGCCGGGCGCTCGGCGCCGCCGCTCGGCCCCCCGGCGGACGCGCCCGTCGCCCCGAGGTCGCACCCGGGGGCCGCAAGTCCCGCCGGCGACCGCACGTTGACTGGTTGAGCGCAATGGAGTCCGCGTCCGCCGACAGGCACACCCCGGCTGCGCGCCAGGCCGAGAGGCCCGCGGCGCCGGCGGCGACGACCGCCGGGCGGGCGACCGAGCTGGCGATCCGGGTCCTCGACCTGCTCGCCTCCTGCCTGCTGCTCCTCGTGCTGGCACCCCTCTTCGCCGCCCTCGCGGTGGCGATCCGGGCCGACTCCAGCGGCTCGCCGATCTTCCGCCAGCGCCGCTGCGGCAGGGGCATGCGCGAGTTCACCGTGTTCAAGTTCCGCACGATGCGCTGCGACACCGCGCCCGACGCGCACCGCTCCTACGTGCTCGACGTGATCAACGACCAGGACGCCGCGGACAGGCGGGACGAGGGCCTGCAGAAGCTGGAAGACGACCCCAGGGTGACCCGGGTCGGGGTCTTCCTGCGGCGCTTCAGCCTCGACGAGCTGCCGCAGCTCTGGAACGTCGTCCGCGGCGAGATGACGCTGGTCGGGCCGCGCCCGCCGATCCCGTACGAGGTCGACTTCTACCCGCCGCACTGGCTGCGCCGCCTCTCCGTCAGGCCCGGCCTCACCGGCCTCTGGCAGGTGAGCGGCCGCAACGAGCTCAACTACCGCGAGATGGTCGACCTCGACCTCGAGTACGTCGACCGCCGCTCCCTCTGGCTCAACGTCAGGATCCTCGCCCGCACGGTCAAGGTGGTGCTGACCGGCCGCGGTGCCGTGTGACTGGTCCCTTTTTCATTCGTAATACCGTCCCCACGGGTCGCCGTCGCGGGCCCATCTTGCAAGCCGGCGGCGCGCTCGCGCGTTGATCGGGAGTGCGAGCGGACTTCGACGAGCGCCACTACCTCGAGGAGCGCTACCGGAAGACGGCGGGCGGGCGGCGCTCGCTGCCTCTGAGCGCGTACTACGCGGTCAAGCCGCTGCTGCCGCGGCGGCTGCAGCTCGCGATGCGGCGGCGCTACGCCAAGCGGCAGGCGCGGGTCGAGTTCCCGCGCTGGCCGGTCGAGCCGCTGCTGGTCGAGCGGCGGCGCGCGGAGCTGGGGGCCGAGCTGGAGCGGCGCGGAGTCGCGCGGCTGCCGACGGTCGCCGACTGGCCGGGAGGCAGGCGCTTCGCGGCGATCCTCACCCACGACGTCGAGGGCCCGGCCGGGGTGGCCAACGTGCGCAGGATCATCGAGATCGAGCGCCGCCACGGCTTCGTCTCCTCCTGGAACTTCGTCGCCGAGTGGTACCCGATCCCCGACGGCCTGCTCGACGAGGTCCGCGCCGCCGGCTGCGAGGTGGGACTGCACGGAATCAAGCACGACTGCAGGCTGTTCGAGAGCCGCGCGCGATTCGAGTCCGAGCTGCCGGCGATCCACCGCTACCTGGCCGAGTGGGATGCGGTCGGCTTCCGCTCGCCCGCCACCCATCGCAACCCCGACTGGATGCCGGAGCTGGGCTGCCTCTACGACACCTCGTTCCCCGACACCGACCCGTTCGAGCCGCAGCCCGGCGGCTGCTGCTCGATCCTCCCCTTCTTCCTCGGCGAGATGGTCGAGTTGCCGATCACGCTGGTCCAGGACCACACGATGTGGGAGATCCTGCGCCGGGACTCGATCGACCTGTGGACGCGGAAGTGCGACTGGCTGATCGAGAACGGCGGCCTGATCAACCCGATCGTCCATCCCGACTACCTCGACACGACGGCCCGCCTGCGCATGTACGAGGAATTCCTCGAATACCTGGCGGCAGAGCTGGACGAGCACCGGGGGTGGCACGCGCTGCCCCGCGAGGTCGCCGGGTGGTGGCGCACCCGTGCCGGCCTGCGTTGCGTCGAGGACGGCGAAGAAGCGCGCGTCGTCGGCGACGGCGCGGAGCGCGCGGCGCTCGCCTGGGCGCGCCGCGAGAGCGCCGAAGCGGCCGTCGAGGTCGAGCCGGCGAAGGCGCCTGCCTGAGATGTCCGGCGGGCGCGTCCTCATCCTGCTCCAGAACGAGCCGCTCCCCTCGGACCGCCACGTCTGGAACCAAGCGACCGCGCTGACCCGGGCGGGCTACGAGGTGACCGCGATCTGCCCGATGGGCGAGAGCCGCGATCGGGAGGCCTTCGAGCGGATCGACGGCGTCGAGATCCACCGCTATCGGGTCCGCGGTGGCGGTGAGGGCGCCGCCGGCTACGCGTTCGAGTACCTCGCGGCGCTGTGGAGCATGCGCCGGCTCGCCCGGCGGCTCGCCCGCGAGCGACCCTTCGACCTCGTCCACGCCTGCAGCCCCCCCGACTTCCTGCTGCTGGCGGCGCTGCCGCTGCGCCGCCGCGGCGCCCGCTTCGTCTTCGACCACCACGACCTCACGCCCGAGCTCTACCTGACCCGCTTCGGCGGCGGCCTGCTGCACAGGCTGACCCTGGCCGCCGAGCAGGTCGCCTTCCGCAGCGCCGACGTCGTGCTCTCGGTCAACGACTCCTACCGCCGGGTGGCGATCGAGCGCGGCCGGCGCGATCCCGGCGACGTCGCGGTCGTGCGCACCGGTCCCGACCTGAGCAGGTTCGCGCCGAGCGAGCCCGACCCCTCGCTGAAGCGCGGCAAGCGCTTCCTGCTCAGCTACGTCGGGGTGATGGGCCCGCAGGACGGGGTCGACGAAGCGCTGCTGGCGCTGGCGGAGCTGCACTCGCGCAGGCGGGACTGGCACGCGACCTTCATGGGCGACGGCGACGTGCTCGACGAGATGCGGACGCTCGCCGCGGACCTCGGCCTCGCCGACTGCGTCGAGTTCACGGGCTGGGTCGAGCACGAGACGATCGGCCGGGTGCTCTCCAGCTCCGACGTCTGCCTCGCCCCCGACCCCAGCAACCCGCTCAACGACGTCTCCTCGATGGTGAAGCTCTCCGAGTACATGGCGATGTCGCGGCCGATGGTCTCCTTCGACATCGCCGAGTCGCGCTTCGGCGCCGGCGACTCGGCCGTATTCGTCGCACCCGGCGACCACGCGGGGTTCGCCGCGGCCCTCTCCGCGCTGCTCGACGACCCCGACCGTCGCGCCGCGATGGGCGCCGCGGGCCGCAGGCGGGTGGAGGACGTGCTCGCCTGGGAGCACCAGGAGCGCTCGCTGCTCGCCGCCTACTCGCGGGCGCTGGCGATGGGGCCGGCGCGGCCGAGCCGGCGGGAGATCCTGCAGGAGCTGCTGACCACGCCGGCCCCGAGCTGACCTCAGGGATGTCGAGGCGCAGCAATGCACCCCATCCGCTCCAGCGCGAGAACCACAGGGCCGATCCTCCGCGGCGCGCTCCTCGTCGCGATCGTGCTCGCCGGCCTGCCGCCCCCCGTCGAAGCGAAGCCGTCGTTTCGGCTCGCCCTCGACAGCCGGATCGTCGCGCCGCTCATCCCGCGCGATCGGCGCCCGCACCGCGGACGGCGCGACAGCGACAGGGACGGCCTCTCGAACTGGACCGAGAGGCACCGCACGCGGACGAACCCGCGCCGCCGCGACACCGATGGCGACGGCCTCTCGGACTGGACCGAGGTCAGGCGCACCGGGACCGACCCGCGCCGCCGCGACACCGACCGCGACGGCCTCTCGGATTGGGTCGAGCTGAGGCGGACGCACACGAACCCGCGCCGGGCCGACAGCGACGGCGACGGCGCCAATGACGGCGAGGAGCTCCGGGCCGGCTCGGACCCCCGCGACCCGTCCAGCCTGCCGGCCGCCCCGGACCGGCTGTCTCCACCGCCTCCCGTCGCCACTCCACCCCCACCGCCCGAGTGGGAACCCGGGAGCGAGGAAGCCGAGCCCCCCACGCCGCCACCGCCCGACACCACTCCCCCCTCCCTGCAGATCCTCTCCGGCCCCGACGGGCTGACCAACGACCCGACCCCCGGCTTCACGTTCAGCGCCGAGGCCGGGGCCGCGGTGGAGTGCTCGATCGACACCGGGACGCCGCAATTCGACCCCTGCTCGGGGGAAGGCGGCCACGGTTCCGCGGAACCGCTCGCCGACGGGGACTACGTCTTCCGGGTGCGGGCGACCGACGCGGCCGGGAACGTGGCCGTGGCGACGCGGGGGTTCACGCTCGACACCGCCGCCCCCGCGGTGCAGGTCGACTCGCTCTCGAAGTCCCTGCTGAAGGCCGGAGAGACGAGTGAACTCACCTGGCACGCGAACGAGGACGGAGAATTCGCGCTGCGGGTCGGGGGCGGGGATTGCGAGTCGGGGACCGTCGTCGCCTCGGGTACCTATGCCGGTCAGCCTGCCACCCACGTCTCCGAAGTCGATGCCTCCGACCTCGCCGAGGGGGACAACGCCTTGCGGCTGTGCGTGAGCGACGCGGCCGGGAACACCGGCCAGGCGACGGCGGCGGTCGCCAAGGACTCCACCCCGCCGCAGACGACGGTCGACGGCCATCCCTCCGGCCTCGCCAACAGCGCCACCGCCGAATTCCGGTTCAGCGCAGCCGACCCCGGCGGCTCGGGGGTGGGCTCGTTCCAGTGCCGCCTTGACGCAGGTGACTGGGAAGGCTGCGCCTCCCCCGCGCGGTACGCCGGACTCTCCGAGGGCGACCATGAATTCCAGGTGAGGGCGATCGATGAAGCCGGCAACGTCGACCCCTCCCCCGCCTCCTTCGCCTGGACGGTGGACACCACTCCCCCCTCCCTGCAGATCCTCTCCGGCCCCGACGGGCTGACCAACGACCCGACCCCCGGCTTCACGTTCAGCGCCGAGGCCGGGGCCTCGCTGGAGTGCTCGATCGACACCGGGACGCCGCAATTCGGCCCCTGCTCGGGGGAAGGCGGCCACGGTTCCGCGGAACCGCTCGCCGACGGGGACTACGTCTTCCGGGTGCGGGCGACCGACGCGGCCGGGAACGTGGCCGTGGCGACGCGGGGGTTCACGCTCGACACCGCCGGCCCCGACGCGCCGGTGCTGAGCGCGACGCTCCCCGCCTCGCCGGCGAACGACAACGGGCCGAGCGTCCTCGGCGCCGCCCCGGCGGACACCACGGTGCGGCTGTATGTCGGGACCTGCTCGGGCTCGCCGCTGGCGACGGTCGCCGCCGCGGGGCTCGAAGCCGGGGTGACGGTCCCGGTCCCCGACGACTCGACGACGCTCTTCCGCGCGACGGCGACCACCGCGGCCGGGAACGCCTCGGGCTGCTCTGAACCGCTGGCCTATGTGGAGGACTCCACCCCGCCGCAGACGACGGTCGACGGCCATCCCTCCGGCCTCGCCAACAGCGCCACCGCCGAATTCCGGTTCAGCGCAGCCGACCCCGGCGGCTCGGGGGTGGGCTCGTTCCAGTGCCGCCTTGACGCAGGTGACTGGGAAGGCTGCGCCTCCCCCGCGCGGTACGCCGGACTCTCCGAGGGCGACCATGAATTCCAGGTGAGGGCGATCGACGCGGCCGGCAACGTCGACGACAGCCCGGCCGTCTTCGGCTGGCGGATCGACCTCACCGCACCCACCGTGGCGATCGACTCGCTCTCGAAGTCCCTACTGAAGGCCGGTCAGAGCAGCGAGGTCACCTGGCACGCGAACGAGGACGGCTCCTTCGAGCTGCGCGTCGGCGGGGCCGATTGCGCCTCGGGCGCCGTGATCGCCTCCGGCGAATACGACAACCAGCCTGCCACCCACGTCTCCGAAGTCGGCGCCTCCGACCTCGCCGAGGGGGACAACGCCCTGCGGCTGTGCGTGAGCGACGCGGCCGGGAACACCGGCCAGGGGGCGGTGGCGGTCGTCAAGGACACCACGGCGCCGCAGACTGCTATCAGCGCTCACCCGGACGCGGCCACCGCGGCCAGCGCGGCGACGTTCGCCTTTTCCGGCGACGACGGCGCGGGCTCCGGCGTCGCCTCGTTCAAGTGCCGACTCGACGGCGCCTCGTGGATCGCCTGCGGCTCACCGCGCGAATACGCCGGCCTCGGCGAGGGCGACCACCATTTCGAGGTCAAGGCGATCGACCTCGCCGGCAACGTCGACGGCACTCCGGACTCGTTCGACTGGACCGTCGACATGACCCCGCCGGCGGTCGAGATCCGCTCCGGCCCAATCGACCTGACCAACGACCCGACCCCGACCTTCGGCTTCGAATCCGAGCCCGGCGCGAGCTTCGAATGCTCGCTCGACCAGGGCGCGCCCTCCTTCGGCGCCTGCTCGGACCCGACCTCGCACACGCCCGCCGAACCGCTATCCGACGGCTCCTACGCATTCCGCGTGCGGGCGGCGGACGCGGCCGGAAACCAGGCCGCCGCGGCCCGCGAATTCGCGATCGACACGGGCGCTCCCGACACGCCCGAGCTGACCGCGGCCGTCCCCGCCTCCCCGGCGAACGACAACGCCCCGGTCGTCTTCGGCAGCGCGGTCGCCGGCGCCACGGTCGAACTCCACGACGGCGACGACTGCTCGAGCCCGCCGATCGCCATCGTCACCCCCGCCGAGCTCGAATCCGGCCACACGCTCTCCGTCCCCGACGACTCGGTCACCGTCCTCCACGCGACGGCAACCGTCGAAGGTCGGACCTCCGGCTGCTCGGAACCGCTCACCTACGTCGAGGACTCGACCGCACCCGAGACGACGATCCCCACCCATCCCCCGACGACCACGATGAGCACCTCGGCCAGCTTCTTCCCCGGCCCCGAGGAGCCGGGTGTGAGCTTCGAATGCAGCCTCGACGGCGCCGCCTACGCCGCCTGCGGCTCGCCTCGCTCCTACGCGAACCTCACGGTCGGCGCCCACACCTTCGCGGCGCGCGCCACCGACGCCGCCGGCAACGTCGACGAGACCCCGGCCGAATGGAGCTGGGCGATCGAAGCCCCACCCACGACCGCGCCCTCCGCCTGTGGGGAAGGCGGCGGCGTCGAAGCCCTCACCGCGGCCGCGATACGCGCCGCCGTCGAAACTGGCGAGGACGTCTGCGTCACCGCAGCCGTCGGCGACGTGAACCTCAGCGATCTCGGCGCCAGCCCGGTGACGGTCTCCACCGAAGGCGGCTCGATGGCCGCGGTCGACCTCGACTCGACCACCGACCTGACGATCAGCCGGGCACGCTTCACCTCGATCGAACTGCGGCACTCGGACCGCACCCACCTGTTCGACAACACGATCGGCGGCACGCGGTCCGATCGCACCTACGACCAGCTGATCTTCGCGCCAGAAGCGAGCGAGGACGTGGCGATCGAAGGAAACGACATCGGCTGGACGCTCGCCGACACCTCGGGCAACACGGGCTACGGCTGCCGCTGCTACGGCGACCTCGACAGGCTGCGCTTCGTCGGCAACCGGGTGCACGACATCGCCGCCGACGGCTTCCAGGGGGTCGGTGGAACCGACGTGACGATCGACCGCAACGAGATCGGGCCGGTCGGGCGAAACCCCGGCTCGGACGAGCACTCCGACAACATCCAGGTCACCGGCAACGACGCGAACCTGCGGATCACCGGCAACTGGCTGCACCACCAGGGCTACTTCGAGGGCGCCGTCAGCGCCAACTCCGGCTCGACCTACATCCACGGTGGCAGCGACGGCTCGCTCGTCTACGAAAACAACCTGATCGAAACCGCCCAGGGACGGACCGAGATCTGCGGCCTCGGAACCGGCGGCGACGAGCGCTCGAACCTGACGATCCGCCGCAACACGTGGATCGATGGCGGCCTCGCCTTCGACAACTTCCCGAGCTTCGAGTGGGACTGCAACAGCGGAACGGGCAACGTCGTCGAACGCAACATCGCGGTCGACGCCGACGGCGGCCTGCAGATGAGCGGCTCGCCCGCTGCGGCGAGCTTCGCCGCAAACCTCTGGGGAGAGCCGTCGCTCGTCACCCTCGACGCCTCCGGCGACTGCACCTCGGCCAACTGCAACCCGGCAGGCCAGGAACCGATCGGCTACCGCAAGCCCTCGGGCGTCAGCTGGTAGTTCGGTCATTCGTCCAATCCGACGGCCCCAGACTGGCGGGGCACGGAGCCGCGCCCGATCGGGGCGTAGATGCGCGGCCTCCCCCACAGCGGAAGAGCGCTCCGGTCGATCGGCGTCGTCGTCGCCCTCGCCGTCGCCGGGCTCGCCGCGTTCCAGTCTCCCGCGCTCGCCCGGTCCGCCCTGCGCTTCTCGGTCTCCGACCTCGTCCTCGCCCCGCGGACCCCGGAGCTCCGACTCCGCCACCACACGCGCACCTCCCGCCACCACACGCGCGGGGGCCGCCGCCACGCGCGGGGGCGTGGCAAGCTGAAGCGGGACCGCGACGGGGACGGACTGTCCAACCGGTTCGAGCGGCGCCGCAGCAGGACCAACCCCCGTCGCAGGGACACCGACCGCGACGGCCTCTCGGATTGGACCGAGGTGAGGCGGACGAAGACCAACCCGCGCCGCGCCGACACCGACGGCGACGGCTTCGGGGACCGCGAGGAGATCGTCGCCGGAACCGACCCGCTCGACCCGCTCAGCCATCCGGGCGCCGGAGACCGGCCCGGCGAGGATCCGCCGGCGGAAGGAGCCCCGGACCCCGATCCGCCGCCGCCCCCCGGGGAGCCCGAGTCGCCGGCGCCCGAAGACCCCGAGGGTGAGGAAGGCGAAGGGGAAGGGGGCGAAACGTCCCCGCCGCCCCCGCCGCCGGAGCCCGCGAGGGCGGTCTGGACGGCTCCCGGCGAAGCGCGTGTCGATACGCCGGTGACGCTGGACGGCACGGCCTCCACCGGTCAGGCGCCCGTGACCTGCGCGTGGTCGTTCGAGAACCAGAGCGGCAGCGTCGTCTACCAGGAACGCAGCGGCTGCGCGATCGAGTTCACCTTTGAATCGACGGGAACGAAATACGTCAGGCTGACCGTGAGGGACGGCCACGGGAGCTCGAACTCGAACAGGAAGTCGTTCGGGGTGGGCAGGGCGCCGCACAGCGAACCGCCGGAATCCGAACCGCCCACGGAAGAAACCGAACCGGAAGAACCGGAACCGGAAGAAGAAGGAGGCGAAGAAAGCGAACCGCCCCCGCCCCCCTCCGGCTCCTCCGGCTGTGTCGTCGGCGCGACGAACGCGACGACCGCCTCACAGGTGCGCTCAGCCGTGCAGGGCGGCCACGACGTCTGCGTGACCGCGAACGTCGGCGACGTGAACCTCAGCGATCTCGGCGCCAGCCCGGTGACGATCTCCACCGACGGTGGCTCGATGGGCGCGGTCGACCTCGACTCGACCACCGGCCTGACGATCGAGGGTGCCCGCTTCCGCTCGATCGAAATGCGCGGCTCGCACCGCACGAAGCTGCTCGGCGACACGATCGGCGGCACCCAGTCAAACCGCACCTACGACCAGCTGATCTTCATGCCCGAAACCAACAACGACGTGCGGATCGAAGGCAACGACATCGGCTGGACCAAGGCCGACAACTCGGGCAACACCGGCTACGGCTGCCGCTGCTACGGCAACCTCAACAGGCTGCGCTTCGTCGGCAACCGCGTGCACGACATCGCCGCCGACGGCTTCCAGGGGGTCGGCGGCGAAGACGTGCTGATCGACCGCAACGAGATCGGGCCGGTCGGGCGCAACCCCGGCTCCAGCGAGCACTCCGACAACATCCAGATCACCGGCAACGGGCCGAACCTGCGGATCACCGACAACTGGCTGCACCACCAGGGCTACTACGAAGGCAGCCCGACGGCCAACTCGGGCTCGACCTACATCCACGGCGGCAGCAACGGCTCTCTGCTCTACGAGAACAACCTGATCGAAACCGCGCAGGGCCGGACCGAGATCTGCGGGCTCGGCACCGGGGGCACCTCTCGCTCGAACATCACGATCCGCGACAACACCTGGGTCGAAGGCGGCCTCGCCTTCAACGGCTTCCCCGGCTTCGAGTGGGACTGCGACTCCGGCTCGGGCAACACCGTCGAACGCAATATCGCGGTCGACCCCGACGGCGGCTTCGCCCAGGACGGCTCGGCGTCGGCGGCGACCTTCTCCCAGAACATCTGGGGAGCTCCCGGCGCCGTCACCCTCGACGGCGCAGGCAACTGCGTCTCCTCGAACTGCACGACCGCCGGCGGCCAGCCGATCGGCTATCGCAAGCCCTCAGGCGTCAGCTGGTAGGGGACGAACCGGATCCGCCGGCGTTCGACCTCCTCCGCCGGCACTTCGACCGAGGCGGCGCACACGCACATCGCCGCCATGATGAAGAACAGGTAGGGCGCCTGGGGGAAGGTGAGGATGTCGTAGAGGGCGGTGGCGACGCCGAAGGCCAGGCAGCCGGCGCCGGCGGCGAGCGCCGGCGGGCCGCGCAGCGGGTTGTCGGAGCGCAGGACCGAGCGGACCACGAACAGCGGCGTGACGATCATCGCCAGGAAGGCGAGCAGGCCCAGCGCCCCGACCTGGAAGACCTCACCGAGATACTCGTTGTCGAAGATCCTGTAGGTGTCGGATTTCTGCGAGTCGAGCGTGCCGAAGCCGCGGCCCAGCATCGGGTGCGTCAACAGGTCGGGCACCACGGCCGGGTAGTCGGACGTGCGGCCCTTGGTCGAGGAGCGGCTGTCGGCGTGGCCGAACTCCTGCACCGAGCTGAACACTCCTGGAGCGATCGCCAGCGCGAGCGCCAGCGCGACGACCCCGAAGGGAGCCAGCCGCAGCAGCTGGCGCGGTCGCAGCGCGAACAGCGCCAGCAGGACGAAGGCCGGGATCACCGCCCCGGACTTGCGCTGGGTCACCAGGGCCCCCGCGATGACGATGCAGATCGCCGCGACCCAGAGCAGGCGGCGCCGCATGGTCGGCGCGACCGCCGCCAGGACGACGGCGAACGGCAGCGCCATGCTGAGGATCGAGGTGACCGAGAGCCCGTGCCTGGTCGGGCCGGTGATCGTCGGCCGCCCCCGGTTCCATTCGGGTTCGATTTCGGTCGGCGAGGGGTCGACTTCGGCGACGGGCGAGAAGACCTTCGCGGCCGTTTCGTAGAAGACGTTGTGCCCCGTCTGCTTCTCGTAGATCGTGCCGAGGGCGGTCAACGTCGCGAGGACGACGATCAGAACCATGAACGGCCGCAGCTCGGCGACCCGCAGTGTGAGGACGACCACCGCGAACAGCGCCGCCAACGCGAAGAGGACGGCCAGTTTCTTCTGCGCCGCCCCCCACTCGCCGAGGTTGGTGATCCGCTCGACGTTCACCGCGATGCTGGCGACGGCGACGAAGAGAAAGGAGAGGATGCCGGCCGCCCAACCGCGCGAGCGCAGCCGCACGAACCTCTCGCGGCGGCCGAACACCGCCCCCGCGACCCAGACCGCGACGATCAGGCCGACGAGGAAGCGGTCGAAGTCCGAGCTGAAGGGGAGGCTGACCTTCGGGTGAATCGAGTCGACCGGCAGCAGGAAGAGGGCGGCTAGGAAGCCGGCGATCAGCCACGGCAACGGCCTGCGGGTGCGCGGCCAGGCGTCGGCGCTCGGCGCGAAGTCGGCATGCGCGGCGTTCGCCTCCACCTCAACCAGCTCGCTCGCGCTCGCGACTGCCGCCGCGAGCCTTCGCGTCGCGCCGCCGGCCCTTGCGCCGGCCCGGCGATCCGTTCGAGCCGCGGCGTTCGACCTCGCTCAGCTCGCGCCAGCCGCGGGCGATCGTACGCGCCGGGATCAGCAGCATGCACCAGCCGCCGAGCACGACGAGGAACACGAGCGTCGCGATCTGCAGGTTGGCGCCCTTGTTGACGATCGCCCCGGTCGCCTTGCCGAGCTGGCGGATCTCGACCCGCTGCGAGCGCGGCGTGTGCTGCCGTTCCTGGATCCGGTCGATGTAGCCGCGCAGGGCGGCCGGCGCGGCGGCGGCGAGGGCGATCGCTTCGTCGCGCCCGGGCGCCTGCGCGAAGACGGAGACGATCGGCAGCGAGGGATTGTTCTCGAAGCGCAGCCGGTAGAGGGCGCCCTCGCCGATGATCTGCGAGCTGCGTTTCTCCGCCGTCGGCGCCTGCTGGACCTCCGGCAGGTTGAGTTCGTAGGGGCCCTGCGCCTCGATCGCGTCGAGGGGGAGCTTCGCTTCGCGGGCGATCAGCGCGACCGCAGCGGGGCTGGCGAGGAAGCGGGCGAATACGGTCGCCCGCGTGTCGAGCGATTCGAGGTCGTAGGAGAGGTCCGCGAAGGCCGAGTCCGGCGTGTCGACGAGGATCTGACTGGAGGCGGAGGCGAAGACGTTGGTGCGGGCCTGCAGCGAGGGTGGGAAGACGCCGACCCGGTAGACGCTGAGAAAGGCGGCGAACGCCGCGACCAGAGCCCCCAGGGCGACGAGGCGGCGACGGTTCCAGAGCGTCCTCAGGGTTCGCGCGAGCTCCACGCTCAGGTCTCCCGCGCCGCTTCGGGCTCAGCCGCGTGCCAGGCGGCGATCAGACGCGGGACGGCGAGGATCGCCGTGATGCAGAGCGCGAGCAGGACGACGAAGAGCAGCAGCGCGACCTTCTTCCCCAGGGCGTCGTCGACCGGAGCCGCCTTGGCCGGTCCGAGCACGCGGAACTCGACCCGCTGGCTCAGCGGCGTCCGTTGCTGGCGCTGAATCGACTTGACGACCCGGCTGATCGCCGCCGGCGCGGCCGCCGCGAGCCCGCGGGCCTCGTCGGTGGTGGGCGCGCGGGTCGCGATCGTGAGGATCGGCAGTTCGCCCGACTGGGTGATCGTTATCCCGTAGGGGTGGATTTCCAACGCTTCGCCGGTCGCGCCCGGGGCCTCGCCCGGCAGCGGCTGCGGCCCTGCCACGTCGATCTGCCGGGCCGGGATCCCGTTCGCCCTGGCGATCTGCGCGACGACGTCGCCGCCGGCGATGTAGCGGGCGAACACGCCGGCGCGGGCCGTCAGGCCGCTCAGGTCGCGGCGGGCGTTGGCGATCGGCGAGCGAGCCGAGTCGACGAGGATTTCGATCGACCCGCGCCCCTTCATGTGGACGCGCTGTGAGATCGACGGGGGGAACAGGGACAGCTGGTAGATCGCGAGGAGTGAGATGGCCGCGGAAGCGACAATCGAGATGGCGACGAGCAGGCGGCGGCGCCAGAGCTCTTTCAGGCTGAGAATCAGGTTCAAGTCGTCTCCAGGTTCGGCGCGCTGTCCGGCGTGCTTGCCGGTCGCGGTCTAAGAACGTGGGATCGGCGGGGGAACTTCCGCGCCCGGCCTGTCGAGGTCGGCCAGGTAGACGAGAACGGCATGGGCGCCGAGCTGCCCCGGCGAAGCCGCACCGACGGCCCGCCGCAGAGCCGCTTCGGTGTGCGGGTCGACGCTTAGCTCCACCGTCTGGGTGCACCGCTGACTGCCGGAGGGCCATCCGCCGTGGGCTGAAAGGGGGGCAAGACGCGGCTCGGACCCGCCGATTCGAGCGTAGTGGCGGAGGGCTTTGACCACCCCGGCCTCCAGATCGCCGCCGGCATGGGCTTCGATCGCGGTGCGCGCGAATTTGCCTAGTTCGACTTTCATGCCGGTTCCATACCCAGAACTACTAGGTGAACGCAAGATTTTCAGTCCTATGAACAAATTCGTCCTAAGTTCATCCGTTGATTCTCGGTACTTGAGGAGTCAGAGTGAAATTTGGACGAATGTCTGGCATTGACAATGGACCGATTGCCATCATGCTGCCAGGCTAGCTATTCCGCAAAGACCGTTAAGCAGTGATACCGGAGGGAAGCGTGACCAGTCGCCAATCGCAGTCGAGTCGACAGGGCCCGTCGGGCCTGTCGGGCGCCTCGGCGAGGAGGCTAAGCATGGGAGGCAGTCCGGACAAGGCGGACAGCCAGATCGTCCAAGACGCCGTGTCGCACGCCAAGGCGGGCGATCCGGAGGGACTTCACTTCCTCTATCTCCGCTACGCGCCCGACGTCCAGCGCTACGTGAACAGCGTCGTCCATGACCGTCATGAGGCCGAAGACATCACCCAGAGCGTCTTCGCAAAGCTGATCACCACGATCGGCAAGTACGAGCAGCGCGAGGTGCCGTTCACCGCCTGGATCCTGCGGGTGGCCCGCAACGCCGCACTCGATCACGTGCGGGCCAAGCGAGCGATACCGACCGAGGAGGTGAGGCTCGCCGACGCGGGGCAGGCGCAGATCAGCGTCGATCGCAGCCGTGCCCTGCGTGAGGCGCTCGACGACCTTCCCGATGACCAGCGCGAGGTGCTGGTGCTGCGGCACGTGATCGGCCTCTCGCCGACCGAGATCGCGCGGACGATCGGCAAGACGGAGAGCTCCGTGCACGGCCTGCACCATCGCGGACGCCGCAGCCTCAAGGCGAGCCTGACGGAGCTCGGCGCCGCCCCGGTCGTGGCCACTCCCTTCGCCTAGCCGAGGCGCCTAGGAGGCAGCGGCGCCTTCGTCGCCCTCCAGCTCGTCGAGCACCCGCTGGGTGATGCGACCGGCGTCGTACTCGGCGGCGTAATAGATGACCGCCTGGGAGACCAGGCGCGACAGCGACACGTCCTGCTTCCCGGCCTCCTCCTGGACGCGGTGCAGAAGGTCCTCGTCCAGCTCGACGCTCACCTCCGTCCCCTCGCGCTCGGGCCGCAGCGTCGTCGGCACCGACCATCCGGGCCTCTGCGCGGCGGCCTCGTTCAGATAGAAGCGGGTCGCCCGGACAAGGCGCCCCTTCGCCTCCTCCGAGCCGCGCGGTCGACCGCGCGCAAGCGCGTCCAGCGCGAAATCGCTCAGAGTCACCGTCAATGTGGGGCTCATCGACGCTTCAACTCCGCCGGCAGGCGTCATGCAGGTCCGCGCCTGCTCTCGTCACAGCGCTCCTCTCCACGCATCGGTGGCGTCACAACCGGCATAGTCATCATATAACGGCTGGAGCGCCAAACCTTCAGCCGTTTCGTCCCTTTTCCCCTCCCGCTCGACCGCTCGCTGCGGATTTTTCCCTCGGGACGGGATGCGACTCAATGCGCTTTCTTCAGCCGCGCGCGCTGCTCCTGGCGTTCGACCACCTGGGCGACGAGCTTGAGCACGTTGGAGTCGCCGCTCGCCTTGATGTGGCCGGTCTCCCAGGCGCGGCGGTAGCTCTTCAGCGTCCCCTTCTCGGCCAGCTCGTTGAACTGCGCGCGGTCGATCTGCACGAGCACGCGCTCGTCCTGCGCCAGGTCCTTCCTGATCTGCGGCCCGGGCACCTCCACGCGGTAGAGCTGGATGTCGCCGCGCCCTTTCAGCTCCAGGCCGAAGACGAGCTTCAATTTCTGCAGCGCGGGGACTTCGGCCTGGAATCGCTCGACGGCGGTGCGGATCAGGTCCGAGGTCGACGCCATGCGGCTAGATCTTGTGCCTCTGGAGGAGCTTCTTGCCGATGACCATGCGCTGGATCTCCGAGGTGCCCTCGCCGATCAGCAGCAACGGGGCGTCGCGGTAGAGGCGCTCGATCTCGTACTCCTTCGAGTAGCCGTAGCCGCCGTGGATGCGGAAGCTTTCTTCGACGCAGAACTTGCCCGTCTCCGAGGCGAGCAGCTTGGCCATCCCCGCCTCGAGGTCGGAGCGCTCGCCGGCGTCCTTCATCCGCGCCGCCTTGCGGGTGACGAGGCGGGCCGCCTCCAGCTGGGTCGCCATGTCGGCGAGCTTGAACTGGATCGCCTGGTGGGCGGCGATCGGCTTGCCGAAGGTCTTGCGTTCCTGGCTGTAGCGGAGCGCCAGCTCGAGCGCCCGCTGGCCGATGCCGACCCCGCGCGCGGCGACGTTGACGCGGCCGACCTCGAGCGCGTCCATCATCTGCACGAAGCCCTGGCCGACGCCCTCCTCCTCGCCGCCGAGCACGCGCTCGGGCGGGCATCTGTAGCCGTCGTAGACGAGCTCGGTCGACTCGACGCCCTTGTAGCCCATCTTCTTGATCTTCGGCGGCACGTTCAGGCCGGCGAAGTCGCCCTCGTTTACTTCCTTCCAGGGCTCCTTCTCGGTGATGAAGCAGGTCATCCCCTTGTAGGGCGGGTCGGCCTTCGGGTCGCTCTTCATCAGCACGAAGACGACGCCCGAGCCGAGCCCGTTGGTGACCCACATCTTCTGGCCGTTGAGCTCCCAACTGCCGTCGTCGCCCTTCTTCGCGGTCGCCTTGATCCCCTGCACGTCGGAGCCGACCTCGGGCTCCGAGAGCGAGAAGGCGGCGCGGATCTCGCCCGTCGCCATCTTCGGCAGGAAGTATTCCTTCTGCTCGTCGGTGCCGAACTTCATCAACAGGTAGGAGCCGATGAAGTGGGTGTTGACGACGCCGGAGATCGAGATCCAGCCGCGGCTGAGCTCTTCGACGATCATCGCGTAGGTCGTCAGGTCGAGCCCCATGCCGCCGTACTCCTCGGGGATCGTCACCCCGAACAGGCCGAGCTCCTTCATCTGCTCGACGATCGGCTCCGGGAAGGAGTCCTCGTGGTCGTACTTCTCGGCGTTGGGGATGATCTGCTCGTCGACGAACTGGCGCACCATCTCGGTGATGTCGCGCTGGATGTCGGTCTGCTCGGCGTACGCGGCGGTCTCTACGGCCATGGCTCCTGATCCGGTCGGTTGCGGGGGAGCCGAAGGATATCGGCGAGCGGGCTCAGGCCGAGAGCGGCAGGCGCTGCAGCCGGCTGAGGCGCTCGGCGAGCTGGTCGGCGCGGGCCGTGAAGTCGTCGATGTCGCCGGGCCCGGCGTCGTTTCCGGGCTCGCGGGACCGAGGCGGAGCCGCGGCCCTCCGCTTCTCCGTCGAGCCCGCCCGCGATACGACCGCGGCGCTCGCCCGCTCGGCCAGCTCCGCCGCCCGCTTCGCCTGCTCGGCGGCGTCGAGAGCGGCGGCGCCGACGGTCATCACCGCGGCCTCCGATGCCCTCGCCGTCGCCAGCGCCTCGTCGATCCGCTCGACCAGCTCGCCGAGCAGCGGCGGTCGGGCGCGTCGCGGCAGGGTCCAGTCCTCGGCGCTCGTGCGCGCGTCGTCGCTCATACGCTCAATTACGGCGGCGGAGCCGAAATCCCTGCGCCCACCCCCTCCGAGCGCCGTAGAGCTTTTCACCGCTATACGGGTAAAACCTCTACGGCGCCGGTGGATTAGATTTCGGCGCGACCGTCCCCGACCCGAGGAGCAGCTTGAGAAACCCCAGAGACTTCTTCCACCCGCTGGCGATCGGCGCGCCGGAGCCGCTGAGCGAGATCCCGGTCAAGCCCTCGCGGATGATCCACTTCCTCGACTTCTCGAACGAGAAGATGGTCGCCAAGGCGGCCGACATCGCCAAGCAGACCGACATCCTGCTCGGCAACCTCGAGGACGCGATCCCGGTCGACCGCAAGGAGGCGGCGCGGGCCGGCCTGATCAAGGCCGCGAAGGAGTCGGACTTCGGCCAGACGGCGCTGTGGACGCGGGTCAACTCGCTGGAGAGCCCCTGGGTGCTCGACGACCTGACGACGCTGATCGGCGAGATCGGCGACAAGCTCGAGGTCGTGATGGTGCCCAAGGTCGAGGGCGCCTGGGACATCCACTACGTCGACCGCCTGCTCGCCCAGCTCGAGGCGAAGGCGGGGCTCGAGCGGCCGATCCTGATCCACGCGATCCTCGAGACCGCGCAGGGCGTGGTCAACCTCGAGCAGATCGCCTGCGCCAGCCCGCGCATGCAGGGGATGAGCTTCGGCCCCGCCGACCTCGCCGCCTCACGGCGGATGAAGACGACGCGGGTCGGCGGCGGCCATCCCGGCTACCGCTCGATGGAGGACCCGGCCGACCCCGAGAACCCCGAGGCCGACCGCGTAACCGCCCAGCAGGACCCCTGGCACTACTCGATCGCGCGCATGGTCGACGCCTGCGCCTCCACCGGCATCCTGCCCTTCTACGGCCCCTTCGGCGACATCAAGGACACGGCCGGCTGCGAGACCCAGTTCCGCGCCGCCTTCCTGCTCGGCTGCGTCGGCGCCTGGTCGCTGCACCCGGTGCAGATCGGGATCGCGAAGAAGGTCTTCAGCCCGCCCCAGGACGAGGTCAAGTTCGCCAAGAAAGTGCTGGAGGCGATCCCCGACGGCCGCGGCGTGCACATGATCGACGGCAAGATGCAGGACGACGCCACCTGGAAGCAGTGCAAGGTGATGGTCGAGCTGGCCGAAATGCTCGCCGCCAAGGACCCGGAGCTGGCCGAGGCCTACGGGCTGTAGAACCAGAAGGAGACCCCGAGGCGGTCGACCGATTCGAGGCCCGGTCGGCTCCACAGGTCGTCCAGCGCCGAACCGAGGTCCGGCTGGTGGGAGGCCCACCAGGCCGGCAGGACGATCTCGACGTCGGCTCCTCCCAGGAGATAGGCAGCCAGCATGTACTGCTCGGAGTAGTAGTCCTCGGCGACGTCCGGTGGATAGTCGTCCGGCAGGTAGACGTCGTGCAGGCCCACCAGCACGCCCGCGGGGAGGCTGGGCAGCACATCGAGGAAGAAGACCGCGACGTCGCTGTTCATGAAGACCCGGTGCGAGCCGTCGAAGAAGAGAAGGTCTCCGGCGCGCAGCTCGTCGAAGAGCGCCGGATCGGCCGTCTCCAGCGGCCGGCGGATCGCCGTGTCGCAGAGCTCGTCCACCTCCGCCCGCGGGTGCGGGTCGATCGAGACGATGCGGGTGTCGAGGCCTCCGTCCCGCCGCGCCCGGGCGACGAACCTGGTCGAGTTGCCGGAGCCGATCTCGAAGTACCGCGACGGCCGTCGGTCGCGCATCAACCCGTATAGGCAGGCTCCGTCGAGGCCGGAGATCATTCCGTTCAGCCACGAGGGCTCGCGTGGATCCGAGGCCCGGGCCTCAATCGCCGCGAGCTCGTCCGCGTAGCGCGCGACGGCCTCGAGCGTCGGGCCGTAGTTCGAGCGCTGCGACCGGATCAGGGCGTCCAACGGCGCATTCGCCGGACGCCCGTGTCCGTAGCGCGGCGCGCTTTCGACGCTCGGCGGATAGTCGAGATCGACGTGATGACCGCCGGCGAGCCGGCCCAGCGCTCGGATCGCCCGGCCGGCCGCCTCGACCTTCAGATCGCCGAGTCGGCCCACACCGATCGCGCCTAGACGCCGAGGCGCCGCTCCAGGTCGGCGAGCTGCTCGTGCAGCTCCTCGGGCAGGTGCTCGCCGAAGCGGGCGAAGTGCTGGTGGATCGCCGGCAGCTCGACCTTCCACTCGGCCGGGTCGACGGCGAGCAGCTCTTCGACTTCCGCGGTGGAGATCTCCAGCCCCTCGGTGTTGAGGTCGCCGGCCTTCGGCACCAGGCCGATCGGGGTCTCCTCGGCCCCGACCTCGCCGGCGCAGCGGCGGAAGATCCACTCCAGCACGCGGCTGTTCTCGCCGAAGCCGGGCCAGATGAAGTTCCCCTCGTCGTCCTTGCGGAACCAGTTGACGTAGTAGATCCGCGGCAGCTTCGCGCCCTCCCTGGCGCCGGTCTTCAGCCAGTGGCCGAAGTAGTCGCCCATGTGGTAGCCGCAGAAGGGCAGCATCGCCATCGGGTCGTGGCGCAGCTCGCCGACCGTCCCTGCCGCCGCGGCGGTCTTCTCCGAGGACATGATCGAGCCGAGGAAGACGCCGTGCTCCCAGTCGAAGGCCTCGCGCACCAGCGGCACCACCGTGGAGCGGCGGCCACCGAAGAGGAAGGCGTCGATCGGCACCCCCGCCGGGTCCTCCCACTCGTCGGCGATCGACGGGCAGGCGGCGGCCGGCGTGGTGAAGCGGGCGTTGGGGTGCGCGGCCGGCGCATCGGACTCCGGCGTCCACTCGTTTCCGTGCCAGTCGATCAGGTGGGCGGGCGGCTCCTTCGTCATCCCCTCCCACCAGACGTCGCCGTCGTCGGTCTTCGCGCAGTTGGTGAAGATCGAGTCGCGGGCGACGGTCTTCATCGCGTTCGGGTTGGTCTTCTCGCTCGTCCCCGGGGCGACGCCGAAGAAGCCCGCCTCCGGGTTGATCGCCCGCAGCCGGCCGTCGGAGTCGAACTTCATCCAGGCGATGTCGTCGCCGATCGTCTCCACCTTCCAGCCCGGCAGCGTCGGTATCAGCATCGCCAGGTTGGTCTTGCCGCAGGCCGAGGGGAAGGCGCCGGCGACGTGCTTGACCTCGCCCTGAGGCGAGGTCAGCTTGAGGATCAGCATGTGCTCGGCCAGCCAGCCCTCGTCGCGCGCCATCGCCGAGGCGATCCGCAGCGCGAAGCACTTCTTGCCCAGCAAGGCGTTGCCGCCGTAGCCGGAGCCGTAGGACCAGACTTCGCGGCTCTCGGGGAAGTGGACGATCCACTTGTTGTCGGCGTCGCAGGGCCAGGGCACGTCCTCCTCGCCCTCGGCCAGCGGCGCGCCGACCGAGTGCAGGCAGGGGACGAACTCGCCGTCTGTGCCGAGCACGTCGAGCGCGCCCTTGCCCATCCGGGTCATGATCCGCATGCTGGCGGCGACGTAGGCGGAATCGGTCAGCTGCACGCCGATGTGGGCGATCGGCGAGCCGAGCGGGCCCATCGAGAACGGCACGACGTACATCGTGCGGCCCTTCATGCAGCCGTCGAAGAGACCGCGCAGGGTCTCGCGCATCTCGGCCGGGGCGCGCCAGTTGTTGGTCGGCCCGGAGTCCTGCTCGCGCTCGGAGCAGATGAAGGTGCGGTCCTCGACCCGGGCGACGTCGTCGGGGTCGGAGAGGGCGAGATAGGAGTTCGGCCGCTTGGCGTCGGAGAGGCGCTCGAAGGTGCCGGCGTCGATCAGCGTCTGCGCGAGGCGGTCGTACTCCTCGGCGCTGCCGTCGCACCAGTGGACGGCGTCGGGCTGGGTGAGGTCTGCCATCTCCCCGACCCAGTCGAGGAGCTTCTTGTTGGTGGTCGGCGCGTCGGCCGCGATGGATTGGCTCATCCGCGGCACTCTACTTCCCGCCCGCCGACTTGATGTCGGTCAATTCGACGTCGGCTTCGGAGTTGAGGATCTTCAGCGTCGCCGTCTCGGTCCTGCCGCTCTTCAGCTTGACCGTGCATTCGAAGGTTCTGCCCTTCTTGACCTCGACCCCCGACGGGCAGTCGACCGACGCCACCCTCTGCCCCACGGACTTCTCGAGGTTTTCTTCGATCGCGCCCTCGGTCTTGGCGCTGTCGATCACGGTTTCCCCGCAGCCGGCCACGAGAAGCATCCCGAGGCCGAGTGCCGCAAGCACGCCGAATCTGGCCAGCAAGCTCATCTATCTCCCTTCGAATCGATCGCGCCCGGCAGTATTCCAGTCCTCCACCCGGCTCCGCGTTGCCTCATCGGCTCTCAGCGCCGGAAGATCGATGCCCGCGGGTTCAGCGAGCGGGCCCTGCGATAGTCGGCGACGGCCTCGTCCACGCGGCCGCGCTCGGCTTCGATCCGGGAGAGCGCGAACCAGTTGCGCCAGTTGGCCTCCTCCCGCGCCGTGGCCGCCCGCGCGGCCGCGGCGGCGGCCGTGAGCCGCCCCTGCTGCTCGAGCACCAGCGCCTGCTGGAGCCGCGGAGCGGCGGCGTCGGGCTGCACGTTCTGGGCGGTGCGCGCGCTCTCCAGCGCCCCGCTGAGATCGCCGTCGCGCACATCGGCTTCGCTCTGCCGCAGCAGCGTGGTCGAAGCCAGCGGGATCGCGATCGCGACGATCGCGATCAGAGCGATCGCCGCCCCGGCGAGCCGCGACGGCATGGAGAGTGCTGCCGGCCGCCCCCCCCGCGGCGAGGGCCGGCGGCTCAGCAGCAGGATCGAGCCGAGCGACAGCGCCGCGACCGGCAAGGCCGGAATCTGCCAGGTCCAGTCGAATACCGCGGTCGTGCAGAAGGCCACGAAGCCCGCCATCGCGGCGGCGACCCGCGCACGTCCATCCTGCCTGACCGCGAGCAGGAGGCGCCCGCCCGCAGCCAGGACCAGAGCGAGGAAGGCGGCGAGAAGGGCGAGCCCCACGATGCCGAGCTCCCCCAGCGTCTGCAGGTACAGCGAGTGGGTGTCGCGCACGGTTTCGTCGGTGCCGCCGTCGCGAGCCCACCAGTATTCGAAGGTTCCCGAGCCGGTCCCCCTCCAGGGAGCGCTCGCGTTCTCGCGCACCGCCGCGCTCCAGAGCTGATAGCGACTCTGTCCCGCGACGCTCCCCAGGCGCTCCGCCCCCGACCCGGGCCCACCCCCCTGCTTGAATTCCTCCCAGCCGCCGGAGACGCGACCGGGCGCGCCGACCGCCAGCAGGACGGCCGCCGCGATCGCGACGGCCGCGGCCGTCGCCTGAAGCGCGCGACGGCGCGGCACCCGGGTCCACGCCGGCCTCATGCCGCGCGCCCGGGCGCTCGTGAGGCCCGCCTGCGCCAGGCCGGCCAGGGCGCAGACGGCGAGCACGATCCAGAGCATCTCCGCCCCCTGCCGGCGCGCGACGTCGTCGAGCATCCCGGCCTGGAGGGCGCCACGCGCCTGATAGGCGGCGATCAGGACGGCGCCGGCCGCCGCGGAGAGCAGCAACGTAGACAGCTTCGGCAGACGATCCGGCGCGAGGACGAGGAAGAGCGCGACGGCGATCGCCGCGGCGGCGATCCCACCGCGCGAGAGCGTCATGAAGAGAACCAGCGCCAGGGCCGGCAGGGCCGCGGCGGCGAGCGCCCGCGCGACGGCGGCGCGCGCGTCGGTCGCGACGTGCAGCAGCAACGGCAGGCCGATCGCGATCAGCGCGGCGAGACCGTTCCAGTAGTTGAGCGGATACGAGAGGCGTTCGGGGTCTTCGAGAAAGCGACCGGTCGTCGCCGCGGCGGGAAACCAGGAGGGGTGCAGGCGGGAGAGCATCCCGACGACCGACACGAGGACGATCGCCGCGGCCACGGCTCCGATCACCCGTCGCGCGTCGCGGCGGCAGCGACTGAACACGGTGGCGACGAGGGCCCCGAGATAGAGGCAGACGCGGGCGAGGTCGGTGGCGGTCCTGTCGACGCTCTCGGTCCACCCCAGGCTCAGTGCCGTCCATAGCGCGAATGCGGCGAACAGCGCCAGCGCGGCCCATGCCGCGGCTCCCGGCCTCTGCCTCGGTAGGGCGCCGACCAGCATCGCCACGAGCAGCACCCACCAGACGGCGATCCCGACCTGCTCGTGGACGAGAGGGTCGTAGCCGCCCCCCCTGAGCCCGAGATAGGCGACGAGCCCAAAGCAGAGAGCCGAGACCCAGGCAGCTCCCCAATCGACCCTCCGAGCGTATTCCCGCGGCGCTGCGCGGCGCCGCACCGAAGCTGCCTCCATTGGGTTCTATGCTACGAGCGGACGTCGGACGGGCCCAACGAGTTGCGGCCCTCGAGCCGGCCGCACGCAGATGAACGCGATCAGACCCGCAATCTCCGCACTGGCGGTCTCAGCCGTGCTCGCCGCGCCGACGGCGGCGGCCGCGGGCGAAGTCGTGCCGCCCGGCAACTCGGCGGCGACGCAGTACACCGAGGCGATCCCGACGGCGGGCGGCCCGCGACGCACGGGCTCGGGGCGCGGTCGCGAGCGGTCTCCCGCGCGGGTTCTGGGCGCCCGCAGCGCGCGCGAGCTCGACTCCAGAGGCCCCGCCGGCCGGGCGGTCGCGGAGATCGCGGCCGAAACGGCGCCGGCCGTCGTCGCGGAGCAACCGGGGGCGGGCGAAGGAAGCGGAAGCGGCCCGTCCTCGAGCGGCAGGGCGGACGAGCGGCGGGCGGCGCCGGCGCAATCCCCTCGTGCTCAGGCGGCGCCGAGCCCGGCTCGCCAGGCGGCCCGGCAGGCGCCGCTGCCCGGTGGCTCGTCGGGGGTCGGCGCCGTGCTCGCCAAGGCCACGGGCGCATCCTCCTCGGGTGGAACCGGGCTGCTGTTGCCGCTCGCGCTGGCGGCGACGCTCGCCTGGGCCGCCGCATACATCCTCCGCCGCGGCAGACGACCGGCTCCCTGACCCGCCTTGAGCCCCGGAATTTCAAGCGGATCGAGGCGGGCCGGCGGGCGGCTGCTCGCGACGCTCGCGGCATGCGTGCTCGTCGTGCTCGTCGCGCAGCCGGCCGCGGCCGCGCCGAGGCCGCTGGTGACGGGCATCTCCGGCATCGGCAACTACGAACCGGAAGTCTTCAGCCAGGCTCAATCGACCGGGTCGCGGGTGGTGAGGCTGGTGCTGCCCTGGAACGGTGTGGCGCCGGAACAGGCCCCGGCCGACTGGCAGCCGGAAAATCCCGCCGACCCGCATTACGACTGGTCCTACATCGACCTTGGAGTGAGCGAGGCTGTCAACGCCGGGCTCGAACCGATGCTGCTCGTCGACGGCGCGCCGACCTGGGCGCAGCGCTGCCAGGGCTCGGCCGATCTGCAGGACACGATTCTCTGCGACCCCGACCCGGCCGCGCTGGAGGCGTTCGCCAAAGCCGCCGCGTCGCGCTACAGCGGGCGCTTCGGCGGCCTCCCGCGGGTGCGCTACTTCCAGGGGCTCAACGAGCCGAACCTGACGCTCTTCTTCCTGCCGCAATACCGCGGCGACCGGCTCGTCTCGCCGACGCTCTACCGCCGCCTGATCAACGCCTTCTACGCGGGGATCAAGTCGGTCGAGCCCTCCGACCTCGTGGTCGCGGCGGGCCTCGGGCCGGTCGCCGTGCCGCCGTGGACCATCGGACCGATGAGGTTCACCCGCGAGCTGCTCTGCATGCGCGGCGACAGGCGTCCCCGCCCGACCGGGGGGAGCTGCGAAGGCGGCGTCCACTTCGACATCTTCGACATCCACCCCTACACGACCGGCGGGCCGACCCACACCGGCGGCGCCGACGACGTCGAGCTGGGCGACCTGGCGAAGCTGCAGAGGCTGCTGCGGGCCGCCGACCGGGCGGGCCGCATCAAGTCCAGGCTGCGCCACCCCGAACTCTGGAACACCGAGTTCTCCTGGGACTCCAAGCCGCCCGACCCGGGCGGCCTTCCGATGAGGATCCTCTGTCGCTGGACGGCGGAGGCGCTGTTCCGCTCCTGGCGCGCCGGCATGACCCATTTCTTCTGGTACAGCCTCAGGGACGACCCCTACGAACCGAATCGCCCCTTCAGCGAGACGCTGCAGGCGGGACTCTTCTTCCGCGGCGCGACCCTGGCCCAGGACAAGCCGAAGCAGGTCTTCTACGCATTCCGGTTCCCCTTCGTCGCCTACCCGCGCAGGCACGGGCTCAGCTTCTGGGGCAGGACGCCGGACAGCCGGGGCGGCAGGGTCGCGATCCAGCTGTGGAAGGGTGGCCAGTGGCGCGGGGCCGGCCGAGCCAGGGCGAACAGAGTCGGGATCTTCAACGGCACGCTGAAGACGCGGTACGGACGCGGGAAGCACGGTCGGGTACGAGCCGTGTACAGAGGCCAGCCGGCGATTCCGTTCTCGATGCGGCCGGTGAAGGACTTCCGCCAGAAGCCCTTCGGCTGAGCCCGAACCGGTCCCGCGGAGCGCCTACACTGCGCCGATGAAGGTCGGGATCGTCGGTTTGGGATACGTCGGGCTGCCACTGGCCGTCGCCTTCGCCGAGGCCGGGAACGAGGTCGTGGGCATGGACGCCGACACGCGCAAGGTCGAGGCGCTGAACGAGGGTCGCAGCTATGTCGAGGACATCCCGGACGCGGCGCTGGCGGGGCTCGGCGGGCGGCTGACCGCGACGGCGAACCAGGCGGACCTCTCCTCCTGCGAAGCGGTGATCGTCTGCGTGCCGACGCCGCTGACGGGGTCGCGCGAGCCCGACCTCACCTACCTGAACGAGTCGGCGGCGGCGCTCGCCTCGGTGCTGCAGCCGGGTCAGCTGATCGTGCTCGAGTCGACCACCTACCCGGGGACGACGCGCGAGCGGCTGCTGCCGATCCTCGAGCAGGAGTCCAACTTGAAGGCGGGGCGCGACTTCCACCTCGCCTTCTCCCCCGAGCGGATCGACCCCGGGCGCACCGACTACACGGTGCGCACGACGCCGAAGCTGGTCGGCGGCGTCACCCCCGCCTGCACCGAGCGCGCCCGCGAGCTCTACTCGCTGGTCTGCGACGAGGTCGTCGCGCTCTCGGGCCCCGAGCCGGCCGAGCTGGCGAAGCTGCTGGAGAACATCTTCCGCTCGGTCAACATCGCCCTGGTCAACGAGCTCTCGCAGCTCTGCGACCGGCTCGGGATCGACGTCTGGGAGGTGATCGGGGCGGCGGCGACCAAGCCCTTCGGCTTCATGCGCTTCGACCCCGGGCCGGGGATGGGCGGCCACTGCCTGCCGGTCGACCCCTTCTACCTCGCCTTCAAGGCGCGCGAGCACGACTTCTACCCCGAGTTCATCGAGCTCGCCGGCAAGGTCAACCGGGCCCAGCCCGCCTACTGCGTCGAGCGCGTCGCGCGGGCGCTGAACGACGCCGAAAGGTCGGTCAAGGGCTCGAGGGTCCTGCTGCTCGGCGTCAGCTACAAGCCCGGCGTCGGCGACGTGCGCGAGGCGCCCTCGCTGGAGATCGTGACGCTGCTGCGCGAGCTCGGCGCCGAGGTCTCCTACCACGACCCGTTCGTGCCGGAGGTCGCCGAGCTCGGGATGCGCTCGGTCGAGCTCGGCGCGGCGCTCGCCGAGGCGGACATCGCGGCGATCGTCACCGCCCACCCGCAGGTCGACTACGCCGAGGTCGTCGCGGCGGCGCCGCTGACGATCGACTTCCGCGGCGTCACGCGCGAGATCGACTCGACCAGCCTGGTGCGGCTGTAGCCGAGCGCCGTGGCCGCGGCGGCCGCCTTGAGCAGCATCTCCTCGTGCTCCTCCTGCGGATCGGAGAGGGCGACGATCGCGCCGCCGGCGCCGATCCGGGCGCGCTCGCCGTCGAGGACGATCGTGCGGATCGCGACGCTGAGGTCGCAGGCGCCGCCGAGGCCGAGCCAGCCGATCGCGCCCGAGTAGGGGCCGCGCGCGCCGCCCTCAAGGCGGTCGAGGATCGCCATCGTGCGGCGCTTCGGCGCGCCGGTCATCGAGCCGGGCGGGAAGCAGGCGCGCACGCAGTCGAGCGGCCCCAGCCCCTCGCGCAGCAGCCCGCGCACCGTGGTGACGAGCTGGTGGACCGTCTCGTAGGTCTCCACCTGCATCAGCGAGGGCACGTGCACGGTGCCCACCTCGCAGACCGAGCCGAGGTCGTTGCGCAGCAGGTCGGCGATCATCAGGTTCTCGGCGCGGCTCTTCTCGTCGGTGCGCAGCCGCTCGGCGAGCCGCGCGTCCTCGGCCGGCGTCGCGCCGCGCCGGCTCGTCCCCTTGATCGGCCTCGCCTCGACCCGGCGGTCGCCGCCGACCCGCAGGAAGCGCTCCGGCGAGGAGCTGAGCACGGCGGCGTCGCCGAAGCGCAGGTAGGCCGAGTAGGGCGCCGGGTTGGCGCGGCGCAGGGCGCGGTAGAGCGCCAGCGGGTCGGGCGGGTCCGTTTCGCCATCGCCATCGCGGAGATCCGCCTGCACGGCGTTGGTCAGGCAGACCTCGTACGTCTCCCCTTCCGCCAGCAGCCGCCCGCACTCCTCGATCTCGTCGATATAGCGCTCCCGCGACCGCTCGAGCCTGGGCTCCCCCATCGCGCGACGGGGCTCCCCCATCGCGGAGTTCCTTTCGGTCGCATCGGGCGAAAAGGGAACCCCGCGGTCCGTATGCGGCAGCGACTCGAGGCGCTCGGCGGTCGCCTCGAGCCAGCGCGCCGCCTCCGGCTCGCCACCCGGCTCAATCAGGCAGAGCAGGTAGGTGCGGCGCTCGGCGTGGTCGAACGCGATCATCCGATCGGCGAAAATGAGCGCCGCGTCCGGCTGCGGCGACTCGTGCGCCGCGTCCCCCCCGCACTCCGCCTTCAGCTCATAGCCGAGCCAGCCGACGAAGCCGCACCGGAACTCGAACGGCAGCTCGGGCCCCTTCGGCGCAGGCCTGTCCAGCTCCCGCGCCAGGTACTCGAAGATCGACTCGCGGCGGAGCTCGACCCCGCTTTCGCGCGCGACTCGCACATCTCCCCGGCCTATGTCGTAGGAGACCGCCGCACCCAACGGCCCGCCGTCATCCCCCATGAACGAGAACCGAGCTCCCCCTCCCGTCCGGCTGCTGTCCAGCCAGAACGAATTCTCGCTCTCCCCATACAAGCTCGCAAACACGAGCTCGGGCTCCACCAGCCGGTCGAGACGTCGCACCTTGAGCTTGTGGGGACGGGAGGACGGGGACACCCCTGCCCGGACAAACGCCGGCCTAATTAGGCCGGCGTTTTGAGTATCCGCCCGTTCAGGGGTGTCCCCGTCCTCCCTTATCGGGGCCGCCGAGACACTCCTTGGGAATCGCTTGCTGAGCTCCCGAAAGTTCTCCAGCAGCCGACGCCCGTATGCCGCACAGACGGACTCCGGGTGGAATTGAACGCCCCAGAGGGGGTGCTGACGGTGCTCGAGCGCCATCAAGATGCCGTCACTCGTCCAAGCTGTGGCACGCAGCTCGTCAGGCAGGGGCTGCTCGACGCAGAGCGAGTGATACCGGACGGCCTGGAACTCTTGGGGAATCTCAGCGAAGAGGGACGATCCGTCGTGGCGAACAGGGCTGAGACGCCCATGCACGGCATCGGGTGCGGCGATCACTGAAGCGCCAAACGCCGCCCCGATCCCCTGGTGGCCGATGCAGACGCCGAGCAGCGGCAGCGCCGAGCGCCGGATCGCCTCGGCGCAGACGCCGAAGTCCTCGATCCGCTCGGGCCGGCCGGGCCCCGGCGAGATCACGACGTTGTCGCAGTCCAGGCGCGCCAGCTCGTCCCACTCCGCCTCGTCGTTGCGCACGACGACCGGCTCCTCTCCGCTCACCTCCGCCAATAGCTGGAAGAGGTTGTGGGTGAAGGAGTCGTAGTTGTCGATCAGCAGCGTCTTCAACGGGCGCCTCGGCGAGCCGATCGGCGTGAGACTGCCAGAATCCCCGCCGTGGCCGCGCACCGGCGACCCGACCCGGCGAAGGGCGTCTTCGAGACCCTGCTCGTCCTCGACGGCCGCCCGGTCGAGTGGGATGCCCACCTCGCCCGCCTAAATGCCAGCCTCGCCGTCCTCTATCCGGACCGCACTCCGCCAGATCTGGACGTGCCGGCGATTGACCGGCCGTGGGGCGGTTCGACGACTCGCGCGTCCGCCGAGGCGTTGCGGATCACCGTGGCGCCGTCCGCGAGCGGGAGACTGGCGGCGACGGTCGCGTCCCGCCCTGCGTCTGGCGAGTTTGGGTCGCTATCCGGCACAAACCCGCCAGACGCGGGCGTGAGCCTCCGCTCCCTGACCGTCCCCGGCGGTCTCGGCCCGCACAAGTGGGCCGACCGCTCGCTGCTCGACGAGGCCCAGGCGGCCATGCCGGACGGCGCCCTGCCGCTGATCGTGGACGACGACGAGGTGCTCGAGGTCTCGCGCGCCAACCTCTTCGCCGTCCGCGACGGCGCCCTCTTCACACCCCCGCTCGACGGACGCATCCTGCCCGGCGTCACCCGCATGCGAGTGGTCGAGATCGCGGCCGAGATGAGAGTCACGACGCATGAGAAATCCATCTCCCGCGACGAACTGCTGACCGCCGACGAGGTGTTCTTGACCGGTTCGGTGCGGGGAATCGAGCACGTGGATTCGCTCGACAGCGTGCGATTGCGCGGCGGCATGCACATGGGGCTCACGCTGTGGTCGGCCTGGACCGACGCAATCCATGAAGGACTGAGGAGAGTCCCGACCGGAATCAGCGCGAGACCGGGGAGGTCGATGACCAAGCGAGACGGTCACGGCACGGTCCCCGCGTAGCGGCGCTACGCGGGGCACCGGGACGGGGCCGTATCGCGCAGCGTCACTCGGCCTCATCCGGGCCGCGATGATTTCGGGAGGGGCTCTCCTATAGGGTCTCGCACCCTTTATGCGCTTCTTTGAGTACGAGGCACGCAAGATCGTCGAGCTGGCGGGGATTCCCGTCACCAAGTACGGCTTCTGCACGAGCGCCGAGCAGGCGCGCAAGGTCGCCGAGGAGATCGGCGGTCCGACCGTGATCAAGTCGCAGGTGCTGACCGGCGGCCGGATGAAGGCCGGCGGCGTCAAGTTCGCCGACACGCCCGACGAGGCGGCCGAGCACGCCGCGGCGATCCTCGAGCTGGAGATCAACGGCCACATGCCGCGCGGCGTCCTCGTCGACCCGAAGGCCGAGGTCAAGCAGGAGTACTACGCCGGGGTCGTCTGGGACGGCACCGCGAAGCGGCCGCTGATGCTGTTCAGCGACATGGGCGGGATCGACATCGAGGAGGTCGCCGAGCAGCACCCCGACCACGTCGGCCGCCGGCACGTCTCCAACCTGCTCCCCGTCGCCGACTTCGAAGCCAAGCAGGCGGTCGCCGCGACCGGCGTCACCGGCAAGCAGCTGCAGCGCGCGACCCCGATCCTCGCCCGCCTCGCCCGCCTCTTCCGCGACAACGACATGACCCTGGCCGAGATCAACCCGCTGGCCGAGCTCGCCGACGGCAGCTTCGTCGCCCTCGACGCCCACATGGAGATGGAGAACGAGGCGGTCGGCCGCCAGAAGGGCCTCTTGCGCAAGGCGCTGGAGATCGCAGAGGAGGACACGCGCGAGACCTACGAGCCCTCGGACTTCGAGCGCAACGTCGCCGCGATCGACGCCGCCGACCACCGCGGCGTGATCCAGGGCAAGGACCACGGCTTCGAGGGAAACCTCGGCCTCGTGATCGGCGCCGGCGGCGGCTCGCTGACGCTGACCGACGCGGTCCGCAGCCAGGGCGGCAGGCCGGCCAACTACTCGGAGATCGGCGGCAACCCCTCGGTCGCCAAGGCCTGCGGCCTGGCCAAGCAGGTGCTGGAAAAGGACGGCGTCGAGAAGATCGCCGTGATGATGTCGATCGTCTCCAACACCCGCGTCGACATCGTCGCCCGCGGCGTGATCAAGGCCTGTCTGGAGCTCGGCAAGGACCCCGGCGAGACGATCGCGATCTTCCGCATCCCGGGCGCCTGGGAGGAGGAGGGCTTCAAGATCCTCGACAGGTACGGCGTCGAGTACTGCGACCGCTCGGTCTCGATGTGGGAGGCCGCCGGGCGCGCGGTCGAGAAGATCCAAGGGGCGGCCGCATGACCTCGCGGTCGCCATTTCAACCGCTATCCGATGGAAATGACGACCGCAGAGGTGTGTCATGAGCATCCTTCTCAGCAAGGACACGACCTTCATCGTCCAGGGGATCACCGGGCGCGAGGCGGTCAACCTGACCAAGGAGTGCCTCGACTACGGCTCGAAGATCGTCGGCGGCGTCACCCCCGGCCGCAAGGGCCGCGAGGTGCACGGCGTGCCGGTCTTCGACACGGTCGAGCAGGCGGTCGCCGACCACGGCGCGCCGATCGACGGCTCCGTGATCACCGTCCCCCCCGCCTTCACCAAGGACGCCGCCCTGGAGGCGATCGAGAACGGGATCGAGCTGATCGTGATCGTCACCGAGCGGATCCCGCGCGGCGACGTCGCCGAGATGGTCGAGCTGGCCGAGATGCGCGGCGCGCGGATCATCGGGCCCAACTGCCTCGGCCTGATCGTCCCCGAGGTCTGCAAGATGGGCGGCATCGGCGGCCCGGCCAAAGACGCGGCCAAGGCCTACGCGCCCGGCCCGGTCGGCGTGATGAGCCGCTCCGGCGGGATGACCACCGAGATCTCCTCCTCACTGACCCAGGCCGGCCTCGGCGTCTCGACCGCCGTCTCGATCGGCGGCGACGCGATCATCGGCTCGACCTACGCCGAGCTGATGCCCTACTTCGAGGCCGACGAGCAGACGCGGGCGATCGTGATCTACACCGAGCCCGGCGGCCGCATGGAGGCGCAGCTGGCCGAGTGGGTCGCCGAGCACGACTCGCGCCTGCCGATCGTCGCCTTCATGGCCGGCAAGTTCATGGACGACGAGGAGATGAAGGGGATGAGCTTCGGCCACGCCGGCACGATCGTCGAGGGCAAGGAGGACACCGCCACGGAGAAGATCGCCCGGCTCGAAGCCGCCGGCATCCGCGTGGTCGAGCGCATCGACGAGATCCCCGACGCGGTCAAGCAGAAGCTGGGGGTGGCCGCCTGATGGCCGAGACCCTGGACAAGGTCTTCATCGACGTCGAGGTCGACGCCTCGGTCGCCGGCGACGCCGAGCTGGCGAAGAAGCTGGAGGAAGTCTGCCCCGTCGACATCTTCGCGGCGACCGACGCCGGCGTCGAGATCGTCGCCGCCAACCTCGACGAGTGCGTCCTCTGCGACCTCTGCGTCGGCGCCGCCCCCGACGGCGCCGTGCGCGTCAAGAAGCTCTACGAGCGGTAGCCACTGCGCGTCATCACGATGCGTCTTCGCCCTTTCCGCCCGGGAACAGCGATTTCGTTATGACCACGACCACGCTGACGATCTGGACAAAGGTCGCGGTCAGCCAAACCTGGACGACCCCATCGGGCGGCGCCCAATCGAAGCCCTTCCAGCTGTAGACCATGAATCCCGCGTTCACGACGATCAGCTGCGCCGCCATCATGATCAGAATCCAGCGACCATAGAATCGCTTGAGCTTGATCAGCTGTTCCAGGTCGTCGCCCTCGAGCTTCTCCTTCCGCGATGGAGGCAACTTCTCGACCGGCGTCGCATCCGTCAGCCCGATGTTCTGGAGCAGGTCGCCAAACGCGCCTGAGCCCCTCGCCGGATTTGGGTCGCTCATGGGTCAGCGATATAGGCCCAGGTTCTTGAGCCTGTTAACCATCGCTGCTTCGGAGACGCCGAAAGTGCGACACATTTCCCGCTCGTGCATTCCAATCCCGTTGAGACGGCGCACCTCCTTCTCTGGCATGAGCAGTGCCGCCGCGAACGAGTTTGCGAACAACTCACCTTCGTCGATCCCCATTGAAGCGGTGCCATCCCGGTAGTCGACGTATTCGAAGCTGTCCTCGTTGATCCGCTTGACGGCGTGTCCAATCTCGTGGGCACAGGTAAAACGCTGGCGGTTCGGATGGTCTGTCGTGTTCAGGTAGATATGGGCAGGGCTTCCTTCACGCTTTTCGATCGCCCCGGCTACGTCTGGATCGAGGTAGGCATCTGAGACCTCCATGCCCATCTTGCGAGCAACTACAGCCGGGTCCACCGGGATGGCGCTGCCCCAGTTCTCCGCAAGAATTTTCTGTGCGGCCTCGGCCGCTTCGGTTCTCAGATCCGGCATGTCCATCCCCCTTTCAAGAGCAAAGTAGTCGTCGCCGACTGGACAGAGGGTAGCGCCCTTGTCGGCGGACCGAAATCTTTAGGCTTCGGCGTCGACAAGGCCTGCACCGAATGCTCCACTCGATCGTCGCGCGAAGAGAACGGCCTGCAACCTCTGCGTCGAGGCCGCCCCCGACGGCGCCGTGCGCGTCGTCAAGCTCTACGAGCGGTAGCCACAGCCCTAGCGCTGCAGCTGCACTTCGGCGAAATCGACCAACTGCTGCGCTGACGCCCGTGCCATCAGGGGCGCCCGACCAGATTCCGCGCGGGTTCACCGGCCAGATCGATCGCATCCCGCCGGAGCTCGCCGAAGACGGGTGGCGGCGACTCGCGCAGTTCGGACAGCTCGTCCTCGGAGACTTCGACTATCCCGGCGTTGTTCCCGGTCCATGCGCGGACGGAATCAGCCAGCCCGTTCACCTGCTCAGCCCATAGATCCTCTTCCGCGTCGGCCGGCCGCACGAGAAACAGGTCGATGTCGCTTGCCGTGTCGCCGTCGCCGCGCGCCGTGCTGCCAAACAACGATGCGTGGGCGGGTGGAGTCCGCCAGGAGCCGATCTCGTCTCGCAAACGTCGAATCAGCTCCGGCCGCGCCTCAGCCATCTTCTCCACCACCGGGGCGAGCAGATGATCGCGATTGAGCGTGTAGAGGAAGGAACGACCCGCCTCCAGCCGGGCAACCAAGCCGTGCTCGACAAGACGGTCCAGGGCGTGCTGGACCCCGGTGCTGGACCGCCCGGCGCGACGCGCGAGCTCGCGGCCGCTTCGCGGCATGGTCGAACTCGCGAGGACCGCAAGCACGTCAACGTCGACGGTGGAGGAGACAGCCTCAAACGGCCGGGACACGTTCATGGCCTAATTATAACTCATATGAGCTTTTTTTAGGGCAAATGCCCTATTTTTAGAACACTCTCGCCAGCGACTTGGATCCCGTATCCCACCCCCTCCGAAGGGGTGGCCCTAACGGGCCACCCCTTCTTGCCGGCTACCTGTCCGGCCTGCTTTCCACGCCTTCAGCGCCTGCCGCGCCGGTGGCCGCGCACGATGAGCTTGCGCCTGACCGGGCCGGCGCCGCCGGCGCGGCGCACGCGGAAGACGAGCCTGTAGGCGCCGCGGGCGCGGCGCCTCGCGTGCACCCCGATCCTGGCGACGCGCCTTCCGCCCGGGGCGATCGCCGCGAGCCTGCGGCACCGCGGCGTCCTCAGCGCCCTGCGCTGCCTGCGGGGCACCCTGACGCAGACGCGGGCGCCGCGCGCCGTCGTGCCGCCCACGTTGCGGACGATCGCCCTGAACCTCGTCGTCCTGCCGGCCCTCGTGTGGCCCCTGCGAGGCCGCACCCGGAGGACGAGGTCGGGCGGCGTCGTCACCGGCTGGGGCGCCGGCGCCACCCTGAACGCCGCGCTCGACTGGGTCGCGGAGCCCTCGTGGTTGGCCGCCGTCACCGAGCAGACGTAGTCGCCGCTGTTCGAGGCCAGGACGAGGCTCGAGTTCGCCCCCGCGATCGGGGCGCCGTTGAGCGTCCACTGGTACGAGTAGCTCGCCGGGGCTTGGTAGAGGAAGGCGCCGGCGAGGTCGGGTGCCCAGGAGCCCTGCGAGCAACCGAGCACCGAGCCGGGATCGGAGCCACCGCTGACCAGCGGGGCGCCGGTGCCGCCCGGGGACTTGAGGATCACCGGGTCCTGCGGGCCGTCCACAGGCGCCGTGGCGATGTTCAGGCCACCACCCCCGGAGCCGTTGAGGGCGGCAAGGCCGAAGGCGCCCACAGGTTCGGTTCCGTAGTCGTAATTGCCCCAGAGAATCCTGCCCGCGGCGGGGTCGAGGGCGATTCCGTATGGACCTTCGAACACAGCTCCGGCGACATTCAGGTCGCCGCCGCTCCCGCCGCCGAGACTGGCATAGGAGATCGAGTTTTCGTTGAGCCAGTAGATCCTGCCGGCGTCGCGGTCGACCGCGAGCCCCCTGGCTCCCGGTTCGCTCGCCCCGCTGATGTCGAGGTCACCGCCGCCACCGGTGTTGTCCATGTTGGCGTAGGAGATCAGGTGCGGCGTGGCGCCCTCGTTGACCCAGTAGACCCTGCCGCCCGCGGGGTCGATCGCAAGCCGATAGGGCGAGGAAAGGGTCGCACCGGCGGTGTTGAGCATGCCGCCGGCGCTGCCGTCGAGCCTCGCCCAGGCGATCGACCCTTCGGCTGCGCCGTTGCCTTCGGTGTTCACCCAATAGATGGTCCGCGTCGCCGGGTCGACCGCGAGCCCTTCGGGGCTTTCGATCGGTGCGCCTGGGGCACTCAGATCCCGGCTCCGCTTCCGTCCACGCTGACCCAGACAATCGTGTTGTTTTCACTGGATGCGACGTAAAGGCGGCCGGTGACCGAGTCGTAGGACAAGCCTTCGGGGTCTTCGATCGCCGCCCCGGCCGTGTTGAGCTCGCCGCCGCCGGTGCCGTCCACGTTGGCGTAGGCGATCGAGTTGCCGTCGTAGTTGTTCCAGTAGAGCGTTTCCGCCGCCTGTGCCGGCAGCACCCAGAGCAGCGTGGCCGCCAAGGCCGCCACGCCGGCCGCGAACAGAGTTCGCACTCTCATAAGAGCTCCTCTCGAAAAGGTCAAAAAGATTCAGACCGCGGCAGGCTACAGGGCGACCAGGCGGACCGCGACCCCACCAAGCGCATGTGCGACCGGTCACAGTGACGTTGACATCGATCTGTGTCTTGTTATCGTTGCAGCGATCCATGCAAGCGGCGGGAGGCCTCTGCCCCTGCACGCGGCAATCGCACTCCGAATACGAAAGGCATCGACGTTGACTGACGGTCCCCGTCGTGTCGCCATCGTCGGCGGCAACCGGATTCCCTTCGCGCGCTCCAACTCGGTCTACTCGCGCGCCTCCAACCAGGACATGCTCACCGCGGCGCTCGACGGCCTGGTCGAGCGCTTCCGACTCGGCGGCGAGGCGATCGGCGAGGTCGCCGGCGGCGCAGTGCTCAAGCACTCGCGTGACCGCGACCTGACCCGCGAGAGCGTGCTCGGCACCCGGCTCGCCCCCGAGACGCCCGCCTACGAGGTGCAGCAGGCCTGCGGCACCGGGCTGGAGACGACGATCCTCGTCGCGAACAAGATCGCCCTCGGGCAGATCGACTCGGGCATCGCCTGCGGCGCCGACACCACCTCCGACGCGCCGATCGGCCTCAACGAGGGGCTGCGGGAGGTGCTGCTCGACGCCAACCGCGAGCGCTCGACCGCGGGCAAGCTGAAGCAGCTGACCCGCCTGCGCCCCGGCCACGTCGCCCCCTCGATCCCGCGCAACGAGGAGCCGCGCACGGGCCTCTCGATGGGCGAGCACTGCGCGACGATGGCGGCCGAGTGGGAAGTCGGCCGCTCCGAGCAGGACGAGCTCGCGGTGCAAAGCCACCACAAGCTCGCCGCCGCCTACGAGCGCGGCTTCATGGACGACCTCGTCAACCCCTACCTGGGGCTGGAGCGCGACCAGAACCTGCGCCCCGACTCCGCGCCCGAGAAGCTCGCCAAGCTCGGCCCGGTCTTCGGCGGCCCCGAGGGCACGATGACCGCCGCCAACTCGACCCCGCTCTCCGACGGCGCCTCGGCGGTGCTGCTGGCGAGCGAGGAGTGGGCGAAGGAGCGCGGCCTGCCGGTCCTCGCCTACTTCGTCGATGGCCAGACCGCGGCGATCGACCACGTGCACAAGCGCGAGGGCCTCTTGATGGCGCCCGCCTACGCGATGCCGCGGATGCTCGACCGCAACGGCCTCAAGCTGCAGGACTTCGACCTCTACGAGATCCACGAGGCCTTCGCCGCCCAGGTGCTCTGCACGCTGCGCGCCTGGGAGGACGAGCGCTTCTGCCGCGAGCGGCTCGGCCGCGACGGGCCGCTCGGCGCGATCGACCGCGAGAAGCTCAACGTCAACGGCGGCTCGCTCGCCGCCGGCCACCCCTTCGCCGCGACCGGCGGGCGGATCGTCGCCTCGCTCGCCAAGCAGCTGCACGAGCGCGGCTCCGGCCGCGGCGCGGTCAGCATCTGCGCCGCCGCCGGGCAGGGAGTGGTGGCGATCCTCGAGGCCCCCGGAAAGGACGGTAAAGGGAAATGAGCGACCTCTACGCACAACTCGTCAACTCGCCCCCCGGCAAGCTGATCGCGCCGCGCGTCGGCCTGCCGCGGCCGGTCGAGCTGAAGCGCCACGCCGACGGCGCGGGCGAGAGCCCGGGGCCGGTGCTGAGCGGCGGCGCCCCCGGCGGCCGCCTCGGCAAGGCGCTGGAGCGGGTGCTCGGCGAGTTCGGCGCGCCGCCGCCCGAGACCTCCGAGGGCCCGGTCGCCGCGCTCGTCTTCGACGCGAGCGGGATCTCCGACTCGACCGAGCTGGTCGAGCTGCAGCGCTTCTTCCACCCCAACGTGAGGCGGGTCGAGCGCTCGGGCCGCGTCGTCGTCCTCGGCGCGACGCCCGAGGGCCTGCCGCCGCGCGCCCGCACCGCGCAGCGCGCCCTGGAGGGCTTCACCCGCTCGCTCGGCAAGGAGATCGGCCGCGGGATCGCGGTACAGCTCGTCTACGTCGCCGAGGGCGCCGAGGACCAGATCGACTCGACCCTGCGCTTCCTGCTCTCCCCCCGCTCCGCCTACGTCTCCGGCCAGGTGATCCGGGTCGGCTCCGGCGTCGCCGAGGCGCCGAAGCCGGAATGGCGCCAGCCGCTCGACGGTATGCGGGCGCTGGTCACCGGCGCCTCGCGCGGGATCGGCGAGGCGATCGCCACCGTCCTGCACCGCGACGGCGCCGAGCTGGTGCTGCTCGACGTACCGGCGCTGGCGGGCGACCTGGCGCAGGTCGCCGAGCGGCTCGACGCGGAGACGATCGAGCTCGACATCACCGACGAGGACGCTCCGGCGACGATCGCCGAGCGGCTCTCCGGCGGGGTCGACGTCGTCGTCCACAACGCCGGCGTGACCCGCGACCGCACGATCGCGAAGATGCCCGAGGACCGCTGGAGCTCGCTGATGGAGATCAACCTCTCCAGCGAGGAGCGGATCGACGACGAGCTGCTGCACAAGGACCTGCTGCGCGAGAACGGCCGCATCGTCTGCGTCTCCTCGATGAGCGGGATCGCGGGCAACTCCGGCCAGACCAACTACGCGACCTCGAAGGCCGGCGTGATCGGCATGGTCGAAGCGCTCGCGCCGGAGCTGGCCGAGCGCGGCGCGACGATCAACGCCGTCGCCCCCGGCTTCATCGAGACGCAGATGACCGGCGCGATGCCGATCGCCGTGCGCGAAGCGGGTCGGCGGATGAACAGCATGTCGCAGGGCGGCCTGCCCGTCGACGTCGCCGAGACGATCGCCTGGTTCGCCAACCCCGCCTCGACCGGCGTCAACGGCAACGTCGTCCGCGTCTGCGGCCAGAGCCTGCTGGGAGCCTGATGGCGACGCGGACGCTCGACAGCCCGCCCAGCATCCTGCCGCTCTACGCGCGCGCCGCGGCGCCGCTGATCCCGGGCGCCTCGCTGCTGCCCTTCGTCCCCGGCCGCGGCGGGGAGATCCCGGAGGCCGAGCTGGAGCTGCCCGGCGTGCGGCCCGACCCCGAACGGGTCGCCGCCTACGCCCGCGTCTGCGGCTTCTCGCTGCGCGACACGCTGCCGCCCACCTATCCGCACGTGCTCGCCTTCCCCCTGCACATGGCGCTGATGGCCGACGGCGACTTCCCCTTCGGCGCGGTCGGCCTGGTCCACGTCGAGAACCGCATCGCACAGCACCGGCCGCTCGGCCTCGGCGAGGAGCTGAAGCTCGTCGTCCGCCCCACCCCCCTGCGGCCGCACAGGCGAGGCCAGACGTTCGCGATCGAGACCGCCGCCTGGACCGGACGCCAGAAGGCCTGGGAGTCGACCAGCACCTTCCTCCGCCGCGGCCCCTCCTCCACCGCCGTAGAGGTTGATTCCGGTATGCGTGACAAACCTCTACGGCGCAGCGGGGACGGGGACGATGACGCGCTGACGGTCAGCGCCATGTGGAAGCTCGGCGGCGACCTGGGGCGGCGCTATGGCTCCGTGTCGGGGGATCGCAACCCGATCCACATGCACTCGCTGAGCGCGAAGCCGCTCGGCTTCCCGAGCGCGATCGCGCACGGGATGTGGACCAAGGCCCGCTGCCTCGCGGCGCTGTCGAGCCGCCTGCCGGACGCCTTCGCGGCCGAGGTCGCCTTCCGCAAGCCGATCCGGCTGCCGGGGCGGGTCGAGTTCCTCTGCGACGCCGGCGGCGAGCGGATCCACTTCGCCGTGCGCGACGCCAAGCGGCACACCCCTCATCTCGACGGCCACTTGAAGCCGCTCGAGCCCAAAGCGACTCCCACCGACAGCGGAAGGAAGGGAAAGTGAACGAGAACGGCAACGGAACGAGCGTGGCCGAGCGCAGTCAGGGCATCGCGCTGCGATCGCTCAACTGGCTCGCCGGCACGGAGCTGCTGGACAGGGTCGGCCTGCGCAAGGTCGTCGAGCGGATGGTCTTCCAGGGGACGAAGAACGGCTTCCGCACCGCGACCGCGGCCGGTCGCGCCTTCAAGGCGACGCAGAAGCTGGGCAAACCGGCGCGCCAGGCGGCGGGGAAGCCGCGCAGCCTGTTCGACGTCACGCCCGACGAGGAGCAGCAGATGTTCCAGGAGGCGGTGCGCGACTTCGCCGAGGCGAAGGTGCGGCCGGCCGCGCAGCAGGCCGACGCCGAGCGCGAGACTCCCGGAGAGCTGCTGGCGCAGACCAGCGAGCTCGGCGTCAACATGCTCGGCATCCCCGAGCAGCTCGGGGGCGTGATGACCGAGCAGGCGGCGACGACCAGCGCCCTGGTCGGCGAGGCGCTCGGCCACGGCGACATGGGGATCGCCTACGCGGCGCTCGCCCCCGGCGCCGTCGCCACGGCGATCGGCCACTGGGGCACGGCCGAGCAGGAGGCGACCTACCTGCCCGCCTTCGCCGGCGAGGACGCGCCCGCGGCGGCGCTGGCGCTGCTCGAGCCGCGCCCCCTCTTCGACCCGCTGAAGCTGGAGACGAAGGCGCGCCGCGAGGGCGAGGGCTGGGTGCTCGACGGCGCCAAGTCGCTGGTCGCCCGGGCTACCGAGTGCGAGCTCTTCCTCGTCGCCGCGGACGCCGAGGGCGTCGGCCCGGCGCTGTTCGTCGTCGAGTCCGGCGGCGAGGGCCTCTCGGTCCGCGACGAGCCGGCGATGGGCCTGCGGCCCGCCGCCACCGGGCGGCTGCTGCTCGAGGGCGTGCGCCTGCCGGGCGACGCGCTGCTCGGCGAGGGCGGCCGCGAGGACTACGTGGAGTGCGTGCAGCGGGCGCGGATCGCCTGGAGCGCGCTGGCGGTCGGCGCGGCGCAGGCGGTGCTCGACTACGTCATCCCCTACGTCAACGAGCGCACCGCCTTCGGCGAACCGATCTCCAACCGCCAGGCGGTCGCCTTCGGCGTCTCCGACATCGGCATCGAGTCGAACGGGATGCGGCTCGCGGTCTACCGCGCCGCCGGCCGCGCCGACCAGGGCCAGGAATTCCAGCGCGAGGCAGCGCTGGCGCGCAAGCTCTGCGCCGCCAAGGGGATGGAGATCGGCTCCGAAGGGGTGCAGCTGCTGGGCGGCCACGGCTTCGTCAAGGAGCACCCGGTCGAGCGCTGGTACCGCGACCTCCGAGCTGCGGGCGTCATGGAGGGCGCCCTGCTCGTCTAGCGCCCCGCACGAGGGCCGAGCGAAAGGCAGAGATGATCAACCTCGAGATACCGAAGAAGTTCAAGCCGCTGGCCACGCAGGCCAACCAGGTCGCGACCGAGGTCTTCCGGCCGATCTCGCGCAAGTACGACGAGGCCGAGCACTCCTACCCGCAGGAGCTCGACATGCTCGCCTCGCTGATGGAGGGCATGGAAGAGGGCGCCGACCTCGGCGGCGCCGGCGCGGCCGGCGTGCGCCGCGACGCCGACGGCGACGCGGCGGAGGGCAACCGCAACGGCTCCAACCTCTCCACCGTGCTCGGCATCGTCGAGCTCTGCTGGGGGGACGTCGGCCTGCTGCTCTCGATGCCGCGCCAGGGGCTCGGCAACTCGGCGATCGCCTCGGTCGCCGACGAGGAGCAGCTGCAGCGCTACGGCGGCAAATGGGCGGCGATGGCGATCACCGAGCCGGAGGCGGGGTCGGACTCCGCGGCGATCCGCACCACCGCGAAGCTCGACGGCGACGAGTACGTGCTCAACGGCGAGAAGATCTTCGTCACCTCGGGCGACCGGGCCGACCTGATCGTCGTCTGGGCCTCGCTCGACCCGTCCAAGGGGCGGGCGGCGATCAAGTCGTTCATCGTCGAGCGCGACAACCCGGGGCTGAAGCTCGACCGGCTCGAGCACAAGCTCGGGATCCGCGCCTCCGACACCGCCAACTTCACCCTGCAGGACTGCCGGGTGCCGAAGGAGGCGCTGCTCGGCAACCCCGAGATCGACACGAAGAAGGGCTTCGGCGGCGCAATGCAGACCTTCGACAACACGCGGCCGCTGGTCGCGGCGATGGCCGTCGGGGTCGGCCGCGCGGCGCTCGACCGCACGCGTGAGCTGCTCGCCGAGGCGGGCGTGGAGATCGACTACTCGACGCCGGCCCTCAACCAGACGGCGGCCGTCTCGCGCTTCCTCGAGATGGAGGCCGACTGGGAGGCGGCGCGGCTGCTGACCATGCAGGCCGCCTGGATGGCCGACAACCGCAAGCCCAACTCGCTGCAGGCCTCGATGGCGAAGGCGAAGGCGGGACGCACCTGCGTCGACGTGACGCTCGGCTGCGTCGAGCTCTGCGGCGCCGCCGGCTACGGCGAGGACGAGCTGCTGGAGAAGTGGTCGCGCGACGCCAAGATCCTCGACATCTTCGAGGGCACGCAGCAGATCCAGCTGCTGATCGTCGCGCGCCAGCTGCTCGGCAAGAGCTCGGCGGAACTGCGCTAGCGCACGTTGAGCCCCACAGAGGGGCCTAACGTGCGGCCGACAGCGGCCGCCCGGCGTCCGGGGCGTCGACGGCCGCCTGCCGCAGGCGCTCCGGCAGGACCACCCAACCGCGCAGGCGCTGCAGGGCGGCGCGGTCGCCCTCGACCTCGATCGCCCGCTCCGCCGCCTCGCCGACGACCAGCGCCGCAAGCACGGGGGCGGGGTCGCCGGCCAGGGTCACCTCGGCGTCGGCGGGAGCGCCGCGCTCGGCGGCGATCCAGCCGTCCTCGATTCGCAGCGTGTACTCCTCGCCGCCGCTGCGCAGGCCGACCGTCATCCGGGCGGCCGCCGGCGGCTGGACGAGCACCCGCACCGCGTTGGCGAGCGAGCTCGGGGGCAGGTCGGCGACGTCGTCCACCCGCTCGAAGTGCATGCCCCAGCGACTCAGCTCGAGCATCGGCCGCTCGAGGTCGCGGCCGATCTCGGTCAGCTCGTAGGCGACGCCGGTCGCCGGCAGGCCGAGCGCCCGGCGCCGCACGATGCCGTGACGCTCGAGGTCGCGCAACCGCTTGGTCACGACGTCGGTCGGCGCGTTGCCGACGTTGCGCACGATGTCGGAGAAGCGCAGCGGCCCGAGCGAGAGCTCGCGCACGATCAGCAGCGACCAGCGCTCGCCGACGCGGTCGAGCGCGCAGGCGAGGCTGCACGACTGGTCGTATTCCCTCCGGGGCATCGCCTGGATGGTAGCGATCGCCACGACATTAATTTGTTTTCCAAAGTATGCGCTTTGACTTCTGGTAGGTTGGCCACGATGTCGAGCTCACATCTCGTCCCGGCGACCCGTTTCCTCCGTCGATGACCCCGATGGCCAGGATCGCCGACCTCACCTGGCGCCACCCGAAGCGCGTCCTCGCCGCCGTCGCCGCCCTCGCGGTGCTGGCGCTCGCCGCCGGCCACGACGTCGAGCGGCACCTGAAGGCGGCGGGCTTCGCCGACTCGGCCTCGGAGAGCGAGCGCGCCACCGTCCTCCTGCACGACTCGCTCGGCTACAACCCCAACCCGGCGATCGTGCTGGTCGTCCGCGCTCCCGGCGGGGGCCGGCTCGACACGGCGAGCCCGGCGCTGCGGCGCCGGGTCGCGGCGCTGAGCCGGCGCGTCGCCGGGGTCGAGCACATCGGCCGCGTCGTCGACCCGCTGCGCGACCGGCGCGCCGGGGCCGAGCTGATCGCCCGCGACGGCGAATCGCTCGCGATCGTCGCCTACCTCTCGACGACCGACATCGAAGACGCCGGCGGCTTCGCGGCGGAAGACGTCGAGGCGCTGCTCGCGACCAGCCCGCTCGACGTGCGCATGGGCGGCTTCGCCCCCGGCTTCAACGAGACCAACGACCAGACCCGCGAGGACCTGACCAAGGCCGAGCTGATCGCCTTCCCGGTCCTCGCGCTGCTGCTGCTCTTCGTCTTCCGCGGCGTCGTCGCCGCCTCGATCCCGCTGCTGCTCGGCGTCGTCTCGATCGTCGGCACGCTGCTCGTCCTGCGGGTCATGGCGAGCCTCACCGACACCTCGCTCTTCGCCCTGAACATCGCCACCGGGCTCAGCCTCGGCCTCGCCGTCGACTACGCGCTGCTCATGGTCTCCCGCTATCGCGAGGAGCTGGGCGGCGCCGGCGCTTCGCGGGAGGCGCACCGGCGCACCGTTCAGACGGCTGGCCGCACGGTCGTCTTCTCCGGGCTCACGGTCGCCGCGGCGCTCGCCGCGCTGATCTTCATGCCGCAGCGCTTCCTCTACTCGATGGCGGTCGCCGGCGCCTCGGTGGCGGTTCTCTCCTCGCTGATCGCGATCCTCGTCGTGCCCTCGCTGCTCGCCCTGCTGGGCACGCGCATCGACGCGCTCTCGGTGCGCCGCGGGCCGGCGGTGTCCGACACCTCCGACGGCTGGTACCGGCTCGCCCGCGGCGTCATGCGCCGCCCGGTCGGGGTCGCGCTCGCCAGCGGCGCCCTGCTGCTCGCCGCCGCGGCGCCGCTGGCCTGGACGACGCTGACCGGCCCCAGCTCGGAGGCCGTGCCGCCGGGGCAGCCCTCCTACGACGCCTACCGCTACCTCGAAGCGCACTACCCCCGCGACGTGACCGAAGCGGTGACGGTCACCGTCGACGGGCGAGCGAGCGGCGCCGAGCTCGCCGCCTACCGGCGCCGGGTCGAAGCGGTCGGCGGGATCGCCGGCGGCGGCCCGTTCGCGCGGGCCTCCCGCGACGTCGCCTTCGCCAACTTCGCCCCCGGCGCCCAGGCCCTGCACGCGAGCTCGCAGGACGCCGTGAACGCGATCCGCGACCTGCCGCCGCCGGGCGCCTCGGCGACCCTGGTCTCCGGCAACACCGCCGGCTTCATCGACCAGAAGCAGAGCCTGCTTGAGCACGCACCGCTGGTCGTCGGGCTGATCGCGCTGACCACGCTGATCCTGCTCTTCCTGCTCACCGGCTCGCTGCTGCTGCCGCTGAAGACGCTGCTGATGAACTCGCTGACCCTGGCGGCGACGCTCGGCATCCTCGTCCTCGCCTTCCAGGCGGGCTGGCTGGACACGCCGCTCGACTACACCGGGCCCGCCGCGGTCGAGGTGACCAGCCTCGTCTTCCTCTTCGCCGTGATCTTCGGCCTCGCCACCGACTACGCGGTGCTGGTGATGGCGCGGATCAAGGAGCGCCACGACGCGGGCGACTCCAACGAGGAGGCGGTGGCGACCGGCATCGCCCGCACCGGCCGCGTGATCACCGCCGCCGCCCTGGCGATCGCCCTCGTCTTCCTGGCCTTCGGGGTCAGCAGCGTCTTCTTCGTCAAGCAGATCGCGATCGGCATGGCGGTCGGCGTGCTGCTCGACGCCACGGTCGTCCGCGCCCTCCTCGTCCCCTCGCTGATGCGCCTCTTCGGCAAGTGGAACTGGTGGGCGCCGAAGCCCCTGCGCCGCATCTACCTCCGCCTCGGCTTCTCCGAGGCCTGATCTGCGGCAGACTGCCGCGGGTGAACTTCGTCGAGCTGATGGAGCGCTCGCCGGCTTCGCGGCTGGGGATCGTCGCGATCGACGCCGAGGGGGAGCGGCGCGACTGGCACTTCGGCGAGCTGATCGCGCGCTCGGCCGGGCTCTCCGGCGCCTTCGCGGCGCGCGGGGTGCGGCGCGGCGACGTGGTGATGACGCTGCTCGGCAACCGGATCGAGTGGGCGCTGACGTTGCTCGCCTGCTGGCGGATGGGCGCCGTCGCGCTGCCCTGCAGCCCGCAGCTGCGCCGCCACGACCTCGAGCTGCGGGCGGGCGCCGCGGCGCCGGCGCTCTGCGTCGGCGAAGCCGGGCTGCTCGGCGAGCTGCCGGACGGCGTGCCGGCGATGACCCTGGAGGAGGTCGCGGGCGCGCTCGACGAGGACCGCGCCCAGGAGACGCCGGCGGCGGTCGAGGAGATGGGGCCCGAGGACCCGGCGCTGATCGTCTTCACCTCCGGCACCACCGGCGAGCCGCGCGGCGTCGTCCACGCCTACCGCTACCTGACCGGACAGCGCTCGCAGGCCGAGCACTGGCTCGCCTCGCGCCCCGGCGAGCTCGTCTGGTGCACGACCGCCCCGGGGTGGTCGAAGTCGGCCCGCAACGTCTTCCTCGCCCCCTGGCTGACCGGCGCCGCGGCGACGATCCACGCGGGGCGCTTCGACCCCGCGGAGCGGCTCGACCTGGCCGAGGCGCTGGCCGTGAACGTGCTCTGTCAGGCGCCGACCGAGTACCGCATGCTCGCCAAGCGCACGACCCTGCGCCCGCTGCCGGCCCTGCGCCGCATGGTCTCGGCCGGCGAGGCGCTGGAGGCGGAGACGGTCGCCGCCTTCCGCGAGGCGACGGGACGCGAGCCGGCCGACGGCTACGGCCAGACCGAGACCGGCCACGTCTCCGGCAACCTCGAAGGCGAACCGGTGCGCCCGGGGTCGATGGGCAGGCCCCTGCCTGGTATTGAGGTCAGGGTGGCGCCCGCCGCCCCCGGACGCGGAAGCGACCGAGCTCACGATCTGATGTCTCGCGAGGGAGCGAGAGCAGAGGAGGCGGCGGTGGGTGAATTGCAGCTGCGCGTGGACTCCTCCCCCACCTTCTTCTCCCGTTATCTCGACGGCGAGCGCTTCGCGGGCGAGTGGTGGTCGACCGGCGACCTGGTGCGTCAGGAGGACGACGGCCACCTCTGGTTCGAGGGGAGAAACGACGACGTGATCGTCTCCTCCGGCTACCGGATCGGGCCGGTCGAGGTCGAGTCGGCGCTGCTCGCCCACCCGGCCGTAGCCGAGGCCGCCGCCGTCGCCGCCCCCGACCCCGAGCGCGGCGCGGTCGTCCGCGCGATCGTCGTCCCCCGCGACCGCGAGCCGAGCGAGGCGCTGGCGCGCGAGCTGCAGGAGCACTGCAAGCGCGAGACCGCCCCCTACAAGTTCCCCCGCATCGTCGAGTTCGCCGCCGAGCTGCCGAAGACCCACAGCGGCAAGGTCAAGCGGGCCGAGCTGCGCGGCTGAGGCGGGTGAGGCCCGCTCAGAGCCCCGCCAGCGCGGTCAGCTCGAGCGCCGCGATCGCCAGGGCGGCGACCGCGGAGACGCCGGTGACGGCGAGGTCGTAGCGGCGCCTGCGCGCCGGGTGAGCACAGGCCCACCCGTAGACGCGACCCATCGCCGAGCCCTGAAGCGTGTCGAGCAGCGACATCCCGGCGGCGAAGAGCAGCGGCAGGCAGAGGATCGCGTAGAGGGGCAGACCCGCGCCGGCGGCGCCGGCGGCGAGCAGCAGCAAGCCGAGCTCGGTCGCCGTGTCGAAGCCGAGACCGAAGAGCAGCCCCACCGGGTACATCTGCCGGGGCCGCGAGACCAGCAGCGTGAAGCGCCCGTAGACGCGGAAGAGCAGGCCCCCGCCACCGCCACCACGCCGCCGCGCCAGGAGGACGACGTTCAGCGCCGCGACCGCGAGCAGGAAGGCGATCGAGGCCCCGCCGCCGATCCAGCCGCCGAGGGCGTGCGGGGTCGAGCCCTCGCCGGCGATCTGGCCGCCGAGGGCGCCGACGCCCAGGGCGAGGACGAGGACCACCGTCGAGTGGCCGAGCGCGAAGAAGAAGCCGACGCCGAGCGGCCGCCTGCCTTCGCCGATCAGCTTGCGCGTCGCGTTGTCGATCGCCGCCAGGTGGTCGGGGTCGAAGGCGTGGCGCAGGCCGAGCGCGTAGGCGGCGAGGCCGGCCCCGACCGTCAGCGCGCCGGAGGCGCTGAGCGCGAGCAGCCCGAAGCCGAGCAGGTGCAGGCCGACGATCGCGGCCGCGACGCCGGCAGCCGCCCGCGTCATCACGCCGGCCGGCGCCCGGCCACTCCGGCCAGCCACTCGCGCCAGGCGTCGACCCCCTCGCCGCCGCGGGCGCTCGTCGTCAGCACGGTGGCGGTCGGGTTGACGGTCTCGATGTTGGTGAGCAGGCGGTCGAGGTCGAAGTCGAGGTGCGGCAGCAGATCGATCTTGTTGACGACGATCAGCTCGCAGGTGCGGAACATCAGCGGGTACTTGAGCGGCTTGTCCTCGCCCTCGGTCACCGCGCAGACCATCGCCCGGGCGTCCTCGCCGACCCGGAACTCGGCCGGGCAGACGAGGTTGCCGACGTTCTCGATCGCCAGCAGGTCGATCTCCCCCAGCGGCACCTCGGGCAGCGCCGAGCGCACCATGTTGGCGTCGAGATGGCACTCGCCGCCGAAGCCCGGGTCGGTGTTGAGCTGGGTGACGGGGACATGCAGGTGGGCGATCCGGTCGGCGTCGATCGAGCCCTGCACGTCGCCCTCGAGCACGCCGACCCGCAGCCCGTCGAGCCCCTCGATCGCCCGTTCGAGCAGCGTCGTCTTGCCCGCCCCGGGGGCGCTCATCAGGTTGACCACGGCGACCCCGGCGCGGTCGAAGTCATCGCGGTTGGCGCGGGCGATCGTCTGGTTGGCGTCGAGCGCGTCCTCGGCGACCCTGATCTTCGTCCGGTGCATCGGTGCCGAGCCTACCCTCCGGCCGCCGCCGGCTCCTCGACCTCGATCCAGGCGACCTCGAGCTCGTTCCCGGCCAGCTCCTCGCCGGCGGCCCCGCAGGCCGGGCAGCTGAAGACGGGCAGCGGCGGCAGCGCCCCCTCGTGCTCGGCGAGCGGCGGCGGCTCGGGGTCCCACTCGCGCCCGCACTCGACGCAGCGCAGCAGCGCCGCCACCGGCTCCAGCTCGAGCCGGGCGCCGGCGCACTCGCTCTCCGCGGCGACGACCTCGAAGTAGAAGGAGAGCGAGCCCGGGACCGCCTGGCGCAGGGCGCCCAGCCTGACGTGGACCGCGGTCACCCGCCGCCCGCCGGCGTGGCGCCGGGCCGCGTCGACGATCGCCCGCGAGAGCGCCAGCTCGTGCATCAGCAGATTCGCGGCAGCGGGTCGCCGGCCAGCATGTCCATCACCCGCCGCCCGCCGAAGGCGGTGTCGACCAGGACCGTCCCCGGCGGCTCCTCGCGCGCCTCGCCGATCTCGGCCGCGGCCGCGCAGCCCGGCGCCGCGCGCAGCGCCGCCAGCGCCTCGCTCACCAGCTCGGGGGCGACGAAGGCGACCAGCACCCCCTCGTTGGCGACGTGCGCCGGGTCGATCCCGAGCAGCTCCGCAGCGCCGGCCACCTCGGGCGGCACCGGCAGCGCCGCCTCCTCGACCGCCAGCCCGACCTCCGAGGCGCGCGCCAGCTCGTTCAGCGCCGAGGCGATGCCGCCGCGGGTCGCGTCGCGCATGCAGCGCAGGCCGGGCCCGGCCGCCTCCAGCAGCGCGTCGGCGGCGGGCCAGAGCGAGCGCGTGTCGGAGCGGATCTCGGCCTCGAGCCCGAGCTCGTCGCGGGCCAGCATGATCGCCGTGCCGTGGGCGCCGATCGGGCCGGAGACGAGCACCCGGTCGCCCGGCCGGATCGCCCCGGTCGCCAGGCTCGCCCGCGGGTCGAGCCGCCCGAGCCCGGTCGTGCAGACGTACATCTTCTCGCAGCGGCCGCGCTCGACCACCTTGGTGTCGCCGCCCAGCACCTCGACCCCGGCCGCGGCGGCGGCGGCGGCGATCGCCTCGACCTCGTCCCGCAGCTCGTCGGCGTCGAGCCCCTCCTCGAGCACCAGCGAGACGGTCAGCGCCAGCGGCCGGGCGCCGGAGACGGCGAGGTCGTTGACCGTGCCGTTGACCGCCAGCTCGCCGATCGAGCCGCCGGGGAAGCGGATCGGCCGCACGACGAAGCTGTCGCTGGTCATCGCCAGTCCGAGCCCCTCGACCTCGAGCCGGCCGGCGTCGTCCAGCTCGGCCATCGCCGGCGAGTCGAAGGCCGGCGCGAGCAGCCCCTCGACCAGCGCCTGCGAGGACTTGCCGCCGGCGCCGTGCGCCATCGTCACCCGCTCGTCGCGGAAGCGCGCCCGCTTGGCCCGCGCCCGCTCGACGATCCCCAGCATCCGCTCCTCGCGGCCGCCGGCGCTCACACCGGCTCCCCGCGGCGCGCCAGACGGCCGAAGTTGTAGTAGGCGGCGCAGGCCCCCTCCGGCGAGACCATGCAGGCGCCGATCGCGTGCTCGGGCGTGCAGGAGGTGCCGAAGACGCGGCACTCCCAGGGCTTGATCGCCCCCTTCAGCACCTCGCCGCACTGGCACTCGCGCGGGTCGGCGACGCGCTCGCCGGGCGCCGGGTAGCGCCGCTCGGCATCGAGCTCCGCGTACTCCTCGGCGATCCGCAGGGCGCTCTCGGGGATCGTCCCCATCCCCCGCCACTCGAACTCCGGCCGCGGCTCGAAGACCTCCTCCATCGCCCGCAGCGCCGCCGGGTTGCCCTCGTAGGGGACGACCCGCGTGTACTGGTTCTCGACCGCCGCCCGGCCGGCGGCGAGCTGGCGCAGGATCATCTCGATCGACTGCAGGACGTCGAGCGGCTCGAAGCCCGAGGCGACGAACGGCCGCCCGTACTCGGCCGGGACGAACTCGAACGGGCGGAGGCCGACGATCGTCGCGACGTGGCCGGGGCCGACGAAGCCGTCGAGCTCGAAGCCCGGCGAGTCGAGCAGCGCCCGCAGGGGCGGCACGATCGTCACGTGGCTGCACATGCAGAGGAAGTTCTCGACGCCCTCCGCGCGCGCCCGCTTCAGCGTCAGCGCGGTCGAGGGCGCCGTGGTCTCGAAGCCGATCGCGAAGAAGACGACGTCGCGCTCCGGGTTCGCCTTGGCCAGGCGCAGCGCGTCGAGCGGCGAGTAGACGACGCGCACGTCGGCCCCCGCCGCCTTCGCCTCGAGCAGCGTCCCGCGCGAGCCCGGCACCCGCATCATGTCGCCGAAGCAGGCGAAGATCACCCCCTCGCGCTCGGCGATCGCGATCCCGTCGTCGACCCGGCCCATCGGGATCACGCAGACCGGGCAGCCGGGGCCGTGGACGAGCTCGACGTTCTCCGGCAGCAGGTCGTCGATCCCGTACTTGTAGATCGTGTGCGTGTGGCCGCCGCAGACCTCCATCAGCTTGTAGTGGCGGCCGGGCTCGACCAGCGAGAGGATCTGGGCGGAGAGCGCCCGGCCCAGCGCCGGGTCGCGGAACTCCTCGACGTACTTCACGCCGGCTCCCCCGGGCGGGGCTTGGCGATCGCCGTGCCGGCATGGACGAGCAGCTCCTCCCCCGGCGCGACCGGGGCGACGAGCGCGATCTCGACCGTCTCCCGGCGGCCCGCGCCGTCCTCGCAGAGCGCCAGCCCGCGCTCGCCGTCGAGCGAGACGACGCGCAGCGGCAGGGCGACGTCGCCGCAGGTGATGCAGGTCCCGTCCTCGCAGCGGTGCGGCTCGGCGCTCACTCGATCGCGCTGCCCTTCAGCTCCTCGAGCTCGGACTCGTAGGCGTCGCCCATCTCTTCCAGCAGCCTGCGCGTCGCCAGCGCCTCGGCTTCGTCGACTCGCGAGATCGCGAAGCCGACGTGGACGAGCACCCAGTCGCCGGGGCCCACCCCCTCGCCGTCCTCGTCGAGCAGCAGCACGTTGACCTTGCGCCGCACCCCGCCGACGTCGACCCGGGCGAGCCGGTTCGCCTCGTCAGCCATCTCCAGGACCTGGGCGGGGATCGCCAGGCACATGCGCCTATCTCCTCTCGACCGCTTCGGGGGCTGAACGTAGCACGGGCTCGGCGGCGCGCAGCTCGGCGAGCACCGCCTCGGCAGCGGGCTCGATCGCCGCCGCGACCGGCGCCGAGAGGCTGTCGCCGAGCGCGAACTCCGCGCCCTCGATCCCGATCGCGACGACGCGCTCCGGCAGCTCGCCCAGCCGCCGGGCCAGCTCGATCGCCGCCGCGAAGCCGAGCGAGTGGGTGCCCGGCCCGGCCGGCGCCGGGATCGGCTCGCGGCTCGCGTCGAAGCGGTGCAGGCTGCCCGCCGGCCCGCAGCCGCGCACGGCGTCGACCAGGACGACCGCCGCGGCGCCGCGCCAGCGCTCGAGCAGCGCCGTCGGGTCGCCGTGCAGCTCCGCGGCCGCGGCGCCCGGCGGCAGCCGCCCGGCGAGCGCGCGGACGACCGCGAAGCCGGCGGCGTCGTCGCCGCGCTCGCTGCCGATCCCGATCGCCAGCGCCGCCGCCATCAGCGCCGCTCGATCCGCACATCGAGGAAGTGCGTCGCGCAGGAGATGCAGGGGTCGTAGTTGCGGATCGACTGCTCGCAGCGCAGCTGCAGCTCCTCCTCGGGCAGCTCGATCGCGCCGCGGACGACGCCGAACAGGTCCTCCTCGATGCTCTTCTGGTTCTGCGAGGTCGGCGGCACGATCCGCGCCTCGACGATCGTGCCCTCCTCGTCGAGCTCGTAGCGGTGGTAGAGCATCCCCCGCGGCGCCTCGGTCCAGCCGTGCCCGACCCCGGCGCGCGGCTCGATCGCGACCGCGGGCGCGTCGGGCGGCTCGTAGGCGTCGATCAGGCGGATCGCCTCGTCGAGCGCGTAGAGCACCTCGACCGCGCGCACGACGATGCTGCGGAACGGGTTGCGGCACTCGCCGTCGAGGCCGGCCTCGGCCGCCGCCGCGGCGGCCCGCTCCGAGAGCTCGTGCGAGCAGAGCGAGTAGCGGGCCAGCGGCCCGGCGAGGTAGGCGCCGCGCTCGCGGATGCGGGCGTGCAGGGCGTTGGAGTGCTCGACGTGCTCCTCGACGACGTGCCGGTCGAACTCGGCCGGGGCGATGTCGAGCCCGCGGTTGGAGATCAGGCGTCCGCGGTCGATCGGGTACTCGCCCGGCTGCGACAGCGAGACCATCTCGACCTCGCGCTCGAACTCGGGGAAGTCGAGCGTCGCCGTCCAGGCCACCGCCCGCTCGGCCAGCTCGCGCGCCCGCAGCAGGCGCTCGCGCAGCCGCGCCAGCGCGGACCGGTCGGGCAGCTTGTAGAAGCCGCCGACGCGGACGTTGATCGGGTGCACCTCGCGGCCGCCGACGAGGTCGATGATCGCGTTGCCGGTCTTCTTGATCTCAAGCGCGTCGCGGACCAGCTGCGGGTGGTCGGCCGACATGTCGACGACTCCCTCGTAGCCGAGGAAGTCGGGCGCGTGCAGCATGAAGACGTGCAGGGTGTGGCTCTCGACCCACTCGCCGCAGTAGATCAACCGCCGCAGGTCGCGCAGCGGCCCGTCGACCTCGACCCCGAGCGCGTCCTCCATCGCCCGCGCCGAGCTCATCTGGTAGGCGACCGGGCAGATCCCGCAGATGCGCGCGGTGATGTCCGGCGCCTCGCCGAACGCGCGCCCGCGCAGGAAGGCCTCGAAGAAGCGCGGCGGCTCGAAGATCTCCAGCCGCACGTCGGTGACCTCGCCGCCCTCGACCTCGACGTGCATCGCCCCCTCGCCCTCGACCCGGGCGAGGTAGTCGGTGCGCACGACCCGCGTGCGCGTGCCGTCGCCGGCCTGGTCGGGCACGTCACTCATCGTGCGCCTCGCTCTCGGCGCGGAACGGCTCGGCGTTGGCGTTGAAGGTGCGGAAGGCGCGCACCACGTCGCGCTCGGAGGCGTCGAGCCGCTCGCGCCACCAGCCGCTGAGCGAGGCCGCGTTGGGGCTCTCCATCGGGCCATAGCAGCCGTAGCAGCCGCGATCGTAGGCGGGGCAGAGCGCGCCGCAGCCGGCATGGGTGACCGGGCCGAGGCAGGGCGTGCCGTGGGCGACCATCACGCAGACGTTGCCGGCCCGCTTGCACTCGATGCAGACGCTGTGCGCGGGGACGTTGGGCTTGCGCCGGTTGAGGAAGGCGCCGATCACCTCGAGCAGCTGGCGCTTGTTGATCGGGCAGCCCTGCAGCTCGAAGTCGACCGGGACGTGGGCGCTGATCGGGCTCGAGGTCTCCAGGGTCGAGATGTAGTCGGGCGTCGCGTAGACCGCGGACACGAACTCGTCGACGTCGGCGAAGTTGCGCAGCCCCTGGATGCCGCCGGCCGTGGCGCAGGCGCCGATCGTGACCAGGTGCCTGGAGGCGGCGCGCACCTGCCTGATCCGCTCGGCGTCGTGCGCGGTCGTCACCGAGCCCTCGACCAGCGAGAGGTCGTAGGGACCGCCGATCTCGCCGCGAGTGGCCTCGAGGAAGTAGGCGATCTCGACCTCGGCGGCGACGTCGAGCAGCTCGTCCTCGCAGTCGAGCAGGCTGAGCTGGCAGCCGTCGCAGGAGGCGAACTTCCAGACGGCCAGCTTGGGACGTGGCGCGGACTCCGCCATCAGACCTCACTCAGCTCGAACAGGCGGCGCAGCCGCTCGTAGGTGAAGACGGCGCCGTCGCGGCAGACGAACTCGGGGCCGAGCTGGCAGTGCCCGCAGCGGCCGATCGCGCACTTCATGTTGCGCTCCATCGAGACGTGGATCGCCTCGGTGGCCAGGCCCCGCTCGCGCAGCGCAGCGACGGAGAAGCCGATCATCACCTCGGGGCCGCAGACCAGGGCGACGGTGCGCTCCGGCTCGATCTCGACCCGCTCGATCAGCGCCGGCACGACGCCGACCGCGCCGCTCCAGCCCGGTCCGGCGGTGTCGACCGTGACGTGCAGGTCGATGTCCTCGCGCTCCGCCCAGTCCGCGAGCTCGGCGGCGAAGAGCAGCTGCGAGGGCTCGCGGCCGCCGTAGAGCAGGGTCAGCCGGCCGCCGCCCGGACCGCGCCCGAGCAGGCTGTAGAGGGCGGGGCGCAACGGCGCCAGGCCGAGGCCGCCGGCGACGACGACGGCGTCGAGCTCGCCGGCCCCGGCCGGCCAGGCGCTGCCGTAGGGACCGCGGACGCCGAGCACCTCGCCGGGCCGCGCGGCGCAGATCGCCCGCGTCGCCGCGCCGACCGCGCGCACCGTGTGGACCAGCGGCCCCGACGACCCCGGGTCGCCGCTGATCGAGATCGGCACCTCGCCGGCGCCGAAGGCGTAGAGCATGTTGAACTGGCCCGGCTCGAACTCGAACGGGCCGGGCGAGTCGAGCCCCTCGAGCTCGAGCGTGAAGGTGTCCTCGTTCTCGCGCCGGTTGCCGAGCACGCGGAAGCGCCGCGGCACGATCGCGTCCGGCGGCTCGGCCGCCGCCGACGGGCTACGCGGCCTCGTCGCGGCCATAGACGTCGAGGAGCTGCATGCGGGTGAAGCGGAGCCGCTCGGCCATCACGATCGCGACGCGGCGCATCAGCTCGTAGCCGAGCTCGTGGTCGGCTTCGAGCTTGCCGCGCAGGCAGGCCCCGTCGAAGGAGACCGCCCGCGCGCGCTCGATCGCGCGGCCGCTGAAGGACCAGGGCTGCGCCGGGAAGATCCACGACCAGCCGGCGACGTCGCCGGGATGCAGGGTCTGGACGACGATCGGCTCGCGCGCCGGCACCGAGACCTCGATCCCGACGGCGCCGTGGCGGATCGCGAAGAAGGTGTCGGCGGTCCTCCCCTCCCTGAACAGGTACTCGCCCTCCTCGGCGACGACGTTCGTGCCGCAGCCGGCCAGAAGCTCCAGGTGCTCGGCGCTCAGTCCCTGGAAGAGCGGGATCTCGGGCAGCAGATCGGCGATCGTCTTCAAGCCGCCTCCTCCTCCCCGCCCTCGACCGGCGCCCCGGCGCCGTCGGTCGCGCGGATCGCCGCGGCCTCCTCGGTGATGTCGATCGCCACCGGGCACCAGGCGATGCAGCGGCCGCAGCCGACGCAGCCCGAGGTGCCGAACTGGTCGATCCAGCTCGCCAGCTTGTGGGTCATCCACTGCCGGTAGCGCGATTTCGGCGAGTGGCGGACGCTGCCGCCGTGGACGTAGGTGAAGTCGAGCGTGAAGCAGGAGTCCCAGCGCTGGTGGCGCTCGGCGGTCTCGCCGGCGAGGTCGGTCACGTCCTCGTCGGTCGTGCAGAAGCAGGTCGGGCAGACCATCGTGCAGTTGCCGCAGGTGAGGCAGCGCTCGGAGACCTCGTCCCAGCGCGGGTGCTCGGCGTTGCGGTAGAGCAGGTCCTTGATCCCGGTCGTGTCGAGCTCGCGGCCCATCTGCCCGGCGGTGCGCTCGCTGACGCCCAGCGCCGCCTCGAACTCCTCGGGCTCCGCGTCGCGCAGCGGCAGGCCCTGCGCCAGCCGCGCGCCCGCCTCGCTGCCCTGCTCGAGCAGGAACCAGTGGCGGTCGCCGTCGAGCACCTCGGTCAGCGCCAGGTCGAAGCCGGCGCTCGCCCGCGGCCCGGTCTCCATCGAGGCGCAGAAGCAGGTCCCCGACGCCTGCCCGCAGTTGACCGCGATCACGAGGACGTTCGAGCGCCGCGCCGCGTACGCCGCGTCGGGGTGCTCGATCCGCAGCAGGGCGTCGTCGAGATGCGAGATCGCGTGCAGGTCGCAGGAGCGCACGCCGAGGAAGGCCCGCCGCGGCGGCGACTCGGCCGCGACCCCGGCCTCGACCTCGAAGTCGCCGTCCGCCTCGCGCCGGGCGCGCCAGAGCAGCTGGTCCGGCGGATGCAGCAGGCCCTTCCAGGAGTTGGGGCCGACGTTGTGCCCGAACAGCGCCTCGTCGTCACGGCGCCGCAGCCGGTACGTGCCGCCGTCCTGCTCGTCGGTCCAGCCGGCGGGCAGGTCCTCGACGCCGCCGAGCGCCTCGTAGACGATCGCCCCGTCGCGCACGGTCGGCCCGACCACCTCGTAGCCCTCGTCGGCGAGCGCCGCGAACAGCGACTCGAAGTCGGCGCGCTCGAGCACCTTGGCGTCGCCTGCTTGGAATGGCGAGGCTGACATCGGTCCGCCCACTGTAGATCAAGTCTCGCGCTGCGCCCACGCGCCGACCGCCGCCTGGCCGAGGGCGACGCCGCCGTCGTTGGGAGGCACGCGGCGGTGCGAGAAGACCTCGAACCCCGCCTCGCCGAGGGTCGCGTGGCAACCGCGCAGCAGGAGCCGGTTCTGAAAGACGCCGCCGCTGAGCACGACCCGCTCGACGCCGCGGCGCTCGCGGACCGCGGCGCAGGCGGCCCGCACGATCTCGATCGCGGTGGCATGGAAGCGGGCGCTCAGATCAGCGGCGCTCGCCCGCCCCGCTCGCAGCTCGGCGACCAGGTCGCGGACCAGCGGCCGGGGGTCGATCCGCAGCGGCGCCTCGTCCCCGTGCAGGGTCCACCCCAGCGGCGTGCCGGCGGCCGAGCGGGCGGCGAGCTGCTCCAGCTCGATCGCGGCCTGAGCTTCGTAATCCGCGACCTCGCGCAGGCCGAGCAGCGCCGCGACGCCGTCGAACAGCCGGCCGACGCTCGAACTGGGAGGCGAGCCGGCGCCGGTCTCGATCATCCGCCCGAGCACCCGCAGCTCCTCCTCCGAGCGGCGTGCGACGACCGCCAGGTCGCCGAGGCCGTCGAGCGAGCCGAAGGCCGCCCGCAGCAGCGCCAGGGCGACGCGGAACGGCTCGCGGATCGCCCGCTCTCCCCCCGGCAGCGGCATGTATTCGAGCTGCGCCACGCGCTCGAAGCCGGCGTAGTCGCCGAGCAGCAGCTCGCCGCCCCAGACCGCGCCGTCACTGCCGTAGCCGGTGCCGTCGAAGATCACGCCGAGCACCGGCCCGCTCAGCCCGTGCTCGCACATGCAGGCGGCCAGGTGGGCGTGGTGGTGCTGCACCGCGAGCGCCGGCAGGCCGCTGCGCTCGCCGGCCCAGGCGGTGCTCGCGTAGTCGGGGTGCATGTCGTGGACGACAAGCTCGGGCTCGACCCCCAGCAGCGCCCGCAGGTCGCCGATCGCCGCCTCGAAGGCCTCGCGGGAGGCGGCCCCGTCGAGGTCGCCGAGGTGGTGGCTGAGGAAGAGCTCGGCGCCGCGCGAGAGGCAGACCGTGCTCTTCAGCTGCGCGCCGACGGCGAGCAGCGGCGACGGCTCGGCGGGGGCCCGCAAGGGCTCGGGCACGTAGCCGCGCGAGCGGCGCAGCGGCGTGACGACGGGCTCGCCGCCCAGCCGGGTCACCCGCGCGATCGAGTCGTCGGCGCGGCGCTCGATCGGCCGCTCTCCGAGCAGGAAGGCGTCGGCGATCGGCGCGAGGCGCCGCAGCGCGTCGTCGTCCTCGAAGGCGATCGGCTCCTCGGCGCGGTTGCCGCTCGTCGCCACCACCGTGTCCAGCTCCCCGCGCAGCAGCAGGTGGTGCACGGGCGTGTAGGCGAGCATCGACCCGAGCTCGGCGTTGCCGGGCGCGACGGCGTCCGCGAGACCGTCGCCCGGGCGCCGGCGCAGCAGCACGATCGGCCGCGCCGGCGAGCGCAGCAGCGCCGCCTCCTCCGCGCCCGGCTCAGCGTAGCGGCGTACGGCGTCGAGCCCGGCCGAGAGCAGCGCCAGCGGCTTGCTCTCGCGCCGCTTCCGGCGCCGCAGCTCCGCCACCGCCCGCTCGTTGCGGGCGTCGGCCATCAGGTGGTAGCCGCCGATCCCCTTGACGGCGACGATCGCTCCCGCCAGCAGCATCCGCGCCGCCTCGTCGACGGGGTCCCCGCGCGCCGCGTCGCCGTCTTCCGGCAGGCGCAGCGCCAGCCGCGGCCCGCAGTCCCAGCAGCAGGTCGGCTGGGCGTGGAAGCGCCGGTCGCCCGGGTCCGCGTACTCGGCCGCGCAGGCCGCGCACATCGGGAAGCCAGCCATCGTCGTCCGTGCCCTGTCGTAGGGGAGACCGCGGACGATCGTGTAGCGCGGACCGCAGGCGGTGCAGTTGACGTACGGGTAGAGCTGTCGCCGGTCGGCCGGGTCGAACAGCTCGCGCAGGCAGTCCTCGCAGACCGCGAGGTCGGGCGCGACCAGCGCCCGCCGCGGCGCCCCCTCCTCGCTGGTCCGGATCTCGAAATCCCTCGCCCCCCCGCCCGCGCGCCGCTCGAGCAGCTCCAGCGAATCGATCCGCGCCGCGACCGGCGCCTCATCGCGGAGCCGCCCGACGAACGAGTCCAGCCACCCCCGCTCGCCGCTCGCCTCGAGCAGCACCCCCTCGGCGTCGTTGCGCACCCAGCCCCCCAGCCCCAGCTCCCTTGCGACCCGATAGGCAAACGGCCTGAAGCCGACCCCCTGGACGACCCCGCGAATCCGGTAGCAGCGCGTCTCGTCCATCCCCGCCACGAGGTTAGTCGCTGGTCCTCGCTCGACGCGCCCGACGCGTGATGGGCCGATCGGCCCACGCCACGCCCCGCCCGGGCTCGGCGCCCGTCGCCACGGCTTTAATCGAGTCGCCCCGAGCGGGGCACCACCGATCTGAAAAGGAGAGACACGTGAGAAAGAGCATCCTGCTCGCACTCGTCGCCGCGCTGGCGCTGGCCCTCGGGCTCAGCTCGCTGGCCACGGCAGGACAGGGCGCTGGGGCGTCCGCCAAGCGGGCGCACAAGAAGGGCAAGAAGAAGGGCAGGGGCTGCGCGAAGGCCAAGGGCAAGGGCCACGGCAAGCGCGCCCACCGCTCCGCCACCGCCTCGAAGAAGAAGGGCAAGGGCAGGAAGGGCAAGGGATGTGGTGGCGGCGGGCTGCCGCTGCGCCCCGGCACCTACGAAGGACAGGACGGGATCGGCCTGGAAGTCAAAGCGGGCGGAAAGAAGGCCGCGCTGATCGTCAACGGCGTCCCCGACACCTGTCTTCCCCTGCCGCTCACGCTCCCCGAAGAACCGGCCCGCTCGACGGCGAGGCTGTTCAAGGCCGGCGGCAAGAGCATTTCCGTTTTCAATGGAAGCGGCACGATCAGGTGGGTGATCGAAGTCATGCCGCGGCTCAGGTACAAGCTGACGCTCGACTCGAGCTACGCGTTCCCCGAGCAGCCCCCTTGCGACAAACCGGGCCGCCACTTCAGCGGCGCTCTGAGGAAAACCGCCTAGGCAGCCAGCATCTCTTCGAGGTCGACAGGACGGCCCAGGTGAAATCCCTGGGCCATGTCGACCCCGTATTCGCGCAGCATCTCGGTCGTGCGGTCGTCCTGCACGTACTCGGCGATCGTCCGCTTGCCGAGCCCGCGGGCGATCTGCACGATCGCCTTGACGGTCAGCTGGTCGGCGTCGGAGCGCGGCATGTCGCTGACGAACGAGCCGTCGATCTTGATCAGGTCGAAGGGGATCTTCTTCAGGTAGTGGAAGGGGCCGAAGCCGGCCCCGTAGTCGTCGATCGCCACCTGGCAGCCGAACTCGGTCAGCCGGTCGGCGAAGCCGGCCGCGGTCTCGAAGTCGTACACGTTGGCCGTCTCGGTGATCTCGAAGGTGCAGCGCGAGGGGTCGGCGCCGCCCTCGTCGAGCCGGCGCTCGATGAACTCGAGCACCGAGATGTCGGTCAGCGAGGCGCCCGAGAGGTTGACGTGCAGGGAGAGCGGGCGCCCCTCGCGCTCGCGCTCGACCAGCAGCCCCAGCGCCCGGCCGACGACCCAGCGGTCGAGCTCCTGGACCATGCCCGAGCGCTCGGCCGCCTCGATGAACGAGGCTGCCGGCAGCAGCGCGCCGTCTTCGTCGGTCATCCGCAGCAGCAGCTCGTAGCGCTCGATCCCGCCCGAGCCCAGATCGCGGATCGGCTGCGTGTGCAGGCTCAGCCGTTCCTCGCTCAGCGCGTCGCGGATCCGCGCCGCGGTCGTCTGCCGGCGCTTCGTCCCCTGCCGGGGCTCGCTGGGGTCGCGGAAGAGGGCGATCTGGTTGCGGCCGTCCTCCTTCGCCCGGTACATCGCCTGGTCGGCCGCCGCCAGCACCGCCTCGGCGCCGCCGCGGCCGCCGCCGAACATCGTGATCCCGACGCTGATCGTCGTGCTCACCGGGTCGGCGGAGGCGCGCTCGCCTTCGGCGACCTGGGCGCGCAGGTCTTCGCCCAGCGCCAGCGCGCCGGCGGTGTCGGTCTGCGGCATCAGCACGGCGAACTCGTCGCCGGAGAGGCGGGCGACGATGTCGGTGCCGCGCACCCGCTCGCGCAGCGTCTCGGCGACTTGGCGGATCAGGTTGTCGCCGGCCTGGTGGCCGAGCGTGTCGTTGACCGCCTTGAGCCCGTCGATGTCGACGATCATCACCGCGCCCTGGCCGCCGTAGCGAGCGCTGAAGGCGACGTGCTGGTCGAGCTCGGCGCGGAAGCGGCGCCGGTCGAGCAGGCCGGTGAGCGAGTCGTGGTCGGCGAGGTAGCGCAGCTCGGCCTCGGTGCGCTCGGCGCTGCGCAGCCGCGCGATGACGATCTCGCGGTCCTCGGCGTCGAGCTTGGCCAGAGCCCGCTCGAGCTCCGGCTCGCTCCCGCTCTGCGGTCGTTCGTCGCTCACCGGTGAAAGGTAGACATGAAACAGGCCGGAATCCTTCCGGGCACACGCGATTCTTCTCAAGCTGACCAACTTTCGTCGATAGCTCCCAACCAATAGTTGGCCTAGCTTGCTCCGGGGTAGTGTTGAGGGATGCCGAACCGTCTCGCGCGGGAGACCAGCCCCTACCTGCTCCAGCACCGCGACAACCCGGTCGACTGGTACCCGTGGGGCGCCGAGGCGCTCGAGCGGGCGCGCGAGCTCGACCGCCCGATCCTGCTCTCGGTCGGCTACTCGGCCTGCCACTGGTGCCACGTGATGGAGCGCGAGTCCTTCGAGGACGAGGCGACCGCCGCCCACATGAACGAGCACTTCGTCTGCGTCAAGGTCGACCGCGAGGAGCGGCCCGACGTCGACGCCCTCTACATGGAGGCGGTGCAGGCGATCAGCGGCCAGGGCGGCTGGCCGATGACGGTCTTCTGCGACCCCGACGGCGTGCCGTTCTACGGCGGCACCTACTTCCCGCCCGAGGAGGGCCGCGGGATGCCGAGCTTCCGCATGGTGATGGACGCCGTGCTCGACGCCTTCGAGAACCGCCGCGAGGAGCTGCGCGAGCGGGCGCCGGAGACGCGCCGGCGGCTGGGCGCGGTCGGCGCCGTCGAGGCCGACTCCGAGGCCCCCGGCGCCGAGCTGCTGGAGGGCGCCGTCGCGACCCTGAGCGAGGGCGCCGACATGCAGCGCGGCGGCTTCGGCGGGGCGCCCAAGTTCCCGCCCGCGTCGACGCTCGAGCTGCTGCTGGCGCGGGGCGAGCGCGCGCCGGTGGAGGTGACCCTCGACGCGATGATGGCGGGCGGCATCTACGACCAGCTCGGCGGCGGCTTCGCCCGCTACTCGGTCGACGCCGGCTGGCTCGTCCCGCACTTCGAGAAGATGCTCTACGACAACGCGCAGCTGGCGACCGCCTACCTGCACGGCTGGCAGGCCTTCGGCCACGAGCGCTACCGCTGGATCGTCGAAGAGACGCTCGACTGGGCGCTGCGCGACATGCGCGGCCCCGAGGGCGGCTTCCACTCGGCGCTCGACGCCGACTCGGAGGGCGAGGAGGGACGCTTCTACACCTGGACGCCGGCGGAGATCCGCACGGTGCTGGGCAGCGACGCGCCGCCGCTGCTCGACTTCTACGGCGTCACCGAGGCCGGCAACTTCGAGGGGCGCAACATCCTCCACCTGGTCCACGGCGCGGCCGCGCAGGAACCGGAGATCATGGCCGAAGCCCGGATGGCGCTGCGCTACACGCGCGAAAAGCGCGAGTGGCCGGGCCTCGACGACAAGCGCCTCGCCGCCTGGAACGCGCTGACGATCGGCGCCCTGGCCGAGGCGGGCGCGGTGCTGGGGCGCGACGACTACCTCGAGGCGGCACGCGCCTGCGCCGAGTTCGTGCTGGACCGGATGCGCACGCCCGCGTTCGCTGCTGGTGGGGGTGAGCCCGACAAACAGCGAACGCGCCGCCTGCTGCGCACCTACAAGGACGGCGAGGCGCGGCTCAACGCCTACCTCGAGGACCACGCCTTCCTGCTGGAAGCGCTGCTGACGCTCTACGAAGCGACGTTCGAGCCACGCTGGTTCGAGGAGGCGCGAGCGCTCGCCGATACGACGATCGAGCGCTTCGGCGACAGCGAGCGCGGCGGCTTCTTCTCGACCTCCGACGACCACGAGCAGCTGATCGCGCGGCGCAAGGAGATCGGCGACCACCCGATCCCCTCGGGCAACTCGGCGATGGCGCTCGGCCTGCTGCGGCTCGAGGCGCTGACCGGGGAGCGCCGCTACGGCGAGTGGGCCGACGGCGTCCTGCGCCTCTTCGCCAAGGCCGCCCCGCGCCGCCCCGACGCCTTCGCCCACCTGCTCCGCGCCCTCGACTTCCAGCTCGCGCGGGTCAAGCAGGTCGCCCTGGTGGGCGACGACATCACGGAGCTCGCCGCCGTAGTCCGCTCCAAGCACCGCCCCCACCTAGTCCTCGCTGGCGGCCCGGAGGGCTCCCGCACCCCACCCCTGCTCCAAGAACGCAGCGCGGTGGACGGCAAGCCAACGGCTTACGTATGCGAGCACTTCGCCTGCCAAGCCCCCACCACCGACCCTCACGTCTTGGCGTCCCGTCTCTGACGCCTCTCGGGCGGGTCCGGACCCACCCGCCCCAGAGGTTTGAGAATATGCGCGCCGTGCGCTCGCTCCTCACCTTCGCCGCCGGCCGCCGCGCGAAGTGGATCGTCTTCACGGTCTGGCTCGTCGGCATCTTCGTCGCCGCCGGGCCGGCCAACCTGCCGGGCAAGTTCGAAGACGCCGAAAACAACGAGGCGACCTCCTACCTGCCCGGCTCAGCCGAATCGACCGCGGCGCTGAAGGCGACCAAATCGCTGCAGGGCGGCGAACTGGCCCCAGGCGTCGTGATCTTCCAGCGCGAGTCCGGGCTGACCGCGGCGGACCGGCGCACGATCGAAGCGGACGTCGCGGCGATGGCCTCGAAGCGCTTCCCCGGCGTCGTCGCCGACGGGACCAAGCTCGCCGGCAACGGCGCCGAGCCGGTGCCCGGACAGCCGTCCGGCTACAAGCCGTTCGTCGGCCCGGTGGTCTCGCCCGACGGCAGGGCCGCGATCGTCACCGCCTACATCGACGCCGAAGGCGAGGGCGAACGGATCCTCGACCCGGTCAAGTTCTGGCGCGAACAGGTCGAGGACCCGCCCCCGGGCCTGCAGGTGAAGGTGACCGGCGGGGCGGGCTTCTCCGCCGACGCGATCGAAGTCTTCGAAGGAATCAACGGCACGCTGCTGCTCGCCGCGCTCAGCCTCGTGATCTTCCTGCTGATCGTGATCTACCGCTCGCCGATGTTCTTCTTCATCCCGCTGGCTGCGGTGATCTTCGCCGAGGCGCTCTCGCGCTCGATCGGCTACGGCGTCTCCGAGCTGGGCACGACGGTCAACGGCCAGTCGAGCTCGATCATGTCGGTGCTGGTGCTCGGCGCCGGCACCGACTACGCGCTGCTGCTCGTCTCCCGCTACCGCGAGGAGCTGCACCACGAGACCGACAAGCACGTGGCGATGCGGACCGCGCTCGCCTCCGCCGGACCGGCGATCTTCGCCTCGGCGGCGACCGTGATCGCGGCGCTGCTCTGCCTGCTCGTCGCCAGGGTCAACGGCACCTCCGGCCTCGGCCCGATCGCCGCGATCGGCATCTTCTGCGCGGCGCTCTCGATGCTGACCCTGCTGCCGGCGCTGCTGACGATCTTCGGCCGCCGCGCCTTCTGGCCCTTCGTGCCGCACACGCCGGAGACCGCGCCGAGCGCCGACGAAGTCTCCGAGCGGGCGCGGCGCAGGATCGTCGACGGCTCCGGGCTCGGCGCCCTCGCGCGCCCGTTCCTGGCCAGCCTCGTGGTCCTCGTCCTGCTGCCGCTCGTCCTGCTCAACTGGGTCCTGCGCCGGCTCAGCGGCCGTCGCATCCCCTCGCTGATCGTCGGGCCGCTCGACCGCGCCTTCTTCAAGCCCTACGAGGTCCGCCGCCACCGGCTCGAGCACACCGCCGACGCCACGCACGGGCTCTGGTCGCGGGTCGGCCAACGAGTAGCGCGCGGGCCACAGCGGGTGATGGTCGGCGCGATCGCGGTGCTGCTCGTCTTCTGCGGCGGCTTCGCCTTCTTCTCGACCGAACTGACCAGCGAAGACAGCTACACGCAGGAAGTCGAATCGGTCGAAGGCCAGCACCTGCTGAGCGAGAGCTTCGCCTCGGGGACGACGGCGCTGACCGATCTGGTCGTCGAGAACCCGAGCGACATCCCGGCTACGCGGCGCGCGGTGGCCGCCGTGGACGGGGTCGCCTCCGTGTCGGGGCCGGTGAACGAAGGCCCGCCGGGAACCCTGCTGCAGGCGACGCTCGAACTCGAACCGTATTCGACCGAGGCCTTCGATCTGGTCGAACCGATCCGCGAAGCGGCGCACGGCGTCGCCGAGAGCACCCTGGTCGGCGGCCCGACGGCGGTCGAATTCGACGTCCGCGACGCAGCCGGCTGGGACTCGCTGGTGATCCCGCCGATCATCCTCGTCGTCGTGCTGCTGATCCTGATCGCCCTGCTGCGCGCCGTAGTCGCGCCGCTGATCCTGATCGGCACCGTGATCCTCAGCTTCCTCGCCGCGCTCGGCGTCGGCTACTTCGCCTTCGACGTGATCTTCGGCTTCCCCGGCTCGGACCCCTCGCTGCCGCTCTTCGCCTTCGTCTTCCTCGTCGCGCTCGGCGTCGACTACAACATCTTCCTGATCGCCCGCGCCCGCGAGGAGACGATCGCGCACGGTTCCGAACAGGGCATCCTGCGTGCGCTCGCGGTCACCGGCGCGGTGATCACCAGCGCCGGGATCGTGCTCGCCGGCACCTTCTCGGTGCTCGCCGTCCTCCCGCTCACCTTCCTCACCGAGCTCGGCTTCGTCGTCGCCTTCGGCGTCCTGCTCGACACCTTCCTCGTCCGCAGCATCCTCGTCCCAGCTATAGCCCTCACCGTGGGGGACGACTTCTGGTGGCCATCAGCTCTCTCCCGGGGAGGAACTGGCGCGTCAGGCCCCCCTCGCGACAAAGCCGAGCCCCAGCTGTCCCGCGGCTGACGCTTCTCGCGCGGGTGGCGCGAGGGGAGGGGGTGTCCGGGCGAAAGCGGCGTTAGTTTTTCGCTTGACTCTCATCGAGTGGCGCGGGCTCAGCGGGCGAAAAACCCAGCGCAGCCCGGGCACCCCCTCCCCTCGCGACAGGACCCGCGCGCCGAAACCTCAGAGCACAGGCAGGAAATTCTCGATCTCGAACGGCGTCACCTGCACGCGGTAGTCCTCCCATTCCTGCCGCTTGATCTCGATGAAGCGGCGGAAGGTGTGCTCGCCGAGCGTGCGCAGGACGAGCTCGGAGTCGGCGGCGATGTCGATCGCCTCGCCGAGCGTCTCGGGAAGCTGCTCGATCCCCCGCTGCGAGCGCTCTTCGGGCGCGAGGTGGTAGAGGTTCTGCTCCATCGGCTCGGGCAGCTCGTAGCCCTTCTCGATCCCCTCCAGGCCCGCCTGCAGCATGCCGGCGAAGCAGAGGTAGGGATTGCAGGCCGGGTCCGGGCAGCGCAGCTCGGCCCGCGTCGCCCCCTCCTTGCCGGGGTGGTAGAGCGGCACGCGGATCAGCGCCGAGCGGTTGCGCCGTGACCAGGCGAGATAGACGGGCGCCTCGAAGCCCGGCACGAGGCGCTTGTAGGAGTTGACCCACTGGGCGAACAGCGGCGCGATCTCACGCGCGTGGCGCAGCTGGCCGGCGATGAAGGCCTTCGCCGTGGCCGAGAGGTAGTACTGGTCGTCGGGGTCGAAGAAGGCGTTGCGGCCGTCCTTGCCGAGCGACTGGTGGACGTGCATGCCGGAGCCGTTCTCGCCGAACAGCGGCTTCGGCATGAAGCTCGCGTGCCAGCCGTACTTCATCGCGTACTCCTTGACCACGATGCGGTAGGTCATGCAGTCGTCTGACATCCGCAGCGCGTCCTTGTAGCGCATGTCGACCTCGTGCTGGGAGGGGCCGACCTCGTGGTGGGCGTACTCGACGTGGATGCCCATCTTCTCCAGCGCCAGGATCGTCTCGCGGCGCACGTCGGAGCCCGCGTCGAGCGTCGTCAGGTCGAAGTAGCCGCCCTCGTCGAGGACCTCGGGCACGCCGCCGCCGGGCTTGGCCGAGCGGAAGTAGAAGTACTCCAGCTCGGGGCCGATGTTGTAGGCGTCGAAGCCCATCTCCTCGGCCCGCTTCAGCGCCCGCCGCATGATCCAGCGCGGGTCGCCCTCGTACGGGTCGCCGCCGGGCACGCGGATGTCGCAGAACATGCGCGCGACGGCGTTCTCTTCCTCCGGGCGCCAGGGGATCAGGGCGAAGGTCGAGGGGTCGGGCATCGCGATCATGTCCGACTCCTCGATCGGGTTGAAGCCGGTGATCGAGGAGCCGTCGAAGCCCATCCCCCCCTCCAGCGCGTCCTCGAGCTCGGCCGAGTTGATCGAGAAGCTCTTCAGGTGGCCGAGCACGTCGGTGAACCAGAGGCGGATGAAGCGGACATCGCGCTCCCTGACGATCTCGGCCACGTCGGCGGCGCTGGTTGGTTGGTCTGCCATCCCGTCTCTCCTTCTGACTGCCTTCGCGCGTTGGAGGGCAAAGATAGGGGAAGCGGGCCGCCCGGGAGGCCCGCGTGAACCGGCCGGGCCTGAAGGGACGTATTACGGGTATGTGACAAGCGCCGCGGAAGGCTTGCGAGAGCGTCCGAAACTCGGTATAACTTACTTCGCGTAAGTAAGTGGCTTAAAGTAAAGTAAAGGCCAATTAAAGGCTCTGTGAAGCGGAATTCCGCCATCCGAGCCAAAGGCGGGATGCAAGTGACGGTAAAAACGGCAGTAAGCAGATTTCAGATCCACGACGAGCTGACGGCGCCTGACGAGAGCGCTCCCCTGATCAAGAGCATCCAGGCGGCCGGCGGCGCGGTGACCAAGTTCGTCGGCGTCCTCGCCGGCGCTCCGGCCGTGCTGCGGGCCTACACCCGGATGCGCTCGGAGCTGCGCGGCGGCGTCCTCCCGCGGGCGACGCGCGAGCGGATCGCCCTGGCGGTCGCCGAGCATCGCCACGACGCCTACAGCATCGCCCAGCACGCGAAGTCGGCGCGCCGCGCCGGCCTCGGCCTCGACGAGGTCTCGCGCGCCCGCAGCTTCAGCTCGGGCGACGCCAAGGAGGCGGCGCTGCTGGAGTTCCTCAAGGCGACGCTGGAAGCCGACGGGGCTCCTCCCCACCACCTCCAGGAAGAGGCGATGGAGATCGGCTGGAGCGACGAGGAGATCCTCGAGGCGATCGCGCACCTGGCGCTGAACGAGTTCCAGAGCCTGATTGCCAGCGCGGCTGCCCTACCCAAAGATCAGGCGACGCCCGAAGTGCTGCCCTCGGCGGCGTAGGGGGCGGCGGGCCGGGTTCCCCCCGCTGCAACCCGCCGCCGGTTACGCGGCAGGGCGCGGGCGGGCGTGCCGGCTCACAAGTTGCCTCGGGGGGACCCCGGCCCGCCGCCTCGCTGCGGGTCTGCCAGCACTTCCCCTTTGGGAGCTTCAGTCCTCGACGACCGTGGCGGTGTAGAGCAGCCGCGCGGTGTTGTAGCGGCAGGCGTAGGTGCGGCGCTTGCCGACCCTGACCTGGGGTCTGCCCTGGCGGACGTCGGTCGTGTTGGTGCATTTGCCCCGCTCGCGGCTGGCGCGCCAGGCGTTCTTCGCCGAGAGCCCCTGGGCGAAGGCGGGCGCCCAGGTGGGGATCGTCAGGCCGACGATGTCGCCCGCTTCGACCCGCAGGTTGGCGCCGAACTTGACCGTCTTGCCGAGGTAGGGACTGAGCACGTGGATCGAGCCCTGGCGGCGCAGGTTGTAGCGGGGCGGGTTGGTGCCGGGAATGCGGCGCAGGATCGCCAGCCGCGCCTCCGGCGGCGTGCCGAAGAAGCCGTTGAAGAAGGAGCGCTGCCGGTTGGTCGGCTGCGACAGGGTCAGCGTCCAGGCCCTGACCCTTCCGTCGCGCGGCACGATGAAGGGCAGCCGGTCCTGGTTGGTGCTGACCTGGAAGCCGGTGACGCTGCCGATCGCCTGGCACGGCAGGTCCGGACAGGACGGGTCGGGCATCCTCGCGCTGCTCCCCAGCACGACAGTGGTGCGCGAGCCGCTCGCGGCGCCGTCGGCGCCCACCGCGGCGGCCAGCGCGACCAGGCAGATCGTCAGCCCGATGATCGAGAACCTCGACAGCATGCCCCCAGCTCCTCTCGTGGAAAGTCCCTGCTCGGACGGGAAAGAGTAGCTGCCGCGCGAGGCCGGCGGCGTCAGGAGCCGCGGGCGTGGCGCACGGCGATCGCGAAGCCGACCCGTCCGGAGCCGTCGAAGCGCAGGGCGCGGCGGGCGCCGTTGGTCAGGTCCCAGGCGTTGCCGCGGGTGTAGGGGCCGCGGTCGATGACCCGGGTGACGATCGCACGGCCGTGGTAGACGAACCTGACCGCGGTGCCGCAGGGCAGGCGGCGATGGGCGACGCCGATCGTGTGCGGGCGCAGCACCTGGCCGCAGGCGGTGCGCTCGCCGTAGAGGCCGGGCCCGTACCAGGTGGCCCCTGCCCAGCGCAGCGGCATGAAGGCGAGCCCGCGACCGGCCTCGGCTTCGCCCGCCGCGCCGCTCGCGGCGCCGCCGGTTCCCGCCTCGGCGCGCGCGGCGGTCAGCGCCAGCAGCGTGGCGATCAGCGGCAGGGCCGCGAGGATTCCGTATGTCCGCCAGCGGCGGCTTGCGTCGTTCGTCATGGCTCTTTCGGGGCGCTTGCGGGGTTAGCTGACGGGCTCGCGCTGAAAGAGCTGCGCTACGCGGCGGATGCCGGCGATTCGCCCCAACTCGTGGGTCCCCCGCTCCCCGCGGTATGTGGCGGGGATTCAGCGGAAGTCAGCGGCACGTTAGCAAACGCTAAGACAGCAAACCGTGACGAGGTTGGGAAGGGCCCCTCCCGGGCGAGAGAGGGGCCCTTCCCTGGCGGGCCTGTAAGCCGGATCCTGTCGAGAGCGACCATCTATCTCGGCGGGAACGCGTCCCGCCGGCCGCCGCAGCGGCTGCGGCCTACCTGGATCTCGCCGGGCAGGGTCGACGATCCCGTTTGGCCTTGCACCTGGCGGGGTTTGCCTGGCCGCCGCGTCGCCGCGACGCCGGTGCGCTCTTACCGCACCATTTCACCTTTGCCTGTACGCGGCTCACGTGTGGCCGCGCCATCGGCCGTGTCATTTCTGTGGCACTTTCCCGCGGGTTTCCCCGGGTGGGCGTTACCCACCGCCATGCCCTTCGGTGTCCGGACTTTCCTCGAGGGGGTTTTCTCTCCCCCACGCGGTCGCTCAGCCCGCTTTAGGCATGGTAGACCCTCTGCGGCCCGCTGCGAACCGGCGCATCTCGGGCTTTACGAGGGACTATCTTTCGTTCCCATGCCGACCGCAGTCGTCACCGGAGCAGGCAGCGGTCTTGGGCGGGCGATCGCCCTGGACCTGGCGGGGCGCGGGTACATGGTGCAGGCAACCGACGTCGACGCGGACGCGGCGGCGGCGACCGCGGCGGAGCTGGGTGCCGGCGGCAGCTTCGCCGAGCTCGACGTCACCGACTGCGAGGCGTGCCGGGCGACGGCGGCGGCCGCGGCGACCCGCGGCGGCTCGCTGGACCTCTGGGTCAACAACGCCGGCGTGCTTGCGACCGGCCGGTCCTGGGAGCAGGACGAGGGCACGCGGCGGGCGATGCTCGACGTGAACGCGCTGGGAACGATGAACGGCACGATCGCCGCGCTCGAGCGGATGACCCCGGCCGGGCGCGGGCACGTGATCAACGTGATCTCGCTGGCCGGCCTGGTCGCGGCGCCGGGAGAGGTCAACTACTCGGCGAGCAAGCACGCGGCGATGGCCTTCACGCTCGGCACGCTCTTCGACCTGCGCCGCGCCGGCGTCTCCGGCGTCGAGCTCTCCGCGGTCTGCCCGGACGGGATCTGGACGCCGATGCTGGAGGACAAGCTCGACGATCCCGACGCCGCCGGCTCCTTCTCGGGTCAGCTGCTGACGCCCGGCGAGGTCGCCACCGAGGTCGGCAAGCTGGCCGAACGCCCGCGCCCGCTGCTCGTCCTGCCGCGCTGGCGCGGGCCGATGCTGCGGCTCTTCGACCTCTTCCCCCGCCTCGCCCTGAAGCTGCTGCCCCTGGTCATGCGCGACGCCCGCCGGCGCCAGCGCCGCTACAAGCGCCTCATAGAGAGCGGCAAGTGGCCTTGATCAGACCTTGCGGACGACGCCGATAACGCGACCGATCACGCTGACCTCGGCGCTGCGGATCGGCTCCATCGTCTCGTTCTCGGGCTGCAGGCGGATGTGGTCGGACTCGCGGAAGAAGCGCTTGACGGTCGCCTCCTCGCCGATCAGCGCGACGACGATCTCGCCGTCGCTCGCGTCGTCCGCCGGCCGCACGATCACGTAGTCGCCTTCGAAGATGCCGGCGTCCTTCATGCTCTCGCCGCGCACGCGCAGCACGTAGTCGCCTTCCTCGCCGCCGATCACGTCGGGGATCTCGATGTATTCCTCGATGTTCTCTTCAGCGAGGATCGGCGCGCCGGCGGCGACGTGGCCGAGCAGCGGCAGGCCCTCCTGCTCGGGCAGGATCGTCTTCTTCGCCTTGTCGAAGAGCAGCTCGATCGCCCGCGGCTTCGACGGGTCCCGCCGCAGCAACCCGATCTTCTCCAGGTTGGCCAGGTGCGCGTGCACCGTCGACGACGAATGAAGACCGACCGCTTTGCCGATCTCCCGCACCGTCGGCGGGTAGCCGGTTTTCTCCGCGTAGCGGCGGATGAAGTCGAAGATCTCCTTCTGCCTCTTGGTCAAATCCAGGTCCACCCGTGGCTCCTCCTCTTCACGCGAGCGCAGACGTTCGAACACCTGTTCGCAGAGTACCGCGCCCCGCGGACGTGCGCAAGCCGGCCCCCACCCCGGCACGCCTCCGCCCACCCCACGCCCCCCACCCACGCCGAACATCTAGAATCGCCCTCCCCGAGCGGCTGTGGCGGAACTGGTAGACGCGCAAGCTTGAGGGGCTTGTGCCCTTTACGGGGCGTGATGGTTCGACTCCATTCAGCCGCATCGGAAACCCCCGCAAAGCGGGGGTTTCTGCGTTAGACGCCGATCAGCGCCTCCGCCCGATTCCGGCTCGTGCGCCAGTTGGTGCGCCAGTCCGCTGCCGCTCAGACACCTTGCCCTTGCTGTGATGCTGCCGCGCACCGGCGATGGCCGATCTAAAGGCGGTGTTCAGCTGCGCAGTGATCTGCGCCGCGCGCTCGTTGATGGCCTGTGCAATGACGGCCGCGCTGAAGTGAGGAGCGAAGTAGAGACAGGCCACAACGAAAACGGCGACAAGTCTTGGCGAGAACAACCGCGCGACCCGGAGGGCTTCCAATATCCCCATGACCCGAGCGTAGGACTCGGATCAGCGGCAATTGAGGCAGGCCATCTACGCGGCCGTCCGCGTCGACACCATGTAGGCGTCGACCAGCTGGCGCGCATGGTCGCGAGCGCCGGGCACCAGGTGGCCGTATCGCGAGAAGGTCTCCTCGATGGTGCCGTGGCCCATGAACTCCTGAATCGCCTTGGCGTTGACGCCAGCGTCGATCAGCAACGACGCGAAGGTGTGGCGGCACTCGTGGAGGGTCATCGGGGATACCAGGGCGGGCTCGCGCCCATTTACTGCCGCCGCCTCCCGCTCGGTGGCGCTGGCGTCCCCCCAGACGCGCTTGGAGCGTTTGGCGAGGGCGGTCGGGGCAAAAGGCAGATCCGCCCCTCGCCCGAATGCAAGGTCGTCCCCTCTCGCCAGGTCGAGCGCCTCAAGCTGGCCGCGCAGCACAGCGAGAATCGGGACGGTCCGAACTCCGGCCCTCGACTTCGGCGGGATCGGTCCCTCGTGCTGGTCCCAGGACCGCTGTACGGCGATCTCGGCGCGCTCGAGGTCGATGTCGCAGCATCGGAGCGCCTGCAACTCGCCCCGCCGCAGACCGGCGTAGAACGCCGTGGCCCAGATCGGCCGGTCGACATCCGGCAGCGCGGTCAGCAGGCGGGCGGCCTCGCTCGCGGTCGCGATTCGCTCCCGCCGCCCTCGGGCAACCGGTAGATCGACTTCGCGCGTCGGATTGACGGCGACCAGTTCCCGGCGCACGGCATGGCGATAAATCACCTGCAACGGCTTGATCGTGTTGCGGACCGTGCTCGATGCGAGCCCTTCGGCCAACATCTCGTCAACGAAGCCCTGCACCTCCGCGCGTCAACTCGGCCAGGCGGACATGGCCGAACTTCGGCAGGCCACGAAGACACAGCACGCGGCTGTACTCGCGCAGCGTTGCTGGCTTGTAGATGTGGCCGGATCGGTCCCTGACGGAACCGCTGTGGGCAGCGCCAAGCCATAGCCACGCTGCCTGCTCCACGGTGACAACGGACGGCGAGCGCAACTGCCCGGCCTTCGGCTTCATGGTCGAGCGCGCATCGCCAACGTGGATTGCACGATCAAAGTAGTCTCTGCCATGAGCTTGGCTGGTGATCGGTGCAACCACGGTACGAACAAGCAGGAGGCCGGCCCAAGATGAAGCAGCTACTTGGTTGGGGATGGTGCATGGCAGTGATCCTTCTGACCATCACCGGCTTGGTGTTCTTTCCCTCTCCCGCACTCTCGCGCGCCGCGACCTCCTGCAGACCACCACGTGGACCCGGCGACAATCTGGTTCACTCCAGCAACCTGAAGGCCAAGGGGGTCAGCTGTCGGGTTGCCAGGCGGGTCGTGCTCGCCTCGACCAAAGGTCCGCGCGGCCGATTCTCCGAAGGGACGCCATTCAGGGTCGCTAACCAGAGATGGCACTGTTACGCGAGCCCGTTTCCCAGCTCCCATCAGCGGTGCACGTCCTCGACCCGGGCCGTGGTCTCGATCGTCTGGGCCGACTGAGCGTGACCATGGAATCCGCCGTGCCACCGCATCGGCCCGCCTACCTGCCTTGGTATGCTGGCATCCCATGCGACGTACGACCGTAAAGCTCCCCGACGACCTCGATGCCCGTCTGCGCCATGAGGCCGAGCGGCGCGGGGTGACGATCGCCGACGTAACCCGGACGGCGCTTGAGCAGCACCTTGGTGCGCGTGGCAAGCGCAAGCTCCGGGCTGCTGCCGCGGGACACAGTGGGCAGAGTGACGTCTCGGAGCGGATCGAGGAGATCCTCGCCTCGGAGATTCCCTCATCGCGCTGATCTGCGATGCCGGGCCGCTCTACGCCTACGTCGACGCTGACGATGCGCATCACTCGTCCTGCCTGGAGCTTCTTGAGTCCCACCCCGGCCCGCTTGTCGTCCCCACTCTCGTCATCACGGAGGTCGTCTATCTGATCGCGACGCGGCTCGGCTGGGAACCCGAGGTTCGCTTCCTCGGCGATCTCGCCGACGGCACCTTCACGGTCGAGCCGCTGCACGCAAGCGACCCGGTGCGGATGGCAGAGTTCGTCGCCACCTACCGCGATCTACCACTGGGCAGCGTCGATGCCTCGGTGATCGCCGCGGCCGAGCGGCTGGACGCTACCGAAGTGGCGACGCTGGACCGGCGCCACTTCAGCGTCGTCCGCCCTCGCCACGAGGTCGCCCTGCAACTGCTTCCGTGAATTCGCGAGAGGCCGCGCACCCCACCACAACTCTCCCCCGCTCACTCCTCAGAGCTAACCAGCTGCCTGGCGGCAGCGCGGACCTCGGCGAACTGCGCCGGCTCGACCGCGGCCCGCAGGACGTCGACCGGCGCCTCGTCGTCGAGGCGGGTGTTGGTGCCGAAGAGCCAGGCCTTCGCCGTCTTCTCGTCGAAGGCCTCGATGATCATGCGGACGACCTTGTAGCCCTCGCGCAGGCGCAGCTCGGTGCGCTGGTTGGGCTCCGGGCCGTCCTCGCGGCGGTAGCGGCCGATCTGCTTGGCGTCCCGCAATCCGACGAGGTGCGCGGCGACCCGCTGGCCGAGATGGTCTTGGAGGTAGCCGGCGACGTCGGCGACCGCCAGGGTCGCGGCGTCTCGGTCGAGCTTCTCGGCGGCGAGTGGGGTGAGGACGGGCATGGAGTCTCCTTCGATTGCCTTTCGACAGGCCACCATCTAATACACCGGAAAATACACCCCTTCCCTGCGGAGCGTTTGATGGGCCGATTTCGCGCTAACAGCGCTACGCGGTGGCGACGTGCTGGCGAGCGAGAGCGGTGCGCAGGGCAAGCGCCTCAAGCGCAACCTCGGCGTTCTCGGGCGTGTCCTCGATCTCGCCGCTGCGCCACGCGTCGACGAAGGGACCGGGGTCCTTGCCCTGCCGCTCGCGAAATGCCTCGACTCGCGCGTCCACGGAGGCGGCGGTGGGTTCTGCTGCCGGCTCGCGCTCCAGGTAGCGCTCCAGCTCGCTCGAGGGGATGCGCAGCGTCTTCTTGCCGATGCGGATGGCCTTGACCTCCCCCCGCTCGATCATCTTGTAGACGGTCGACTCGTCGAGGGAGAACCGGCGAGCGTAGTCGCGCACGCGCATGTAGTGATCGGAGAGCTCGGTCATCTGCTGTCACCTCCTTGGCTTTGATCATTGTTGCAGCTATATCGGCGAATTCCAAGTAATCCTCTAGATCGAGAACTTCAGCGCAGCCACGGCCAGGCACGGATATCCGCTCGCCCCTGTAGAACCACCTCCCCATGCGCGAGAGACCGATCCTGATCGCCTACCGACGCTTCGAGCAGCTCCAGGAGCTGCTCTTCGCGCGCGGCTATCTGGTCGATCCCGGGAGCCGCGACCCGAACGAGTGGCGGGACGACCCGCCGCTGGGTCTGGTGCGCCTGAAGGGCGTCGCCCTGCGAGGGGCAGGTGACGACGCCGAACCAGACCCCCGCATCACCTTCAGCATCGTCGAGCTCTGGTCGGCCGACCGCGTCGAGGACGCCCACGAGGAGCAGGGCTACTGGCTGGCCGGCTACGCCTACCATGGCCAGGTCGGCGAGACGTCCCTGCGCTACTGCCTCGATCCCGAGCGGCATCCGGAGATGGCCTACCGCCGCCATCCGCCGGACGGCGAGGGGCGGGAGCCGTGGCGGCTCGTCAGCCCCGAGGAAGTGCTCGACGACATCGACGCCCTGGTGGCCGAAAGAGCAGGACGCTGGACGGCTTTAGATCCCGCGGACCGTCCGACGGACCAATTTCGCGCTATCTTGCGTCACCTCAGAGCACCTGAGATCACTTCAGAGAGTCCTACATAACGTCAGATCCCCTCAAACCGCCGATTTGACGGGCTTGTGCCCTTTACGGGGCGCGATGGTTCGACTCCATTCAGCCGCATCGGAAGCCCCCGGAAATCGGGGGTTTCTGCGTTAAACGGGAGCTCGGCTCGTGGAGCTACGGGGCCGCCAGTAGCTTCGCCAGCGCCTCGCGCATCTGCGAGTACCGCCGAGTGCCGACCTGCCGTTTCCACTCCTCCTCCACAGCGGCGTGGACGTCAACGGCGGCCCGGTGCAGGCGCCTGCCGCGCGCGGTCAGCCGCACTATCCGGGCTCTGCCGTCGGTTGGATCGGGCTCGAGGCGCAGATAGCCGCGCCGTTCGAGGTCGCGCAACAGGTCGTTGACCCGCTGCTTGGAGATCTGGGCGTCCGCGGCGATCTCGGTGGGCCGCCGTCCGTCGGGCCCGGGCCAGCGGAACAGCGTCACGTGCGCCGGTCGCACGTCGTCGAAGCCGGCCGCGGCGACCTCGGAGTAGATCCGGGCGCGGATCTCGTGCAGCCCGAAGCGCATCAGGGCGCCGATCGGCAGCGGCGGCGATTGTGAGCGGTGGCGGTCGTTCGTCATTAAAAGTACGGAGCTAGTACTATCTTTGGTATGGGATCCATACTACAGAGAGGACATGACTGAGATGGAGACGGAGACGAGCGGCGTCAAGCACCTGCCCGCGGGCGATGGTCGGGCCTTCGCCCTGATGGGCTCGACGCTGACCTTCAAGGACGAGCCCCAGGACAACGGCGGAGCGATGCTGGCCTTCGAACATCGCTGTCCTCCCGGCCTCGGCGTACCTCCACACCGCGAGCGCAACCACGAGGCCTTCTACGTGCTGGAGGGAACGCTCGTGGTCGAGGTCGCGGGCCAGCCGCACGAGCTCGCCCGCGGCGACTTCCTCCACATCCCCCCCGGCGTGGCGCACTCTCTGCACAACCCTGGCCCTGACCCGGTGCGGGTGCTGACCATCGTCTCGCCCGGCGAGGGCCATGCCCGCTTCTTCTCGACGCTCGGCGAGCCGGTCGGCGACCCGTCGAGCCCGCCGCCGCCAGGCACGCCCCCCGCGTTCGAGCATGTGCAGCGAATCGGCGCCGAGTGCGGGATCGAGTTCCTGCCCCCGGCTCAGGACGAGCGTTAGATCGACCCGCCGCGATGGCGAACCTCGACGACGACGCGGTTGCCTTTGCCAACCGGCAAAGGCCGCACCCTGCGTCCTTGATCCGCTTGGCCAGGCGCGCCCCCAGTCACTCGCGACGCTGCTCCCGAAATTCTGACTCAGGACACTAGTCTTCGGGGCAGCGGGCCGCTTCTGCCGTCACCGTCGTTCTATAAGGAGGTTCAAGTGAGAGATTGGGACTTGAGGGCCATCGATGCCGAGCCCCACCAGCCGCAGATCCTTGCCTCGCTGGAGGATGCGCGGACGATAGTGCTGGTTCTTCCGGCCGGTGAGGAGCTGCAGGAGCACGAGGTGCACGAGCGGGCACGAGTCGTCGTCATCGAGGGTGAGGTCGAAGTGACGATGCCCGGCGGAGAGGTTGTCTCGGCCGCAGCGGGTCACCTGTTCGAGTTCGATCCCGGCGAGCGCCGGACGATCAGGTCGCGCTCCGAGACCCGCTTGCTGATCGTCCTGAGCCCCTGGCCCGGCGACGGCCATCCCGGCGCGATGACGCTCGAGCAGAAGTCCGAAGCGCGAGAGCGGGCTGCGCAGCACCCCCGGTCCTGAGCCCGCGTCGTCAGGAGGCCGCGGCGTCGGCCCAGTCGCGCAGGCGGCCGGCGAGCTGGGGGGTGCCCGGGCCGACCTCGACGATCTCGTCGACCGGCACCTCGGCGCGCACGGCGGCGGCCCGGATCGCGTCGGGGGAGGGCGCCTCGTAGAGGCAGTAGGTGCGGAGGCGGTCGGCGCTGAGGAAGGAGAAGAGCCAGCGCACCCCCTCGTCGCCGTTGACCTCCTCGATCAGGCGCACGTCCTCGTCGCTCAAATCGAGCTGCTCGGCGAAGTTGCGCTCGATCACGTACAGCGGCATCGCCCCATCGTAGCGCCGTCTCGGCCCCCTCAGGACGAGGCGAGGCCGTGGCGGTGCGCGTAGGAGGCGGCCTCGGTCCGGTTGGCGCAGCCGCTCTTGCGCAGGATGCTGCGCACGTGGTTCGCCGCCGTGTGCTCGCTGATCGTCAGCGCCTCGCCGATCTCGCGGTTGCTCATCCCGCCGGCGACCAGGGCGAGGACCTGCGCCTCGCGCGGCGAGAGCTCGTCGGGGAGCCCGCCGCCGGAGACGACCGTGCCGAGGTCGCGCACCCGCCCGGCCAGCGACCCCATGCCGATCCGCGCCGCCAGCTCCCCCGCCTCGCCGAGCAACGCCTCGGCCCGCGGGCGGCCGCCCGGGCGGCCGGCGAGCAGCCGGCCGTACTCGTAGGCGGTGTGGGCGACCCAGGTCGGCGCGCGCATCCGCCGGTTCAGCTCCAGGGCGCGCTCGAAGTGCTTCTCCGCCCGCTCCGCCTCGCCCAGCGTCGCGGCCAGCATCCCCAGATAGCGGTCGGCGGCGCCGTAGCAGGCGACCAGGTGGCCGACCATCACGTTGCCGCCCGCCAGCGGCTCGAGCTCCGGATAGACGAGCGCCGCCATCCGCTCGTCGCCGAGCGCCGCGGCGGCGTCGGCCAGGTAGGCGAGGCCGGCCTGCCAGAGGGAGACGCGGAAGCCGTCGAGCCCCGCCGTCGCGAGCCGCTCCAGCTCGCGGCGCGCCTCGGCCTCCATGCCGAGCTCGGCCAGCAGCGCGATCAGGCCCGGCTGCCAGGGGCCCTCGCGCGAGGCCTCGCCGGCGAGAATCCTGGTCGTCGGCGCCAGCTCGGCGAGCCGGCCCTGCTCGCGCCGCACGCTGAACATCTGGATGCCGAAGGTGCCGGAGGCGTCGCGCCCGGTCAGCAGCCTCCCCCACTCCTCGGAGCGGCGCGCCAGCGCCTCGGCCTCGGCGAGGCTTCCGTCGCAGAGCGCGAGCGCCGAGCCGTAGTGGGCGGCGACGTGGTTCATGAACGGCTGCCCGGTGCGCTCGGCCATCTCACTCAGCGCGACGACGTCGGCGCGGGCGGAGTCGAGGTCGCAGAGGGCGACGAGGGTCGGCACCCGCCAGGAGATCGCCTCGGTGCGCAGCTCCTCGTCGCGCAGCTCCTCGGCCAGGTCGCGGGCCTCGCTGAGCATCGCCAGGATCTCCTCGAGCGGGCTCGTCCCGCGCGACCAGTATGAGCGGACGAGCACCTTGGCCAGGCCGGCGCGGTCCTCGAGCCGGCGCGCCAGGGCGACCGCGTTGCCGCGCACGATCGCGCCGCGGCGGCGCTCGCCCTGGAAGTCGAGCGCCCGCGCCAGGCCGGCGAGCAGCTCGACCCGCAGCGCCGGCCGCTCGTCGTCGCCGAGCGCGGCGATCGCCTCCTCGAGCAGCTCGACCGACTCGCGCAGCGCGATCCCCGGCCGCCAGCAGGCGTCCTCGTAGCCGATCGCGGCGCGCGCCAGCAGCTCGGCGCTGCCGAGCCGGCGGGCGATCTCGGCCGCCTGCCCGAACGCCTCGAGCGCCTCGGTCGCATTGCCGCCCCGGTGGCTGACGGTGCCCAGCTCGAGGTAGGCCTCGGCGCGCTCGGCGGGGTCGTCGATCCGCAGGCCGATCGCCGTGCGCAGCGCCTGCGCCGCCTCCTCGAAGGCGAGCGCCGCGGCGGCGGCACGGGCGGCGCGCAGGTTGTGCTCGACCGCGCGCCGCGCGTCGCCCAGCGGCGCCGCGGCGGCGAAGTGGTGGGCGAGGTCGGCGAGGTCGCGGCCCGCGCTCCCACCCGACTCCTCCAGCGCCTCGCCGACGCACAGGTGCAGCTCCGCCCGGCGCCCGCGCGAGAGCCCGTCGTAGAGCGCCCGCCGCACCAGCTCGTGGGTGAAGCGCCAGGAGATGCCCGGCGAAGAGGACAGCTCCTCGATCATGCCGCTCGCCACCGCCTCGTCGAGCGCCGCCAGCAGCTCCGCCTCCCCGAGACCGCCGGCGCGGCGCAGCAGCTCGAACTCGAACTCGGCGCCGGCCACGGCCGCCAGCTCGAGCAGCCGCGTGGTCGCCGGCGCCAGCCCGGCGAGCCGCTGGCCGGCGACCTCGCGGACGCTCTCGGGGCTCGCGAGCTCCTCGGGCGGGCGGACGACGCGCAGCACGCCGTCGCCGGCCTCGACCGCGCCGGCCTCGGAGAGCGCCCGCCACAGCTCGCCGAGGAGGAACGGGTTGCCGCCGCTCAGCTCACGCATCGAAGCCGCCAGGCGGGTGACCTCGGGGCCGGGCTCGCAGCCGGCGGCGGCGCGGATCAGCTCGCCGACCTCGGCGGCCGAGAGCCCCTCAAGGCGCATGCGCACGACGTGCTCGGAGCGGCGCAGGTCGGCGAGCGTCTCCGCGAGCGCCCGCGACACCTCCGTCTCGGCGTCGCGAAAGGTCGCGACCAGCAGCAACCGCGCCTCGGCGGCCGAGCGCGCCAGGTGGCCCAGCAGCAGCAACGAGGGGGTGTCGGCCCAGTGGACGTCCTCGAGCACGAGCAGCAATGGCCGCGCCCGGCCCGCCTCGGCCAGCAACCCGGCGACCGCGGTGTGCACGCGGTGGCGCTCGGTGTCCGGGTCCTCGGCCTCGCGCGCCGCCGAGCCCCCGTCCGCCGCGGGGATGTCGGGCAGCAGCCGCGGCCGGGTGAGCGGCTCGAGCGCCTCCGCAAAGGGCCCATAGGGGGTGCGCACCGCGGCGTCGCAGGCGCCGTAGAGGACCAGCGCCCCCTCGCGCTCCGCCGCGCCCGCCGCCAGCTCGCGCACCAGGCGGCTCTTGCCCGAGCCCGGCTCGCCGGCGAGCAGCGCCAGGCGCCCGGCCTCGCCCGCGGCGCTCGGCATCAGCGTGCGCAGCCGGGTCAGCTCCGCCTCGCGGCCGACGAAGGGCAGCGCCGCGCCGCGGCGCAGGGCCGCCGGAAGCTCGCCTCTCTCCTCGACCACGACCACACGATAGTCAGACCTGACCATCCGATCGCCGGCGGCGCCGCGGGCAGAGGCCTGGAATTGGGTCAATCCCGGTCATGACAGGGACGCCGCCGCCTCCTAGGCTCGCCTTCGGATGAATTTCTTCTATCGAGGAGGACGGAGATGAACGCGGCAACGAGGATCGCCGGCTTCGAGGGCCGCCAGGTGGGGCCCGAGGAGGGCGGCTACGACGAGGCGCGCAGCGTCTACAACGCGATGATCGACCGCCGCCCCGCGCTCGTCGCCTACGCGACCGGCGTCGAGGACGTGGCCAGGGCGGTCGACTTCGCCCGCGAGGGCGGCCTGCTGCTCGCCGTGCGCGGCGGCGGCCACAACGGCGCCGGCCTCGGCGCCTGCGACGACGGCCTCGTCCTCGACCTCTCCGGGCTGAACGGAATCGAGGTCGACCCGGCGGCGCGCACGGCGCGGGTCGGCGGCGGCTGCACCTGGGGCGAAGTCGACGCCGCCACCCACGAGCACGGCCTGGCGACGCCCAGCGGGATCATCTCGACCACCGGGGTCGGCGGGCTGACCCTGGGCGGCGGAATCGGCCACCTCTCGCGCAAGCACGGGCTGACGATCGACAACCTGCTCGAGGCGGAGGTCGTGCTGGCGAGCGGCGAGCGGGTGCGGGCCGCCGAGGACGAGAACCCGGACCTGTTCTGGGCGATCCGCGGCGGCGGCGGCAACTTCGGCGTCGTCGCCTCCTTCCTCTTCCGCCTGCACGAGGTGGGCACGATCTTCGGCGGACCGACCTTCTGGGACGTCGAGCAGAGCGCCGAGGTGCTGAGCGCCTACCGCGACTTCATCCTCGCCGCGCCGCGCGAGCTGAACGGCTTCTTCGCCTACACCAGCGTGCCGCCGGCGGAACCGTTCCCCGAGCAGCTGCACGGGCGCAAGGTCTGCGGGGTCGTCTGGTGCTACCTGGGCGGCGAGGAGGACGGCGCCGCGGCGATCGCGCCGCTGCTCGAGCAGACGCCGGAGCCGCTGATGCACGGCGCCCACCCGATGCCGTTCCCGGCCCTGCAGAGCGCCTTCGACGGCCTCTACCCGAAGGGCGAGCAGTGGTACTGGCGGGCCGACTTCGTCGAGCGGATCCCGGACGAGGCGGTTGCCGCGCACGCGCGCTTCGGCCCGCAGATGCCGACGATGAAATCGACCATGCACATGTACCCGATCGACGGCGCGGGGCAGGACCCCGACAGCTCCGACACCGCCTGGGCCTACCGCGACGCCAACTGGGGCTCGGTCTTCGCCGGCGTCGACCCCGACCCCGGCAACGCCGAGCGGATCCGCGATTGGAGCGTCGACTACTTCGAAGCCCTCCACCCGCACTCGGCGGGCGGCGCCTACGTGAACATGATGATGGACGAGGGGCAGGAGCGGGTGCGGGCCAGCTACGGCGACAACTACGAGCGCCTGGCGAAGGTGAAGGCCGAGTACGACCCCGGCAACCTCTTCCGCGTCAACCAGAACATCGAGCCGCAAGCATGACCGTGCGACCGGAGTAGCTTGCCCTCATGCCCGGAGACGAGAAGACCAGCGAGCTGATCGTCGTCGGCGCGGGCATCGCCGGCCTCAATGCGCTCGCCGTCGCCGGCCGCTACCTCTCCCCGAGCGATCGCGTCGTCCTCCTCGACAGCCGCCCCCGCGCCGGGGGGATGTGGGTGGACACCTACGACTTCGTCCGCCTGCACCAGCCCCACCCGATCTTCACCGCCGGCGACATCGCCTGGCGGCTGGACAAGCCGGCCGACCACTTGGCGACGCGCGACGAGGTGCTCGACCACCTGCGCCACTGCGTCGACGTGGCGCGCACGCGGGTGGACCTCGACCAGCGTTTCGGCTGGGAGTACGTCGAGCACGCGGAGACCGGCGGCGCCGTGGCCGTAACCGTACGGCGTCCCGACGGGCGGATCGAGACACTGAGGACCAGGCGCCTGATCAAGGCCTACGGCAACGACGTCCTGCCCAGCTCGCCGCTGTCGCTCTCGAGCGCCGCCGTTCGCTCGACCACCCCGGAGGCGCTGTCGACGCTGATCGCCGAGCGCCCCGCGGACAGCAGCCCGGTGTGGATCGTCGGCAGCGGCAAGACCGCGATGGACGTCGCCCTGATGCTGCGCCGCGAATGCCCTGGGCGCGAGCTGCACATGGTCGCCGGCTCGGGCACGATGTTCAGCCGTCGTGAGACGTTCTTCCCGACCGGCCGAAGGCGCTGGTACGCCGGTACCCGCATCAACGCGATGCTGCGCCGGGTCGCCCTTCGTTTCGACGGCACCAACGAGCGAGACGTCGCCGCGTGGTTCGCCGACACCTACGGCATCAGCCCGTCGGCCGAACCGGCCAGCTTCTTCAGCGCCTACCTGTCCGAGGCCGAGTGCGCGGACATACGAGCCGGGCTGCGACACATCGAGCCCGGACACCTCGATGACGTGCTCGACACGACCGACGGGCCGACGCTCGTCCTGCGCGGCGGCCGATCGCTGGCCATCCCCGCCGGCAGCTGGGTCGTGAACTGCACCGGCTACCTCGCCCAGCCACGACGTCCATACGAGCCCTTCGCCTCGGACACGGGCAAGGTGGTGTCGATCCAGCTTCGGTCAAGCATCACGGGGCCCTTCACGTCCTTCGCCGGCTACTACCTGACGCACCTCATGTTCCGCGGCAAGCTCCGCGCCGCGGGGCTGTACGAGCTCGACCTCGAGGACCTCGCCGCGAAATCGCGGTCCGCGCTCATCTGGGCCTCCTTCACGTTGTCGATGTACAACCTCGGCCGCATCGCCCGCGCGCTGCCGCCCAAGGCGATGATCGACTGCGGCCTTGACTTCGACCGCTGGTACCCGTGGCCCCGGCGGATGGCCGGAGCCACCGCGCTTCTCGCAACCCAGCACGGCGACGCCGCCCGCTACCGCGGCACGCTCGACAAGCTTGGCGAGCGATTCGACGTGCGCGTCGGCCCGGCGAGCGGGGCGACCGGCGGTCGCGCCCCGGGTCGGTAGGCGGGGCTCGTCAACGACCTCGACGACGATCGCGGCGATCTCCTTTTAGGAGTTCCGCGAAATGGGCCGCGAAGGCGTCGCGGCGAAAGTCGAAGATGCGCTCGAGGTCGCGGCGGACGAAGAGGCGGTGGGCGAGCTCGCCGAGCGGGCCGTAGGGGATCGCGTAGCGGACGCGGTCGCGCATCTCGCAGCCGCCGTCGCCGTCGGGCTCGAATTCGTGCGTGTGCTGCCAGAGCGCGTAGGGGCCGCGCACCTGGGTGTCGGTGAAGACGTGCGGTCGCTCCCAGGTCTCGATCCGCGTCCGCCAGCGGATCGGCACGCCGTGCAGGCGCAGGCGGTAGTCGAGCAGGGTGCCGGCGCCCATCGCGATCGGCCCCGGCGTCGTCACCCGGAAGTGGAGCCAGGGCGGCGTCATCGGCTCGAGGTTGAGCGCGTCGGCGTAGAAGTCGAAGGCCCGCTCGGGCGGGACCGGGACGCGCTGGCTGCGTTGCAGGAGGTGCTCGCGCACGGGCGCCAGTCTCGCAGGCCGCACCCCCGCTCGGGTAGCGTCTACCCATCGCGCAGAGCACGCTGATCGCGGGTGCGAACGGCTTCGTCGGCAGCCGGCTGGCGAAGGCGCTGGCCGGCGCGGGGCCGCTCAGGTGCCTGGTCCGCGACCGCGCGCGGGCCGCGCGCCTGGAGGGGCTGGGCGCCGAGCTGCGGGTCGGCGACGTCACCGACGCCGCCACCCTCGAGGGGGCGGGCGAGGGGGTCGACGTCGCCTACTACCTCGTGCACGCGATGTCCGGCGGCGCCGGCTTCGAGCAGCGCGAGCGCGCCGCCGCGACCAACTTCGCCCGCATGGCGCGGCGCGAGGGAGTCGGGCGGGTGGTCTACCTGGGCGGGCTCGGCGAGGAGTCGGAGTCCAAGCACCTGCGCAGCCGCCACGAGACCGCCCGCATCCTCGCCGCCGAGGGGCCGCCGCTGACCTACTTCCGGGCGGCGATGGTCGTGGGCGCCGGCAGCGAGTCCTACCGGACGCTGCGCTACCTCGTCACCCGCCTGCCCGTGATGATCGCCCCGGGCTGGCTGCGGACCGCCACCCAGCCGATCGGGATCGACGCCACCGTCGAGTACCTGCGGCGCGCTCCCGAGGTGCCTGAGTCCGAGGGCCGCGAGGTGCAGATCGGCGGCCCCGACGTCCTCTCCTACGCCGAGATGCTGGACCGGATGGCGATCGCGCTCGGCAAGCGGCCGCCGCACATGATCCCGGTGCCGCTGATCACCCCCTGGCTCTCGGCGCTGTGGCTCGGCCTGGTCACCCCCGTGGACACCAACGTCGCCCGCCCCCTGGTCGAGGGCCTGACCACGGCCACCGTCGTCACCGACGGCTCCGGCGCCGAGCCGTTCGGGATCGAGCCCGAGCCCTTCGACGAGGCGCTGCGGCGGGCGCTCGCCGAGGAGGCCGGCGCCGCGCCCGGCGCCTGAAGCGGAAGCTCGGTCCCGATTCCGCCTATCCTGACGCGATGTCGTGGCGCACCCGCCACGAAAGCCCACCAGCGCGGGAACTCGCGCAAAGGCAATCGCCGAACATGCCGGAGCCCAGCCCCAACCCGACGATCGACCTGATCGATCTGCCCGGCGGCGTCTTCACGATGGGCACCGACGGCGGCTACGGCTACCCGGCCGACGGCGAGGGGCCCGCGCACGAGGTCGAGCTCTCGCCGTTCTCGATCGGGCGGGACGCGGTGACCAACGAGCAGTTCGCCCGCTTCGTCGCCGCGACGGGCCACCGGACGGAGGCCGAGGAGTTCGGCTGGTCGTTCGTCTTCGGCGGCCTCCTGCCCGGCGACTTCCCGCCGACCCGGTCCGTCGCCGCGGCGCCCTGGTGGCGCCAGGTCGAGGGCGCCGACTGGGCCCACCCGGAGGGCCCGCGGAGCGGCTGGGAGGATCGCCCCGACCATCCCGTCGTCCACGTCTCCTGGAACGACGCGCAGGCCTTCTGCGCCTGGAGCGGCACCCGCCTGCCGAGCGAGGCGGAGTGGGAGTACGGCGCCCGCGGCGGGCTGACCGGGCAGCGCTTCCCCTGGGGCGAAGAGCTGGAACCCGGCGGCGAGCACCGGATGAACGTCTTCCAGGGAACCTTCCCGGGCGGCAACACCTGCGCCGACGGCTACGCCGGGACCGCTCCGGTCGGCAGCTTCCCGCCCAACGGCTACGGCCTGCACGAGGTGACCGGGAACGTCTGGGAATGGACCGCCGACTGGTTCGACCCCGGCTACTACGCCCGCAGCGCGCGCCGCGACCCGCCCGGCCCCGAGCGCGGCGAGCTGCGGGTGCAGCGCGGCGGCTCCTACCTCTGCCACGCCTCCTACTGCAACCGCTACCGAGTCGACTCGCGCAGCGCCAACGAGCCCAGCTCCTCAACCGGCAACCTCGGCTTCCGCGTCGCGCGGGACCTCGGCGACGCAACCTGACGGGCGGCGCTCAGTCGAGCATGAACCAGCCGCGCACCTCCGCCTCGTGGTCGACGAAGCGCTTGCCGGAGACGTCGACCACGGCCTTCTCGATCGTGCCCCCGCGGAAGCGGAAGGGCGCGGTGTAGTCCGGGGTGACGGGAGAGGCGCTGTCGCGCCCGACGCAGATGCCGTCGCCGACCAGGCAGAAGGCGCCTGGCTGGGTGACGATCTCGCCGCCGCCGACGCGCTCGCCGTCAGCGTAGAGGTCGAGCGTCCCGGCGAACCCCGGCATGGCCGGATCCTCGCTTTTGCCCTTGACCGCGAAGTCGGCGGTGAAGACGTGGGAACCGGGCTCGATCTCCCCGTCGGCGACGATCTCCTGCAGGTTCGTGCCGACCCAGTTGAACGTGTAGCGGAGCCGGCCGTCCTTGACGTAGAGGGTGTGGCCGCCGGCGACGCCGCCATGGGCGAAGAGCACGCCCTCGGCGTCGGCCGAGTCGATCTTCACGCCGACGGCGATCGTGTAGGAGCGGCCGTTGATCCGGGCGCCCCCCGCCTCCGGCACGTCGGCGGTGTCCGGGTAGTACTCGTAGCGCTCGCGCGGCGGAGCCGCCTGCGGGCGCTCGGCGAGCACCTGTTCGAGCGCCGTGCGGTCGTCGAGCGGCAGGCCGTTGTAGATCCCGGCGTAGTAGTGCCAGAGGTGCTTGAGCCGCTCGAGGCGCTCGGGCTCCTCGGCAGCGAGGTTCTTCGCCTGTGCCCGATCGCGGTCGAGGTGGTAGAGCTCCCACTCGTCCTGCTCGTAGTTGCCCCAGCCGCTGAGCGGCGGGTGGACGGTGCAGGCGAGCCAGCCGCTGTCATAGATCGACCGCTGTCCCAGCATCGCGTAGAACTGCGTCCGCTTGCCGGGCGCCTCGGCGTCGGCGAGCGAGGCGGCGAAGCTCTCCCCCTCGATCGGGCTCTGCCGGTACCCGTTGATCTCGGCGGGCGGCTCGATCCCGAGCAGCTCGTAGATCGTCGGCACGACGTCGACGGCGTGGACGTACTGCTGGCGTGGATCGCTCTGCGGCTCGATCTTCGCCGGCCATGAGACCAGGCACATGTCGGCGATCCCGCCCTCGTAGCCGGCCCAGCGCTTCCAGTACGGGAACGGGGTGTCGAAGGCCCAGGCCCAGCCGGTGTTGTAGTGGTTGTAGGAGGCGGGGCTGCCGAGCTCGTCGATGTGCGGCAGGGTCTGCTCGGTCGAGTCCGGGACCCCGTTGAAGAACCGCCACTCGTTGAAGGATCCGTTCGGACCGCCCTCTCCGCTGGCGCCGTTGTCGGAGACGACGACGACCAGCGTGTTGTCGAGCTGGCCGGACTCCTCGAGATGGTCGAGCACCCGGCCGAGCTGGTCATCGGTGTAGGAGATGTAGCCGGCGAAGACCTCGGCCATGCGACAGAAGAGCCGCTGCTCGTCGGCGCTCAAGGAGTCCCAGGGCCGGACGGTGTCGAGGCCGGGCCAGGGCTTGCCGTCGGGGCCGGTCCGCCCGGGCTCGCCGTGCGGGTTGATCGGCGAGAGCTCGGTCCCCTCCGGGAGCAGGCCCATCTCCTTCTGCCGCGCGAGAATTTCCTCGCGGATCGCCTCGTAGCCCTGGTCGAATTTGCCCTTGTATTTGTCGGCCCACTCGGCGAAGACATGGTGGGGCGCGTGGCCGGCCTGCGAGGCCAGATACATGAAGAACGGCTTCTCGGGGTCGATCGCCTTCGCGTCGCGGATGAACTCGATCGCCCGGTCGGAGAGGTCCTTGGAAAGGTGGTAGCCCTCCTCCGGCGTGGCAGGCGGATCGATCTGGTGGTTGTCGTAGACGAGGTCCGGGTACCAGCTGTTCGACTCGCCGCCGAGGAAGCCGTAGAAGCGCTCGAAGCCGCGCCCGAGCGGCCAGCGGCCCTTGTAGGAGGCCATCGTCGCCTCCTCGCCCGGCGTCAGGTGCCACTTCCCCACGCAGTAGGTGTTGTAGCCGCGTTCCCCCAGCACCTCGGAGATGAACCCGTTCTCGAACGGGATCCGGGTGGAGATCCCGGGGAAGCCGGAGCTGAACTCGGCGATCGTCGCCATCCCATTCGAGGTGGCGTTGCGCCCGGTCAGCAGCGAGGAGCGCGTCGGCGAGCAGAGCGCCGTGGTGTGGAAGTTGGCGTAGCGGACCCCCCGCTCCGCGATCCGTCGCATGTTCGGCGTCTCGACCGGTCCGCCGAATACGTCCATCGTGCCGTAGCCGATGTCGTCCCAGGCGAGCAGCAGCACGTTCGGCGCCCCGTCGGGCGCCCGCGGCGGCAGGTATGGCGACCAGTCGGGCTCGGAGTCGCGGATGTCGACGTCGATCCTGGGGCCGGCGCTCGGCCGGTTGCCGGTGTCCTGCTCAGGGGTGGGCACGAAGCGCGGTCCTTTCGTCTCGGGAGTCGAGTGGCGATCTTGGATCGAGAGCCGCCGGACGACCTCATCCCGATCGGGTGATTTCGCCTCGGCCGGCCGGCCGTTCGGTTCCGGCGGCGCTCATGGATCGGCGATCTCGCAGCTCACGACCTCGCCGCCGAAGTGACTGAGGGCGTCGAGCGCCCGCCCCCGCAGCGCCGGAGAGAGAGCGAGCAGCAGCGCCGAGGTCCCAGGGCGCAGCCGGGCCTCGAGGCCGGCGCGAAATCCGTCCTCGATGCTCGTGGTCTCCTCGCCGCCCGCCAGCATCCCGAGCAGATCGCTCCAGTAACCGCTCCACTGCGACCCGGGGCCGGGCCGGCGGCTGGTCGTCAGCCGGCAGCGGCCATCGTGCCCGCAGATCACCACCGAGCTTGCATCGGGATCGACGCTGAGCTCGTCTGCGCAGCGGACGACTTCCTCGGCGGCCCTGACGGCCAGATCTTCGTCGGCGTAGGTGATCGCTATGAGCTCCAGCATCTATGCGCTTCCTCAGATGAGGCGACTGCGACGACGATACGAGCGCTCCCCGCCGGCCGCATCGTCCGAAAGGGGTGAATCGGCCCGGGGGTCAGGAAACGCGGGCGGGCGGGACCGGATCGTCCTCCAACAGCCCCACCCCTCGCGCCCGCACGATCGCCTCCTGACGCGAGGAGGCGCCGAGCTTGCGGTAGATGCTGCGGACGTGGGTCTTCACCGTGTTCGGCGAGAGGTGCACCGCGGTGGCGATCTGCGGGAAGGAGAGGTGGCTGGGCAGGAACTGGACGATCCGCAGCTCTGCCGCCGTCAGCTGCTCTCCCGGCGGTTCGGCGCCGCCGCGCAGAGTGGACTCGAGCTCGTCGCGCCAGCGCCATAGGGCCGGTCCGCCGGGGGCCTCGGCGAGCTTGCCGGAGGCTTCGTCGAGCAGGCCCCGGGCGGTGTCCCGGTCCCCGAGTCGCACCGAGGCCCGAGCCAGCGTCAGCATCGTCTCGATCTCGAACCAGGCGACGAAGTCGTCGAGCTCGCCGAGCCGGTGACGACCGGCGAGCAGGTCGGCGGCGGCGGCATCGGTCGCCCCACGGCGCGCCCGCACATAGGCGGAGGTGGCGAAGGCGAGGGCGATCATCGGGTACTCGCCCAGCCCGTAGCGGTCGACCTGCCCGCGCGCCCGCAGCGCCTCCCGCTCGGCTGCCTGCCAGTCCCCGCGCTCGGCGTGGAGCAGGGCGAGCTGCGCCAGGCACAGGCACTGGACGTTGGGTGCGCCCACCGAGCCCCGCCTGGCCCCCTCGAGCAGTCGCTCGCGCGCCGGCTCGAGGTCGCCCTGGAGATGCATGCCAACGCCGTCGATCAGGCAGCAGAGGGTCCGCCACGGGTCGTCCTCGCCGAACAACGGCTCGACCGCATCGATCGACGCCCTCATCGCGGCGATCCCGCCGCGGGCCAGGGTCGCCTCGACGATCCGCACGCCGGCCTGCAGCGAGGTCCGCGACGCGGGCTCGGGCCCGGCAGCCAGGCGGTGCTTGGCCACCGCGACCCAGTGCTCCGCCTCGGGACCCCGCCCGAGCGTCAGCTGGGTCACCGCTTCGCTCAGGCTGAGACCGGGGCTGGCGCGAACGGCCGGCTCGCCGAGCCGCTGCAGCCAGGCGGCCACCGTCGCCAGCCTGCCACGGCTGAGATAGGTCGGAACCGCGGTCCAGAGCAGCTCTCCAGCCCGGTCGGGAGCGGCCGCCTCGACCGCGTGCTGAATCGCCTGGTCCCAGTCGCCCTGGGCCCGCCACCACTCCGACGCCCGCAGGTGCATTTCCCGCTCGACCTGCGGTTCGGACCGATGCAGGTCGGAGCGGAGCATCTCGCGCAGCAGCGGGTGAAATCGGAACCATGTGTTCGTCCGGTCGAGCGGGATCAGCAGCATGTTGGAGCGAGCGAGGTCGAGCAGCGTCGAGGCCGAGCCCTCACGCTCCAGCATCGCGTCGCAGAGCTCGCCGCTCATCCGCTCGAGCACCGAGGCGCGCCGCAGGAACCGCAGCCGCCGGCCCGACGCCGGCTGCAGAAACTCCTCCTGCAGGTAGTCGGCGACGATCCGGTCGTCGCCGGCGAACCTGGCCAGCGCCCGGTCGAGGTCCGAGGACTCGCTCAGCGCCAGGCCGGCGAGGTAAACGGCCGCGGGCCAGCCCTCGACCCGGCGCACGATCGTGTCGAGCTGGCGCGGCGAGAGCTCCAGCCCGGTCGTGGCCAGCAGCGCGGCGCACTCGCCTTTCGTCATCGTCAGGTCCTCGCGGCGCAACTCGGTCAGGCGACCGCTCGCCCGCAGCCTGCCGAGCCGCAAGGGCGGTTCCACCCGGCTCGCGATCGCGAGCTGCGAGCCGGCGGGCATGCCCCGCACGAGCGCCGCGACCACCGCCTGGGAGCGCGGCGATTCCAGCCGCTCCAGCTCGTCGAGGACCAGCAGGAACGGCTCTCGCGACTCCAGCTCGGCGAGCAGCCGGGGCACGACGACGCTCTCGATCTCCGGCTGCGGCGCCCGCAGCGAGTCGAAGACCTCCGCCGGGACCGGCTCAGACTCGTGCAGGGCTTCGGCGATCGAACGGACCAGCACGGCGGGGTCGTTCTCGCGGTCCGAGAGCAGCACGGCGTGCGCGCCGCGCCGGTCGGATGCGGCGAGCTGCTCGAGCAGGACCGTCTTGCCGTAGCCCGACGGGGCGCGGAGGATCAGCGTCTTCGCCGGGTCCTCCTGCAGGCGATCGAGCAGCCGGCGCCTGGTGACCATTTCGCCATGTTGACCGAAATCACCCGCATCGGGCGATGCGGGAGGCCGAATCGCCGCCTAGCCTCGCCGCCGATGACCGATCCGCGCGAGAGCCACGCCGCCGACGAGGGCGCCGCGAGCCTGTTCGGCAACAGGTTCATCACCGAGGAGGTCCCCGAGGCGAGCTTCCCCGAAGGCGGGATGTCGGCCCAGGACGCGATGCGTCTGGTCGCCGAGGAGCTCGTGCTGGAGGGCGACCCGGCGCACAACCTCGCCTCCTTCGTCACCACCTGGATGGAGCCGGAGGCGCAGCGGATCATCGCCGCGAACCTGCACCGCAACTTCATCGACCACGCCGAGTACCCGCGCACGGCGGAGATCGAGAAGCGCTGCATCCGCATGCTCGCCGACCTCTTCAACGCGCCCGGGGAGACGACCGGAGCCCGCACGCAGGGATCCTCGGAGGCAATCATGCTCGGCGCCCTCTCGCTGAAGTGGAACTGGCGCAAGCGGCGCGAAGCGGAGGGCGGTGCGACCGACCGGCCCAACCTCGTCTTCGGCGGCGACGTGCACGTCGTCTGGGAGAAGTTCTGCCGCTACTTCGACGTCGAGCCGCGGATCGTCCCCCTGCGGGAGGACAAGTTCACGATCGGGCCCGAGGACGTGGAGCCCCATCTCGACGAGAACACGATCGGCGTCGCGGCGGTGCTCGGCACCACCTTCACCGGCCACATGGACGACGTCCCCGGCATCGACCGCCTGCTGGTCGGCATCAAGAACGATCGCGGGCTCGACATCCCGCTGCACGTCGACGCCGCCAGCGGCGGCTTCGTCTGGCCCTTCCTCTACCCCGACACCGCCTGGGACTTCCGGCTCGAGCAGGTGCGCTCGATCAACGTCTCCGGCCATAAGTTCGGCCTCGTCTACCCCGGCATCGGCTGGCTGATCTTCCGCGAAACCGGCGACCTGGCGCGGGACCTCGTCTTCGAGGAGAACTACCTGGGCAAGACCGACGACACCTTCACCCTCAACTTCTCCACCGGCGCCGCGATGGTGCTCGCCCAGTACTACAACCTGGTCCGCTACGGGCGCAGCGGCTACGGCTACGTGATCGGGATGATGAAGCGGAACGCCCGCGCGCTCGCCGAGCAGCTCAGCGCCGGGGGCGAGTTCGAGCTGATCGGCCCCGACGAGGAGCAGCTGCCGCTGGTCGCCTTCCGCCTCGCCGAGGAGAGGCCCTACGACGAGTTCGACATCGCCTGGCAGCTCGCGGCCGAGCGCGGCTGGATGGTCCCCGCCTACACCCTGCCGCCCAACGCGCAGAAGGTGAAGCTGCTGCGCGCCCTGGTCAAGGAGACGCTCAGCCGCAGCCAGATCGACGCCCTCTCCGACGACATCCGGCAGGCCTGCGCGACGCTCGAGAAGAAGGGCCCGGCGCACGAGTCCGAGCGCCGGCGGGTGAAGACCGGAACCGGTTACTGAGCGGAGCGCCCGACGCCGGCACGGCCGCTCAACTCGCTCGTCGCGCTGGCCTTCGCCGTCGGCGGCGGCCTCTTTGCCCTCGGCGCCGCGATCGCACAGGTGGGCTCAGGCGACGCCGCGACCAGCGCCTCGATCTACCTTGCCGGCGGCGCCTTCTTCAGCGCGGGCGGCTATGGCTCGGTGCTGCAGGCGGTCAACTTCCCTCCAGGCGCGGCGGCGGGGTCCGGAGGCGGCTGGCGCTGGTGGAGGTATGAGCCGACGCGCCCGGGATGGCTGGCCGCCTTCGTCCTCTTCGTCGGCACGCTCGCCTTCGCGATCAGCCTCGTCTCGGCTTTCATCGAAGGTCTCGACGCGCAGCAGACGAACCGCCTGATCTGGGCGCCGGAGATCACGGGCTGCGTGCTCTTCCTGCTCTCGGGCCACTTCGCCTTCGCCGCGCTCCGCCTCGCCGGGCGCCGTCCGCGGCTCGACGATCTCGACTGGTGGGTCGCCGGCGTGAACCAGCTCGGCTCGGTCCTCTTCTTCCTCGCCGGCCTGGCCGCGTTCACCCGGCCGCTGACCGACAGCATCGTCAACGTCGACCTGGCCAACTGGGGCACGTTCAGCGGCGCTGTCTGCTTCGCCCTCGGCGGGGTTCTCCAGGCCTTCGAGCGCTGACCGCTCGGCAAAAGCGCGAAATCACCCGATCTGGACGATGCCGCCCGTCGCGCCTGAAGCGGAAGCCCGGTTCCGATTCCCCCTATCCTGACGCGATGTCGTGGCGCACCCGATGGCGCATCTACGAGTACGTCCGCAACAGCCTCTGGATCGTGCCGGCGCTGTTCGGCGCCCTGGCGATCGCGATGGGGGTCGTCCTTCCCGACGTCGACGAAAGCGTCAACTCGACGATCGGCATCTCCTTCGGCGCCGAAGCCGGGCGCGGCGTCCTCGGCGCGCTCGCCGGCGGCATGATCACCTTCACCGGCTTCGTCTTCTCGATCCTGCTGCTCGCGGTCCAGTTCGGCTCCAGCCAGTTCTCGCCGCGGATGCTGCGCCGCTTCCTGCGCGACCCGACGACCAAGGTCGCCCTCGGCATCTTCATGGCGACCTTCATCTACGCGCTGCTGGTGCTGCGCACGGTCGGCACCGCCGCCGACCAGTCGTTCGTCCCCAGCAACTCGATCTCGGTCGCCCTGCTGCTGCTCCTGCTCAGCATGATCATGTTCCTGCGCCTGATCAGTCGCACGACCCAGGGGCTGCGGGTGGCGGCCGTCCTGCACGAGCTCGGCGGCGACGCCCGCGAGGTGATCGACCGCGTCTACCCCGAGCCCGCCGGCGAGGACGAGGGCGTGCCACCGCACCTGCCCGAGTCGCCGGCGCGGACCGTCCCGCACCGGGGCGAGCCCGGGGTCCTGCAGAGCGTCGACATCCGGGGGCTGGTCGCGCGCGCCGCGGAGGCCGGCGCCGTGATCGAGCTCGTGCCGCGGGTCGGCGACCTGCTCGCCGCCGGCGCCCCCGTGTTCCGCGTCCACGACGACGGCGGCGCGATCGACGACGGGTGGCTGCAGGGCGCGATCGCGATCGGCGACGAGCGCACGCTGCGCCAGGATCCCGCCTTCGCCTTCCGGCTGCTCGCCGACATCTCGGCCAAGGCGCTCTCGCCGGGAGTCAACGACCCGACCACGGCGACCCAGGCGCTGGACCAGATCGAGCTGCTGCTGCGCCAGATCGGCGCCAGGCGGCTCGAGCCCGGCGTCGGCCGCGACGAGGCCGGCGCCGTCCGCTTCGTCTATCCGGTCCCCTCCTGGGAGGACTTCCTCACCCTCGCCCTGGACGAGACGCGGCAGTTCGGCGAGGGCTCGGTTCAGGTGACGCGGCGGCTGCGGGCGCTGCTCGAGGACCTGCGCGAGGCCGTACCCGAGCCCAGGCGCGCGGCAGTCGAAGACGAGCTCCAGCTGCTCGACGCCTCCGCAGACCGGGCGTTCACCGAGCGCGGCGACCGCCTCTCCGCGGCGGCCCGCGACCGCCAGGGACTCGGCGCGGCGGGCGGCTCGCGGCCCTGAGCCATTACGGAGATGTAGCGAAAGTGTGAAAATGCGCGGCGATGGACTGGTCGCTCCTGCACGCGCTCAACGACTTCCTCTTCCGCCACGACGCGGTCGAGGACCCGGTGCTCTTCTACGTCAACGCCTCCGAGGCGCTGTTCGCGGCAACGCTGGCGGTCGTCTTCCTCGCGGCGCGGGGCGAGCGTCACGCGGGCTGGCGCCGGGCGGCGCTGGCGGCCGTGCTCAGCGCCGGCCTGGCGCTCGCGCTCGGCCAGGCGATCGCCGACCTCGTCGACCGCGTGCGGCCCTTCGTCGCCGAGCCGCACCAGGTGCACCTCTTCGCCGCCCACGCGGCCGACGCCGGCTTCCCCAGCGACCACGCGACGGCCTCGTTCGCGATCGCGGTCGCGATCTTCCTGCGCAAGCGCGGCTGGGGGACCTTCGCGCTGCTCGCCGCCGCCGTGCTCTCGGTGGGCCGCGTCGCCGTCGGCTACCACTTCCCGAGCGACGTGCTGGCCGGCGCCGCGCTCGGGACCGCCGCCGCCCTGCTGCTCTGGGCCCCGCCGCTGCGGCGCCGCGTGGACGCCCTCGCCGACCTGCTCGGTCGGCCGTGGGACCGGCTCGTCTCCTGGGGCGCCAGGCGCCTCGGCCTCTCGGCGCCAGCGCGCTGACCATCGCCCCGCGACGCACGGCGGTGAACGCTGCCCCGCGGGCTGCTCGGTGTGAGATATTGAGGCCGATGGAGCCGGGCGCACAGGTGGATCCGGGTTGGGTCGCCGAGCACCTCGACGATCCGGCGGTGCGGTTGGTGGAGGTGGATGTGAGCGCCGCCGCCTACGACGAGGGGCACATCCCCGGCGCGGTTCTCTGGGACGCCTACCGGGACCTGCGCCATCCCGACCACACGCCGATCGATCCCGACGAGTTCGACGCGGTCCTGTCGCGGTCGGGGATAACGCCCGAGAGCACGGTCGTCTTCTACGGCTATGCCCCATACCTCGGCTTCTGGCTGATGGACCGCCATGGTCACGAGCGGATCCGCTTGATGGACGGCCCGCGCGAGCGGTGGGAGGACACCGGCTGCTCCTGGAGCGCAGAGGTCCCAGAGCCGGGACCGACCTCCTATGAGCGCGCGGGCGAGAAGCCCGAGCTGGTGGTCCGGCGGCAGGAGCTGCGGGAGATGATCGGGGATCGGGGGACGGCGATCCTCGACGTGCGCACGGAGGAGGAGTTCAGCGGCGAGCGGTTCTGGCCCTCCGGCGCAACGGAGGGCGCCGGGCGCGCCGGGCGCATCCCGGGCGCCGTCCACCTTCCCGTCGACCTGGCGCGCCGGGAGGACGGCTCGTTGGCTGACGGCGAGCAACTGCTGCGGGCCTGCGAAGAGCTGGGGCTGGAGCCCGGCCAGAGGCTGGTCACCTACTGCACGATCGGCAACCGGGCAAGCGTGGTCGCGTTCGCGCTGAGGGAGCAGCTGGGATACCGGAAGGTCGCCGTCTACTACGGCTCATGGTCCGAGTGGGGAAGCCTGCCGGACACCCCGGTCGAGACCTGACCGGCCCCGACGCGCCGCATTCGTAGCTACCCGCCTTGTCGGGCGCCTTGACGGTGAACGTGGTCTTGCTCGGCTTGTCCTCGGAGCCGGAGGCGATTTCCACGTCGGCACCGAGGCCGGGCGCCGTGAAGGTGTGCGGCATGTCGTCGTAGTTGTAGGCGGTGACCTTCACGGCAGCTCCCACGCGTGCTCATCCCGCCGCCGCGGGCAGAGGGCCGAGCGAGACGAGTAGGGCGAGGGCGCTCTGGGCGGCCTCGGTGAGGCGCGTCGCGCTGGGCGGGTCCTCCGGGTCGAGCTGCCAGCGGACCAGCAGGCCGTCGAAGAGGGCGATGATCAGCGTCGCCAGCGCCTCGTCATCGACCTCGCCGGGCGCGTCGGCTGCGGCGAAGGCGTCGCGGACGGTCGCGGCGATCGCCCGGTGGAAGTCGTCGTACCCCGCCTTCATCGCGCCCCGCAGGTCCTCGGAACGGGGCAGCTGAGCCCAGGCCTCGAGCGCCGCGGCGACCAGTCGCCGGTTCTCCTCTAGGCTGTCGGTCACTCCCCCGAGCCCGCGCCGCAGCCGCTCCAGCGGCGTCGCCTCCCCCGGCTCGGCGGCGAGCGCGACCAGCGGCTTCAGCCAGCGCTGGAAGGCCTCCAGCAGGGCGGCGTTGAGCAGGCCCTCCTTGGAGCCGAAGTGGTAGCCGATCGAGGCCAGGTTGGTGCCCGAGGCCGCGACCAGGTCACGCGACGTCGTGCGCGCGTAGCCCTTTTCCTGCAGGCAGGAGATCGCCGCCTCCAAAAGGCGCTCTCTGTGACCGTTATCACGGGTCCCGGGCATCTCGCGGTCTATTATACACCCGTATAGATCTAGACGTACGTATGTACATATCCGAAAGGCTCCGATGGACTCCAGCACGCGCGACACCGCCGCCCGGCCGTGGCTCGTGCTCGCCGCCTGGTTGGCGTTCGTCGTCGCGCTCGGCGCGCTGGGCATCGGCATAGCCGACCGCCTCTCCCCCGCCTCGCTGCAGGTCCCGGGCACGCCCTCCGCCCGCGCCCAGGCGATGCTGGAACGGCAGTTCGGCAACTCGGTCCCGGTCACCTTCCTGCTCCAGGGGCCGCCCGGCGCGATCGACCGCCAGGGCCGGCGGCTCGTCGCCGCGCTGCGCAGTGAGCGGGGCGTCACGGCGATGTCGCCCTGGGACCCCGGCGGACCGACGAGCGTCCTGCGGCCACGGCCCCGCGCGGCCCTGGTCGTCGCCGGCTACCGCCGCCCCGACTCGGTGGCGGTGAGCGAGGTGGTGCCCGCCGCGCGACGCCTCGTCGCGGCGAACGTGCGAGCGCCTGTCCGCGCCCACATCGGCGGCGTCGCGGCGGTGGGCGCCGCCCTGCAGCGAGACGCGCTCGACGCCACCCATCGCGCCGAGCTGCTGGTGCTGCCGATCCTCATGGTGGTCCTGCTGCTCGTCTTCCGCACCCCCGTGGCGGCTGCGATCCCGCTGCTGATGGGAGGCGCAACGGTGCTCGCCGGCCGCGGCCTGCTGCTGCTCAGCACCTACGCGATGCCGATCAACTCACTCGCGGTGGCGATCGCCTCGATGATGGGGTTGGCGCTCGGCGTCGACTACGCGCTGCTGATGGTCTCGCGCTTCCGCCAGGAGCGCGACGCGGGCGCCGGCGCCGAGGCGGCGATCGCGACCGCGGCCGGCGCGGCGGGCAGGACGATCGTCTTCGCCGGCGGCACCCTGGCGCTGGCCATGCTGACCGCGGCGTTCGTCGCGCCCGGCGACCTGCTCGGCTCGGTCGCCGCAGGGGTCGTGGTCGCCGCCCTGCTCAGCGTGCTGCTGGCGATCTCACTGCTGCCGGCGCTGCTGCGCGTGCTCGCCCCCTACCTCGATCGCTGGCGCGTGCCAAGCCCGGGTCGCGGGGGCGGCCTGCTCGCCACGGCGGAGCGCCTGGTCGCGCGGCCTTGGGTCGCGATCCCGCTGATCCTGCTGCCGATGCTGGCGATCGCGGGGCCGGCCGCGGCGCTCACCATCGGCCCGCCCGACCCGAGCCAGCTCCCCCGCTCGGACCCCACGCGGCAGGGCTTCGAAGCGCTGCGGCGCACGCTCGGCCCGGGCTGGACGGCGCCGATCGTCGTCGTCGCCAAGGCGCGCGAAGGGACGATCTCCGAGCCGGGGCGCCTGCGGAAGATCTCGCGCTGGCAGGACCGGGTCGCCGGCGACCCCGACGTCGCCGCGGTGATCGGCCCCACCTCGCTGGACGGAGCCGAACGCTCGCTCGAGCGGGCGCGCACCGCCTACCGGAAGGCGCCGCGGCGGCTCGCCGCCGCCCAGCGGGGGGTCGGCGCGCTGCGCTCGGGGCTGCGCCGGGCGAGCGCCGGCGTGGAGCAGCTTCGCGCCGGGCTCGGCTCGGCGGCGGGCGGCGCGGCGGCGGTCGCGCGCGGGACCGGCCGGGCGCGGGACGGGGCCACGCGGCTCGAGGACGGGCTCGGCCGCGCGAGCGCCGGCGCCGGCCGCCTCTCGCACGGCCTCGACCGGGCCCTGCGGGGGGCGGACGAACTCGTCGCCGGCCAGCGCCGCCTGAGCCGCGGCGCGGCGCGGCTGGCGCGCGGGGCCCGCCGGCTCGACGCGGCGCTGAGCGGCTCGCTCGGGCGGCTGGGCGAAGTCGCCGCCCGGCTGCGCGCCTGGTCGGCCTGGATCCGCTCGCTGCGCGTGCCCACCGAGCTGGCGGCGGACCGGCTCGAACACGCGGTGGCACAGCTCGAAGCGATGACCGTGGGCAGGGAAGACCCGCGCTACGACGCGCTGCTGGCCGACGTGCGCGAAGCGGCGGCGCTGGTCGGCGCTCCCGCGGGCGCGATCCCCGGCGGCGAGGGCGCGGCGCTGCCGTCCGGCGTCCCCGCCTCGCTGGCGGCCGCGATCGTCGAAATCGAGGAGCGGCTCGCCCGCTCCGTCGAATCGCTCGGCGCGATGCCCGGTCAGCTCGAAGAGCTGGCGGACGGCGTCGGCAGGCTGCGCGCCGGGGCCGACGAAGTGGCCTCCGGCGCCCGCCGCAGCGAGCGCGGCGGACGCTCGCTGCGCCGGGCCCTGGCCCGCCTCAGCCGCGGCGGCCACCGCCTCGACCGCGGACTGGCCGGCGCCCGCGGCAGCGGCGCGCGCCTCGCCGACGGGCTGGGAGCGCTCGGCACCGGGGCGGAACGCCTCTCGAGCGGGCTGCAGGGCGGGCGGGAACGAGCCGGGGGCCTGTCGGCGGGCCTGGACCGCGCGCAGGGGCCGCTCGGCCGCTACGCCGTGGTCCTGCACGGCTACGGGCGCCAGCTCGGCGTGCTCCGCGCGCGGTCCCCGCGGGCGATCGACTCCGGCTACCTGATGCTGACCGCGCTCGACGGTACGGCGCCGGCGACCCGCGAACAGGTCGCCCAGGTGGTCAACGTCGACGGCGGCGGCCAGTCGGTCCGCATGCTGGTCGTGCCCCGCACCGGACCGAGCGCGGCCGCAACCCGGCGGCTCGGCGAGCGCCTGCGGCGACGACTGCCGGCGCTCGCCCGCGCCAGCGACACCAGGGTCGCGATCGGCGAGGGCGCCCAGATGCTCGGCGACTACACCGACGCGACGATGGCCCGCCTCCCCCTGCTGGTGCTGGCCCTCTCGCTGGTCGCGATCGCGATGCTGACGCTGGTCCTGCGCTCGCTCCTGCTGCCGCCGATCGCCGTCGCGCTCAACCTGCTGACGATCGCGGCGGCGTTCGGCGCCCTGCAGCTCTTCTTCGGCCTCGGCCTGCTGGTCGGCCCGCGCTACATCGACGCGATCTCGGCCGCCGGGGTGCTGACGATCATGTTCGTCCTCTCGATCGACTACGAGGTGTTCCTGCTGACCCGCATCCGGGAGTCCTGGCTGAGCGGGCACGACCATGCGCGGGCGATCGAGCACGGCCTGCGCAGCACCGCCGGCGTGATCACCGGCGCGGCGGTGATCATGAGCTCCGTCTTCCTCGCCTTCGCCACCGCCGACATCGCCTCCCTGCAGCAGTTCGGCGCCGGGCTCACCTTCGCGGTGGTCCTCGACGCCACCGTGATCCGGGTGGTGTTGCTGCCGGCGGTGATGCGGGCGGTCGGGCCGCGCGTCTGGTGGCTGCCGACCTGGCTCGACCGCCGCCTGCCCCACCTGGACCACGGCGCGACCGAGCCTGCCGGACCCGCCCCCGCCCCCACCTCCGCCGCGGCCGGCTCCGCGGCGGTCCCGGCTCGGCCGCGCGTCTCCAAGCCCCGCACTCGCAATCGCCGGCCGCCGTCCCGCCCGCCGCGGAGAAGCCGGAGGGGGCGGACGATCGGAGGACGCGAACACGCGTAGGCTGCGCACCATGCGTCTGTCCCGACAGGAGCATGGCTGAGCCGCTGGTCAGTCTCGAGGGCGTCGGCAAGTCCTACGGCGGCGGGGCCGCGCGACAGCGGGTCCTCGACGACCTCTCGCTGGAGATCGGCAGCGGCGAGATGGTCATCGTGCACGGGCCCTCGGGCTGCGGCAAGACGACGCTGCTCAACCTGATCGGCGGCCTCGACCGGCCCGACAGCGGCCGGGTGACGGCCTGTGGAACCGAGCTGACGCACGCATCGCGGCCCGAGCTGACCGCCTACCGCGCCCGCTCGGTCGGCTTCATCTTCCAGTTCTACAACCTCCTCCCCACGCTGACCGCGCTGGAGAACGTCGAGGCCGGCGTTCGGGTGGCGGGAGTCGCGCGCGAGGAGTCGCGCGAGCGCGGCGCGGCGCTGCTCGAGCGGGTCGGCCTCGGCGACCTCGCGGGGCGTTTCCCCGCCCAGCTCTCCGGCGGTGAGCAGCAGCGCGTCGCGATCGCCCGCGCCCTCGCCAAGCAGCCGCGGCTGCTGCTCGCCGACGAGCCGACCGGCAACCTCGACGAGGAGACCTCGGGGGGCGTGCTGGAGCTGATCCGCGAGCTCAACCGCGAGACCGCTGCGACCTTCGTGATCGTCAGCCACGACCCGGCGATCGCCCGCAGCGGGGACCGCGTGGTCGAGCTCTCCCACGGGCGGCTGGCCGAAGCGCCGGCCACGGCGCCCTGATGCTCTGGCGCAAGGCCTACCGCGACCTGCGCGCGATGGGGCTGCGCGCGGTGCTGATCGTCGTCGTGATCGGCGCCGGCCCCGGGACCGCCGCCGGCATCGCGCTCGCGATGCACGACGTCGAAGCGACCCGCGACGACTTCTACTCCCGCTATGCCCTCGCCGGGCTCGACCTGCGCCTGCGCCGCCCCCTGCCCGCCGCCCGGCTGCTGCGGCGGGCGCGGGAGGCCGGAGCGCGCCGCGCCGAGGCGCGACTGATCCTCGACGGGGCGGCGCTGCACGGCGGCTCGCGCACCGCCGCCGAGGTCGTCGGGATGCCGGTGGGGGCGCCGCTCAACCGGCTCGCCGTCACCGCCGGGCGGGGGCTCGGGCGCGGCGCCCCGCGCGGCGCGGCCGTCGATGCCGACTACGCCGCGCGCGCCGGCCTGGCGCCGGGGGATCGCCTGCGACTGCGGATCGCCGGCCGCACGATCCCGGTGCGGGTGCGCGGCCTGGCGCGCAGCCCCGAGTACCTGCTGGCGACCGCCAACCCCGACTACCTCGTGCCGCAGCGCGGCTCGCTCGCCGTCGTCTTCCTGCCGCGCGCCGGGCTGCAGGGCCTGACCGGACTGCGCGGCCGCGCGAACGACCTCGCCGCGGACCCGCCCGGCGGCGGCGACGGGGCGGCCGCCAGACGGCTCGCCGCCGGCCTGCCGACCGCCCGCGTCACCCCCCGCTCGCGCCAGTACGGGCGGCGCCTGACCGAGGCCGACATCCACAGCTTCACGATCTTCGCGCCGGTGATGGGCGTCGTCTTCGGCATCGTCGGCCTGCTGCTGATCGCGCTCAGCCTGCGCCGCCTGGTCAGCTCCCAGCGGCGCGAGCTGGGCGCGCTGCTGGCGATCGGCTACCCGCCGCGCGCGGTCGTCGGCTCGGTGATGCTGCTCGCCGCGGCGCTCGCCGCGCTCGGCGCCGCGCTGGCGATCGGGGCGGCGATCGGCGTCGGGCGGCTGGTCGCGAACGAGTACGCGAGCGCGGTCGGCTTCCCTGTGACGCGGTACCCGCTCGCCTTCGACCCGCTTGCCCTGGCGGCGGGCCTGGCGGTCGTCGCGACGCTGCTCGCCGCCCTCGTCCCCGCCTACCGGCTCGCCCGCCTCGACCCGATCGAGGCGCTGCGCGGCGAGAGCGTCGGCTCCTTCGAGCTGCCCGGCTGGCTGCAGCGGGCGACCGCGATCGGCCCGCCCGCGCTCACCTACGGGTTGCGCGGGCTGCTGCGCCGGCCGCTGCTCAGCGCCGCCACCGTCGTCAGCATCGCCGGCGCGGTCGGGCTGGGCGCCGCGCTCAACATCCTCGTCTCCTCGACCGACAGCTCGGTCGACGCCGCGTTCGCCGGCCAGGGCTGGACCCACTCGGCGGACCTGGCGCGACCGCTGCCCGACGGACGGGCGACGGCGGTCGCGCGGCGGGCCGGCGCGAAGCGCGCCGAGCCGACGGTCAAGGGGCCGGCGGAACTGCACGCGGGCGGCACGGCGGACGGGACCGGCGTGCAGCTCACCGGGCTGCCGCGACGGCCGGCGCTGCTGCGGCTCGACCTGACCTCCGGCGCCGGCCCGGCGCCCGGGCGGATCGTGCTCAGCGAACAGACGGCCGACGGGCTCGGGGTGGGCCCGGGGGACGCGGTCGCCCTGCGCACCTCGCGGGAGAGCGCGACCGTCCGCGTCGCCGGCGTCGCCCGCACGCTGGCCACCGAACAGGCCTACCTGCCCAGGGCGCGGACGGCTCGCCTGCTCGGCCTCCCCGGCTCGGCGACGAGCGTGCTCGTCGCCGGCGACGCGGCTGCCGCCCGTCGCCTGCGCGCCGACCCCGCCGTGGCCCGGGTGACCTCGAAGGCGTCGGCGCTGACGGCCGAGCGCGAACTGCTCGACGAGCTGACCGGGCTGATCTCCGTCCTGCAGGCGATCAGCCTCGGCGTCGGCGCGCTCTTCCTCGTCTCCACCCTGGCGCTCTCCTACCTCGACCGCCGCGGCGAGTTCGCGACCCTGGCGGCGCTCGGCTACGGGCGGCGCCAGATCGGCGCCGCGGTCGCCGGCGAGGCGCTCACCCAGACGCTGCTCGCCGCCGCCCTCTCGATCCCGCTCGGCATCCTGATCGCCTCCCCCCTCTCACAGCGGATCGCCGAAGCGTGGTTCGAGATCGGCCTGCACCCCGAAGCGCCGAGCTTCCTGCTGGTGATCGTCCCGGCGCTCGCCCTGGCGCTGCTCGCCGCCGCGCACGCGACCCGGCGAGCGCTGCGGCTGAACATCGCCGCCACGGTCCGGGCCAGGTTGATCGGCTGAACGGCGCGATCTTCTGGTTCATCGCGCTCCCCGTCCTGCCGATCTTCGCGCTGACCGCGATCCTGATCGACGGGCTGATCATCTACGGGCTCAGCCAGCCGACCTGATAGCCGGGGAAATCGGGCCCGATGGCCGGGCGGGGGCGCTACCGCACCCGGCTGCGGGCCCGTTCGACCGCGGCGCGCACGCCGCCATCCCAGGGCTCGCCGTGCCCGACGAGGAGCAGGTCCGCGTCGACCGACTCGTAGTTGGCCAGCGACTCCGCGGCCTGGGCGTTGGACACGTTGAAGGCCATCAGCTGAGGCCCGCGCTCGCCGCTGATCGGGTGCCACGTGCAGAGGCTGTCGCCGACGAAGAGCGCCCCGTGCCGCGGAAAGTGAAAGGCGAGATGTCCCTCGGTGTGACCCGGGCAGTCGATCGTGCGGGGCCGGCCCGGCACGTTCAGCTCCTGCCCTCCCCGCAGGTCAGCCGTCCGCTCGACCTTCGGCTGGCTCAGAGCGCCGTACCGGGTGAAGTGCCCGAAGAGGCGCCAGGTCCCCCACTTCAGCAGCATCGGCGCCAGCGAGTCCTCGGTCTTCTTGCTCTCCTTCCGGACCAGGTAGACATCGGCCGGATTGAGGTGGATGGGGATCTCGGACCCCTCCTTCTGCAGCCTGGCCGCGACCCCGACGTGATCGCCGTCTCCATGCGTCAGCAGAATCGCCCTCACGTCCTCGAGCGAGCGCCCCAACATGCGCAGGCCCGGCTCGAGCTGGGGCAGAAAGCCCTGGCAGCCGGTGTCGACGACGGTGACGCCCGAGTCGTCGGCGACCAGATACCAGTTGACGAGCGGCGTGCCGAGGCGCGCGACGCCGTCGCTCAGCTGCATTGGCTCGGGGAGTCCGATGGGGCCGATCCTAGCCGCTCGCCGCCCGGCGGCGCGGCGGCCGAGCTGCTGCGCCTCTGGGGCGACCGGGCGAACGAGATCCGCCCGCGGATCGAGGCCGAGCTGCGCGACGCGCTGGCTGACTTCGTCACCGACGAAGGCGTCGTCGGCCCGGCCTCGAGCTGGCTGGTCAGCGCCCGGGCCGGCGCCTGAGCATCACCGGCGCTCAGCCCAGCTCGGCGAGCCTCTCGTCGAGCTGCCTGCGCACCGCGTCGCAGACGGCCTCCACCTCGGCGTTGTAGCGCTCCGAGGAGAGCACGCCGAGCAGCACCTCCGCGTCGGCCTTGGAGAGGGTCAGGTTGATCGTGCCTTCCGCCATGAGCGTCCTCCGGGTTCGCGTCGACTGGGACCCCTCCATCCTCCCGGCGCCGCCCGAGCGGCGCATCCGTGGCTAACCCGGATTCGGCGCAGAGGCCTTCAGGGGGCCATTCGGCTCAGATTCGCCAATCGCTGTTTGTGTGACGCTCCGGAAGGGCTGTTGCGGTGTCACGGGAAGAAGAACGACGACCACGACCAAAGGAGAGACGTGCAACAGATACGCAAGCGACTCACCTACGCCAATGTCACCGCGACCATCGCCGTGTTCCTGGCGCTCGGCGGCGCCACGGCGGTCGCCGCCGGCCGGCTGCCCCGCAACAGCGTCGGGCCGCGGCAGCTGCAGCCGAACGCGGTGCGGACCGGATACCTCGCCAGGAACGCGGTGCGAACCGGCAAGATCGCCTTCGAAGCGGTGCGGGCGGGGAAGATCGCCAAGAACGCGGTCGTCACCAACCGGCTGCGCGACGGGGCGGTCACCGGCGCCAAGCTGGCCGACCAGGCGGTCGGCGCCGGTCAGCTGCGCAGGCTCGGCGTGACCACCAGCCGGCTCGGCAACGAATCGGTGCGGACCGGCAAGATCGGGTCCGGCGCGATCACCACCGGCAAGATCGAAGACGACGCGGTCACCGGACCGAAGGTGAAGGAGTCGACCCTCGACCAGGTGCCGAGCGCCGCCGAGGCCGACAGGGTGGGCGGCCACAGCGCGGCGTGCCCCGACGGCACGAGCGCGATCGCGGGTTTGTGCTTCGACACGACGCCGCGCGCAAGCGCCGCTTGGCTTGACGCGGCCAAGGACTGCGCCGACGAGGCGCGCGTCCTGCCCAGCGTCGGTCAGGCGCTCGCCGCGAGCGCGACCCTGGGCAACGTCAGCGGCGGCAGCGGGGAGTGGACGGACAGCTTCTACGCCACGTCGACCGGCGAGGAACGGTCGATCGCCGTCACCGGGGAAGGAGCCGTCGGGTATTTCCCCATCGCCACCAGCCTCCCCTACCGCTGCGTGACCCAGCTCCTGCGTTAGGCGACGGAAGCACGAGGACGGAGCCCCCGGGTCGGGTCCGAGCGCAATGGATCCGGGGGCTCCGTCCTCTAACCTCATTCGGCATGCGTCGTGCGATGTCACTCGCGCTGCCCCTGCTGAGCGGGGTGGCGCTCACGTCCACCGGCGCCGCAGCGGCAGGCGCCCCGGGGAGCTGAGCGGCGCGACCGGCTGGTCGGCGATCCGGCCGGTCCTGGTCGGCTTCCTGCTCGCCGCCGACGCCTTCGTCGTCGCCACCCTGGCGATCGCCCGGCCCGGCGGCTGGCTCCCTCCCTTCGTCGCCTTCGGCGCGATCCTCGTCGGCCTCGTCTGGTTCGAGGCCTGGGCGCTGCGCCACCGTCACGACGACGACTGAGCCGGCGCCGAGCTGAACACGAGTGGTCACTTTGCCCCCGGATTCGGTGGCAAAGCGTTCAGCGGGCGGCGGCCACCGCCTCGACGCGGCTGTCCTCGACGGCGGCCCGGAGGGCGGCGTGGTCGCGTTCGCTCTGGTCGGCGTAGGACTCGGCGAAGGCGGCGATCGCGCGGTCGAACGACTTTCCCTTGCCGAGGTAGGCCGCGATCGCGACGCGGTCGCCGCCGCGGGCGTGGGCATGGGCCAGGGTCTTGCCGCAGATCTCGGCGTAGACGGCGAGACCGCGGGCGTCCATCCGCTCGACCTTCGCCGAGGCCTTCCAGTCCCAGAGCTGGCGCACGTAGAAGTCGCGCTCGTGGCCGTCGGTGCCGGTCGCCCGCACCCAGCCGAGCATGATGTCGCTGGCCGCCTGCATCAGCCGCTGCCCCTCGACGACCCGCTCGCCCTGCAGCTCGAAGCGGCTCGGCGCCGCGTAGGGCTCGAGCACCGAGCGCTGCGCCTCCTTGATCTGGAGGAAGAGCGGGTCGCTCGCATCGCGGCCGAGCATCAGCGCGATCCAGGCGCGCGTGCCGACGCTGCCAACGCCGACGACTTTGAAGGCGACGTCGACCAGGCGGTAGCCGTCGAACACGGCGCGGTGCTCGAGGTCGAGCGAGTCGCGGTAGTCGGAGAGCACCCGCCGCACCACGGCCTCGACATCGGCGCCGGGAGCCTCCTCGGCCGCCAGCTCCTCCGCCCGCGCGATCAACGGCGGGTCGCTGGCGATCCGCAGCTCGCCGTCCACCACCTCGGTCAGCTTGGCGAAGGCGCGGTCGCTGTCCTTCGCCCTCGCCTTCGCCACGCCGCGTTCGAAGCGGCGGCGCTGCCTGCCACCAACCACGTCACCCCAGCGCGCCGCGATCGACTCGGCGTCGAGGTGCTGGTACCAGGACTCGAGGTTGCCCATCTCCGCCAGCCGCCGCATCGCCTCGCGGTACTCGCGCGCGGCAGCGACGACGATCTCGCGACGTTCGCGCCTGCCGCAGCCGCGCTCGCGCCCGGCCAGCGAGAAGCTGGCGACGAGCCGCTTCACATCCCACTCCCAGGGCCCCGGCAGCGTCTCGTCGAAGTCGTTGAGGTCGAAGACGAGCCGCCGCTCCGGCGAGGCGTAGCCGCCGAAGTTGGAGAGATGCGCGTCGCCGCAGAGCTGGGTCTCGAAGCCCGAGCGCGGCGTGCCGGCGAGATCGGCGGCCATCACCGCCGCTGCGCCACGGTAGAAGGCGAGGGGCGAGGCGAGCATGCGGCCGTAGCGCAGCGGCACCAGCCGGCCGACCCGGGAGACGGCCTGGCGCTCGAGCAGATCGACCGGGTCGGGACGGTCGGCGGCGGGGCTCCAGGCGCCGTGGCTGGAGCGCGGCGCGAGCTTGCGCGCCGCCTTGCCGGCGGCGACTCGCTCTTGCGGCGAACCGGGATGGCGCTGAATCGAGGTGGCGATCCCTAGACGGTAGCCGTCTCGGTGAGCGGCGGGTCGGATCCCACCTGCAGCTGCTCGAAGCGCCGCGTCGACAGCCGCCGCGCCGGCCAGTGCGAGGCGACGACGAGAACCATGACCAGCGCGTAGAGGGCGATCACCAGCTGGATCGTCGTCACGGTCGTGTCGAAGTCTTCGACCAGCTGCGAGATCGCGACGTTCATCACCGCCTGGTCGAGGACCATCAGAAATTGGGCGGCGCCGAGCACCGCGAGCACACCCCACCTGGCCACGGCGGAAAAGCTAGCGTGGTCGGCGTGAGAGCGCTGGTGCAGCGGGTCAGCCAGGCGGCGGTCGACGTCGAGGGCGAGCGGGTGGCGCAGATCGGCGCGGGGATGGTGGTCCTGCTCGGCGTCGGGCGCGAGGACGGCGAGGCGGAGGCCGACCGGCTCGCCGACAAGGTCCGCGCGCTGCGCATCTTCGACGACCCCGAGGGCCGGATGAACGAGCCGCTCGGCGAGCGCGAGGTCCTCTGCGTCAGCCAGTTCACGCTCTACGGCGACGCCCGCAAGGGCAACCGCCCCAGCTACGTGGCGGCGGCGCCGGGCGAGCGGGCCGAGCCGCTGTACGAGCGCTTCTGCGAGCGGCTCGGGGCGAAACGGGGCGTGTTCGGCGCCTGCATGGGCGTCGCCCTGGTCAACGACGGCCCCGTGACCCTGATGCTCGAGGTCTGATTGGCTCTCGCCGATGGCCGCCGCCGAGAACAAGGACCTGGTCCGCCGCTTCTACGCCGAGGCGATCAACGGCCGCGACCTCGACGCGGTCGACCGCCTGCTGAGCGAGGACTTCAGCCACGACGACGAAGGGCGCGGGCGGGCCGGACAGCGGGAGGCGGTCGCCGCCTTCCTCGACGGCTTCTCCGACCTGCGCAACGAGATCCTGCTGATCCTCGCCGAGGACGACCTCGTCGCCGCGCACCAGCGCTGGACCGGCACCCACGACGGCGAGTTCCTCGGCTTCGCGCCCAGCGGGCGGCGGGTCGAGTTCACCTCGACCGCGGTGCTGCGCGTCGCCGGCGGCCTGATCGTCGCCGCCTGGGACCAGGTCGACATGCTCGGCCTCACCCGGCAGCTCGGCGCCGCCGGGTAGGCCGGCCCGTCAGCGCTGGGCGTTGAGGCTGAACTGCACCTGGCCGTCGGCCACGGTCGCGTCCAGCTGTTTGTCGTCGAGCATCTCGGCCGCCGCCGGCTCGAGCCTGACTTCGACGTCCTCGCCCTCGACCACCTGATCCTCGGACGGAGCGTCGTCGACGATCGAGACCGCAAGGCCGGTGGCGGCGTCGCCGTCGGGGCTCTGCTGGGCGGTGATCCTGAACGAGGCGTCGTCCGAGACCCCGTCTGAGGCGAGGATGCCGCGGATCGCCTCTTCTGCCTGGTCGGTGAGCTCGAGCATGGGTGCTCCTCCCTACTGGTTTGCGGAGACATCGCCCTACCCCGGGGAGGCTAGCGAGAAACATCGCCGCGGCCCTGCCGTTCAGTCCTTGTCGAGAAACCTCGTTGCGACGCCACAACGCTCGTAGATCGGCTTGGCGCGGCGATCGAGGCTGAGCAGCGTCGCGTCCGCGTCGCGGGCGGCAAGGGCGATGAGGGCGTCGAAGACGGGCCCTCCCGCCCTGTTCTCGCGACAGAGGAGCTCAAGGGCTTCCCTGTACGAGCCTGGACGCGGTTGAATCGGCGAGGAGCCGTCGAGGAGCTCGGTGAGGTACTCGAGGACGCCTTGTGGCTCTGCCCGATAGAAGCCCCGGGGAGCGCTCAGCACAGAGTAGGCCTCGGCCATCGTGTGCGCGACCAAGCGACCCTCGGCCCGCACTTCGGAAACGGCGGCGCCGGCCACATCGTGGAAGCGGTGATCGGCGACATAGCCGGCCACGAGGACCGAGCTGTCCGGAGCGATCATCGCCGAACACGTTCCAGTTCTTCGCGAACCTTCTCCGGACCATGCGACGGAATACCGAGCTCGATGGAGGGGATGCCGTGCGGTCCCCGGCGCAGCTTCCCCTTCCGTGGGGCGGGCGTCAGCGTCAACCGCTCCCCATCGTCCAGCGCGATCTCCACCTCGTCGCCCCCTAAGAGGTTCAGAGAGGTGCGCAGGTCCTTTGGAATGACAATCCTCCCGGCACTGTCAATGGTAGTTCTCATGCCATTGAGAGTACCGCGTGAATTTCCGGGGCGTTGGTCGTCGATCAGAAACATCGCCCGTTCAAGGGCTCGACAGCGAAATCTCTCCCCCCGTCGCGCCGAAAGAGCGCGCTACTTGCGGCCCAGCGCCTCGTCGATGAAGGGGCCGAGCAGCTCGCCGGTGCTCGCCGCGGTGGCCTCGGGCGATTCGCCGGGAGCGGTGACGTGGCTGATCGCGAGCCGGACGAGGGACTCGGCGAGCAGGCGGGCCTTGGCCGGCGGGGCTTCGGGCCAGCCGTCCTCGATCGTCGCCGTGAGACGGGCGGTCGCCCACTGGACCACCGGCATGCCCTGGGTGGTGACGAAGGGGAGCAGGCCGCCGGCGCCGTCGTCGCCGAGCAGGATGCGCACCAGCGGGTCCTCGCCGGCGGTGCGCAGGAAGGTCTCCAGGGCGGCGCCGACGGCGGCACGCGGGTCGTCGAAGTGCTCGCGGACCGCGGCGTCGACCGCGTCGAGGAAGCGCTCGCCCTCGGAGATCACCAGCGCCTGCGCGAACTCGTCGCGGCTGCCGAACTCCTTGTAGAGGGTCTGGCGGCTGACCCCGGCCGCGCTCGCGATGTCCGACATCGTGATCTCCGACCAGGCCCGCTGCTGGACGAGATCCCTGGCGGCGCCGAAAAACGTATCCCGCAATAGGGCCTTCGCCGCTTTCGGGTATGGCGTCCTCACCGAATTCATCTTTTCTGAGAGTCCCGACGGAGAGGAGCGTGGAGCCGGGGAGGTCGACGACCAAGCGAGACGTTCGCGACACGGTTCCCGCGTAGCGGCGCTACGCGGGGCACCGGGGAGAGGGCGTATCGCGCAGCGTCACCCGGCCTCATCCGGCCCGCGGTCCTCTCCGGAGGGGCTCTCCACGAAATCGATCTTGTCGCGCACGCCGCAGTCGGGGCAGTGCCAGTCGTCGGGCACGTCCGCCCACGGCGTCCCCGGCGGGAAACCCTCGCGCGGGTTGCCCACCGCCTCGTCGTAGACGTAGCCGCAGCTCGGACAGCGGAAGGCGCTCACGCCGATCCCGCTCCGTAGCGGGCGAGCAGCCGGCGGCGCGCCCGCGGCTGGACGTTGGCGCGGCTGACGTCGCCCTCGTAGTGGTCGAGCAGGCGCCGGTCCATCACCCGCCGCCACAGCGGCGGCGCCCAGGCGAGCACGATCATCCCCGCGTAGCCGGTCGGCAGCTGCGGCGCCTCGTCGACGTGGCGCAGCGCCTGGTAGCGGCGGGTCGGGTTGGCGTGGTGGTCGCTGTGGCGCTGCAGGTGGTAGAGCAGCACGTTGGAGGCGACGTTGTTGCTGTTCCAGCTGTGCTGCGGCAGGCAGCGTTCGTAGCGGCCGTCCTCCTTCTTCTGGCGCAGCAGGCCGTAGTGCTCGAGGTAGTTGACGACCTCGAGCAGCGAGAAGCCGAGCACCGCCTGCAGCAGCAGGTAGGGCAGGACGACCGGGCCGAAGGCGATCGCCAGCGCGGCGAAGAGGACGACGGTCATCGCCCAGGCCTGCAGGATGTCGTTGTGGATCGACCAGACGGAGTTGCCGCCGCGCCCGAGGCGCGCCCGCTCGATCCCCCAGGCCGAGCCGAGGCTGCCGGCGACGGTGCGCGGCAGGAAGGCCCAGAAGCTCTCCCCGAGGCGGGCGCTGGCCGGGTCCTCCGGGGTGGCGACGCGGACGTGGTGGCCGCGGTTGTGCTCGATGAAGAAGTGGCCGTAGCCGCTCTGCGCGAGCGCGACCTTGCTCAGCCACTTCTCCAGGTCGTCGCGCTTGTGGCCGAGCTCGTGCGCGGTGTTGATCGCGATCCCGCTGACCATCGCCATCGTCAGCGCCAGGCCGATGCTGTCGACGGTCGAGAGGCCGCCGTCGGCCCACATGTAGCAGGCGAAGATCAGCCCGGCGTACTGGATCGGGATGAAGACGTAGGTGCACCAGCGGTAGTAGCGGTCCTGTTCGAGCCACTTGATGATGCTGTCGGGCGGGTTCTCGGCGTCCATGCCGATCAGCAGGTCGGCGACGGGGAAGATCACGAAGACGAGGAACGGGCCGTAGAACCAGAACACGCCGAGCCCGGTCAGCGCCACCAGCCCCCAGGCGATGAAGGGCAGCAGCGGGACGACCAGCCCGAGCAGCCAGGCGTAGCGCTTCGGGTCGGTCCAGGCGGCGGGGTTCAGCTCGACGTCGGCCGGATGGGCGTGTGCCTCCATGCGGTCTCCTTGGGGCGGCGGTTGACAAAAACGACGGCTATGTCAACTACCCTGACACAGAATCAATTAATGTCAAGGGCGAGGGTTTCCTCTACACTGCCCTGCCGTGTACACGTTGCTCGGATTTCTTCAGGTGATCATCGCCGTCGCGCTGATCTTCCTGATCCTGCTGCACTCCGGCAAAGACGCCGGCCTGTCCGGCGCCTTCGGCATCGGCGGCGGCGGCAGCTCGTTCGGCGGCGGCTCGATGGTCGAGCGCAACCTCGACCGGGCCACGGTCTTCTTCGCCGTGCTGTTCGTGGTCAACACCCTGGTGCTGCTGAAGATCTGACGCCGCGCCCGCGCCTGGGCGCCCGGCCGCCTCAGAACCCCTGCGAGAGCGAGACGCCGAAGGGCGGACCGGTCAGCGGCACGCCCGGAGCGCCGAGGAAGGAGACGGCGAGCGGGCCGCTCCAGCTCTTCGCGTCGCCCGGCCCGCGCCGCAGCTCGGCCCGGCCGCTGAACGGCGCCGGGGGGTGGACGGTCGCGGCGGCGAGGGCGTCGTCGAAGGAGAACCGGCCCGCGGCGCCGCGGGCGTAGGCGAGGCGGACGATCCCCAGCGAGCCGGCGCTCGCCTGCTCGACGGCGAGGAAGCGCGCCGCCCCGCCCTCCCGCTCCTGCGTCGCGAAGACCAGCCGCGCGAGCGCTTCCTTGCGGCTGGCGAGGAGGCTCGTCGAGCGCGGGGCGCCGCTCGGGTGCGTCGGCGTCGAGGGCACGCCCGGCGCGCCGCGCGGGGAGACGAGGCCCGGCAGCCGGATCCCGAGCGGCGCGTGAGGCGCCGGCAGCGAGGCGGCGGCGTTCGGCGCGACGCCGAGCAGGCAGGCGAGCAGCGCCCGCAGGTCGACCGAGCGGCCGGGGACGCGACGCGCGTCGACCGCCGTGTAGCCGCCCTCGCCGCGGAAGCGCAGCACGCCCTCGAACGCGCCGAGCTGGGCGATCGCCGCGCCGCTCGGCTTCCGGCAGCCCGCCCCGCGGGTCGCCCGCACCTGCCTGCCGCCGGGCCGGAAGCGCATCGAGATCCGCCCGAGCCCGCCGAACGAGGCCTCGATCGAGCCGGGCGTCACCCTGCCGTGGGCGAGGTAGGTGGTCTCGAGCACCCGTTCGCGCAGCTTGCGCCGCGCGCCGCCGCGGCCCCGCAACCGGAAGCGCGCCCGGCTGACGTCGAGCGCCACCGTCTGGCCGAAGGCGACGACCGAGATCGTGTAGCCGTCGCGGTTCTCGAAGCGCAGTTCGGAGAGCGTCCGCCGGCGCGGCGGCAGACCGAGGGCGCTGGCGCCCTGCCCCATCAGCGCCAGCTGCCCGTTCAGCCGGGCGACGCCGGCGTAGAGCGCCCGCGCCGAGGGCGCCGGAGCCGCCGCGGCGGGGGCGGCAGCGCAGGCCGGCGCGGTGAGCGCCAGCAGCAGACAGGCGAGCCGGCGGCCCCTCACCTGACGCTCGCCGCCTTGCGGTAGAGGGCCCTGACGGCGCCGCCGAAGTAGGAGCCGAAATCGGTCCTGCGGTCGTCGCCGTAGCCGTAGTTGGTGACGCTGTTGAGCACGTCGCCGTGGATCGTCCAGCCGCCCCCCGAGGCGCCGCCGGTCACGTCGCAGGAGATCGCCAGGTTGAGCGGCCCGCGCCAGAGGAATGAGGCGAGGTCGTGGCCGAGGAACGGCGTGCCCGCGCAGAGCCGCTGCGTCGCCCCGTCGAAGGGCGCTTCGGCCGGGTAGCCGTGGACGTCGAAGACCTGGCCCGGCGGCAGGCCGAAGGCGATCCGGTCGCCGCCCACCGCCCCGCCGAGGCGCTGCCCCTTTTCGTTGCGCCCGACGACCGCGGCGCCGACGTCGGCGTTCTCGCTGCCTTCCTCCACCCAGGGCGCGGTCGCGCCGAGCCAGCGGGCGGGGAAGACCCCGAACGGGCGGATGCCGTCGTGGTAGCCGGGGACGAAGACCCAGTCGCGGTCGAACCAGCGCCGCGAGCCGCCGAGGTTGACGCAGTGGCCGGCGGTGATGACGACGCTGCGGTTCGGCGCGTCGACCGAGGTTCCGGAGCAGCGCCCGAGCCCGGAGCCGCCCGGGAGGGAGATGAAGATGACGCCGTTGCGCCGGAAGCCGGGCGCGGTCGGGTCCTCGACCGCGGCGAATTCGGCCCGCGCCTCGGAGTCCGCTTCGACCCCGCGGCCTTCGCCGTCGGCGGCGGGCGAGGCCGAGGCGTGGACGAGGCCGCCGCGGCGCGGCGCCGGCAGGTCGAGCGGCCGCGCGCGGCGCATGCGCTGCGGAGTCCAGAAGCTCAGCGCGTGACGCGACGAGGCGGGCCGCAGGGTCGCCGAGGGCGGCGCCGCGGCGGCGCCGGCAGCCGTCGCGAGCAGGGCGACGGCCACGGCGAGCAGGGCCGCGGCGGCGCGGCGCGGATGGCGTCGGTCTCTCATCCCGTCACCGAACTAAACCGGCTCGACCGGCTGCGATTCGGGCTCACGGTCCGGATCGCCGCCGCCGGGCGCCGCGCTGCCGTCGCCGTTCGCACCCGCCCCGTCGAGGATCGAGACCGCTTCGGCGCGCAGCTCGGCGTCGAGCAGGGCGAAGTCCTCGTCGGAGAGCTTGCCGGCGGCGTGGTCGAGCTCGGCGTCGCGGATCTCGCGGTACTTCGCTTCCTTGAGCGCCTCGAGCTCGCTGTCGGGCGCCGGCCGGCGGCGGGCGCCGCGGCTCGGCCAGATCGCGATCAGGGCGCCGCCGAGCGCGATCAGGCCGCCGATCCAGATCCAGGTGGCGAGCGGGTCGACGATCACGCGTAAGGTCGCCGGCGCCGCTTCGGCCAGGTAACCCCGCGCGATCCGCTTCGCCGTCGCCAGCTGCAGCGCTTCGATCTGGCGCAGGGCGAGCGGCCGCAGGCGCGGGCTGGCGGCCGCCGCGCGCATCAGCCTGGCCACGTCCCTGCACTGCGGCGGCGTCCCGGGGGCGCCGCCGACGCACGCCTTGAAGCCTGCGTCGGCCGCCTTGGCATCGCCCTGCACGCCGCTGATCGTCGGCTGGATCGCGGTCCAGAAGTCGCGGCGCGCGCCCGCCCGCAGGCCGATGTGGCTGTCCGATTCGCCGGCGAAGTAGCTGGCGATCGTGCCGCCTCCGGCCGTCCCGGTCGGCCGGTAGAAGCGCCGCGTCGGGTGCAGGGTGAAGGCCCTGCCGTCCTTCTCGACCCGCTCGACCGCGCCGGCGGTGAAGGCCAGCCCGTCGACCCTCGCCGTCGGCCGCACGTAGGTGACCCGGTAGCCGCCGACCGTGGCGCTCTGCCCCGGGCGCAGCCGCACGTCCTGCTTGGTCTGGAAGCTGGAGGAGGCGGCGACGCCAACCAGCAGCACGGCGACGCCGGCGTGGACGACGTAGCCCCCGTAGCGGCGCCGGTTGCGGGCGACGATCCCGGCCAGCGCGGCCGGCAGCGAGCCGCCGCGCAGCGACTGCCGCGCCCGCGCCCCGCGCCAGAACTCCTGCGCCAGGCCGGTCAGGGCGAAGGCGGCGAAGGCGAACAGAACGAGAGCCCAGGGGCTTTCGCCGGCGTCGGTGAAGAGCCCCAGCGCGAGCGCGGCGACGGCGCCGACGATCGCCGGCGCGACGAAGACCCGCCTCGCCGAGGCCCAGCTGATCCGCCGCCAGGCGAGCAGCGGCCCGATCCCGGTGAAGAGCACGAGCCCGATCGCGAGCGGCGTCGTGTAGCGGTCGAACCAGGGCGCCGCGAGGGACGACTTCTCGCCGGTGAACAGCTCGGAGATCAGCGGGAAGAAGGTGCCCCAGAAGATCACCGCGACGAGCGCGACGAGCAGCAGGTTGTTGACCAGGAAGACCGCCTCGCGCGAGGCCAGCGAGTCGATCCGCTTCGGCGAGCGCAGGTCGTCGAGGCGGGAGACGATCAGCGCGGTCGAGCCGATCAGCACGGCGGCGATCAGGCCGAGGATGTAGGGGCCGACGGTGCTGTCGCCGAAGGCGTGGATCGACTGCAGCACGCCGGAGCGGACGAGGAAGGTGCCGAGCAGCGCCAGCGAGAAGCTGGCGACGATCAGGCAGGCGTTCCAGACCTTGAGCATGCCGCGCTTCTCCTGCACCATCACCGAGTGCAGGAAGGCCGTGCACATCAGCCACGGCATCAGCGCCGCGTTCTCGACCGGGTCCCAGGCCCAGTAGCCGCCCCAGCCGAGCTCGGTGTAGGACCAGCGGGCGCCGAGCAGCAGGCCGAATCCGAGGAAGGCCCAGGCGATCAGCGCGAAGCGGCGGGTCGAGCGGATCCAGGTGGCGTCGAGCCGGCGGGTGACGAGGGCGCCGATCGCGAAGGCGAAGGGCACGGTGAGGGCGACGTAGCCCGAGTAGAGCATCGGCGGGTGGACCATCATGCTCGGGTGCTGCAGCAGCGGGTTGAGGCCGATCCCGTCGGCCGGCGCCGGGCTCAGCGTGGAGAACGGGTTGACCCCGCCGGCGAACAGCATCAGGCCGGTGAAGAAGGCGGCGACGCCGGCCATCACGGCGGTCGCCCAGGGAACGATCTCGCGCAGCTTGCCGCGGGTCGCGAAGAGCGCCAGCGAGGAGGCGATCGAGAGCACCCAGGCCCAGAGCAGCAGCGAGCCTTCCTGGCTCGACCACATCGCCGCCAGCTTGTAGAAGGTCGGCGTCTCGATCGAGGAGTGCTGCTGGACGACCTTGAGCGAGAAGTCGTCGCCCAGGAAGGAGACCTCGATCAGCACGACGCAGAGCGTCAGCAGGGCGAACAGCCCGTAGAGCGCGCGGCGCGAGACGGCGACCCAGCGGCTGTCGCCGTTGCGCCCGAGCAGCGCCGCGACGGCGGCGAAGAGCGCCGTCAGGAAGGCCAGCGCCAGGGCGACGCTGCCGATGGTGCTAACCATTCGTCGACTTGGTCGTGAACTTCGAGGGGCACTTGGTGACGAGGGTGTCCGGTTCGCCGACGAAGGTGCCGTGCTCGACCGTGCCGCTGAGGACGATCTCGCGGCCGCCGCGGAAGGGGTCGGGGATCGTTCCCTCGTAGGTGACCGGCAGGCTCTGGGTGGCGTCTTCGCGGTCGGCGACGCGGAAGCTGATCGCCTTGCCCTCGTGGCGCACCGAGTGCTTGACCACGCGCCCGGTGAGCTCGTAGCTGCCGCCGGAGGCGCCGATCAGCTGCGAGGGCTCCTTCGCTTCCGAGGAGGCGCTGAACGACGTGTAGACGAGCGCCCCCGCGAGCAGCACGGCGACGCCGAGCGCGACCACGAGCCGGATCTTCCGTTTGCGACCAGGATCCACGGCCGAGGGATTATCGCAAGGCGCCGTCCCAACCCGGGCGCCGTAGAGGTTTTCACCGCCACGCGAGCCAAACCTCTACGGCGCCTGGGAGAATGGGGCGATGGCTGAATCAGGCAACGATCCGGTCCTGCTGATCACGGGGGCAAGCAGCGGCATCGGCGCCGCGACCGCGCGGGCGGCGGCGGCGACGCACCGTCTGGTGCTGGCGGCGCGGCGCCTCGAGCCGCTGGAGGAGCTGGTCTCCGAGCTCGGCGGCGCCGAGCGGGCGGTCGCCGTGCGCTGCGACGTGACCGAGTGGGAGCAGGTCGAGGCGATGACGGCCGCCGCGCTCGACGCCTTCGGCCGCATCGACGCGGTATTCGCCAACGCCGGCTTCGGCGCCAAGCGCGGGTTCCTGGAGGAGTCGCCCGAGCACTGGCGCTCGATGGTCCTGACCAACGTCTACGGCGTCGCGCTGACGATCCGCGCGACCCTCCCCCACCTGCTCGAGCGCGGCGACGGGCACTTCCTCGTCACCAGCTCGGTCGCCGGCCGGCGCGCGCTGCCCGGGTCGCTGTACTCGGCGACGAAGTGGGCGGCCACGGCGATCGGCGAGGCGCTGCGCGCCGAGCTGCGCCAGATGCACGACAACGACGGCATCAGGGTGACGCTGATCGAGCCCGGGATGACCGACACGCCCTTCTTCGACAACCGCCCCGGCGAGTGGGCGCTGCGCGACGAGGACATCGCCCGCGCGGCGATCTACGCGCTCGAGCAGCCGGCCGGAGTGGACGTCAACGAGATCCTGATCCGCCCGACCAAGCAGCCGAGTTGAGTCGCCTTCGACTTTTTCCACCCCCGGGTGTGGTCAAAGCCGGAAACGACGCAACAGCCCCCGCACGGCCTTCCAGTAGGCGCGGAGCACGAGGCGGGCGGGAGCGGAGCGGGCCACGGCGGGGATGAAGGGGGAATCGAGGTCCGGGGTGAGCCAGGCGGCGAGCTCGGCGACGCTGACCGTGCGGGTGGCCTGGATGGCGCGGCGCTCGCGCAGCAGGCGGGGCAGCCAGCGGATCGCTTCAAGGTGGCCGGCGAGCTTCTGGCGCCCCCAGCCGCCCCTGACGGCGACCGCGTAGAGAGCGACTTCCGTTGCCAGCAGCGCCGGCGCCAGCAGGACGAGCAGGGAGAGCGGGTAGGCGCGGATCAGGAAGGCGTGCCGGTTGCGCTCCAGCCAGCGCCACTTGTGCTCGCGGGCGCCGAACTCGTAGTCGTGGTCGACGACCGCCGCCGGCTCGATCCCCAGCGCCCCGCCGGCGAGCCGCAGGCGCAGCGAGAGGTCGACGTCCTCGTGGTAGAGGAAGTACTCGGGCGGGAAGCCGCCGGCCTCGGTCCAGTTGCGGCGCGGGATCGCCAGGCAGGCGCCCGACAGCGCGGTCACCTCGCCCGCGGCGGGCGCCTCGGCCAGCGGCCGCCCGTGCCGCCCGGCCCAGACCAGGCCGGTGAAGTGGACCGGGTTGCCGGCCGAGTTGATCGTCGCCCCGTCGCCCTCGGCGACCAGGGCCTGCCAGGCCGCCCAGCCGCGCTGCTCGAGCCAGGGCCGGCGGATCGCCTCCCCCCACCCCGCCCGCGGCGCCGCGTCCGGGTTGAGGATCACGAGCAGGTCGCCTAGCGCGTGCTCTGCGCCGAGGTTGCAGGCCGCGGCGAAGCCGAGGTTGCCACCGCTGCGCACGACCCGCGCCGCGGGCGCCAGCTCGGCCACCGCTTCGGGGGTGCCGTCGGCCGAGTCGTTGTCGACCACGATCAGCTCGTCCCCCTCCCCCAGCTCGGGCAGCAGCGCGGGCAGGCTGCGGACCAGCTCCTCGCGGCTGTTCCAGGCGACTATGAGAACCGAGAGCGTCGGGCGCACCGACGCCGCAGGCTACCCCCGCCAGACGTGCCGGGGCTTATGCAGCTATATGGGCCTCTGACTCCCGCCACGCCGGTGATGGCGATGGCGCTTGCGCTTGGCGCAGGGCGCGCGCAGCGGCCGGCGCAGGTTGCGCTTCTTCCCGTTCCACCCCTTGAAGTGGACTATCGCGCGGCGTCCGCGGTGTCTCCTCCCGCCCCGCTGCCCGCCGCCGCCGCGCCGCGCCAGGCTGCGGTGGGCGCCCTTGCGGCCTCGACGCCCGCGCTTGCGCGGGCACTGGTTGCGCGAGTTGACCAGCAGCCCCCTCCTGCCGCCGCGCAGGGTGAGGATGAACTTGGAGACCGGCACGTCCGGGACCAGGTCGAAGACGTTGCGGATGCGGCCGTGGACGCTGTCGGTGCGGCTGTCCAGTTCGATGCCGACCTGCCCGTGCAGGTCGGAGACGAGGTCCGGCAGGGTGTTGTCGGACGAGCGCAGGTAGACCGGGCCCTGCAGCGGCCTGTCGAGCAGCGGCGAGAAGGCGCGCGCGTAGCCGTAGATCGAGTTCTTCGGACAGGCGTCGGCGGCGTACTGCACCCGCGTGCAGACCTTCGAGAGGTTGCCCTGGTCGAGGATCAGCGAGCGCGGCAGGATCGTCGCGGCGCGGGCGATGTTCGCGTCGCCCGGATGGGCGACGACGACCGCACGCAGCTTCGGGTTCTTCCCGCGGCGGGTGGCGCCGAAGAGGCGGAAGAAGATCTTCGGCTTGAAGTCGAGCTTCTCGCAGCCGCCGGCCTGGAACCCGGCCGAGACCGGCGCGCGGGAGAAGACGCTGGAGTCGTCGGGGTTGGCGCCGCCGCCGAACAGCCAACCGTCGAAGCCGCTCGGCGAGCAGCCCGTCGGGTTGAGCGAGAACCGCCCGCGGTCGAGCTTCACCGAGATCGAGCGGACGTCGAGCTTCGCGCCGCCGTAGACGTGGGGGATCGAGTCCGACTGCGCGCGCACCTGGGCGGTGCGCGGGTCGACGTGGAGCGCCGCCCGCACCACGACCGTGCCGAGGTCGAACGGCCCGGCCGTGGCGGGGGTGAGGACCGCCAGGGAGAGCGGTGCGCCCTTGTAGGGCCCCGCGAGGAAGACCTTGCCCTGGATGTGGACGGGCGCCGGGCCGCTGCCGGCGGCAACCTCGGCGTGGCCGATCAGGCTCGCGTCCGGGCAGCTGGAGTGCGCCGTCTCGTCGCCGCCGCCCGCGTTCGCCGCCGCGGCCAGCGCCGCCTCCGGGCAGTACTCGACGCCCCTCAGCTTCGCGGTCAACCCCGGCGGCAGCGTCACGTCGACGCCCTTCAGCTCCTGGCTGCCGTCGGAGCGGGCGATGTCCATGCGCAGCGGGCTGAAGGCGCCGGCCCTGTCGCTGTCCGTGGCGGCGGCGAAGCCCGGCCCGAACGGCCGCTCGGCGAGCGTCCCCGGGCAGGCGCCGCCACCCGGCGCCGAGGTCAGCGTGAAGCTCCCGGCGGGCGTCGCCGCCGGGCGGCCGCTCCACGGGGTCATGGCCGTGGTCGTGCTGTTCGGGCCGCAGGCGCCGGGGCTGGTGAGGACCGCGTGGGCACCGCCGTCGAAGTCGAGCGTGACCGCGCTGAAGGGAACCTGCGGCAGGCCGGTCGGGATCCTCGTGCCCTCGACGCCCTCCACTTCGCGGCCTTCGAACGTCGTCGTCAACCGGCCCGTGCCCGGGTCGGCGCGCACCCTGCCTTCGAGGCGCACGAAGACGCCGTAGCGGTGCGACAGAGCTTCGACGAAGATCCGGTACTCCCGGCCCGAGGTCGGGTCGCGGCTGAGCTGCCGGCCGACGTAGACCGAGCCGGCGAGCGAGCCGTCGGGCAGCGGCGGCGTGTCGATCGAGACGCTGCCGACCCGCGACGCCGCCGGGCAGCCGTTCGATTCGGAGTGCGTGCCGAGCCCGAACTGGGCGTCGGTGCAGGTCTGCAGGCCGCCGCTCGCCGCCGACGGGTTGAGCCCCATCCCCGGCGGCAGGGTCACCCGCGCCCGCTTCAGGTTCGACTGCGCCTGCCCCGTTCTCGGCTGTGCGGCTTCAGCCGCGCTCGGCGGCTCGAAGGGCACGTGGACGGCGATCGACGGGCCGCTCGGCGAGTCGGTCCGGGCGGTGCTCGGATCGACGCCGATCGTCGGGTCGAAGGGGATCGAGCCGCATTCCTTGGGGTCGGTTTCCGGCGGGATGCGGGACTCGAAGAAGGACGAGCCCGCCGGGAAGCTCGGGTTCGGTTCTCCGTAGGAGTCGGCGCGCAGCCAGGTCGAGTACAGATGCACGAAGGGCGAGGAGGGGATGGCGGGGCCGAAGCAGGTGCTCGGCGTGGTGATGAAGGTCCCGTCCCCCGAGCGCCCGTCGAAGACGAGGCGGTTCTTCAGGATCGCCCCGCTTTCGCCCCCCAGCAGCCCGAGCGCTTCGCCGAGCGCTTCGGGAAGGGCTTTCGGCACATCGATCGTGAAGCCCTCGTGGAAGTCTCCGTCCCAGGCGACGTTGGCGCGCAGGTACACGTTGTTGCCGGCCAGTTCGAGGCCGAAGAGCGCGGGTTGGCCTTCTTCGGGCACCATGTTGAACACCGGGACCTTGGTCACGCCTTCGACCGGAGCGATCGGCACGCCGAGCGCCGATGCCGTCACTTCGCTGTACCCGACCCGCGTGTCGGCCGGGCAGCTCGCCGGTTCGGTGACGGTGGCGCACCGAGGGGTCGCCTGCGGGTTGACGCTGAGGCCCACCGGCAGGTCGACGCGCACGGTCTTCAGTTCGCCGACCGGCTGTTCGAGGCCGGGAGCGGGTTCCGTGTGCTTGACGATGAACTGCGTGAAGCCGACCTGCGGGTGCCCCGCCGCCTGTTCGAAGAACTGGTCGGGGGTCGCGACGCTGCAGTGGGTCGGCGTGTCGGCGTAGCAGGTGCCCGCCTGCCAACCGCTGTCGACCCGCGGGTCTTCGGGGTTCGACGGCGCGACGATGTCGCCCGTGTCGGCAGCCCCCACAGGGGCGAACGCCAATCCCAGAGCGGAAAAGACCACTGCGACGACCGACCCTGCGCGCGCTCCCCAACTCATCTCGGCTCCTCACGTTCGATCATTTGACTACGAGACTACCCGATTTTGATGATCCAAGCTAGTATTTTTCGGTATCACCCGGTCAATGAAAGTGAGGTTGCCATGAATTGGGAGCGCCTGGCCCGTGCGAATACCCACCCCCTCCGTGTGTCGATCCTCGAGGTGCTGAGCCTCGACGGCGGCCGCACGCTGTCGCCGAAGGACCTCAGCAAGGAGCTGCAGGCCCCGCTGAGCACGGTCAACTACCACGTCACCGAGCTGCGCGACTCCGACCTGGTCGAAGTGGTCCACGAACACCAGGTCCGCGGCGCGATCGAGCACTTCTACCGAGCGGTCGAAGTCTCCCCGAACGGCTCCCGCAAGGCGAAACGGAGGCGCAAAGCGGCGCGATAGGCGATGGGGCGCTTGCCCTGCCCCATCGCCCGCGCCCGGTTTCGGCCGGCCCGCGCTAGGGCGCCGTTACCGCCCAGCTGCCGCGGCTCGCGACCAATCCGGCGCTCGAGGCAGTGACCTCGACCGCGAATCCGTACTTCGAGGCAGTGGACGCAGAGCTGGTGGAGGGGTCGGTTATGTAACGGGTTTCGATATTCCCTGAGTTGTAGTACTCGTAGACGCAGAGACTCCCCGGGGCTGCGGTCGGTTCGGTGGAGGTCCCTTCGCAATCGGAGGAGCTGTTGCTGCCGTAGATGAAGTGCACCGCGGGACGGTGGGCGAGCGGGAACGCGAACGACGAAGAGTCGCTGACGAATTGCCCTGCTGCAGTCGCCCGCATCGAGGCGTCGTAGACCCCCGTAAGCGTCTTCCCGCTCGGGAGCGTCTGCGCGAACGGGCCTTCGGGTCCTTCCGGTCCTTCCGGTCCTTCGGGTCCTTCCGGTCCTTCGGGGCCTTCGGGTCCTTCCGGTCCTTCCGGTCCTTCGGGGCCTTCAGGTCCTTCAGGGCCTTCGGGGCCGCGCGGGCCGGCGTCGCCCTTCTGGCCCCGCGGACCACGAGGGCCGGGGTCCCCCTTGTCGCCCTTCGGACCGCGGGGGCCTTCCTCCTTCTGCGCCGCACGCTCAAGGCGGATCGCCCTCACGGACCGCTTGTTGGCCACGCGGCCAAGGTGGAAGGCCTTCTTCAGCAGGCCGGAGACCTTGGCGGAGGTATGGGCAACCGGCGCAGCGACCGCGGGGACACCCCCGAGGCCGACGGCTACAGCCAGGGCCAAGACAATGACTGGTCCCGCGACGCCGAAGCGTCGACGGAGCCTGGAAAACATATGTATTTCTCTCCTCTCTGGAGCAACGTTTCCCGCACCGCTCGATCTCGAGCGCGCGGCTCGATCTGAAGGCCGACGTTAACGAAGCTTCCGACGGCGTCGGAGTGACGAGGACGAAGCGGACGACGGGTCTCGAACCCGCGACCTCGAGCTTGGGAAGCTCGCGCTCTACCAGCTGAGCTACGTCCGCGTGAGGGCCATTCTACGCGCAGCCGGGGGCCCCGAGGTGGAACCACGGGGGCCGGGTTGGGAGACAGAGATGGGGGCCACCCATGAGCACATGTCGGTCGCACTCTCTCCTGCTGACCCGGCCACCGCGGAAGGTGGTGGCGGAACGCAGGGGACTCGAACCCCATCCGGGAGGCGATCCCGAACAAGAACGGTTGACAAGCCGCTTGCGGCGCCTCGCCGCTTTACGTTCCGCGGCGAGGTTAGCGCAAGTAGACAACAGATTGCAGTTTGACATTCTGACGAGGGGCCAGTACCTTGGAGTCCGGTTGACAAGCCGCTTGGGGGTAGCGCCCCCTCACCGCGACCCGCCCAGGCGGGTCGTCGTGTATTCGGAGGGGAACCGGGGTCAGCCCCCTGCCGCGAAGCGGCTGATCGCCGACTGGCCGCCCGCCGTCGCGTAGAGGCCGCCGCGGGCGAAGGCGAGCGAGCTGAGGCCGGAGAAGCCGAGCTGGTGGCGGCCGCGGCGCGGCCTGGTCAGCTCGCACGGGCCGGCGGGGCGGGCGAGGTCGGGGTTCGCGCTGAGGCAGCTGTAGAAGCCGAGCGCCCCGGTGGACGGGTTGCGCGCCAGCCGGGTGATCGCCGAGTCCCTCGCCGCGGTCACGTAGAGGGCGCGCCCGCCGGGGGCGATCGCGAGGTCGGTCGGCCGGTCGAGGGCGGCGCCGCGGCGGCCGTCGCGGGCCGGCGCGGCGCACGGATTGCCTCCACCCCCCTCCCCGCCCAGCCCGCGGTTGCCGGTGATGCAGCCGGCGAAGGAGAGCGCGCCGGTGGCGGGGTCGCGGCTGAAGGCATCGATCGCCCCGTCGTGGAGGGCGGCGCCGTAGAGCCAGCGACCGTCGGGGCTGATCGCCATCCGGTCGATTCCCCACATGCCGGAGCCGAAGGCGGCTTCCCGGGCGCCGGGCACCGGCGTGCAGGCCAGGCCGGCGGTCCCGGGCCTGCCGTATTCGCCCGTGACGCAACCGCGGTAGGAGAGGGCGCCGCTGAGCGGGTCGCGCTGGAATTCGGCGATCGCCGCCCGCCTCGGCGAACTCGCGTAGAGCGAGGTCCCGTCCGGGCTGAGCACGATGCGGCTGATCCCGCGCAGGATCGTCGCCGTGGGGTTGCCGCTGGCGTCGGCCAGCAGCGCGCAGGCCGAGCGCAGGCCGGCGACGAAGCCGGAGATGCCGCCGGTGAGGCAGTCGCGGAAGGCGAGCGAGCCGTTGCGGCGGCGGACCAGGGTGGCGACCCCGGCGTCGCCGCGCGCGGCGACGTAGACGAAGCGGCCGTCGGGGCTGATCGCGAGCGAGGTCGGGTCGCCGATGCCCGAGTGGATCCCCAGGGCCGCCGGGGTCGCGGTCGGGATCGGCGTGCAGGCGCCGCTGCGGGCGCTGCTGGCGCGACCGGTGTGACCGGTCAGGCAGCCCTCGTAGGTCAGCCCGCCGCTGCGCCGGGCGCGGGCGAAGACGCCGATCGAGTCGTCGCCGGAGACCGTGTAGGCGTTGCGCCCGTCGGGGCTGACCGCGATGAAGCGCACGGCGTTGAAGCCGGTCAGGGCGTCCTCCGTCCCGGCGTGCGGGAAGAGCGTGCACCCGCGGCCGCGGCGACCGCGCGGCCGCCTGTTGCCGCTGAAGCACTGGCGCAGCCCCAGCGGCGCGGCGCGGAAGCCGAGCACGCTGTCCTCGCGCGAGGAGACCGCGTAGAGCGAGCGGCCGTCCGGGCTGGCGGTGAGCGCGCGCAGGTGATCGAGCCCGGACCCTTCGGCGTCGCCCGCCGCGGTCCGGGTCAGCGCGCAGCCGCCGTGCAGCGGCGCCCGCTTCGCGGCGAGCTTGCCGCTGAGGCAGCCGAGGAAGCGGATGCCGCCGGGAGCGGCCGAGGCGGGGGACGCCGGCGCCGCCGTCAGCGTCGCCAGCGCGACCGCCAGCGCCCATGCGCGGGGGCGGATCGACAGGCGCGAGGACACCGCGCCAGTGTAGCCCCGAAACCGCCTGCCGGCGCCCGGCGGGGACTAATGTTCGCGGGCCGTGAGCGCGCGCGCCTTCCTCGCCTTCCTCGCCGTCTGCGCGGTCGTCGCGCTGCTCGGATTCGGGCTGCTCAACAAGGGCGAGGCGAAGATCGCGGTCGGCGACCCGGCGCCGGACAAGGCGCTGCCGGTGCTCGGCGGGCGGGGACAGGGGTCGATCGCCCAATACCGGGGGCGCTGGGTGCTGGTCAACCTGTGGGCGTCGTGGTGCGTCCCCTGCCGGGAGGAGGCGCCGGTGCTCGACCGCTTCGCGCGGCGCTACCGCGGGCGCGGCGTCGCCGTGCTGGGGATCAACGTCCAGGACAACAGCGACGACGCGCTCGCCTTCCTGCGCGAGAACGACGTGCGCTACCCGCAGCTGCGCTCGATCGGCGACGAGCGCAGCGCCGCCTTCGGCTCGACCGGGGTGCCGGAGAACTTCCTCGTCGACCCGCGGGGCAGGCTGGCGCTGATCTGGCGCGGGCCGGTGGACGAAGCCTTCCTGCGCAAGCAGGTCGTGCCGATCGTGGAAGGACGATCGTGAGGCCGGGTGGCGCGTTTCCGGTCCAATGGACGGGAAGGTCGCCATTCGCTGCGCTGCTTGCGATCTTCGCGCTGCTGGCGGTGGGGCCCCCGGCGCTCGCCGCGACGCCCCAGACCAGCGTCAACGCCATCGAAGGCGAAGTCATGTGCCCGATCTGCGGCACGCTGCTGGAACTGGCGGAATCGCCGCAGGCCGAGCGCGAGCGGGTGCTGGTCAAACGGCTGATCGCCGAAGGCAAGGACGACTCCGAAGTCAAGGACGCGCTCGTCGCCCAGTACGGGCCGGCCGTCCTCGCCCTGCCCGAAGGAAGGGGCTTCGACCTCTCCGCCTACCTGGTCCCGGCGGTCGGCTTCGTGGTTGCGGCGGTCGCGCTGGCCTTCGGCGTCGCCCGCTGGCGACGCGCGTCGCGGTCTGCGGACGCCGGCGATGCGGAGCGAGCCGAGCCGCCGAGCGCGGACGACGCCGAGCGCCTCGAGGCCGACCTGGCGCGCTACGACCTCTGAATCACGATGCCGCTGACCGCGATCGGCAGGCTGTGCGGCTCCTCGGGGCCGAGACAGGCGATCGTCGCCTCGGCCAGCGGCAGCAGCGGCCGCAATGAGTTCTCCTCGCGCAGCGGCGGGCCGTCGAGGACGACCAGCTCGTAGGCGTCGCGCAGGCCCGCGAGCGCGCGTGCGAAGGTCTCCGACGCGAGAAGGTGCGCGCCGTCCGCCGAGGGTCGCCCGGCGACCACGCAGACGAGCGGCTCGCTCGCCTCTGCGGAGCCGGGGCCCGCGAGCACCACGGGCTTGAGGATCGACTCGCTGTCCGCGCCGCCGCGCAGGTACTCGTGCAGGCCGGGCGCGCCGGCGAGCCCGAGCGCCTCGGCCAGCCCGGGCTCGGCGAGGCCGCACTCGACCAGCGCCACGCGCGAGCCGCGCGCCGCGGCCGTGGCCGCCAAGCCGGCCGCGACCGTGCGGACGGCGCCCGGCTCGTTGCCGGTAGCCAGCACCGTGCGCGCCGCCGCCAGCTCCTCCAGCAGCCCCCCGTAGGCCTCGAGGTCGCCGCGCCGCAGCGAGCCTGTGCGCAGCTCCGGCGCGTCGCGGGTGGGGATCTCCGCCAGGACCTTCACATCTTCTCGGGAGCGGAGATGCCGAGCAGCCCCAGCGAGGCGGCGATCGTGCGCTGGGCGAGCAGGCAGAGCCCGAGCCGCGAGCGCTCCACCCCCTCCCCCTCGGCGCCGACCACCTGGCAGTCGCGGTAGAAGGCGTGGAAGTCGGCGGCGACCGCGGTCGAGTAGGCGCAGATCCGGTGCGGCGCCCGCCGCGCCGCCGCCTCGCGCACCTGCTCGGGAAACTCGAGCAGCCGCTTGACCAGGTCGCGCTCGGCCGGCTCCAGCGGCGTGCCCGGCGTCGGCGCGCCCGCCTCCCCCGCCTCGCCGCCCGCCTTGCGCAGGATGCTGGCGATCCGCGCGTGCGCGTACTGCACGTAGTAGACGGGGTTGTCGCTGGACTCGCGGCGCGCCAGCTCGAGGTCGAGGTCGACCGTCGTGTCGTGGCTGCGCCAGAGCATGAACCAGCGGGTCGCGTCGACGCCGATGTCGTCGACCAGCTCGTCGAGCGAGACGAAGTCGCCGCTGCGCTTCGACATCTGCGCCCGCTCGCCCGATTCGACGATGTGGACGAGGCGCATGATCAGCGCCTCGAGCGCCTCGGGGTCGGCTCCGAGCGCCGCGATCGCCGCCCGCAGGCGCGGCGCGTAGCCGTGGTGGTCGGCGCCGAGCACGTCGATCATCCGCCCGAAGCCGCGCTCGAGCTTGTCGCGGTGGTAGGCGACGTCGGCGGCGAGGTAGGTCGGCTCGCCGTCGGAGCGCACGAGCACCCGGTCCTTGTCGTCGCCGAACCCGGTGCTGCGCAGCCAGAGGGCGTCTTCGCTGCGGTAGGTGTGGCCGCGCCGCTCGAGCTCCTCCAGCGCCGCCTCGACCTCGCCGCTCGCGTAGAGGTCGCCCTCGGAGAACCAGCTGTCGAAGCCGACGCCGAAGCGCCCGAGCGTCTCGCGCACGCCCTCCAGGATCAGCTCGACCCCGCGGCGGCCGATCGCCTCGATCTCGGCGACGTCGATCCCCTCGGCCTTCATCCGCTCGCCCAGCTCGCCGACGTAGGCGCCTTCGTAGCCGCCCTCGGGCGGCGGCTCGCCATTCATCGCGGCGACGATCGACTCGGCGAAGCGCCGCACCTGGCCGCCCGCGTCGTTGACGTAGTACTCGCTCTGGACCTCGTGGCCGACGGCCCTCAGCAGCCTCACCAGGGCGTCGCCGTAGGCGGCGTGGCGGCCGCCGCCGACGTGCAGCGGCCCGGTCGGGTTGGCGGAGACGTACTCGACCAGGATCCGCTGCGGCGAGGCGACCGCGGCCGGGCCGAGGTCCCTGCCGGCCGCGCCGAGCCGCGCCGCGGCGCGGCGGTACCAATCGTCGGCGAGAAAGAGGTTGACGAAGCCGGGCCCGGCGACCTCGACGCGGTCGACGCTGCCGGCCAGCTCGCGCTCCAGCTGCGCGGCGAGGCGGGCCGCCACGTCGCGCGGCGCTTCGCCCAGCGGCGCCGCCAGCAGCATCGCCGCGTTGGAGCTGTAGTCGCCCAGCTCCGGCTTGGGCGGGCGATCGAGCGTCGGCCGCGGCTCGACCGGCTCGCCGTCGCGCAGGGCGCGCGCGGCGCCCTCGACGGCGCCCCGCAGCTCGCTGACCGAGTCCGTTGCAGTCATCGACGCATCGTATGAGCAAGGGCAGCGCCGGGGTACGCTGGCCGCCGTGCGTATCGCCGTGCTCAGCGACATCCACGCCAACCTGCCCGCGTTCGAGGCGGCCCTGGGGGCGGTCGACGCGGTCGGCGTCGACGAGGTGTGGTGCCTCGGCGACGTGGTCGGCTACGGCGCCGAGCCCGACCGCTGCGCCGACCTGGCGCGCGAGCGCTGCGAGGTCTGCCTGGTCGGCAACCACGACCTCGCCGTGCTCGGCGCGCTCGACATCGGCGCCTTCTCGGAGGCCGCCGCGGCGGCGGTGGCCTGGACCCGCGGCGAGGTCGCGGAGCGGACGCTGCGCTGGCTGCGAGAGCTCGAGCCGGCGGGCGAGCGCGAGCGGGTCGGCCTCTTCCACGCCTCGCCCCGCGACCCCGTCTGGGAGTACGTGCTCTCCGCCGAGCAGGCCGACGCCTGCCTCGACGCCCAGGAGGGGCGGGTGTCCCTGGTCGGCCACTCGCACGTCGCGCTGTTCTTCTCCCGGGCGGCGGGCGAGGAGGGGCGCCGCGAGGAGGTCCGCGGCGCCCAGGCGGGCGACGACACGCTGCTCGATCTCGGCGCCGGCGAGTGGCTGGTCAACCCCGGCAGCGTCGGCCAGCCACGCGACGGCGATCCGCGCGCCGCCTGGCTGGAGCTCGACACCGACGCGCAGACCGCCCGCTTCCACCGCGTCCCCTACGACGTCGAGCGCGCCGCCGCGGCGATCGTCGCGGCCGGCCTGCCGCGGCGCCTCGCCGAGCGGCTGAAGGTCGGCTCATGAAACCCTCATCCACGCTCAGATGCAGGGAATTCTTGCGGAACCGGCGGTTCTCTAGACTCGCCCGAGTGCGCCGCCTCCCCCTGCCAACGACGACCCTCGCCGCCGGGCTCCTGATCGCCCTGTGCCTGACCGCCTGCGGCGGCGAAGACGCCAAGCTGCTGCCCGGCGAGACGGCGCGCGAGATCACCGCCAACCTGGACACCGTCAAGCAGCTCGCGAACGAAGGCGACTGCGTCGGCGCCGAAAGCGCCGTGCAGCAGGTCGGCGAACAGATCGAAGCGCTGGAAGGCGTCGACCCGAAGCTGAAGCGGGCGCTCGAACAGGGCGCCGGACGGCTGGAAGAAGTGATTGCCTCCTGCGAAGAATCGAGCAGCGAAGCGATCGCCCCGGCGGAAGTCCCGAGCGAAGCCGAAGAAGAAGGGCCCGAAAAGCCGCAGGGCAGGGAAGGGAAGGAAAAGCAGCCGAAGGAACAGGAAGAAGAAGCCGCGACGGCGCCGCAGGCCGGCGGCGAAGGCAAGGGCCAGGAAGAAGGCGGCGGCCCGCCGGCGACCGAAGAAGCCCCCGAAGAAGCGGCGCCCGAAAGCCCCTCGGGCGGCGTCAGCCCCGGCGCCCCGGCCGGGGGAGGCGAATGATGGCGGCCGCGGCGCTGTCGGGGCGCTACGAGCTCGGCGACCGGCTCGGCTCGGGCGGGATGTCGAACGTCTACCGCGCCACCGACCTGATCCTCGAGCGCACCGTCGCGGTGAAGATCCTCGCCGAGCACCTATCCGACGACGAGCGCTTCGTCGCCCGCTTCCGCCGCGAGGCGCTGGCGGTCGCCAAGCTGATCCACCCCAACATCGTCCAGGTCTACGACACCGGGATCGACGAGGGCCGCCACTACATCGTCATGGAGTTCGTCGAGGGCCGCTCGGGCGCGCAGATCCTCCAGCGCCGCGGCCCGCTGGAGCCGGAGATCGCCGCCGAGGCGGGGGTCCAGGCCTGCGCCGGGCTCGACTACGCGCACCGTCGCGGGATCATCCACCGCGACGTCAAGCCGGGCAACCTGATGATCGTCGGCGGGCCGGTCGGCGGCGGGCCGATGACCGTGAAGCTGACCGACTTCGGGATCGCGCGGGCGCTCGCGCAGACGCGGATCACGCAGGTCGGCTCGGTCGTCGGCACCGCCGCCTACCTGGCGCCCGAGCAGGTGCGCGGCGAGGAGGCGACGCCAGCGACCGACGTCTACGCGCTCGGCGTCGTCCTCTACCAGTTCCTCACCGGCCGCCTGCCCTACGAGGGCTCGACCCTCGCCGAGCTGGCGGTGCGCCAGCAGAACGAGCGCCCGCTGCCCCCCAGCACCTACAACGACGAGGTGCCGGAGACGCTCGGCGGCGCCGTGCTGCGGGCCCTGGAGGGCGACACCGCACGCCGCTACGCCAGTGCCGACGAGCTCGCCGGCGGGCTGCAGATGGGCCTGCAGGGGGAGGACGTGACGCTGCCGCCGGAGGAGGGTGAGACGGCCACCCAGGTCCTGGGCGGCGACGAGGCGACGAGGCGCCTCGACCAGACCGAGCGCACCGAGCTGCGCCCGGCCTCGCCGACCCGCCGCCCGGTGGCCCGCGCGCCGCAGCCCCCGGTAGAGGCCGAGCCCGTCGCCGCCGCCCCGACGCGCCCGCAGAAGCGCGGCGCCTTCTCGCGCTTCGCCCGCTTCGTCCTCGCCGCCGTCGCCCTGGTCCTGATCGCCGCCGCCGTCGCCGCCGCGGTGATCGTCGCCACCGACAAGGCGACCGGGGTCCACGCCACCGAAGTGGCGGGGGACACGGTGGACAAGGTGGTCGAAGAAGTGAAGGAACTGGTCAAGAAGAACACCGAATAGGCGTTGCGGCGCGCGGGTCCTGTCGTGGGGTGGGGGTGCCCCGGCGACGCTGGATTTTTCGCCCGGGCGGGCGCGTCTCTCTCCAGTCTGGGGGCGAAAAATTGACGCCGCGCCGCCAGGACACCCCCACCCCACGCCACCCGCGCGAGCTACGTCGCCCAGGGGGCGGTGCCCTTCATGACCGAGTCGGAGAAAGAGCTGAAGTTCCCGACCTCTATGGCGTTTCTTGCGTTGGCCACCAATTCGTGCATGAAGGTGAGGTTGTGGAGGCACAGGAGCCTCACGGCGGTCAGCTCTTCGGCTCGGGAGAGGTAGCTGAGGTAGTCGCGGTCGTGGTGGCGGCAGGCCGGGCAGGGGCAGCCGTCGGCGATCGGCTCGCGATCGCCCTCCCAGCCGGACTTGCGCAGGTCGAGGCGGAAGCGGGCGGCGGGGTCGGCGACGAGCGCGGTGCCGTGGCGGGCGAGGCGGGTGGGGATCGCGCAGTCGAAGACGTCGAGGCCGAGCGCGATGGCGGCGAGCAGGTCCTCGACGTCGCCGATCCCCAGCAGGTGCTTGGGCGCCTCCTCCGGCAGCAGCGGCGCGGTCAGCTCGAGCACGCCGCGCATCTCCTCCTTGTCGCGGCCCAGCGTGCCGCCGATCGCGATCCCGTCGACGCCGGCCGCGGAGACGGCCTGCGCCGACTCGCGCCGCAGATCCTCGTGCACGCCGCCCTGGACGATCCCGAACACCGCCTGGCGCGCGGGCCCGTGCTCGTCGTGCCAGGCGAGGCAGCGCTCCAGCCAGCGGTGGGTGCGCTGCATCGAGCGCGCCGTGTAGTCGCGGTCGGCGTGGTAGGGCGTGCACTCGTCGAAGGCCAGGGCGATGTCGGAGCCGAGCTTCGCCTGCACCTCCATCGAGGCCTCGGGCGAGAGGAACAGCTCGCGGCCATCTCTGTAGGAGCGGAACCGCACCCCCTCCTCGTCGATCGAGACGACCGAGCCATGCTCGCCCCCGGGCCGTCCCTTCCCCTTCACCTCGTCGGCCACCCCGCCGTGGGCGAGCGAGAACACCTGAAAGCCGCCGGAGTCGGTGATCAGCGCCCGATCCCAGCCCATGAAGCCATGCAGCCCGCCGGCATCCGCGATCCGATCGGGACCGGGAGAGACGAACAGGTGGTAGGTGTTGCCCAGCACGAGCTCGTACCCCATCCCAGCCACCTCGCGAGACTCGAGGCCGCGCACGGTCCCCTTCGTGGCCAGCGGAATGAACGCCGGCGTGCGGACCGGGCCATGCGCCGTGTGCAGCACCCCGGCCCGCGCCACCCCATCCCTGGCTGCGACCTCGAACTTCAGCCTGTCCGGCTCATCCCTCATGTGCCGAGAACGTCACACGGGAGGGTGCCGGTGACCGCTCCGACAGTGCCTCCCACCGGCACCGCGGAGTGATTCCTGCGCCGAAGGCGCACATGATTAATCCGCCTCCGGCGGATTTAGGCACTGGCGGAGTGGTCGCCGGCGCCCTCGATCAGCGACTGTCCGGTCATTGCTTTGGGCTGGCGAATGCCGAGGAGCTGGAGGGCCGTCGGGGCGACGTCGGCGAGGATGCCGTGGTCGCGCAGCGTGAGTCCCTCGCGCGTCACGATCAGCGGCACCGGATTCAACGAGTGCGCGGTGTTGGGCGAGCCGTCGGGCTCGAGCATGTGGTCGCAGTTGCCGTGGTCGGCGGTGACGATGCAGGCGCCGCCCTTCGCCTCGACCGCCGCGACCACGTCGCCGAGGCAGCCGTCGACCTCCTCGACGGCGGCGACGGCAGCCGGGATCACGCCCGTGTGCCCGACCATGTCCGGGTTGGCGAAGTTGATGATGCCGAAGCGGTAGTCGCCCTGCGACCAGTGCGAGACGAAGGTGTCGGCGGCGCCGCGAGCGCTCATCTCCGGCTTGTGGTCGTAGGTCGGCACCTCGCGCGGCGAGTCGACCAGGTGGCGTTCCTCCCCCTCCCACTCCTGCTCGCGGCCGCCGTTGAAGAAGTAGGTGACGTGGGCGTACTTCTCGGTCTCGGCCACGTGCAGCTGCCGCCCGCCCGCCTCGGAGACGACCTCGGCCAGGGTCGTGCTCGGCCGCGCCTCGGGGAAGGCGACAGGGTAGGGCCAGCCCTTGCGGTACTCGGTCATCGTCGTCAGGTCGAGCCGCGGCCCGCCGCTGCGCGAGAACTCCTCGAAGCCCGGCTCGGCCAGCGCCCGGGTCATCTGCCGCGCGCGGTCGGGGCGGAAGTTGATGAAGAAGGCAACGTCGCCCTCGGCGGCGCCGTCGTAGTCGCCGATCACCGTCGGCTTGACGAACTCGTCGGTCTCCTCGCGCTCGTAGGAGGCCTCGATCGCCTCCTCCGACGTGGCCGCGCGCAGGCCCTGGGCGTGGACGATCGCGTCGTAGGCGAGCTTCGTCCGCTCCCAGCGGGTGTCGCGGTCCATCGCGTAGTAGCGGCCGCCGACCGTGGCGACGCGGCCGGCCTGGCGCAGCCAGCGCTCCAGCTCGGCCAGGTACCCGCGGCCGCCGTGCGGCAGCGTGTCGCGGCCGTCGGTGAAGGCGTGGAAGACGACGTCGGGGACGCCCTCCTGCGAGGCGAGCTCGATCGTCGCCTCGATGTGCTCCCAGCCGGAGTGCACGCCGCCGTCGGAGACGAGCCCGAGCAGGTGCAGGCGGCCGCGCGGGCTGCGCCGCGCACGGTCGCAGGCGGCGAGCAGCGCGTCGTTGTCGAAGAAGCTGCCGTCGGCGATCGAGTCGTCGATCCGCGCCAGGTCCTGCTTGACGATCGCCCCGGCGCCGAGGTTGAGGTGGCCGACCTCGGAGTTGCCCATCTGCCCGTCGGGCAACCCGACGTCGCGGCCCTGGGCGGACAGTTCCGTGTGCGGGTAGGTGCTCCAAAGCCGGTCGAAGACAGGCGTCTCGGCCTGCGAGATCGCGTTGCCCGGCCCGGGCGGGGCGAGCCCCCAGCCGTCGAGGATGACCAGGGCGACCGGCTGGCTCACGCAGCCTCCACTATCTGGGCGAATTCCTCGGGATCGAGGCTGGCGCCGCCGACCAGGGCGCCGTCGATGTCCTCCTGCGCCAGCAGCTCGGCCGCGTTCGCCGGCTTGACCGAGCCGCCGTAGAGGATGCGCACGGCGTCGGCCGCGCCGCCGCGCTCGCGCAGCACGTCGCGGATGAAGGCGCAGGCCTCCTGCGCCTGCTCGGGCGTCGCCGTGCGCCCGGTGCCGATCGCCCAGATCGGCTCGTAGGCGATCACCACCTCGGCGACCCGGTCGTCCCCGACCTCCGCCAGGTCCGCCCGAAGCTGGCGCTCCAGCACCCCCTCGGTCTGGTCGGCGTCGCGCGCCTCCTCCGTCTCACCGACGCAGAGGATCGGCTCCAGCCCGGCCGCCAGCGCCGCCGGCAGCTTGCGCGCCAGCGCCTCGTCGGTCTCGCCGAAGAGCTGGCGGCGCTCGGAGTGGCCGAGCACCACCGCCTCGACGTCGAGCTCGACCAGCATCGAGGCCGAGACCTCGCCGGTGAAGGCGCCCGAGCCCTCCTCGTGCATGTTCTGCGCCGCGACCCTGACCGCGGTGCCGTAGCGCCGCTCGACCACGGCGCTCAGCGCCGTGAACGGCGGGCAGATGACGACGTCGTGCTGGGTCGCGGCGATCCGCGGCAGCAGCGCGTCGACGAACTCTCCCGCCTCGGCGACGGTCTTGTGCATCTTCCAGTTGGCGGCGATGTACGGGGTGCGCTCAGGCATCGATCAGGGCCTCCACTCCGGGTAGCTTCTTTCCCTCCAGCAGCTCCAAGGACGCTCCTCCTCCGGTCGACACCCAGTCCACATCGTCGCTCAGGCCGAACTCGTTCAGCGCCGCGACCGAGTCGCCGCCACCGACCACGGTCGTCCCCGGCGCCGCGGCGACCGCCTCCGCCACCGCGCGCGTGCCGGCGGCGAAGGGCGCCAGCTCGAAGGCGCCCATCGGGCCGTTCCAGAGCACCGTGCCGGCGGCGCCGATCGCCTCGGCGTAGGCGGCCGAGGTGGCGGGGCCGATGTCGAGCCCCATCCAGCCGTCGGGGACGACGACGCCCTCGGCGAGCTTCGTCTCCGTCGCGGCGTCGAACTCGCGGCCCAGCAGCAGGTCGGTCGGCAGCGAGAGCTCGCACTCCGAGCCCCGCGCCCGCGCCAGCGCCTCCTCGGCCAGCTTCACGCCCTGCTCCTCGACCAGCGAGTCGCCGGTGGCGATCCCCTGGGCGCGGAAGAAGCTGAAGCACATCGCGCCGCCGATCAGGATCCGGTCGGCGACCGCGAGGAAGCGGTCGATCACACCGACCTTGTCGCTCACCTTGGCGCCGCCGAGCACGACGACCAGCGGCCGCGCGGGGGCCTCGACCACGGCGCTCAACCGCTCGACCTCGCTCTGCAGCAGCAGCCCCGCGTAGCCCGGCAGCCGGCGCGCCACCCCCTCGGTGCTCGCATGCGCCCGGTGCGCGGCGCCGAAGGCGTCGTTGACGTAGAGATCCGCCAGCCGCGCGAGCGCCTCGGCCAGATCAGGGTCATTTTCAGTCTCCCCCGGCTCGAACCGCACGTTCTCCAAGAGAAGGACATCTCCGGGCTGAAGTCCTTTCGACATCGCCTCGACCTTCTCGCCGACGACCGCGGGCGCCTGCCGAACCTCACAATCAAGCAACTCACCCAACCGCTCACCCACCGGCCTCATCGAAAGAGCCGGATCGACCTGTCCCTTGGGTCTACCCAGGTGGGAAACGAGAACCAGAGAAAAGCCACGATCCCTAAGCAGTTCGAGCGTCGGAAGGGCGGCGCGGATCCGCGTGTCGTCGGCGACCCGGCCGCCGTCCAGCGGCACGTTGAAGTCGACCCGGACGAGGACCCGCTTGCCGGCTACCTCGGCGTCGCGGACACTCGCCTTGGGGAAGCTCACCGCGCCCGACCCGCCGCGCTCAGAGGACCTTGCCGGCGAGCTCGACGCAGCGGTTGGAGTAGCCCCACTCGTTGTCGTACCACGAGACCGCCTTGATCAGCTTGCCGTCGCCGATCGCCATCGTCTGGCCGGCGTCGAAGATCGAGGAGTGGGGGTCGCTGACGATGTCGGTGGAGACGATCTCGTCCTCGGTGTACTTGAGGATTCCCTTCAGCGGGCCCTCCGCCGCCTCCCTCATCGCCGCGTTGACGGCGTCGGGGTCGGTCGGGCTCGACGGCGTGAACACCAGGTCGACGACCGAGCCGGTGATCACCGGCGCCCGCACCGCGAGCCCGTTCAGCTTGCCGTTCAGGTCCGGCAGCACGAGGCCGACGGCCTTCGCGGCGCCGGTCGTCGTCGGGATCAGGTTGACCGCGGCGGCCCGCGCCCGGCGCAGGTCCTTGTGCGGCATGTCCTGCAGGCGCTGGTCGGCCGTGTAGGCGTGGATCGTCGTCATCAGCCCCTGCTCGATGCCGAAGCTCTCGTGCAGCACCTTCGCCATCGGCGCCAGGCAGTTGGTCGTGCAGGAGGCGTTGGAGATGATCTGGTGCTTATCTGGGTCGTAGTCGCTGTCGAAGTTGACGCCCAGCGCCACCGTGATGTCCGGTTCCTTGGCCGGCGCCGAGATGATCACCTTCTTCGCCCCCGCGGAGAGGTGCTTGGCGGCGTCCTCGCGGCCGGTGAACAGGCCGGTCGACTCGATCACCACGTCGACGCCGAGCTCGCCCCAGGGCAGCGCCGCCGGGTCGCGCTCGGCGAGCACCTTCAGCGACCTGCCGTCGACCGAGATCGAGCCCTCCCCCGCCTCGACCTCGCCCGGAAAGCGCCCGAGGATCGAGTCGTACTTGAGCAGGTGGGCCAGCGTGCCGGTGTCGGTGATGTCGTTGACGGCGACGAAGTCGAGGTCCGCGCCCGCCGCGCGCGCCGCCCTGAAGAGATTGCGACCGATCCGGCCGAAGCCGTTGATGCCGACCTTCACTGCCATGTGCTCATTCCTCCTGGTGTCGATGCGTTGGCTGTTCGAGCTTAGTCGCTGCCGACGGTGATCTCGATTTCGTAGCCGTCGGGGTCGCGCAGAAATGCCGAGTAGGAGCCGGAGCCGTGGGAGCTGCGCTCGCCCGGCTCGCCGACCGCCTCGCCGCCCGCCGCCACGCCTTTCTCCCAGGCGGCCTTCACGGCGACGATGCCGAGCCCGGAGAAGCTGAGCAGGCCGAAGCCCGGCTTGGCCGGGTGGTGGGCGGAGACGAAGAAGACCGGCTTGGCGATCCCCCAGCCGACCGTCTCGTCCTCCTCGAAGTGGCGCCGCCAGCCGAGCGGCGCGAGCAGCGCGTCGTAGAACGCGGACGAGCGCTCGAGGTCGGAGACCTCCAGGAGGACGTGGTGCAGCATGAGGGCGGGGAGGCTATACGGGCAACCGCGAGCCCGGTCGGCCGCCCAACCGGGCGAGACTCACGTTTTGCCCCTCACAGGGGCTTAACGTGAGCCTCATCAGCCAGACCGTGGCGTCCAGCGGAAGTAGCGGATCGCGAGGAAGGCGCCGACGAGGCCCCAGATCGCGACCACGGCGAGGTTGTCCCAGGAGACGCCGGCGCCGCCGGGCACGTAGGCGTCGAAGAAGGACTCGAAGAAGTGGCGGATCGGGAAGGCGTCGGCGAAGTGGATGACGCCGCTCGGCAGCTGGTCGTCGGGGATGAAGACGCCGGAGAGGAAGTAGAGCGGCAGCAGCAGCGCGTTGACGATCGGCGCCGCCGCGTCCTGGCTGGGAATCGCCGCGGTCAGCGCGATGCCGAGGCAGCAGAAGGCGGCGGTGCCGACGAGCAGCGAGAGCAGGATGTCCGGCAGGCGGCTCCAGGGGAAGCCGACGCCGTAGGCGAGGTCGCCGATCGCCGCGATCAGCGCCAGCATCAGCAGGGCGACGACGATCGAGTTGCCGATCCGCCCGGCGATGAAGACCCACGGCGGCATCGGCGTGCCGCGGCCGCGCTTCAGGCGGCCGTCCTCGCGCGCGATCACCAGCGACATCGCCAGCGACTGCATCGTCGCCGAGATCACCGAGAGGGTGATGATCGCCGGCACGTAGTAGGTCGTCGTCTTGATCCCGCCGCGCACTTCGACCGTCTGATCGCCGAACACCGTGGCGAAGATCAGCAGCAGGATCACCGGGAAGCCGACGGTGAAGAAGACCGAGGCGGGGTTGCGCCAGAAGGCCTTCTGGTCGTAGCGGAACTGGTGCAGGACGAGGCTCATACGCATAGTTCCCGCTTCGCTCCCGGCGCGGAGAACCAGAGATGCACGCTTGGTCGCTCCGCGCTCACAGCTGTCCCGTCAGCTCCAAATAGACGTCCTCGAGGCTCGGACGGGCGACCTCCAGGCCCTCCAGCTCGCGGCCCTCGGCCAGCGCCCTGCCGGTCAGCTCGTTCAGCGTCCGCACCGGGGTCGTCGTCTCCAGCGACACCTCGCGGCCGTCCTCGCGGTAGCTGATCCGCGCCGGGCGGCTCTCCCGGTCGCCGAGGTCCTCGGGCGTGCCGCGGGCGACGATCTCTCCCCCGGCGATGATCGTCACCCGGTCGGCGAGCCGCTGCGCCTCGTCCATGTAGTGGGTGGTGAGGAAGACGGTCTTGCCGAGCTCGCGCAGGCCGGCGATCGTCTCCCAGGCCTGGCGCCGCGCCGAGGGGTCGAAGCCGGTCGTCGGCTCGTCGAGGAAGAGCAGCTCGGGGTCGCCGACCAGCGCCATGCCGACGTCGAGGCGGCGCTGCTGGCCGCCGGAGAGCGAGCGGGCGCGAGCGTCGGCCTTCTCGGCCAGGCCGACCAGCTCGATCGTCTCGTCGATCGGGCGCGGCGCCTGGTAGTAGCCGGCGTAGAGGGCGAGCGACTCGCGCACCGTCAGGTAGGGGTCGAGGCGGCAGCTCTGCAGGACGATCCCGATCCGCTCGCGCCAGCGGCGGTCGCCGCGCTCCGGGTCCTGGCCGAGCACGCTGACCTCTCCGGCGCTGCGCTTGCGGTAGCCCTCGAGGATCTCGACCGTGGTCGTCTTGCCGGCGCCGTTGGGACCGAGGAAGGCGAAGACCTCGCCGCGCTCCACCTCGAGGTCGATCCCCCGCACAGCCTCGGCGTCGCCGTAGCTCTTGCGCAGGCCGCGGATCGATATGACGGTGTCAGGCATCAATGACGGTTCCAGTCGTCGCCAGGCACGGACGCAGGGAGGGCGACGAGGGGAGCGCACTTTAGTGCGTGACCCGAGGAGACCGACTGAGGACGCCGCATGGCAGCGCCTGGGGCCGTCATTCGAGGTCTCGATGCTTGACCCGGACCACCACCCCATCCCTGCTCTCGAGCGACCTCCGGATGCGATCGGCGACGGTCACCGAACGGTGGCGGCCGCCGGTGCAGCCGATCGCGATCGTCAGGTGGCTCTTGCCCTCGGCCACGTAGGCGGGGACGAGGAACTCGAGCAGCGGCAACAGCCGGCCGTAGAACTCCCCCGCCTGCGTCCCCGACTCGACGTAGGCGCGCACCGCCTCGTCGAGGCCGGTCTGCGGGCGCAGCTCGTCGACGTAGTGCGGGTTGGGCAGGAAGCGCACGTCGAGGGTCAGGTCGGCGTCGCGCGGCGGGCCGTTTTTGAACCCGAAGGTCAGCAGGGTCAGCGCCAGCTTGGCGGTGTCGTGGCCGTCGAGCATCTCCTCGGCGATGCGGCGGCGGAGCTGGCCGCCCGTCGATCCCGTCGTGTCCATCACCACGTCGGCGCGGGCGCGCAGCGGCGCCAGCAGCTCGCGCTCGGCGCGGATCCCGTCGACGATCCGCCCCTCCGGGGCGAGCGGGTGGCGGCGGCGGGTCTCCTTGTAGCGGTCGAGCAGCGTCTCCTCGTCGGCCTCGAGGAAGAGCAGCTTCGGCTGCAGGCCGTCGCGGGTCAGCTCCTCGATCACCTGGACCAGCTCCTCGAAGTACTCGCCGCCGCGCACGTCGGAGACGACCGCGGCCCGCTCGACGCCGCTGCCCTCGTGGCGGAAGAGCTCGCCGAGGCCGCCGATCATCCGCGGCGGCAGGTTGTCGACGCAGAAGTAGCCGCCGTCCTCGAAGGCGGCGATCGCTTCCGACTTGCCCGCGCCCGAGTGGCCGGTGATCAGCACCAGCTCGACGCCCCTGCTCATCGACAAACCTCGCGCTTCGCTCCCGGCGCGAAGAACCGGAGATGCACGCTTGGTCGCTCCGCGCTCATCACCCCCCGGTCCTGTGCAGCTGCTCGTGGATCTCGCGCGCCAGCTTGCCGGGCACGCCGGGGACCGCCTCGAGCTCCTCGCGGGTCGCGGCGAGGAAGCGCTCCGGCGTGCCGAAGTGCCGCAGGAAGGCGCGCTTGCGGGCCGGCCCGACGCCCCGCAGCTCGTCGAGCACCGAGCCCGTCATCGCCCGGTCGCGGCGCCCCCGGTGGTGCTCGATCGCGAAGCGGTGCGCCTCGTCGCGCACCCGCTGCAGCAGCTGCGAGGCCTGCGAGCCGGGGTCGAGGTCGATCGGGCGCGGCCGGCCGGGGACGAAGACCTCCTCCTCGCGCTTGGCCAGCGAGACGACGGTGACGCCTCGCTCGACGAACGGCCCGAGCGCGCGCATCGCCGCGTTCAACTGGCCCTTGCCTCCGTCGACCATCACCAGGGAAGGCAACACCGAAAAGCTCTCGTCGCGCTTGCCGTCGTGGGGCGAGAGGTCGATCTGCTCAAGGTAGCGGCTCACCCGGCGGCTCAGCGCCTCTTCGAGCGCCGCAAAGTCGTCCTGCTTCCCACCCGCCCGCGGCGGACGCGGGAGGACACGGCCATCCATATCTGATTCTTTGGACGTGTTCGGGAGCAGAGCACGCGGGCGGAATTTGATCTTGAAACGCCTGTAGTCCGACTTCTTCGTCGCGCCGCCCTCGAAGACGACCATCGAGGCGACGGTGTGCTCGCCGCCGAGGTTGGAGATGTCGAAGCCCTCGATCCGCACCGGCAGCTCCTCCATCTCCAGCGCCCGGCCGAGGTCGGCGAGCGAGTCGACGCGCCGCTGCCGGCGGTGCTCGCGTCGCAGCCGGTCCTGGTCGAGCGCCAGCCGGGCGTTGCGCTCGGCGAGCTCGCGCAGGCGGCGTTTGTCGCCGCGCTCGGCGACGCGGACCTCGACCGGCGCGCCGCGGCGCTCGCCCAGCGCCGCCGCCAGCAGCTCGACGCGCTCGCGCAGGTAGGGGCCGACGACGATCGTCCGCGGCATCGCCGGCGAGGCCGAGTAGTACTGGCCGATGAACTCCTCCGCGACCTCGGCGGGCTCGCGCTCGGCCTGGTTGTCGAGGTAGAAGCTCTGGCGCTCGGCGAGGATCCCGTCGCGCACCTGGAAGACCTGGGCGTTGGCGTCGGCCCCCTCGGTGGCGACGCCGATCAGGTCGGCGGTGCCGACCGAGCCGCCGGCGACCCGCTGCCGCTCGAACAGCGACTGGATCGCCGCCAGCCGGTCGCGGTGGATCGCCGCGCGCTCGAACTCGCGCGCCGCCGCGGCCTGCTCCATCTTCGCCCGCTCGGCAGCCTCGACCTGCCGGTAGCGGCCGGAGAGGAAGTCGACGATCGCCTCGACGTTGCGCCGGTACTCCTCGCGGCTGACGTAGCCGACGCAGGGCGCCCCGCAGCGCTTGATGTAGTAGTCGAGGCAGGGGCTGCCGGAGCGGCGTCCCGGCTCCGCCCCCTCGCAGGTGCGGAACTGGAACAGCTTGCCGAGCAGGTCGAGCGTCTCGCGCACCCGCTTGGCGCTGGAGAACGGGCCGAAGTAGGCGCGGCCGGGGCGGTGCTTCTCGCGCGTGAAGTAGACCCGCGGGTAGTCCTCGTCGAGGCTGACGCAGACGTAGGGATAGGACTTGTCGTCGCGCAGGCGGATGTTGAAGCGCGGCCGGTGGCGCTTGATGAAGCTCTGCTCGGCGAGCAGCGCCTCGGCCTCGTTGGAGGTGACGAGGAAGTCGATCCGCTCGACCCGCGAGGTGAGCCGCGGCTCGCCGCCGCTGAAATGGGAGGCGACGCGCTTGCGGATCGAGACCGCCTTGCCGACGTAGAGCAGCTCGTCGCGCGCGCCGTGGAAGAGGTAGACGCCGGGTGAGTCGGGAAGCTCGCGGATGCGCTCCTGCACGGGATTAAGGGTAGGCTGCCCGCAGCATGAACCCACCTGAGCTGAGCACGCTGCGGATCGAGGTCGAGGGCGAGATCGGGACGCTGACGCTGGACCGGCCGGAGAGCTTCAACGCGATGAGCCCGGAGATGATCCTCGAGCTGGGGACCGCCTTCGCCTGGCTCGCCGACGAGGCGCCGCTGCGCGGCCTGATCGTCACCGGCGACGGCCCCGCCTTCTGCTCGGGGGGCGACGTCAGCACCTTCAAGCAGGGGGTCGAAGACGACTCGGTCGACCTGCCGGCGCAGGTGCGGCGCGGCGCCGAGGCGCTGCACTCGGCGATCGTCGACCTGCGGCGCATCCCCTACCCGGTGGTCGCGGCGGTCAACGGCGCCGCCGCCGGGGCGGGCTTCTCGCTGGCGCTCGCCTGCGACTTCCGCCTGATCTCGGAGAAGGCCTTCCTGGCCTGCGCCTACGGGCGGATCGGCGCCTCGCCCGACGGCGGCATGACCTACTTCCTGCCGCGCATCGTCGGCCCGAGCCGGGCGCTGGAAATCCTGCTCGAAGACCCGAACATGACGGCCGCCGACGCGCTCGCCGAGGGGCTTGTCTCCGCGGTGGTCGCGCCGGAGGAGCTGATGGAGTTCGCGCGCGCGAAGGTGGGCGAGCTGGCGAAGAAGGCGCCGCACTACGTGAAGATGGCCAAACGGCTCTGCGGCGTCAGCATCGAGAACGGGATCACCGAGCACCTGCAGCTGGAGCGCCACGGGATCGCCGACAGCATGGGCACCGAGGACCTGCGCGAGGGCGCGATCGCCTTCTTCAGCGGCGAGACGCCGGTCTTCAGGGGCCGCTGAGCCGACCACGATCGGCGGACGTACCGGAGGGCGAACCTCTAGAGTCTCCCTGAAGGATTTCCCGAGGAAAGGACGCCGTCCGATGAAGAAGCTCGCCGCGCTGATCGCCCTCGCGCTCGCCTCCGTCGCGCTCGTCGCCTGCGGCGGCGGCAGCTCGTCTTCAGAAGAAACCGCAAGCGAAAGCGCGGCCGGCGCCCCCGTCGAAGGCGGGGAAAAGGGCGGCGCCGCGGCTGAAAGCGGCGAAAAGGCCGGCGGCGGAGCGGCCTCGGGCGGCGGCTCGGTGGTCGAACTCGAAGCCGACCCGAACGGCGCGCTCGCCTACACGGTCGCCGAAGCCTCGGCGAAGTCGGGGGAAGTCACGATCGACTTCAAGAACCCGCAGGGCCTCACCCACGACGTCGCGATCGAAGACGAAGCGGGCGAAACCGTGGGCAAGACCGAACTCGTCGCCGACGAAGAAACCTCGACCACGGTGAACCTCAAGCCCGGCACCTACAAGTACTACTGCACCGTCCCGGGCCACAGGGAAGCGGGTATGGAAGGGACTCTGGTGGTCAAGTAGGCGGCCCCTGACCGGCGCATCTCTGCGTCCTCGGTCGCTCGCGTGCTGAAGCACGCCGCGCTCCCTGCGTCCTTGATCTGCTTGGTCAGGGACCGCCTATTCAGGCGCGGCCATCACACGCGTGACCGAATCGCCCACGAAACAAGGTTTCTCCGAGCCCTCGACCTCGAGGGTGAAGCGGGTCACGACCTCCCACCAGCCGCCGCCCTTCTCGTCGATCGAGACGACCTCCGCCCTGGCGCGGACCCTGGAGTCGACGGGGACCGGCGCCGGGAAGCGGATCCTGTTCCAGCCATAGTTGACGCCGAGCGCGAAGCCGGTCGAGGAGATCAGCTCGTCGCGGAAGCCGTCGACCATCGCCAGCGTGAGGTTGCCGTGGGCGATCGTCGTGCCGTAGGGGCTCTCGCTCTTCGCCCGCTCGGCGTCGACGTGGATCCACTGATGGTCGCCGGAGAGCCCGGCGAACGTATCGATGTCGTCCTGGGTGACCGTGCGCCACCCGCTCGGGCCGATCTCCCGCCCGAGCAGGGACCGCATCCCCTCGACGCCCTCTATCTCGACCGTGGCCATCGACGCGCAGGCTACCTGAGCCCCGTCAGCCAGGCACGTCGCCCGGATGAGCAACGCGCAGGCCCGGCACGCGCTCGAAGTGAGCGAGGTTGCGCGTCACGAGCGTCGAGCCGGACTCGAGGCATATGCCGGCCTGGAGCGCGTCGCGGATCTCCAGCGCTTCCCCCCTGCCGCGCAGCTCGGCGAGCAACGCGCCGCCGCGAAGACCGGCCTTTCGGGTGAGGGTGAGGACCGGCGCGCCGAGCACGGCGTGGACCGGCCGCGGGTTCGCCCGGTAGGAACGGGCGAGCGCCAGCTCGAAGGCCGAGACCGCCGTCACCCAGTAGCCCTCGCCACGACTGAGGTCGCGCAGGAGATCGCGACCCGGCCCGGCGCCGCGCAGGTAGTCGATCAGGACGTCGGAGTCGAGGACGGGTCGGTCGGCCAAGTCGCCCAAACCTCCTCACGCGCCCGTTCCCACTCCGCGACGTCGCTCGCGCTCCACGCCCCCTCGGCTTCAGCCAGCGCGCCATCGACCTCGGCCTCGCCTGCAGGCGCGAGGTGCCGCTCGAGCGCCTCCTCGACGATCGCCGAAAAGCCGCGCATCCCCCGTTCCGCCGCCCTGGCGCGGAGACGGGTGTAGGTCCGATCGCTGAGCTCAACCGTGGTCCGCATCGGTTTCTGCATTCTAGCATTCACATGCATCAGCTCCGAAGCGAAACCGCGGGGCGCGCTACGCCACCAGCCTGACTTCGAAGCTCGGGAGCGCGAGCGCGCCGGCGCCGCCGAGCAGGGCGAGGATGCGGCTGACGTAGGCGGCCGTCTCGGGGATCGCGGGGACGCAGTGGCAGGCTTCGACCGGCGCGGGGCCGGCGTTGTAGGCGGCGAGGGCGAGCTGCGGCGAGCCGAGCTGCCGGATCAGGTCGGACATCAGGTGGGCCTGCGCGTCCATCGCTTCCACCGGGTCGAACGGGTTGCGCAGACCGTAGGACGCGGCGGTGCCGGGGATGAACTGGGCGATGCCCTGGGCGCCCGCGGGGGAGACGGCGAAGGGGTTGAAGTTCGACTCGGCCATCAGCTGCGCGGCCAGCAGCGCCGCGGAGACGCTCCAGCGGGCGGCGGCGCGCAGCAGCGGGGCGCGGAAGCGCGGCGGGACGAAGGCCGGCAGCCCGCCGCCGCCGGCGAGCGCGCCGTCTCCCCCGCCCCTCGCTCCACCCGCCCCGACCGAGTTGCCGGCCGCCGAGCAGGGCTCCGGGCCGGCGGTGAAGCCGTAGTGCCAGGCCTCCCAGGAGTAGCGCTGCACGAAGCCGAAGCGCGAGGCGTCGGCGGCCAGCCAGCCGTAGGCCGACTCCGGCCCGAGGTCGAGCTCGGTCGCGCAGCGGTGCAGCGAACGCCCCGGCGGCGCCACCCACCGCGGGTCGGGGTGGGCGGCGAAGAGCGCCGCCTGTTCGGCGTCGGAGCGGAAGCCCGAGTTGACGACGAGCGTCAGCCCGGCGCGCGAGGCGGCGGCCGCCATGCGGTCGAAGGCGGCGGCGACGTCGGGGCGCATGCCGTGGCCGTCGCGGTAGACGAGCGGGCCGCTGTAGCCACCGCCGCTCGCCGTCGCCGGCATCGCCCCGGCGGGGCCTGCCGGCGCCGCCGCTTCGGCGACCGCGGACGCCTCGACCGCCTGCCCGTCCACGTCGCCCGCCACCGTCGCCCTCGCGCGCACCGGCGCGAACGAGGCGGCGTCGGGGAACGAGAGGCGCAGCCGCCGCGGCGCGACCCCGTTCCCCCGCGCGACGCCCAGCGCCGCCGCCCGCGCCCGCGCCAGGTAGACGGCCTTCTCGATGTGCGCCGGATTCGGCAGCCCGTTCGGCAGCGCCGGCGGCGCCAGCAGCCGCGGCAGGTCGTCGCGCATCGAGCGCGCCGCCGAGATCGCCGCAAGGTCCGCCGCCCGCTGCGCCCTCCCCTTCCCGGTTATCGCCCCGGCGATCGCGACCAGCGCAAGGGCGCCGACGACGATCGCGAACACCCCGCCGAGCGCCAGCAACAGCGCCTGGCCATCCTCACGTCGAGCTTCCATGCCGCGACCCTGGCGGCCCGCGACGCGCGCGTGGCGCGCTCAATCAAAGAATTCAGCGGCGACTTCGTGTCAGCTCCGACTCAACAGGTGTGCGACTACCCAACGCAGGCCCTATGCGACGAGACGCAACTGCCGCCATTCGTGGGCGCGGCGCGCGGATTCGACAGGATCCCGAGGAACATCCACCCGGGACAGCAGCGCTTTGGTGATCGGCCGCTTCGCGCCCTTGTCCATCAGCGCTCGCAGAAGCCGTTGCGGACCTTGACCGTTGAGGTGATGGGCGACGGCCCGCGCATCCGCCTCGTGCTCGAACGGCAGCAGATAACAGGTGTCGTCAACCAGCGGCGGCCTGCACGAAGCGGGTCCGACGACACGGAACACCGCACTCGAATACAACCCGGAGACGACGACCTTCCAGGGTGCAAGCGCGTACGGACCGATGCCGAAGATCGAGAAAGGCGGCTTGCCTGAATAGATCCTTGAGCGGCGGCCCGCAAACGCCGCCTCGTGACTCGCCAGATAGGCGGCCAGCAGCGGCCATCGCGTCTCAAGGTCCGCGAGCGGTCCGGACAGATCGACCTGAAAGAGCGGAAACAGCCGGCGCGGCTCCCGACCGTTTGCCACATCCGAACCCTTGTAGAAAGGGCAGAGAGCATCGGGCTCGACCAGGACGGTCTCGCCAAGGCCGTTCTTCAATCCCTCGTGGGTGCGAATCAGCTCGAGAACCTTCGCAGCATCGTGCTTGACGCCCTGCCTCCAGGGCACGGGATCGACAGCTTCCAGATGAGCGGTCGCTACATGGCCATCGAGGTCTTCGACGAAACGATCTCCTCGGAAGCCCGCGCGGCGAATCGGGGGCTCACCCAACTCCTCGGCAATGTCGACATGATTTGCGACGTTGCCGCAATCAGCCATGAGGCGAGCCTGAAATAGCCCTGCGTCGACGGCCGCGCCGAAGTGCGCCCTGGCGTCGATCCGCGCGAACGACAGCTCGGTGGCTTCACCGAGCAGGCGGCGCGAGAGCTTCATCGCGACAGACCGCTTGACCAGGAATGCGAGCCGCACGTCCTGGAACCCACCGAGCGCATCGAGAAGGCGCAGCAGGATCGCCTCGGCGATATCAAAGTTCGCCTTGCCGGTGAGAGCGTCGAGGCCCGCGAGCCCAAACCGGCCATTGGCCTTCTCGGGGAGGTTGCGGACCTCCAGAGAGCCCTGCCCGGAGGAAGTCACCCATGGTGGATTGCCGATCGCCAGGACGGGCAGCGACCGATCGAGGCCGGAAGCATCCCCGGAAACCAGGTCGAAGGCATCGCGATGTTCGACCCTGATGTTGTCGAAACCACGAACCGCGGCGACCCCGCGCGCCTGCGCCACATACTCCGCGTTCAGATCCAAACAGAGCCAGCGGCAGGAAAGGAGGTGGGCGGGACTCGCCTCCAAGAAGGCGCCCGTCCCGACGGTGGGCTCGACTACGGAGCCCACGTCACGCAAGTCGACACAGCCCCAGACCCGCTCCGCCAGTACGGCCGGCGTCTGGAAATCGCCGCGGATGTATGCGGAACCTCTATCCACGTATATCGCGTACGCCGTCGACGTCCATCGAGACCACCCGCTTGTACTGCAGTCGCCACTGAAGCGCGTTGGAGATCGTCAGATATCCCTGTCGTGGCGGATTCGTCTGAAGGTATTCGGCATAAGAGACGAGCGAGCTCTCGTCGGCCGGCACCTGGCGATCCTGCAGGTACGCGACGAGGTCCTCAAGCAGAGCGCCTTCCGCGATGAGATGCCTCAAATACTTGGTCGTCTGAAAATCCGCGGTGAACTCCGCAGGGATAAACCGAACGCTGGTGAAATCCACGCCGTCCTCATCCTTGACATATACGAAAAGCACCAGGTGATACCCGAGTCCCTCGATCCGGTACCTGTCAACGAAAATGAGACACCCGTCGTCCGAATTTAGTGAGCAACCTCCTCTGACTTGGGCTTGTTGATCCACGCTGCCTCGGGCAGCGTGGGTGGTGTCGGCGCCCCGCGCACGAAGCGCTCGGGGTTGGCGGCGTAGGCGGCCGAGAGCACCGCCTGGCGAGCGGCGCGGGCCTTCTTGGCACGGCCGTGGTGGACGCTCTCTGGAGTCATCAGACCGATGCCGGAATGGCGGTGCTGGTGGTTGTACCAACCGAAGAAGAAGCGGCAGAACTCCCGCGCCTGCTCGACCGAGTCAAAGCGGGCGGGGAAGGCCGGCCGGTACTTCAGGGTGCGGAACTGGGCCTCCGAGTAGGGGTTGTCGTTCGAGGTGTGGGGGCGGGAGTGGGTCTTGGTGACGCCGAGCGAGTACCCGTCGCACTACTCACATTGTCGATCCCTTGCCGGAGCGGGTGCGGCTCGTCGCCGCTCCGGGCGAGTTGCACGACATCGAG